>Ga0209640_10004425_pt1 | contig 12320 bp, 1 predicted proteins | sample RifCSP10_1_FD_184018 | JGI IMG/M metagenome (GOLD analysis project Ga0209640, IMG submission 184018) | Soil microbial communities from Rifle, Colorado - Rifle CSP2_sed 10_1 (SPAdes) (version 2) | ecosystem: Environmental > Terrestrial > Deep subsurface > Rock core/Sediment | place: Rifle... | reverse complement strand
GGCCGCCGAGGCGCTGCGGCGCGCGAAGAAGACCGTGAACGACGTCGACGTGATCGAGACGCACGACGCGTTTTCGCCGCTCGAGCTCGTGAACCTCGAGGACATGGGGTTTTTCGAACGCGGCCACGCGGTGCAGGCCCTCGAAATGGGCGAGCTCGACCTCAAAGGCGGGCTGCCCGTGAACCCGTCGGGCGGCCTCAAGGCGCGGGGCCACCCGCTATCGGCCACCGGACTCGCGCAGGTCGCGGAAGTCTACCTCCAACTCGCCGGAAAAGCCGAGGGGCGGCAGGTCGATGCCGCCTGCGGGCTTGCGCACAACATCGGCGGCTTCGGGACGAGCGTCGCCGTGACCGTCCTCGACATGTCTTGAAGCGGGCGCTTCAAGGCCGGGCGAGGCGCGCGGCGGAGGCCGAGCCGCGCTCGACGAAGACCCAGTCCCAGAGCGCCGCAACGGCCCCCAGGAGCAGACCCCAGTTCACGAGCGCGAGGGCCCCGGTAAGCGCCCAGAGCACGAGCGAGGCCGCCACGAGCCCGAGCGGCAGCGTGCGGTAGAACCACCGGCGCCGCCAGGCCCGTGCCAGCTCGTGCTCGATCCGCTGGTCCCGCGGCGGTGCGCCCCCTTGCGCGAGACCCTCGCGCCGCGCTTCGAGAGTCTGCTTGAGGATCTGCGTGGGCCGCTGGCCGGCCACCTTCCCTACGACGCGGTCGGCCGTCTGGAGTTCCCGGAGCGCCCGCATGGGCGGCAGGGACTCGAGGGCGGCGCCAACGGGGTCGCCGCCCGCGCCCGTGCGTTCGGCCTTGGACGCAGCGCGCAGGCCCGCGTCGGCCTCCGGGTTGAACGGCGAGAGCTCGAGCGCGAGCTGGAAGTGCGAGACCGCACGCTGGGGCTCCTGCTTCCCGAGCGCCTGGTTCCCGAGGATCACCGTGCAGCGGACAAGCCCGTTGCGCGCCTCCAAGTCCTGCGGCGCGAGTCGCATGGCCTCTGCGTAGCGGACGCGGGCCTCCTCGGGGCGTCCGTCCGCCAGGAACGCGGCGGCCTCCCGCTTGAGCCGCTCGAGGTGTTCCTGAGGGGCCGCGGGCTCGTCCACGCGCGCCGGAGTAGGGGTGGGCGCACAAATGCGTTGCCATCGGCCCCGGAGCGGCAAGGCGCGAAGGGCCGCTCCATTATATCGCGGGCGACCGGTTGCCGGTGCGCGCCGCGGGGCGATTTTAGCTGCATGGGAGAAAATCTGCTCGCGGCGGGGCGGGTTCCGCCGCGTTTGTACTTAAGCGGAGGTCCCTTTTGCGGTCGGTCGAGCGGCGGGAAGTGGCCTTTCGGACGAAGAAACTGGCCGCCTGGCCACCCTTCCGTTCTAGAATTGGCCAATCGCCTTTAGTATGACCGGTCTTGTAATAGGAGCTTGGCCGTGGTGGCGGCACCTCCATTCTGACCTCCGTCTTCCGTTCCCCGAAGAAACGCCCGCGTGGGATTCCCCGCGTCGATCAGCGTAGGCTTTGGTCCGCAACGATTCACGGCCCTCGACAGAACCCGTGAACGGTAGTCAGCGAAAAACCATGTAGCCGGAATGAATCTACAACCAAGCCCACCTCGAAACTCGCCGCGGGGATTCGGTTCTCTCGGTCTCTAAGTGGGCATGGGTGGAGGCAATGGCAGGGTGGAGTTACGCAGGCAAAGCGCGCAAGTTCTTGAAGGTTGTCCCCAACGAGGCGAAGGGTGCGTTCGCCCTGGCGGCTGTTGGGATTCTGTTCGGCGCTCTGGTTGCGCAGGTCGACCAGGACCGACGGCTCTCGGGCACGAACCCGGGGCTCGACCCGCGGGTCGTGACCATCGACCTCGATTTCCTTGCGGCGGACGGCAGAGGAGCGGGCGGGTTCTACTCGCTTGGACCGCTCGGCCAGGTCGAGGTCGGGCGCGACCCATCGAAGCGTTTCATCACCTACACGAGCGGGCTCAACTCGGTCGCCCTCGTGCCGGCGGGCACCTCGTACAGCGGCCTCGACTGGTGGAAGGGCGACGCGGGCTCGCGACCGGCGACGGCCGACGGCGTCCACGCCCGCTTCGAGCACCTGTTCCCCTCGACGGCGGCCGACATCGTCGCCGGCATCGACGGCGTCGAGTTCACCTTGGAAATACGCTCTCGCCCGCTCGTCGGCGTTGGGGCGCTGTCCTACGACTTCTGGTTGGATGCCTCGCCGGGGCTCTTCCCCGCGCAGGCCGGCCGCCCGCTCCTCGCGAACAGCGCGGGCGTGGCGACCGTCCGGGGGTCGATCCCCATCGTGAACGGCGCAGGGCGCACGGTTTTCGTCTTGACTCCCGCGACCGCCTTCGTCGACTTCCAGGGGGCCCCTGGTCCGGCCGCGGGCCGCGCGGTGTCCGCCTACGAAGCCGCGTTCCCCGCGCACGAGCAGGGTGAGCGCCAGACTGTCTCCCTTGAATACCGCCTCGAGCGCGTGGGCAGCCGCACGAAGGTCTCTGTCGTCTTGCCCGCGGACCTCTTCCTCGACCCCGCGATCGAGTGGCCCGTGCGCGTCGACCCCGGCATCACAAACCCGATCGCCAACTCGTCCTACTTCGCCGACGAAACGATCCTCATGGACAGCGACCTCGTGGTTACGAGCACGGGGGCCGCGCAGTTCTCAAACGTCACGTTAGTCATGAATAGGACGGCCTCCCCGAACTACAACATCTCCGTCTCGGCGGGAGGGCGGATGACCCTGCTCTCCTCGACGGTCAAGTCGAACGACTCGGCGCTGCCCTACAAGTTCACCGTCAACGGTTCGTTTACAGCCCAGGACACGCTCATCCAGCACGCCAACGACGGCCTCCAGTTGTTTGGCAACTCCTCGACTCTCTCGAACGTCACGCTCCAAAACGGGACGGGCCGAGGGCTTGTCCTCCAAGGCGGAAACGCATCGATGGCACGCGTCAACATCCCCTCCGCCGTGTCGACCGGGTTCTACGCGCAGGCCGCCAACGTGGAGGCCCAGTTCCTCAACGTGACGGCGGCCGGCGGGGAAGGCCTCTACCTCAACCGGACCACGGGCAACGTGACCTGGTCCCATGTGCTCAACGCGACCTTGAACGGCGCAATGGTCGTAAACGCGTCCCGCGTGAACATCACAAACAGCGAGTTCGCCGGGTCAGGCAGGAACGGCATCCTCGTGATCGGGGGCTCCCCGTCCATCGAGAACTCAACCATCACATCGAACAACTGGTCCGGCGCCGCGCTCTTCGACGACCACTCTGCGTACCTCTACGGGAACCTGGTCGCCGGCAACAACTGGTCGGGCATCGAGACGCGCCTGAACTCGACGGCCGACATCTACGCAAACTCGATCGAGGGCAACGCGAAAGCCGGCGTCCGCGTCGTTGCATCAGACCCCAACATCGAGAGGAACACGATCCGCGGCAGCGAGATCGGTGTCTGGCTGGAGGGCGCCCACAATCCGGGAGCAAAACCGGGAGCGACTGAGGGCACCGAGGATGGGTACTCCTACCTGATGGCCGCGTCCAGCGAGCTGGCGGACGGCGAAAGGGTCATCCTCGTGGCAGGCGTTTCGATCACGCACCAAGGGCCTGCGACCCAGTCGGACGTCCCGCCAGGCACGATCCAGTTCGCCCTCACGGTCACGAACACGGACAACGCGCCGCCTCCGGTCCCCATCGACCTCTCGATCGATGACGACGAGTCGAATTGGGCATCGCTCGACACGACAAGCGTTCTCCTCGCCGGCGGCCAGAGCCAGACCGTTACCCTCACGATCCAAGTCCCGTCTGACGCGCAGGCGGGGACGACCTACAGTGTGTTGGTGTGGGCGAATGAATCCGTCCCGCCCTTTCCGCAGGCTTCGGTGTGGGCGTACGTTGACCTTCAATCCGCGACGGCGCTCCAGGTGACAAACATCCAGACGGGAAACCAGACGACCGTGGGCTTGAGCGCCATTTTGACCTCCGGCGGCGCGCCGCTGAGCGGCAAGACGGTCGCCTTCAAGCTCGACGGCCACTGGATCGGCGAGGCCACGACGGACCAGGGTGGCCTTGCGCTCCTTCAGTACACCGTCTCGCAGCCGCCGCTCAGCCAAGTCCTGCTGGCGTACTTCAACGGCACGCAGTACTACGAGGCCTCCTCGGGCTCGGGGTACGTGAACATCACGTGGACGGCGACCTACCTCGAGGTCGGAAACGCGACGGGCCGGTGGGGCGACACGACGGAGCTTCGCGCGCGCCTCGTTGCTTCGCCAGGCGGCGGGTTCGTGATGGCCCGCAAGGTCTACTTCTCCGTGAACGGCACCTTCGTCGGGACCGCGTACACGGACCGCCTCGGCAACGCGAGCCTGTTCTTCAACGATACGGTCGAGCCCTCGACGGTCGCGTGGAACGCGTCGTTCGACGGCGACCCGTACGCAGGGGACTCCTCGAACGCGTCGAACTTCACGAGCTACAAGGACCTCACGCAGTTCGAGGGGCCGTCCTTCACGATCCGCCAGGGGGAGACCGCGAATCACGCGCTGCGGCTCACCGATGACGAAGGCTTCTGGCTCGCGTCCCGCACCGTCCACGTCAAGCGCGGCTCGACCACGCTCGCCGATGTGACGACCAATGCCAGCGGGTACGCCACGTACGCGGACACCGGTGCCCAGAGCCTTTCCGAAGGTGGCTACTCGATGACCTACGTGTTCGATGGGGACGACCACTACTACACGGTGACGCACTACCTGACGCTCACGGTGCGCAAGTGGGTGAGCCACTTCAACGCGACCGACCAGTCCGAATACTACGGCGACGGCGGGGTGCTGCAAGCGCAGATGCTCGACGAAGACAACGGCTCGCTTGCGAACAAGAGCGTCAGTGTCTACCTCGGCGTGACCCTGCTTGGGACGGTCGCCACGAACGAGACGGGATGGGCTTCGTACACGGACACGGCGGTGCGCGCCGCCAGGAACTACCTGCTGCGGTTCACATTCGCGGGGGACACGCGCAACGCGGGCGTGAGCGTGACGCGGAACCTCACGGTGGTCCGGGAGGTCACGCAGTTCGCGGCCGTGGTCGATGCGCGGATCGGCACGGCGGACGTCCTCGTGGTTGTCCTGCGCCTCACGGACGATGACGGCGTAGGGATCTCGAAGCCCGTGAACGTCACGCTGCTCGGGGGACTTTACGCCAACGGCACGACGAACGAGACGGGGTTCCTCAACGTGACCTTTGACGCGCGCGGGCTCATCCCCGAGCGCTACACGCTCTGGTACTGGTTCGACGGAGACGCCAATTACACCGCCGCCCAGGCTTACACTCGCATTGTGGTCGAGTACGACGCGGACCTCTACGCGAACATCATCGAGCAGAATGCCGAGGGCGTGAAAGCCAATAACTCGTCGAGCAAACTCGTGGGGAACCGCATCGCCCAGAATGTCGACAACGTCGTGGTCACGAACGGCTCGCTGATGATCTACAACTCCACGGTCGGCCTCTCCGCGGTGTCCGACTACAAGATCGGCCCCGGAGGGTCGGTCTTCTCCACCAACACCACGTTCAACCGCGGCAAGGTGGCCTTCGAGGAGGGTGCGGTCCTCCTCCACGTGCGCTGGCTCCTGAACGTCCGGGTGCTCAACCCGGTCTCGGGCGCGGCGGCCTCGGGGGTCGTCGTCATCCTCAGGAATGCCTCCGACGACATCGTGCTCTACAAGACCACCAACGCGACTGGATGGTTTGGCGAGGAGGCCGTCACGGAGTACACGCAGGGCGAGGCCGGCAAGTCGATGCGCACGGCGCACGCGCTGAGCATTGGGGGCGTATCGCTCACGCTCGTGATGGATGTCAGCCGCAACATGACGCTCTACCAGGGCGTCGATTCGGACAACGACGGGATCGCGAACTACCTCGAGGACGCATCGGACGTCTATTGGGTGGAGGCCGAGGCGCACGTGCTCGAATTCACGCAGCTCACGGACTCGCGCCTCGCGAGCGGCGGGCGGGCGGTAAGGTCGCTCGCGGCGGACCTGCGGTTTGTCGACCCCTCCACCTACCCGACCTTCGCGGCCGGCTCGTACTCGCTCATGGTCCGCGTGCGGGGGGCGATGGCCACGGGGAAAATGCGGGCGGTCGTGCGCAACGAGACCGGCGCCGTCTTGCTGAACGTGAGCTACACGCCCTCCGGGACCTTCCGCTGGTTCCAGTCGCCCTCCTTCAGCGTGCCCTCGGCTCAGATGTTGACCCTCAACATCACGGACGAGAGCGCGAATGTGACGGCCGCCGCGCTCGAACTCGATGAGATCGTGATGGCCCGGATGGGCTTGATGGACGGGACGGTCACGCACCGGCCGGGTCAGGTGACGAGCCCGTTCCAGCCCGACTCAGACCTCGACGACGCGCTGGACGGCGCGGAGGTGCGCAACGGCACCTACTGGTACGAAGCGGAAAACCTGCCGCCGACCGATTCCGGGTCGGCGCGCTCGAACTGGAACGCCTCGAATTCCTGGGAGGTCGGTCATGCGGCCGGCAACGCGACGGTCGTGACGCTCAACCAGAGCCTCTTCGACCTGGTCGGAGTCTACGCGATGTGGGTGAGGGCGCGGGGGAACGGGACGGCGGGGACCCTCAGGGTCGACAGGTACGTGGGCGGAGCGCTTTCGGGCAGCGACAACCTCTCCTTCCCGCCGAGCGAGTTCGGCCTCCAAGCCTACCGCTTTGACTACGCGCAGGGGCAAAGCGTTACGATCACGTTGAACGACACGGCGGACACGAGCAACGGGACGGACACGCCGGGGACCTGGGTGGACAAGGTGGGGCTCGTCCTCGAGTTTTCGAGGCCCTATGTGAAGGCGTACAACCCGATGGCCGACCCCGCGACGCTTCCGGAGGAGGGCACGACCCTCGTGTACGTGGGGAAGGAGAGCGGGATGGGCGAGGTCGTCTACTGGGTGGCGAACGGGACGCTCTACAGCGCGCCGTTTTGGGCGCTCTACAACAACGGCACGGCCGTGCCGACGTGGAGCTACACGGTGGGCGCGCACCCGACCCAGCCGGTCGTCCTTACGCTTGAGGACGGCACGCGCATCCTCGCGACGACCGGCGGCGACTTCGCCTACGCATTCCGCCTGCCGATCGACCCGAACCCGCTGAAGTACAACATCACGCTCGCGCTTGGCGGCAACCCCGTAACCCTGAACGGGCTCGCGTCGCTCGAAGGCTGGCTCGTGGGGACGACCACAGGGGGCAAGGCGTACGGCCTTGAGGTCACGGCGAGCGAGCTGCAGATGCGCTGGATCTTCGACCCGGCGCTCGGAGGCAGCCACGCGGTCGGCTCGATGTACCACGACAAGGCGTACTTCGGGTTCGACAATGGGCTGCTCGCGATCAGCTACAACCTCACGAGCCCCGCGGGGGAAGCGTGGAGGATCGGGCCGCAAGAGTGGCCTCACCCGCTGTCCCGCTGCCCGCCGGCTTACGTGGAAAGCTGCGACGGCTACCAGAACCTGCCGGCGGTGAACCGGTCAGTGGCGGGCGCGCCGCTCTTCGACATGGGCAACCTCTTTGTGATCGCCTACAACGGTACGGAGGTCGACCTCTACCGGCTCTCGGAGGACGGCGAGACGATCTGGGCGCAGAGGCTCAACACGAGCGTGCCGACGCAGGCGCTGAACTGGACGGCGCCGCAGCTGGCGCTGCGCTACGGCAACATCGTCGTGCTGGGAACCTCGATCCAGGTGTTCGACCGGGAGAGCGGGCTCCCGATGATGGCGCACGACTTCAACTACACCTGGACGGACAACTTCTACGCCTCGCCGCTCTTCACGGACCGCGAGCTGGTGGCGCCGGGGCCCGATGGGGTCTACTTCTTCAGCTTCCCGGCGCCGCAAACGTTTGGCGACGCCTTCGCGACAGACGGCAACTACACCTTCGGCGCCGCTTTCGCGGAGGAGACCGTGTGGAAGGTGAACGAGACGGCGCTGGTGAACCGCCAGCCGATCCTCGGCGACTTCGACAACTCGGGGTACCGCGACCTGATGTACGCGAACGCGACGGGCTTCGTGTTCGTGAAGGACTTCGAGGCGGGGTACCGCAGCTACACGGAGTACCAGCAGCTCGGGCGTGACGCGTCGCACGGCGCGAACGCGGAGTATCTGTTCGGCTATTCGCCGACCGACGCGCTCGACCCGGACACGGACTTCGACAACCTGACGGACGGCGCGGAGATCGCGGACTTCTTCGGGTACGCGCAGATCGAGGCGGAAGACGCGGTGGACTTCCACGCCTGGGCCGACGGCGCGGCAAACGGCAGTGCGAAGAACTTCAACTTCTTCCACCAGACGGGCGTCACGCTGACGAGCGACGACGGGAACGTCTCGTTCGCGCAAGACCAGAGGATCTCGTGGGTGCGCATCCCCGTCCACATCGGACAAAGCGGGGTCTACAAAGTCTCGCTCGTGCCGAACCTGGGGGTCAAGGAGATCGTGGACCTCGTCTACGCGCAGGGGAACCTCGCCAACCCCGAGTCGGTGGACACATCAGAAGGCTACGGGACGGGGGCCTCGCTTGGCGACCGCTCGATGACCCCGGAGGCGCCCCCTCTGAACCTCACCGAGGGGCAGGTCGAGCGCGTGCGCCAGATCTTCGAGAACGCCACGTACCTCAAAGTGCGGTACGCGTCCTTCTACGGTCCGGGGGACTTCACCTCGTTCGGTGTGGGCCGGAACGCGAAGGTGACGGTCTACTCGGCGACATTCGACCCCAAGACGCGCGAGAAGGCGCGGCTCATCGTGTTTGTGTCGATGGACTTCGAGATGGAGCTCTTCGGGGCGAAGGACTACCTCTTCGAGATCGGGCTCAACCTGTCGCTCGTGCCCGCAACGGGCCTCGGGGGCGACGCGCTCCCGGCGAACCTCTCGCTCATCCGCATCCTCGACCTGGACAAGGTCCGCGTGGAGAAGCGGACGCTTGCGCCCTTCGACCCGGACGCCGACGACGACGGCGTTCTCGACGGGGACGAGGCCGGGTGGTTCCCGTGGCAGTCGGATGTGGACCAGGACGGCCTGTCGGACACAAACGAGGTGCAGGTCTACGGGACGGACCCGGGGGACCGCGACAGCGACCACGACGGCATCCGCGACCGGGTGGAACTCGGCCTTGGGCAGGCCGATACCGATGGGCAGACAATCTACGACACGACGGCGTCATGGGCCTCGTACCCTGAGTGGGTGGCGACGCACTTCCGGGGCGACCCGCACTTCCGTCCGCCGACCACAAGCAGGACGCTCCCGAACTGGGACGCGGACATCTCGACGCACACGGACCCGAACGACCCGGACTCGGACGACGACGGCATTCCGGACGGATGGGTGGACGGGTGGGTCTACGACCCCTCGGGGCTCGCGGGCGAGGTCCAGAGCGCCGCAGGCTCGAACCAGGAGTACATGACGCGCGCGCAGCCCGTGGAATACGATGTTGCGAACTGGCACCAGTCTGGCGTCTACGACAACTACGCGCAGATTTGGGAAGGCGAGGACGCGAACCTGAATGGAGCGCGCGAGGGGAACCAGTCCTCGGGCGACCCGCTGGAGCACTGGTCGTTCTGGGAATCGACCGTGGACCCTGCGGGGGGCTTCTTCTCGGCGTCGACCCTGAGCTTCATCAGGCGCGGCCAAGGGGAGTCCGACGCGGCGAGCCCGGACACGGACAACGATGCACTGCCGGAGGGGTACGAGGTCTTCTACACGACGCGTGGGCCGGTGCTCCGCGACCCCGCGGTGCAAGACAGCTACTTCTACACGCCGATAACGGACGAGGGCTGGATGGACGACGACGCGGCCTACCTCGACCCCCCGATCAACGAGAAGCCCTCTGAGTCGAGCCCGTCGTCGCAGCTCCTCAACCTCGACAACCAGAACTTGGCCGAGGGCATTGAGATCCCCGATCCGTCGGTCGACCCAGCGGTCGCGCGCCTGGTTTCGCTGATCTCGGTGTTCGTGAACGGCACGGTGAACGGGACATCCCTGACGCTCGAGCTCTGGGTGTCGAACGGGACGGACACGACGCCGCTGAAGGCCATAACCTCGGCGCGGGGGCTCGCGCTGAACGTCAGCGGGTGGGTGAACTTCACGATCGAGGCGCAGTGGCTGAACTTCAGCGTGAACAACTACTACGCCGTCGTGAAGGACGCCTCGTCGAACGTGACCTGGTGGAACAATGACACGGCGGGCGCCCGTAGGTGGTACAAGCAGAACGAGACGGGCGTGTGGAGCAACACGAGCTTGTCGAACAAGCACCCGACGATCCGCGTGTACGACCGATTTTCGGTCGAGGGCGACGGCCTCAACAACTCCGAAGAGTACGTGCTGGGCACGAACCCGAAGATGCGGGATACCGACGCGAACACGGCGGGGCCGTTGTCGCGCCTCGGCGACGGCCTCGACGATGGCAACGAGACCAAAGACAAGGTGATTGTCCGTACGAACGCGAAGCATGGCGCCGTCAACCACCTCTACTACGGCGAGGGAAGCTGGATTCTGCTCGACCCGTCGCTCGAAACGAGCGGGATGAGCGACTGGATGTACTTCCCGTACCTGGAGACCGTGTCGAGCCCCAACGAGACCTTTGGAGGGGCGAAGAACCGCACGGCGTACATTTACACGCTTTCCGACGGCTCGGAGTTCCGAATCAATGTGTCGGCAAACCGGCTCTACCTCTACTTCCCCGGCGCGGACTTCGAGAACGTCGTGCCTGAGGAGAACCGCTCGAACACGAGCCAGCACTACAACGGGACGGCGTTCGTGTTCTACCAGGCGAACGCGAGCGGCATCTCGGACGACTACAAGACGAACACGATTATCCCGGTGCCAACGGACAAGTGGCTCTTCCAACTGAAGCAGCTCTACGCGTCGGACCCCTTTGATTGGGACACGGACAATGACGGGTTGGCCGACGGCTGGGAGGTCGACGGGCTTAACGACACGGATGGCGATTTCGTCCCCAACGTGCGGGACTTCGACTCGGACGGCGATTCGCTGACGGACGGGCAGGAGATGCTCCAGGTGCGGGAGACTTGGAGGGGCGAGCCGACGGACACCGCGCGGTTCGACCCGGACGGCGACGAGCGGTTCCCGATGGTGGACACCGACTCGGACGGCGACGGAATCGCCGACGCGAAGGAGGTGCTCTGGAGCGTCGACACGGATGGTGACCAGTGGATCAACCTCGTTGACGGTGACTCGGATGGCGACGGCCTCTGCGACGGCTGGTGCACGAATGCCTCCGTGGCAGACTGGAGGACCCCGTCGACCAAACCAGCAGCGGGGGGCTTGCCAAACGGCGAGGATGCGAACCAGAACGGGACGAACGAGCAGGGCGAGGCCTCGCCGATCAAGGTCGACACCGATGGCGACAGGCTTTGGGATGGCTATTCCTACTGGCAGGCTCAGGACCGGTTCTATGACCTGAACGGTTCGGAGTGCCCGAGCGCGCCCGCCAAGGCGAACCACTGCGGGGAGTCGTCGACCTACGTCTTGTTCAACGGGTCGAGCGCGGGGAACACGAACCGAACCTCGCCGGACGGCGACCGGGACGGGCTCACGGACTTCGTCGAGGTGCGCGGGTGGACGTTCGACGTGTGGCTTCTCGGGCTCGTCCAGGCGAAGCGGTGGACGGCCTCCGACCCGTGGAAGAATGACACGGACGGCGACGGGCTTTCAGACCCCGTCGAGCGCGATGTCTCGAACGCCACGAACTCCGACTCGGATGACGATGGGCTCGCGGACGCAATCGAAGACGCGAATCATGACGGCATTTCGAACGCAACGGAGACGGGCGTGACCGTGCAGGACTCGGACAATGACGGGCTGCCGGACGGAAACATGACAATTGACGGAGTCGTGCTCGGCGAGGACCTCAACCGGGACGGCGTGATGCAGGACACGGAGACGAACCCCCGGAGCTGGGACTCCGACGGCGACGGCCTCAACGACGCGCCCGAATACAACCTGATGCGCTCCGTGTTCCCCACGGCGACGTTCTCGCACGACGCGGACGGAGACGGCTACAGCGACCTGAGGGACAAGGACGCGGACAACGACGGGCTCGACGACGGGGTCGAAAACCTCGACGGCAACGAGGCGGTCGACGGGACGTGGGAGCTTGACCCCTACGACAACGACACAGACAACGACGGCCTGCTCGACGGGGCGGAGTGGAGGTGGTACTTCGACACGAACGACGACGGGCAGGTCAACGGGCGGGACAACGACTCGAACGGCGACCTCCACGACGACGATGAGCAAGTCTATACGGTCTTCCGGACAAATGCCACGGCAGGCGCCTACGGCGCCGC
>Ga0209640_10004424_pt1 | contig 12323 bp, 9 predicted proteins | sample RifCSP10_1_FD_184018 | JGI IMG/M metagenome (GOLD analysis project Ga0209640, IMG submission 184018) | Soil microbial communities from Rifle, Colorado - Rifle CSP2_sed 10_1 (SPAdes) (version 2) | ecosystem: Environmental > Terrestrial > Deep subsurface > Rock core/Sediment | place: Rifle... | reverse complement strand
CCGCCGGGAGGCCGACCGGCTCGATGAGTTCCTCGAAAGCTTCACCGACCGCGAACAGCGAGCGGCGTTTGGGCGGCTTACGTCGCTCGCCGGCAAGTGCGAAATAATAGACGAGGCGCGCCAGCTTGTTTCCAACGAGACGTCAATGGCAGCGCTCGATGAACTTGCGCGGGTGTACCGCCTGGCCGAGGCGCTTGGCCTCGAACAGTGCATCGACATCGACCTCGGCGATGTCGCCGGTTTGGACTACTACACGGGATTGACGTTCAAGATATACGCACCGGGCGTCGGGGCAGCGCTGGGCCGCGGCGGCAGGTACGATCACCTGCTCGAGAAGTTCGGCAATGCCGAGCCGGCCGTGGGCTTTTCACTCTGCCTCGACTGGCTGGCTGAGCAAATCGCGCCGTCGTTCAAATCATCCAGCTTCGCCCAACCGGATGATGCCGTCAGACTCAGCTCGTCAGGTGATCTCGCGGATGTTTTCACCGAAGCAAAGCGATTAAGGAGTGAGGGCAGGAGAGTGGAAATCATCTGATAGCGGACTCCCCGACTGCCGCCGTTTGCGCTTGCTTGCGGAACCAACGAATCAGGGATTCCAATCGAAACAAGTATCAACCTCATGGATCAGATCACGATCGCGGTCGCAAAGGGCAGATTACAGGAAGCCGCTCTTGAGTTGTTTCAACGCGCCGGTTTCCGGGTGCCCTCTGAGGCGAATCATTCGCGCCGGCTGCTAGTCGAAGACGAGAGCGGCCGCTGCAGCTTCATCTTCGTCAAGCCTGCCGACGTACCCGTCTACGTCGAGTATGGAGTGGCCGATGCGGGGGTTTGCGGACGCGATGTGTTGATGGAGAGCGAGGCCGAAGTGCACGAACCGCTCGACCTCCGGTTCGGCCGCTGCCGGCTGGTCGTGGCAGCAACGCCTGAGTCGGCGGCGCGAGGCTACAACCCGCTGGCCGTCGCGCGGATCGCCACCAAGTACCCGCGCGTGACTTCAAACTACTTTCAACGCCGCGGTGTGCCGATCGAGTTGATCGTTTTGTCGGGCTCGGTAGAACTTGCCCCCGCGCTCGGGCTGGCCGACCACATAGTCGATCTGGTCGAGACCGGCCGAACGCTGCGCGACAACGGTCTGGTCGTCGTTGACACGTTAGCCGAATCGACCGCGCGTCTGATCGTCAACCGAGCGAGCTACCACCTGAAACGGGCTGCGGTGGCCGGTTTGATCAGTGCCCTTCGTGATGCGGCCGGTAACGGATGACGACGGACGGCAGCGGTCGCCTCAGGTTCCCAGATGGAGATCATCTCCTACAAACCCGGTACGACTTGCGCTGCGCTCGATCGCATTCGCTCACGCTCGCTTCAGATGAACCCCGATCTGGTCGCGCGCGTCGCGGGAATAGTCGATGCCGTACGAGAGCGCGGCGACGCCGCGCTCTTCCACTACACTCGTGAGTTCGACGGCGTCACGCTCGACCGAGGCGAGCTTCGCGTCGCGGCGGACTTCATCAAAGATGCCGCGTCCCGCGCAGATGCGACGACGGTTGAAGCATTCCGCCACGCGATCCGCAACGTTCGGACTTTTCACGAACAGCAACGAGAAGCAGGCTGGCTCATGACGCTCGATGGCGCCCGAGTGGGCCAGCGAGTGCTCCCAATCGCGTCGGCGGGATTGTACGTGCCGGGCGGCCTCGCGGCATACCCCTCGACCATCATCATGAACGCGGTGCCGGCACAAGTAGCGGGCGTCCCGCGCATCGCCATCGCCACGCCGCCCGGAACGCTGGAACGCACGCCGGTTGTCGCTGCCGTGATTGCCGAACTTGGAATAGAAGAGGTCTACCGCGTTGGCGGCGCCCAGGCCATCGCCGCTTTAGCATTCGGAACTGAATCGATCCCGCGCGTCGATAAGATAGCCGGCCCGGGAAATATCTACGTCGCAATCGCAAAGAAGCTCGTGTACGGGTCGGCCGGTATCGACTCGATCGCGGGGCCGACCGAGGTTGTTGTTCTCGCCGACGACACAGCCGACCCGCGATTCATCGCCGCTGACCTTCTGGCGCAAGCCGAACACGACGAAGACGCATCCGCCATTTGCATCACGACCAGCATGGACCTTGCGGAGCAGGTCGCGCGGGAGGTTCGAAGCCAGCTCACATCGCTCGAACGCCGTCAGATCGCCGAAGCATCGATTGATCGCTACGGCGCGGTCTTCGTCGTTGACTCAATAGAGGCGGGCTGTGAACTCGTCAACCTGATCGCCCCGGAGCATCTGGAACTGATGACCTCTGATGACGAGCGAGCCGCAGGCTTGATCGACAACGCGGGAGCGATATTCTTCGGGCGATGGTCGGCGGAGCCGGTCGGCGACTACATCGCCGGGCCTAACCACGTGCTTCCGACCGTAGGCACCTCGCGGTTCTCCTCACCGCTTGGGGTCTACGACTTCTTGAAGCGCCAATCGGTTATTCACTACACGCGCGAAGCAATTGAGAATAACGCCGGGGTGATCGCAACGATGGCCGACGCCGAAGGACTGACCGCACACAAGCTAGCGGTGATGATGAGAAAAGAGAGCAGGACGGAGGACCGGCGAAGCCCAGAAGCGGCCCCACGCTCCGATGCGCCTGTGGCCTCGCAATCCAACGCGTTGTCCAGAATCAAGCCCGCCGTGCGCGCGATCACTGCTTACACGCTCAAGCCTCATCGCACGGCGATAAAGATCAACCAGAACGAAAACCCGTTCGACATGCCGGTCGAGATCAAGCAGGAGGTCGGCCGGCGACTGGGGGAGCGACGGTGGTCGCGCTACCCCGACTTCGTTCCGACGCAGTTGTTGGAAGCGCTCGCGGAGTTCGCCGGATGGAGGCCCGAAGGCACACTGGCGGGGAACGGCTCGAACGAGTTGATTCAAGCGACGCTGATGGTGACAGTCGGAACGGGCTCGCGGGTCGTCGTCCCGGAGCCGACCTTCACGCTCTACGGGCAGATCGTCACCGTGCTGGGCGGCGAAGTGCTCTCGGTCCCGCTCACGCCGGAGTTTCGGTTCGACGTCGATGCGATTCGCCGCCGGGCTCGGGAGGGCCGCGCCGGCGTTGTGATCATCTGCTCGCCGAACAATCCGACCGGCTGCCGGATCGAGGACGACGATCTGGTTCGGCTCGCGCGGGAGTTTGACGGGATAGTGGTTGTCGATGAGGCCTATCACGAATTCTCCGGGCGGACGGTTGTGCCGTTGCTCAAGGAGCTGCCGAATCTGATCGTGCTCCGGACGTTCTCAAAGGCGATGGCGATGGCGGGCTTGCGAGTCGGTTACCTGCTCGCGTCGCCGGAGTTGGCGCGCGAGGTGCACAAGGCGACGCTGCCCTACAATTTGAACTTCGTGTCGGCGACGGCGGCCGAGGTGGCTTGCCGGCGGTTCGATTTGCTCAAGCCGGCAATCGATATGATCATCAGCGAGCGGGAGCGTCTTGGACGCGAGATTTCAGGCATCAGCGGAATGAGCACCGTTCCTTCTGCTGCGAACTTCATGCTGGTGAGGTCGCCGGTGTCTCCGCGAAAGCTCTTCGAGGAACTGCGCGCGCGCGATATACTTGTGCGGGACGTAAGCCACTACCCGATGCTGGAGGACTACTTGAGAGTATCCGTGGGTTCGCGGGAAGAGAATGACCGGCTGATCCAGGTGTTGAAAGGGGTGATCGAGCATGCAGACGCTGGAGAGACTCAAGAACCCGGAAGACACGATGGGTGAGGTAAGAACGACGGCTACGCTGACAAATGCGCTCGATGAAGGACCTCTTGCGGCGCGGTCAGATATCGGCCGATCAGGTTCGGCGGTGTATTGCAGATGCACTTATTGATACAGTTTTGGAAGTACTCGATTTGCTTGTGGACCGCGCCAACCGCCGCCTCATACCGAATCCGGCTCACCCGGATCGGCCGGTCGTGAAGATAAGGTAGCGCCTCGAACTGGAAATGCCAATGGCAAGATCATCAGACAAGCGACGAACGACGCGCGAGACCGACGTGCAGGTGAAGATCGATCTGGACGGACGCGGCAGTTCAAAGATCTCGACCGGGATCGGCTTCCTCGATCATATGCTCGACCTGTTCGCCCGGCACGGCCTGTTCGATCTTGAAATCGCCTGCTCGGGCGATCTGAACATCGACGGGCACCACTCGGTCGAAGACATTGCAATCACGCTAGGCCAGGCGTTTTCGGAAGCCGTGGGCGATAAGAGCGGCGTGGTTCGTTTCGGCGCCGCGTATGTCCCGATGGACGAGACGCTGGTGCGGGCGGTGGTCGACCTGAGCGGCCGCGCGTTCACCGTCTATCGTGTCCCGCGAGTCCGCGATCGAATCGGCGATCTGGACGTCGAACTGGTCGAGCACTTCTGGCGATCGTTCGCGGGCGAGGCGCGGTGCAATCTCCACATCGAGCTATTGTACGGCGCGAACCAGCACCACATTCTGGAAGCCGTCTTCAAATCGGCTGCGAGGGCGCTTTCAGCGGCGACTCGCGTGTCGGAGCGAATCGAAGGCGTGCTTTCGACCAAGGGCAGCCTTTGAGTGCCGGCGAGCAACTGTTCCGATGACTGGTTATGTCGCCGAGAGGAGAAGACAACCGAACTACTCTTCCCCGCCGCCGACGTCTGGAGTATGTGAACGAGTTTCTGGTCGTAGCGTGACTGTTCTACAGGCATAGCGTCGGTCATCGGCGATGGGGTTCGAACAAGCGTTCGATGTTAAGGAGAGTCGAGTCAGTTCGTCAAGCTCACGTGTTGCTCGCGCGCGTCATATATTGGCGCCGATGGCGGGAGCGAAAAGACAACCTGCCCGGCGCGGAGATGGTGGGGTTGAACTCCGACAGCAGTCCAGAAGCCGCCCAACCGATACGCGTACGTCGGCGAAGGTGAAGGCAGCCGCGCGGTCGCGGTGCACAGCGCGGCGATCATCGAGGGGCTGAAGAAACTCTACAGGGCACAGAAGCTGGTCTAGGAGATACTCGGCCACTGAAGCTCTCGCGGCGATAGATCTGTTGTTCAAGCCGTGATGTGACAGTCCGCGCCCGTCGGCAGCACGGCTCGACAGAAGCGGCGTCGCTCTTTTCGGCGGCGCTCAAGAACTCAGAATGACTCTCTTCTGCCGCGTCAATGAACCTCGTTATCTAGCAGGCATGACCTTCCACCAGAGGTCCCGCTTTTCTCTCGCGCCGTAGACGACTTTGCTCCCATCCGCGCTGAAGGAAGGTTTCCGGACCCACTGAAATCCAGGGGACCGTTCTTGTCGCTGACCAAGCAGGCGGACATGTAAGAAGCGCCGCCGGGGTTGCTTTAACCATCGCATAGTGATATAAGTGCCCTTCGTCGGTTGGAGTTAACTATTAGGGTTAGAGTTGAGGTCCCCCGTGTACGAGAATGCGACTCAATTAAGCGCCCCTAGAGCGCTATCCTTGTGCAGCTCTCTTCCCCAAGAAAGACCCGTATCAGGGTGTTTGCCTCGCCACACGATCCCTGTGTCTCGATGGCCTTCTTGTTGCGATGAGATACAGGTGACCCCTCTTGTAGCCGAGCCCCGGATTAGACGCACGGTTCTTCAAGGCGACACTGCAAACGAACAGTCTCGCGCCTGAATGTTGATAGTTATCTGAAAGCAGTTGGCCCCCGAACGTGTGGGGCGGGTCGGCGATGTGAATGCGAAGGCAGCATCGCCTGGTGCGAGGGCGAGTCTCTCGTGCTCGCTGCAACGATCATCCTTTGGTGATCAGAGTGCCGCCTTCGGTATTGCGGCTGAGCGAAGCTAGAAAGTGACAGGAGGAGAAAAGATAATGGGCCCCCGAAATAACTCCGCTATTGTTGGTCTCGTAGGCAACCTGAAAGAATCAATACCTGGATTAAACCGTCGCAGTGTGCGAGGGAATCGCTTGCACGCGAAGACGGGGTTTCACCGGGTGATGGTTACCCTGACCGTGTTGCTGGCTGCGCTGTTGCTTTCAAGCCTTGCGACGAGATCGAGCGTCACGTCTCTGCGCGGCGGTGTGGCGAGCGCGTTCGATGAAAGTATAACCACCTATGCGTCCGATTGCGCGAGCGCACAGCCCGAGAACAGGTGGGACCTGGGGGGGACTGCCTGCGCGAAGGTGATAGGCGCGCCCGCTGATCGGCGAATCGCGTGGGTTGCTCCTGACGGTACCGTTGCGCAGGTAACCGACTTTTTCTCTGGCGCAGCAACTGACTCCTACACGATCCACACAGGATCGGACCCGCTTGCGCAGGTCGGGACCTGGACGGTACAGACGATCGACCCCAGTGGTGCGACATTTGCCGCCGCAGAGTTTATAGTGCGAGATCCTGCGAACCCCAGTGCTAACCTCTCGGTTGCGAACTTTGGTCCCTTCCACACGTCGGCTGGTAACAACGTCAGCTACAGGGTGGAGCTAACCAACAGGGGCCCGGACGCCGCACAAAACGTCGCGCTTACGAGTTCTGTGCCAGGCAACACGACCTTCGTATCTGAGACCCCAGGCTCCGGGTTCTCGTGCACAACGCCGTCCGTTGGCAGCGGCTCTGGGACTATCGACTGCACTATAGCGACTTTACCCGCTAACTCTACGGCAGTATTCACGCTTGTTTTTAAAGTGGATTCCGGCACACCAAACGGCACGGTCATTACCGACGTGGCAAGCGCGGCAAGCGTGGCAATCGGATCCATCCCAGCAACGAACGATCCGCACCTAGCCGACAACTCGGCGTCGGCCTCCACTACGGTTATTGCTGCGACGTCCGGCTGTACGGTTAGCTGCCCATCCGTATCGCCGGTGAGCACGGACCAGTGCAGCGCGGTCGTCTCCTACGCAGCGCCTACCACCTCGGGCGACTGCGGTGGCGGGGTGGTTTGCACTCCTCCGACAGGGTCCACCTTTCCTATCGGCTCTACGACCGTTACCTGCACTGCACAAAGTGGAGATACATGCAGTTTTGCAGTGACGGTCAACTATACCGGTTCGAGCACTCTTGGGCTCACTTGCCCAAGCGATGTCAATGTCACCACAGAGCTCAGCGGAGGAACAGCTCAGGTTAGCTATCCGGCGCCAACAACGACTGGCAGTTGCGTGATAGTCTCGTGTGTCCCGCCTTCGGGTTCTGTATTCTCCTCGGGAACTACGCCAGTGAACTGCACGGCGACGGATTCGTTGGGGGCCACGGCCACTTGCAGCTTCAACGTAATTGTCAACAGCGGCGGCGGCGGCGGGTGCACCTTAACGTGTCCACCCGATGTGACTCTGACCAGCGCGAACTGCAGCCCGGTTGTGGTTACCTATCAGGCGCCTGCGACCAGCGGGACCTGCGGCGCTGTAGCTTGCAGCCCGCCGTCTGGCTCTTCGTTCTCGGTTGGCTCCACCCCTGTGAATTGCAGCAGCACCGATGGCGCGACTTGCGACTTCGCGGTGACGGTTGTTGCGGCGACTCCGCCGGCGATCACAACTTGCGCCACAAACAAAACTATTTACGCGGATGCGAATTGTGAGGCCGCTATACCAAGTCTGATCAGTGAAGTTGTTGCGACCGGTTGTGGTGTAACGGTTTCCCAAGCTCCGGCAGCAGGAAGTATTGTCGGGCCTGGAACCTATCCGGTTACGATAACAGCAGAGAACTCGGCAGGAGAGGCTACGTGCACCGCGACGGTGACTGTCGCTGACAATACGCCGCCCTCCGTTAGCTGTCCGCTTGGAACGACGGTCACTGCAGGACCAACTTGCGCGGTCGTGCCCGACGTCATCGGCGGAGTGAACGCCTCGGATAACTGCACGCCTTTTGCGCTCCTGACCATTACACAGAGTCCGGCCGCTGGAACGACGGTGAGCGCCGGTACGACCACGATAACCGTGACGGTGAGAGACGAGGCAGGCAATACCAGAACCTGCACAACGACTTTCACTGTCAACGACACGACTCCGCCGTCAATTACATGCCCGGCGGACCTTGAAACTACACTGCCGCCCAACACATCGGCGACGTCGATGGTTGTCACCTATCCGGCGGCGACAGCATCCGACAACTGTCCGGGTGTAACCGTCGCGAGCACGCCGACGTCGGGATCGGTCTTCCCGGTTGGCACGACGACCGTGACCGCGACGGCCACCGACGCGGCAGGTAATACGACAACGTGCACCTTCACGGTGACGGTGCTCTACAACTTCACGGGGTTCTTCTCGCCGGTTGGTAACCCGCCGGTATTGAATGTAGTGAACGCCGGCAGGGCTATACCTGTGAAGTTCAGCCTGAGCGGAAATAAGGGCTTGGACATTTTCGCCGCGGGCTTCCCAGCGTCAGGTGTGATCTTGTGCGACGCGAGTGCTCCACCCGTTGATGTCACGGAGACCGTCACGGCGGGCGGCAGCAGTCTCAACTATGACGCCGCGAGTGACCAGTACAATTACGTTTGGAAGACAGATAGCTCTTGGGCGGGAACCTGCCGTAAGTTGGTTGTGAAACTGAATGACGGCCGTGAGCATGTTGCGAACTTCAAGTTCAAGTAGAGGGTTGAGGAAGTGGTAACAACGGCCTGCATGGAATTGCCAATTGATTCCGTCTATGGCTGTAGGCGACTTGAAGGAGAAGACAATGAGAAGGAATTCTCTAACTTTACAGCGAAACCAAAAGGAGAAGATTTGTATGAAGACTAAGTTAATGCTGAATATGCTGGCAGTATTTGTCGTGTGTTTAGCCTGCAGCTCACTGGCGCAGGCTCAAGCAACTCGAACCTGGGTATCAGGCGTGGGCGATGACGCCAACCCGTGTAGCCGCACCGCGCCGTGTAAGACTTTTGCCGGCGCTATTTCTAAGACCGCTGCTTGCGGGGAAATATCGGTCCTGGACCCCGGCGGATTCGGAGCGGTGACGATCACCAAAGCCATCACCCTCAATGGCGACGGAACGCTTGCTGGAATCCTCAACGCCGGCACGAACGGCATCATCATCAATGCGGGTGTAAATGATGACGTGATAATACGGGGCATCTCGATTAATGGAGCATGCACCGGACTAGACGGTATCAGGTTTCTTGCCGGCAGACATCTCCATGTCGAGAATTGCAGCATCTATGCTCAGAACGACGATGGCATAGAAGTGGCCCTTGGCGCCGCAACAACAGCCAGGCTATCGGTCACCAACACAAGCATCACCAAGATTACCGATGTCGCGGTCAGGATTTCCGCCGCCTCAGGCACTCCGACCGCGCAACTCAACAACGTCAGAATACAAAGAGCCAGCATTGGGTTGGACATTCTCAACGGCAATGCCACAATCGCCAATTCAGCCATTTCCGATGTGACCAATCAAGCGATCGTTTCGGAAGGCGCTGCGATCGTGAATGCCGGTTACTGCATTCTGAACAACAACGGCACCGGAATCTCGGCGTTCACGTCCGGCTCGACCATCCGCTTCGCCAACTGCAATATCTTCAACAACACCGTAGGAGTGAACGTTGCCGTGGGCGCGACCGGCGATAGATTCGGGAGCAGCGCTGTGTTTGGTAACGGCACTGATACCGTTGGGACAACTACGCTACGCACGAGTCAGTAGCGACTGTTGGATGACGTTATAACTTCATCCCCCTCCTGTCTGCCTCCGGCCGGGCAGGAGGGGTTCTGCTTGTAGAGGCCAGGCATCATGCCGTTACTCTGGGCAGCGGCTCACTTTAGACCGCAGGAGTTTGTGCTTAACCGGTGTCATTCAGGCGTTACAGCCGATCTTGTTTGAAGAACGCGTGTCACGCCCGGCGCTGGGGAGAGAGTCCCTGCTAACCTGCCATCAGGCTCTCTCCGTTTTTGAGGTGCGGCCCGTTTCGTCTCATTTGAGTAGGCCCGACAGCCAGTGCATGATGTTGAGCGCCAGTTGGCGGTTATCGGTGCCGGAGACGTTCATCCCAAATTTGAAGCCCCGACGCGCAACCTGTGCCGTGAGCGCCGCTGCTTCGCCCAACACAACTACACGCCCCTTACCAAACTGCATTGCAATTCCTTGAGCACGTCCGGCGGCCGATACTTGCTTGTGATCTGGAGGGGCTTCCTCGGGCGAGGTCTGCTTACGTTCCGGTGGCACTACATCCATGGCAGTGTCAGCCAGTTTGAGAAAGGCGACACTTCCCGGCGGTCCTTTGAGCGAGGTTCCGGAGAAGGTGATTATTCGATTGATCCGCTCGGCGGCGTTGCGGCCTTGGGTGATGGGGTGGTCTTGCAGGAGGTCGTTACCCCGCGTGAATACGAGCTCGGTCTCGTCGTCCGATTCCGGATTGCGGTTTGTCTTGTCGATAACGTAGCCCCGGGTGAGCTCCACGTCGAAGCGCTTAGAGAGCACCGCCGCCGATGCGCTGAACGGGAGATGGTCGATGATCAGCAGCAAACTGCCCCCTCCTCTCACCCAATCGCGAACGGCGTTGCACTCCTCTTCTGTAAATGCAGGACTCTCTCTTTGCTGCCCGGGCCCCGAGGGGTTCACAATCACCAGAACTTCGCACCTTGCCAGCCGACTCTTCGAGAACTTCCGGATGTTCGGCGTGACGCGGTAGCCATCGCTTGTGATCAGGCGGACGAATGGTTCGTAGCGGCCACCCGAGGTATCGGCGTTATTGTGGGCCTCGTCGAAAAGCACCCTCGGATGACGGCTGACGTACGCCGGGCGAGCAACGCGTGCATTGAAATCCCGATCGGTCGTCACCTGGAAAGGGCCGCTCGCTGCCACGTACGGCGCTAGCGCGTAGGATCCATTGCCAAGTGCGAGTAAAACGATTGAAGCAACTACCTTGAGCATGTCGTGACCCCTCTCGGAAAACCACTCTGCATCCCGCTCTCGCCGGGATGCCCTTTGCGATGCGTGCTCACACTTCTACCTTTCGCTGCCGGAAGTCGTCAAGCCGGCGGACTGAGTCGCATCTCGCAACGAAAGCCAGTTCTTCAACACTGTTGCCACTCGAGGCAGACTCGATAAACCGCAACATGAAGACTGAAAAGGGTCTTTTCTTTTGATATAATGTCGCGCGTCGAGGGCGAGCTTGAAAGGGAACACACCCAAACCGCGATGATCGGCTCCTACGCAATCCATGCTAACGTGCTCGCGCCATCGAGGCGGTCGGCGAGTTGTCCGCCTACACTGAACGATCCTTACTAGTTGAAGGAGACTAGCCGTTCATATACCATTGGTCGATCTCAGGGCCCAGTACGCGCGGATCAAGCCTGATATTGATGCGGCGATCCAGCGCGTCCTCAACAACGCGAGCTTCATCCTGGGGGAGGAGGTGGCTGCCTTCGAGTGCGCATTCGCTTCCACCGCAGGCGCCAGCGCCGCAGTCGGCGTTGCTTCGGGCACAGCGGCACTACATCTGGCATTGACGGCAATCCGGGTAGGACCGGGCGATGAGGTCATCACTTCCGCCCACACCTTCATCGCCACGGCCGAAGCCATATCGCGCACCGGAGCACGTCCGGTCTTCGTGGACATTGATCCCCACACCTTCAACATCGATCCGAACCTCGTCGAAGATGCCGTCACGCGGCGCACGAAGGCAATCATAGCGGTCCATCTCTTCGGCCAGCCGGCCCAGATGGACCCTTTGCTGGACATAGCGCGACGTCAGGGCCTCACACTAATCGAGGACGCAGCCCAGGCGCACGCGGCCGAGTACAACGGAAGACGGTGCGGAAGCCTGGCCGACGTTGCTTGCTTCAGCTTCTATCCGGGAAAGAACCTCGGCGCATATGGGGATGCCGGAGCCGTCACGACCAACGATGATGATCTGGCGGCCACCCTGCGTAGCCTTCGTGATCACGGCCGCAAGACGAAATACGAGCACGATCTGATCGGCTTCGGAGAGCGAATGGATGCGCTACAGGCGGCCGTTATCAGAGCGAAGCTGGCGCACCTGGAGGATTGGACTGAGGCTCGCCGGGCCCACGCCCGCCTCTATAACGAACTGCTTTCTGACAGCTATGTGGTTACGCCCGTTGAGGCGCCGAGTGTCCGTCACGTCTATCACCTTTACGTGATTCGCGCATCCCGCCGCGACACCGTGCTCGAGCACTTGAAATCGAGGGATATAGGCGCCGGTGTTCACTATCCGGTTCCGCTTCACCGACAGCCTGCTTACCTAAAGCAAGGTTACGGCGATTTGACTCTGCCGGTGACGGAACGAGCCGCGGGCGAGGTTCTTTCGCTTCCGATGTATCCCGAGCTAACCGGCGAGCAAATCGCTCATGTAGCGGAAGCGGTGAAGGAGGCAAGCTAGTGGTCAACGTCGCGATGCTGGGACTGGGTTACTGGGGCCCG
>Ga0209640_10004422_pt1 | contig 12327 bp, 10 predicted proteins | sample RifCSP10_1_FD_184018 | JGI IMG/M metagenome (GOLD analysis project Ga0209640, IMG submission 184018) | Soil microbial communities from Rifle, Colorado - Rifle CSP2_sed 10_1 (SPAdes) (version 2) | ecosystem: Environmental > Terrestrial > Deep subsurface > Rock core/Sediment | place: Rifle... | reverse complement strand
CGGACCCGTGCCCTGGCCGAGGCGAGTTACAACCCGTTCCGGCTCCGGGCCGCCGACGTGCTGATTGACCTCCTCACCGACAGCGGCACCGGGGCGATGTCAGCTCGCCAGTGGGCCGAGATGATCGCCAGCGACGAGTCTTATGCCGGGGCCCGGTCGTACTACCGGTTCGAGGAGGTCGTTCAAGGGATCACCGGGTTCCGGCACGTGATCCCGGTCCACCAGGGCCGGGCCGCCGAGCACATCCTGATGAGCGCCCTGGTCCGCCCTGGCGACGTGGTCCCCAACAACACCCACTTCGACACCACCCGCGCCCACGTCGAGCATGCCGGCGCCGAGGCCCGCGACCTTCCGATCCCCGAGGCCCGCCAGCCCGCCACCCTGCATCCGTTCAAGGGCAATATGGATGTGGGGGCGCTCGAGGCTCTGGTGAGCGAAGTTGGCCGCGACCGGATTCCATTCATCATGGTGACGATCACCAACAATTCCGGCGGGGGGCAGCCGGTGAGCCTCGCCAATCTCAAAGCCGCCAGCGCGGTGGCCCGCGCCAACCGCATCCCGTTCTTTATCGACGCCTGCCGCTTTGCCGAAAACGCCTGGTTCATCCATACCCGCGAACCTGGGAATTCGGGCCGCACCCCGCGCCAGATCGCCCGCGAGATGTTCGACCTCGCCGACGGCTGCACCATGAGCGCCAAGAAGGACGGCATCGCCAACATCGGCGGGTTCCTGGCTCTCAACGACGACGACCTTGCCGCCCAGTGTCGCAACCTCGGGATCCTGACCGAGGGATTCCCGACTTACGGAGGCATGGCGGGTTATGACCTCGAGGCCATCGCTCAGGGCCTCACCGAGGTGCTCGAGCCCGATTACCTCAACTACCGGGTCCGCTCGATCGCCTATCTGGGCGAGAAGCTCGTCGCCGGGGGAGTCCCGATCGTCCAGCCCACCGGCGGCCACGCCGTGTACCTGGACGCGGGCGCCATGTTGCCCCACATCCCCGCGCTCCAGTACCCCGGCTGGTCGCTCAACAACGCCCTCTACCTCGCCGGCGGGGTGCGGGGGGTCGAGATCGGCTCCGTCATGTTCGGACGCCGGCCTGACGGCTCCGAGCGGCCCCCCGATCTCGAGCTGGTGCGCCTGGCCTTCCCGCGCCGCGTCTACACCCAGAGCCACGTGGATTACCTCGCCGAGGTCCTCCTCTACGTACATCAGACCAGGGGCGACCTGCAGGGCTACCGGATCGTGTCCGAGCCGCCGCTGCTCCGCCATTTCACCGCCGCATTGGAACCGCTGGTTGCCGGCTGATCTCGGCGCGCCGCCTCCACCCCCGGTTATCTCCCGATACCGGGTGCTCCGCGTCCTCGGCGAGGGCGGAATGGGTCTCGTCTACGAGGCCGAACAGCTCGAGCCGGTCCGCCGGCGCGTTGCCATCAAGGTCCTCAAGGCTGGTCTCGATACCCGGGACTTCATCGGCCGCTTCGAGGCCGAGCGCCAGGCCCTCGCCCTCATGGACCACCCCGGCATCGCGAAGGTGTACGACGCCGGGGCTACTGCCGAGGGCCTTCCCTACTGCGCCATCGAGTACGTCCCGGGCGCTCCCCTCAACCAGTTCTGCGACGAGCAGCGCCTTACCACCCGGGCCCGGATCGAGCTGATGATCGAGGTCTGCGGCGCGGTCCACCACGCTCACCAGCGAGGGATCCTCCACCGCGACCTCAAGCCCTCCAACATCCTCATTGCCATTGCCGATGACCGGCCCGTTCCCAAGGTGATTGACTTCGGCATCGCCAAGGCCCTCACGGGCCGCCTCGCTGACCGCACTTTCGTGACCGAGCTGGGCCGCCCGATCGGCACGCCGGCCTACATGAGCCCCGAGCAGTGGGAAGCCGGCCCACTCGACCTCGACACCAGAGCCGACATCTACAGTCTTGGGGTCATTCTGTACGAGCTGCTGGCGGGCCACCTTCCCTACGACCCGAAGCAGCTGGCCCGAGCCGGAGCCGCCGCCCCCAACCTGCTCCGCGATTCCGCCCCCGTCGCTCCCAGCACGCGGGTCAGCGGCTTGGGTGAGCAGTCGGCGGCGCTGGCCCGGTGGCGGAGCACCGACCCCAGGGGCCTGGTCCGTGAGCTGCGCGGGGATCTCGACTGGATCGTGCTCAAGGCGCTCGAGCCCGACCGGACCCGACGCTACGAGACCGTCCACGGCCTCGCACTCGATCTCCAGCGACACCTGCGGTCCGAACCGGTGCTGGCCCGGCCGCCGAGCGCAGCCTACCGCCTCGGCCGCTTCGTCCGGCGCCACCGGGTCGGCAGCGCCGTCGTCGCCGCTTCCCTGGTTTTCGGAATCGGTTTCATCCTGGTGACCGCGATCCAGGCCGGCCGGATTGCCCGGGAGCGCGACCGCGCCACCCGCGCCGCCGAGACCGCGACCTCGCTCAATGCCTTTCTGCAGGAAATGCTCGCCGCCGCCGATCCGATCGAACGCCTCGGCAAGGACGCCACCATGCTCCAGGTGGTGGACTCCGCCGCCGCCAGGCTCCGAACCAACCCCATCGCCACTCCGGAAGTGGACGCCGCGATCCGCAGCACCATCGGGTGGACCTACTTCAAGCTCGGCATCTACGATCGCGCCGGACCGCTCCTCTTCGATGCCCTCCGGATCCGTCGGACCCTACCGCGGTCCGACCCGACCGATTTGGCGGAGAGCCTGCTCCGGGCCGCGGCCTACTTCGCTGTCGTGGCCCAGCCCGATTCGGCCCGGCCCCTCTTCGAGCAGGCCCTGGAGCTCCGGCGCCGTTCGCTCGGCTCGGCGAACCCGGCCGTAGCCGAGGCCCTGCTCCAGTCCGGACTCCTGTTTTTGAGCCAGGAGGACACCGCCAGCGCCCGGCGCTCGATGAACGAGGCCCTCGACATCTACAGACAACAGAACGACTCGGCGGGGATCTCGGCTGCCGAAACCCACCTCGGCCAGCTCGAATACCAGGTCGGAGATCTGAAGGCGACCGAGGCCCGATTCGCCAGCGCCCTCAGGTATCGCGCCAATCGCTACGGAGAGCACCCCCTCGTCGCCGAGGCCCTGGTAAACCTCGGCGGCGTCCTCGAAGACCTCGGCCGTTTCGATTCGGCCGAGGCGCTCTATCGGGCGGGAGTCCGCATCGGCGAAAAGACTCTGGGCCACGACCACGACCAGGTGACCGCGGCGCTCAACAACCTCGGCCTCATGATCGGCCGCCGCGGCAAGGTGGCAGAAGCGGAATCTCTCCTCCGACAAGCCATCGCGTCGGACGAGCGAAAGTTCGGCCCCGAGCACCCGGTGGTCGCCATTGACCTGATCAACCTCGCCAACGTCAGCTGCCGGGCCGGGAAAGGCACCGCCGGGGAGCCAGTGGCCCGCCGCGCGATGGACATTTTCCGTCGGCACGGTTCGCCCTCAGGGTGGGAGCTGGCCCAGGTCAAGGTCATTCTCGGGATCTGCCTGACCAGTCTACGGAGATACCCGGAGGCCGACGCCGAGCTTCGCGCCGGGATCGAGGGATTGGAGGCGGCCCTCGGCGCCTCGAGCTGGCGGGTGGATTCGGCCCGGGCCCGGCTGGGCGACCTCCAGCGCGCCTGGAAAGGCCGTCCGGGGACCTGACGAGCCCGATCCCGCTACCCGAACCGCACTGCCATGTTGGCGAATGCGATCGGGCTCGCTAGGATTGATCCCCATCAGGAGGGAAGTGCCGATGCCGTCCCGAACGCTCGCGACAATCGTTTTTGCAGGTATGACCGCCCTGTTGGCGACCTGCTTGCCTTCGACACCCGAGCAGGAGATCGAGGGTCCCTGTAAGGCGGTGTATGGGGGACAGATCTGCACCTGGGCCAGAGTCTCCGGACCGGCGGTGCTCGCTTTGGGGGCTACCGTGCCGATGACCGCGATCGAGAACGCACCCGGGGAGGCTCCGATGCTGTGGCCTCCCCTCCCGGCCGCGGTCATTCCGATGCCCGACCAGGCCCGGGCCTCGACCGGGATCGATCACCTTACGGTGTACTGGGAGCCGATGGGTCATCCGCCGGGCCCCTTTCTCACCCCCCACTTCGATTTCCACTTCTACTCGGTTTCTGATAGCGCGCGTCGCGCCATCACCTGCAGCGAAACCAGGAGGCCGGACCCCGCCCCCCCGGGTTATGTGCTCCCCGACGTGGAGATCCCGGGGATCGGGATGCTCCCCGGGCTCTGTGTCGCAGGTATGGGGATGCACGCGCTTACGAGCTCCAGCATGGAAGCCACCACGCCATTCACGGCAACCATGGTCCTGGGATACTATGACGGCAAGCCCATCTTCTTCGAGCCGATGGTTGCCCAGGCGGCCCTCAAGGAACGTCGCTCCTTTTCTTTGACCATTCCGACCTTGGGTGACGGGACCCCGGGGGTGAAATACCCCACCCATCTGGAGGCGGTGTACGGCGATTCGCTGCCGGGATATCGGTTCGTCTTCACCGGCTTCTCGAGAGAGTGACCAGCACCGCGATCCGTTCGTCACCGGGGAGGCCGGCACCCGGCTCGCGGGCTTGTTCGCCGCCGCGGTCGAGTTCCTCAAGCAGAACAACCTCCGGGGCGCCGTGGATCAATTCCAGCAGGCGGTGGGCCAGTTCCCGGGCTCGCCCGCGGCGCAGTTCAACGCCTCCCTCGCCTTCGAGGCCAACGGACAGCCGCTCCGGGCCATGAACCACGCCAAGAAGTACCTCGAGCTGGCCCCCAACGCGTTCGACGCCGGTCAGGTCCGGGCTCGCATCGAAGTCCTGGAGAAGGAGCAGGCCGCCAAACCCCGTGCGATCTACTCCCCGACCGACTGTGGCGAGCTTTACCGCTGGGCCCAGCGGGAAAGCCGGACCTCCGGGATGGATGCCGTCCGGCGGGCCAAGGTGTTCGACATCATGACCACCGCCCAGCGGGGTGATTGCGCCGCGGCCCAGGCGGCCCACGAGAAGTACACCCAGCAATACGGCAGGAGGCCCTAGCTCCCTAGATTTCCTCCATGCGATCCGTCGGCGCGAGCGTCCCCCGCAAGGAGGGTATCGGCAAGGCCACCGGCGAGGCCCGTTACGCCGACGACCTCGCCTTCCCCGGAATGCTCTATGGCCGCGTCATCCGGTCCACGATTGCGGCCGGCCGGATCCGCTCGATTAACCTCGACTTCGATCCTGCCGGCTTCACCATCGTTGACCATCGGGACATTCCCCACCGGAACATCGTCGCCCTGATCGAGGACGATCAGCCCTTCCTGGCGGGGCCGGAAGTCCGGCATCCCGCCGAGCCGGTACTCCTGCTCGCCCACGCCGACCGCGAAAAGCTCAACGCCGCCCGGGTTACCATCGAGTACCAGGAGTCGGCTCCGGTCTTCGACCCCGAGCTTTCCCCAACGACCTTCAAGGATCTCACCATCATCAAGGGCGACGTGGACGCCGCCCTCGCCCGGGCCGACCGGATCGTCGAAGGCACCTACCGGACCGGGCACCAGGAACACGTTTACATCGAGCCCAACGGCGTGGTGGCCGTCCCCGACGGGGCCGGGATCACTGTCCACGCCTCCTGCCAGTGCCCGTTTTACGTCCTGAAGGCCCTCAAATCCCTGATCGGCTCCGAGCGGCCGCTGCGCGTTGTCCAGACCGAGACCGGGGGGGGATTCGGAGGCAAGGAGGATTACCCATCCATCCTCGCCGGCCATGCCGCCTTGCTGGCCCTCAAGTCCGGCCGCCCGGTCAAGCTGATCCACGATCGGACCGAGGACATGGCCGCCACCACCAAGCGACATCCTTCGATCGTCCGGCACCGGACCGGCGTAACCCGCGATGGGCGGCTCGTCGCCATGGACATCGAAGTCATCCTCGATGGAGGGGCCTATGTAACTCTGAGTCCGGTGGTGCTCTCCCGCGGATGCATCCACGCCGCCGGCCCCTACCGCTGCGACGACCTCCGGATCGCGGGGCGGGTCGTGTTCACCAACACCCCACCCAACGGCGCGTTCCGCGGCTTCGGAGCCCCCCAGACCCAGTTCGCGGTGGAGGTGCATATGGACCGGATTGCCGAGGAGCTGGGCCTGGATCCAGTCGCAATCCGCCGGGTCAACGCCCTCCGCCCCGGAGACACCACCGCCACCGGCCAGGTGCTGCGCCCGGATTCCTCCGCCCATGAGGTCTTGGAGGAGGCCGTCCGCCGGACCGATTTCCTGAAGAAGCGCCGGGCCTGGAAAGGGACTCATCGTGGTATCGGCCTCGCCCTGTTCTACCACGGGGCCGGCTTCACCGGGAGCGGCGAGCGCACCCTGCGATCCCGGGCCCGCCTGGCGCTGACTGGGGCTGGCGTGCGGATCGAGGTCGGGAGCACCGAGATCGGTCAGGGGACCCGGACCATTCACGCCCAGATCGTTGCCGAGGCAATGGGGATCCCGTACGACCTGGTCGAGGTCGCGCAACCGGATACCGGCGCCGTCGCGGACAGCGGACCTACCGTCGCCTCCCGCACCTGCATGGTGGTTGGGAAGATCCTGGAAGAATGCGGTGTGGAAATGAGACAAAGGCTGGGCCCCCTGTCGCCGGCGGAGTACTTCGCCCATCATGGGCCGCTCACGGTCGAGCGCATTTACGAGCCACCGGCCTGGATTCAATGGGACGAGGAGAACTACCGCGGCGATGCCTATGCCACCTACGGCTGGGGCTGCGACGTGGTCGAGCTCGAGCTCGACCCCGTAACCACCGAGGTCCGGCCGGTCCGGGTCACGGCGGTCCAGGAGTTCGGCCGCCCGATCCACCCTGCCCTCGCCCGGGGCCAGATCGAGGGGGGCACCGTCCAGGGGCTGGGGTATGCCCTGCTTGAGAACGTCGTGATGAAGAACGGCGTCATGGCCAACGCCCAGCTCACCAACTACACCATCCCCACCACCCTCGATACTCCCGAGATCGACGTCGTCATGCTCGAGAATCCCTACCCCGGCGGCCCCTTCGGCGCCAAGGGAGTGGGCGAGCTTCCCATGGACGGCCCCGCGCCCGCGGTGGTAAACGCGATCCGTCACCTCGGCCTCGACGTGCGCGAAATCCCGGCGACACCCGAGCTGCTCGCTCGATCGCCCGTGACCGGTTCCGCCCCACTGCCATGAAATTCATCCTCAACGGCGAGCCCCGGGAGGTCACCGCCCACCCCATGGCGCGCCTCCTCGACGTCCTCCGGGAGGAATTCGGGCTCACCGGAACCAAGGAGGGCTGCGGCGAAGGCGAATGCGGGGCCTGCACCGTTCTGGTAGACCGGGAACCGGTCTGTTCCTGCCTGGTGCCGGTCGCCCAGGTGGCCGGGGCCGAGGTCCTCACCATCGAAGGGCTCGGCGGGCAACACCCGCTCCAACGGCTGTTCATGGACGAAATCGGGGCCCAGTGCGGAATCTGTACGCCCGGGATGATCATGACCGCCCTCTCGCTGGGCCCTAACCCGCGACTCGACGAGATCCGCACCGCCCTCGCGGGCAACCTGTGCCGGTGCACCGGCTACGCCGCGATCTACCGCGCCGTCCTCAGGTGGTCCGGCGGCGGAGCCCCGTCCGCCCCGTGAAATCTCCCCTCTCCATTCTGGACCTCCAGCGCGCCGAGTCTCTCGACCAGGCAGTCGGGATCCTCCGGCAGGAGCCCCGCACCCCGATCGCCGGCGCGACCGACCTGTATGTCGCTCTCAACTTCGGCACCCTCGAGCCCACCCGGTTCCTCGATATCCGCGGCCTGGACGAGCTTCGCCTGATCGTCCTGGAGGACGGGGTCCTCACCATCGGGGCGCTCGTGACCTTCACCGAAATCGTTCGATCCCACTCGATCGGCAACCATCTGCCGATGCTGGTCGAGGCCGCCCGCCAGGTCGGAGGGCTCCAGATCCAGAACCGCGGGACCATCGGCGGCAACATCGCCAATGCCTCCCCCGCCGGAGATACCCTGCCCGTCCTCGCCGCCGCCGAGGCGATCGTCATCCTGCGAAGCCAGGATGGTGCCCGCCGGGTCCCGATCACCCGGTTCTACAGCGGATACCGCAGAACCGTGATGCGCCCCGACGAATTGATCGTGGCCGTCGAGGTGCCGCCGATCGACGGCCGGCAGTACTTCCGGAAGGTCGGAACCCGCGCCGCCCAGGCCATCTCCAAGGTCATCTTCGCGGGAGTCAAGGGTCGGGCGCCCGGCGTGGCTCCGCGGATCGCGTTGGGCAGCGTCGCGCCCACCGTGGTCCGCGCTCCCCGTACTGAGCGCGCCCTGGCCGAAGGAGCCCCGATCGAGGACGCGGTTCGGATCCTGGAACGGGAGATCACGCCAATTGACGACCTCCGCTCCTCGGCCGACTACCGGCTCCGGGTCGCGGGGAACCTCCTCCGCCAATTCTGGGCAAACCCCTAACCCCTAACCCCGATCCTCCACCCCACCGTCCTTCGCAGCCGCCGGGTTCTGGCGCCCGATGGGGTCCGCCCCGCCACCCTCCACATCGCGGACGGACGGATCGTACGTCTGGCCGATTACGACGACTCCACCGATTCGCCCGCCCGGCTCGACGCCGGCGATCTGGTGATCATGCCCGGCCTGGTGGACTGCCACGTCCATGTGAACGAACCGGGCCGGACCGAGTGGGAGGGCTTTGCGACGGCAACCCGCGCCGCGGCGGCGGGCGGGATCACGACTATCTGCGATATGCCCCTCAACTCGATCCCTCCCACCACCACCGCTGCCGCCCTCGAGCGCAAGCGGGACGCGGCGGGGGGGCAATCGCTCGTGAACGTCGAATTCATCGGTGGAGTCGTCCCGGGCAATACCGGGGAGCTGGCCGGCCTCAAGGCCGCCGGCGCCTGTGCGTTCAAGTGCTTCCTCTCTCCTTCCGGCGTTCCCGAGTTCCCGCCTGTGACGGAGGAGGACCTGCGGGCAGCGTTCCCCCTCCTGGCCCGGCTTGGCCTGCCGCTCCTGGTCCATGCCGAGGACCCGGCCGCGCTTTCTCGGGCCAGGGTCGGGCGGCGCTATCAGGACTACCTGGCTTCCCGTCCCGTTGCCGCCGAGCGCCAGGCGATTGCCCTACTGATCCGGCTTCAGGAGGCGGCCTCGATCGCTCCCGCCGTTCACATCGTTCATCTGTCCTCGGCGGTGTCGCTCGACCTCGTGCGCGATGCCCGGGCCCGCGGGCTGCCGATTTCGGTCGAGACTTGCCCGCACTACCTCACGTTCGCCGCCGAGGAAATCCCCGATGGCGCCACCGAGTTCAAGTGCGCCCCGCCGATCCGCTCGGCCCTGGAGCGGGAGGCCCTCTGGAAGGCGCTCCTCGACGGGACTATTGACCTGGTCGCGTCTGACCACTCTCCCTGCCCCCCCGATCTGAAGAACACCGGGGGAGACTTCTCATCCGCCTGGGGTGGCATCGCCTCGCTCGAGCTCTCCCTCTCCGCGATCTGGACCGGTGCGGAAGCACGCGGGGCCGGAGTGCAGCGCCTCGCCCAGTGGATGAGCACCGCCCCGGCTCGGCTCGTCGGCCTGGGGAACCGGAAGGGGCTGCTCGCGCCGGGATACGACGCAGACCTGTTGATCTGGGATCCCGAAGCCCGATGGGTCGTGGATCCGGACCGCCTGCATCACCGCCACAAGCTCACCCCCTATGCCGGCCGGGAGCTCCGCGGGGCCGTGCGCGCTGTCTACGTCGGTGGACGGCTCGTGTCGGGAGGGCTATGATGCCGGCAATGTTCACCGACCTCCCCGACCTGGCCGCGGAGCGCCTTGGCGGCGCCGTGATCGCCGCCAGCGACGAATTCTTCGCGCCCAAGGAAGGCCTCATCAAGCCGACCCAACCCGAGTGGCGGGAAGGGGTCTATACCGATCGGGGCAAGTGGATGGATGGCTGGGAAACCCGCCGCCGCCGAACCCCGGGACATGACTGGGCCATCCTCCGCCTGGGACTCCCGGGGATCGTCCGGGGAGTGGTGATTGACACGTCCTTTTTCACGGGCAATTACCCCGAGCGAGCCAGCCTCGACGGCTGCTGCCTGGGAGACGACCCGTCCCCTCTCTCAGCGCCGTCCATCCCGTGGTTCACGCTGCTGCTGCCGTCATCTCTCGAGGGAAACAAGGCCAACCTGTTTGCCCTGGAAGGCGAGCCCAGGCGGGTCACCCATGTCCGGTTGAACATCTTCCCGGATGGTGGTGTCGCCCGGCTCAGGGTCCACGGCGAGGTCGTCCCCGATGAGCATTTCTTCGGCCCTGGCCTCGTGGACCTTGCCGCTCTCGCCCACGGCGGACTGGCCGTGGCCTGCAGCGACCGCCACTACGGCAATCCCCAGCACCTGCTCTTCCCGGGCCCCTCCACCCATATGGGCGACGGATGGGAGACCCGCCGGCGCAGGGGGCCCGGTCACGATTGGGTTGTGATCCGGCTGGGCCGCCGGGGAACGATCGAGCGGGTCGAGCTCGACACCGATCACTACAAGGGCAACGCGCCCGGAAGCTGTATGCTCGAGTCGTGCGACTCGGGCCCCGGCTTCGATCCTGACTCGGCCCGCTGGGAGCCTCTGGTCCCCGAAGTACCGCTTCAGCCCGATTCCGGCCACCAGTGGACCGCCGCGAATGGAGCTCGAATGGCCACTCACGTGCGGCTCGGCATCTACCCCGACGGCGGTGTTGCCCGGCTTCGCATTTTCGGCCGGGCCGAGCCCGTACCGCGGGCGGCCCGATGACCGTCGCCGAGCTAGATAGGTTGCCGGAGCCCCAGGCCGGTGAAGTTTTGAGGGCTTGTTGCGGAGCGAGCCGGTGGATCGAGGGGATGATCGGCCGCCGCCCGTTTCGCGACCAGGAATCGCTGCTCGCCTCGGCGTCCGAAGTGTGGCAGGGGCTCGAAACCGGCGATTGGAAGGAGGCCTTTGCCAATCATCCCAGGATCGGCGAGAGCGAAGCGGTGCGGCCCCAGAATTTCCGCGGAAAGGCGTGGTCGGCCGCCGAGCAGGCCCAAGTGAGCGAGGCCACCCCGGCGATCCGCCAGGCCTTGGCCGAGGTCAACCGGCAATACGAAGCCCGATTCGGGTATACGTACATCGTGTGCGCCGATGGCCGCACGCCAGGAGATCTGCTCGGCTCGGCCCGCGCCCGTCTCCAGAACGACCCGGAATCCGAGCTCCGCGTTGCAGCGAACGAACAGCTGACAATTACACTGCTGCGACTCCGAAGATTACTAACCCCCCTAACCCCTAACCCCTAATCCCTAGCCCCATGTCCATCTCCACCCACATCCTCGACACCTCGCTCGGAAAGCCCGCCGCCGGCGTGCCGGTTCAGCTCGAGCATGCCGGAGTGGTCCTGGCTCGCGGCACCACCGATTCGGATGGGCGGATCCGCGACCTGGGGCCTCGGGTCGGACTCCCTGCCGGCGACTACCGTCTGGTGTTCGAGGTTCGGGAGTATCTGGCCGGCAAGGGGGCCGATCCACTGTATCCGGAGGTCGTGGTTTCGTTCACTATCCGGGACGGAGCCGAGCCCTATCACCTCCCGCTCCTGCTCAGCCCCTTCGGGTACTCTACCTATCGGGGGAGTTGATCCGCTGTCAGGGAGCCAACCCTCCCACCCACCTGCCTAGTAGCGCGCGTTCCTCCTCGGTGATCCCCGTCTTGTTCGCCGGCGGCATGGTACGGGTAACGACCGCCCGCTCCCGGATCCTGGCGGCCCAGGCGATGATCTGCTCGGGCGTGTCGTAGATCACCCCGCCGGGCGACGCTCCGAAGGAGAGATCCGTCGGCCGGGCCGAGTGGCAAGAGCCGCACCGGCGGTCAATCACATGCCGAACTTCCTCGAAGCTGACCGGCCCACGTCCCCCCGTTGCGTCCGGGAGCGCCGGGGCCGGAACCCTCTCGGTTCGGAGCAGGCCCAGGAGCGCCAACGCCGTTCCTGCCAGCGTCGCCCCCAGGGCGAGCCGCCACCAGCGGTAGCCCAACCGGATGTTGAGGAGATGCCGCGCCGTGGCCCCACCCAGAACCAGCACCCCCAGAACGAGCCCCCGCCATTGATGGCTGTAGAACGCCGGAAAGTGCCCGGCCAGCATCAGGGCGATCACCGGGAAGGTGAAGTAGTTGTTGTGGATCGAGACCCGCTTGGCCCGCTCGGAAACGGCGGGATTCCCTTCCCTCCCCGCCGCCACCGCCGCCACCAGCTCCCGCTGCGACGGCACGATGGTAAAGACCACGTTGCCGGCCATGATCGTTCCCAGCATCGCCCCGACGTGCACGAACGCCGCGCGCCCGTTGAGGAGCTGGAGCAGCGCCACAGCGATCCCCCCGAGCCCCCCGAGCCACAGGC
>Ga0209640_10004420_pt1 | contig 12328 bp, 11 predicted proteins | sample RifCSP10_1_FD_184018 | JGI IMG/M metagenome (GOLD analysis project Ga0209640, IMG submission 184018) | Soil microbial communities from Rifle, Colorado - Rifle CSP2_sed 10_1 (SPAdes) (version 2) | ecosystem: Environmental > Terrestrial > Deep subsurface > Rock core/Sediment | place: Rifle... | reverse complement strand
TACTGGGGGCCCTACTGGGGCTCCTACTACTACGGCTACTGGCCGTACGGGGCGTACTACAGCGGCGGCGGGTACTACCGCTCCTACCGCAGCTCGGACCGCGACTCGAGTGCCATTCGCGTGCTGGTCGATCCCGAGGACGCGAAGGTCTACGTGGACGGCTACTACGCAGGAAAGGTGGACGACTTCGACGGGTTCACCCAGCGGCTCTACGTATCGCGCGGCCCCCACGAGATCCTGCTCAAGCGCGACGGCTACCGCAGCCAGCGCTTTCGGATCTACGCGGTTCCCGACCAGACCCTCAAGATCGAGCACGACATGTCCAAGGGAGAGGGAGAAGAACCGCTCCAGGACCTCACCGGAGGCCGCGGCGACGATTTCGATCGCCGGCCATCCACCCGCCCGGCCCCCGACGATGAAGACGTCGAGGATGACGACGTCGCTCCGCGGCCGCGAGTGCGCGTCGAGGACGAGGCTCCCGGCGGGCGCACCGGCAACCTCAGGGTGAGGATCTGGCCGGCTGACGCTTCGGTCTACGTGGACGGCGAGTTCCGCGGGACCGCGAAGCAGACCCGGTCACTCGATCTCCGGCCCGGGACCCACCGCATCGAGATCGTCCGGCCCGGCTTCGAGACCGCGCAGCGAGAGGTCGAGATCGACGGCGGCGAGAGCCACGACCTCGAGGTGAGGCTGGAGCAGCCGTAGCCCGAGTCCTCCCGTTCCGCGTGCCACGGCCGCTCGAGCCTGCCTCGAGCGGCCGTTTTCGTAGGTACCACCGCACCATGACCGACGCGGAACTGGCGGCAGGCTGCGACGTGGCCGCCTCTACCGGGTGGCCTCGGTCTGCATCAAGCCCTACGCGGTGAAGATGGCGGCGGAGCGCCTGCGGGGGACCGGGGTCGCGGTGGGCACGGTCGTGGGCTTTCCCCACGGCGGCAGCACGACCGAGGTGAAGCTATCGAAGGCGATCCGCGGCGCAGCCGGAAGGACGCTGAGGGGCTACGCGGGGCCGGCGCAGAACTCGGCGTCGACCTCCGGCACGTGAACCGCCGCCGATCCGGGGGGAGGAAAGGCCTTTCGGAACGTGAACGCGGCCGGAGTCGGACCGTGAAGCCGCAGCTCCTCGAGCTTACCCTTCGCCTCCTCGATCGTCGGGATCTGGCCCTTCGGGACCCACCAGAGCGCCAGCATCGGCCCGTCCCCAGGCTCGAACCACTCGCGCCGGTCGCGGAGCGGGCCCAGATGGGGGCTCCGATAGACGTAGTGGTGGAGCGCCTCGAGCGACTCCCAGACCGACATGTTCACGAGGACCCTCTCGTCTTCGAACACGCGAAGGGCGGTGGCGTCGCCGTCGGGCGTCGCGAGCCGCCAGACGAATCCGGGGCTCGCGTCGGCGATCGCGTTGATCCGCTCGAGCTGCGACGTGAAGCCGGCCATGATCGGATCGTCCAGGGAAGCGCGCATGCGCGCCACGTTCACTTGGGCCAGATGCAAGAGGCTAGCCCCCGACGAGGGGCGGCGGTGGGGACGGCTTGAAGATTTCCTGATAGATGCGGCCGGCGACGGCCGAGGCGGAGTGTCCGCTCCCGGGCCGCATGAACACCACGAGCACCAGCTTCGGCTGGCTGGCCGGCGCATACGAGGCGAACCAGCCGAGGCTCGAACAGGTTCCCGTCTTTCCCGCCACCACGACGTCGGCGTCGAACGCGCTCGTGGCGCTTCCCTCGTTCACGGCGCCGAGGAAGCCGTCGGCGAGCCCATCCAGCACCGTCCCTTCCGGCAGCCGCCAGCGTTCCTTGGGCGTGAATCCGTCGGGACCGGCGACCTGTGGCTGAAACACGATGCCGCCGTTGATGGTGGCGGCGAGAAGGACGCCGAGCTGGATGGCCGAGGTGGCGATGCCGGCGGCGTGGCTCGAGAGGTGCCCCACCGCCGCGGCCGGCACCCGGTCGGGAAGACGCCCCGCCGCTTCCCCGGTGAGGTTGATGCCGGAGGGAACGCCGAGCCCCAGGCTCTGCGCGTAGGCCTGGATCTTCTCGTAGCCGAGCCGCTCACCGACCCATTCGAAGTACGGGTTGCAGGAGACGGCCAGGGCCCGCCTCAGGTTGATGGGCCCGTGCCCCGGCCAACTCCAGCAGCCCTTCTGGCAGACGTACGTCGTCTCGGGGGTGATCACGCTCTCGGTGAGGCCCGCGACCGCCACCACGATCTTGAAGACCGAGCACGGCTGGTACGCGCGGACGAGCACGTTGCCGGGGTTGACGAGGGTGAGCACGCGTCCGGTGCGGGGGTCCATGGCCACCACGCCGCCGCCGGAACGGCCGAGGCCGCGCTGGCACGCCTCGGCCACGGCGAGGTCCCAATTGGAAGCGGTGGCGGGCACGATGAGCCTGGGCAGCACCGGCTGCCGCGCCACTCCCGCGGTGCGTCGGCGTCTTCGCGCGGCGGCGGCCCAAGCCGAGGAGGCGGGGGCCAGGAGAAAGATCGCTTGTGCCAGCAGGCGCCGCCTCGTGTGCATCCGGTCGAGGGTACCACGACACGGTATAGAATCGGGCTCGGGAAGGAGCACCCTCGATGACCGTTCGACTGACCCCCGCCCTCGCCTTGATCGTCGGTTCCCTGGCCGTTCCCACCGCGGCCCGAGCCCAGAAGCTCGACAAGGACGAGAAGAAGTGGCTGGAGACCGCCCGTCCGCTGATGCTGCCCCAGGAGGAGAAGACGTTCCGCGGCCTCAAGGACAAGGCCGATCGTGCCGAGTTCCAGAAGATCTTCTGGGCGCGCCGCGACCCGAGCCTCGACACCCCCGAGAACGAGTTCGAGGTCGAGTACCTGAAGGCCTACGCCGAAGCCGATCAGTACAAGGTCCCGGGCCGGCCCGGGGCGGACACCGACTGCGGCCGCATCTTCCTCCTGCTCGGCAAGCCCGACGAGGTGAAGAAGGATCCGATCGGCGCCAGCCCGGCGGCCCGCGCGCCGGAGATCTGGACCTACCGCGACCGGCCCGGCCAGACCTTCGCCGGTGGCAAGGCGGAGATCGCGCTGGACGAGACCTGCAGCCTTCCCCTGGGGGCGCGGCTCAAGGAGCAGCTCGACCGGGTGGCGGAGTCTAGGGTCGCCCAACCCAACGTCGGCTACAAGTTCGAAAAGGACGGCCACCTCGTGAAGCTCGCCGACCAGCTTCCGAAGCCGTCCCCCGCCCAGGCCCTCCTGAAGGCTCCGCGCCAGGACTTTGCTCTGGCCGCCCAGGCCGCCTACCTCAAGGTCCAGGATGGCGGCACCGCCCTGGCTGGTCTCGTTCGCGGCGACGCGAGCGGGCTCATCGTGGAAGACGCGGGCGGGAAGAAGACCGTGAAGGTCGTGGTCGCGGCCAACGTCACCGGGGCCGACGGCAAGGTGGCGGCCTTTGCCGTGGAGCCGACCACGGCACCAGTGAAGGACGGCCACTTCGTGGCCTCCTTCCGGATGAGCGTGAAGCCGGGCAAGTACACGCTGCGTGCCGGGGCCGTCGACGAGAAGAGCGGGAAGGGGTCGCTGGCCGAGCTGCCGATCGAGGCCCCCGACCTCAACAAGGGCGAGATTTCCGCCGCCACCCTGCTCGTGCTCGAGGACGTGCAGGACCTCGAGGGCAACCCCGATCCCCATCACCCCTACGCCGCCTTCGCACTGGCCAAGGCCCTGCTCGTCCCGCGTTTCGCGGGCACCTTCTCGAAGTCCGAGGCGGTCTCGTTCTTCTACCAGGTCTACGACCTGAAGACGGACGACACGACCGGGAAGGCCTCGGCGGTGGCGAGCGTCTCCATGCTGAGGGATCCGGGCCGGTCGACCGTGGCCAAGGCCGGCGATCAGCCCATCGAAACGCCGGTGGGAGGGAACGTGGTCGGACCCGTACCCCTGGACAAGTACGAGCCGGGCAAGTACATCGTTCAGCTCAAGGTCCGCGACAACGTGGCGAAGAAGGACCTCACCCAGGAAGTGGCGTTCGAGGTGAAGCCCTAGCTCGGCCGTCTGAACGGAACGGATCCTACCCGACGGTTTTCCTTAGACTTAGAGTGTCAACAACGTCGCGGCGCTGAAAAAGAGCGGCATCGGGCTCTTTTCAGCGCCGTGCTAGGCCGCTTTCTTGGTCTCGGCGGCGTGGAGGAGCTCGAGGGCCTTGTCGAGGATCAGATCCTTCGCGGGCAGTCCCGTTTCCTCGCCCGCCTCGTCGGGCCCCGAGGCCACTGCCACGGTGGGCTGCACCCCCTGGCCGTGAATGGCGGTCCCCTTGGCGCTCAAGTAGCGGGCCACGGTCAGGACCATCCCGCCCTCGGCCAGCGGCAGCCGCTTCTGGATGCCCACGCGGCCGAACGTCCGTTCCCCCACTACCGGGCCCCGGTCGGCGTCGCGCAAGGCCGCGGCCACGATCTCGCCCGCGCCCGACGTCCCGGTGTCGATGAGGACGGCCAGCGGACCGCCCCAGGCCGCGTTCTTCGCCGCGGCGCTCACGACCTGCTCGCCCATCTTGGTTCCGGCGAGCTTCGCCACCACTCCGCCTTCCATGAACAGCTCGGCGAACCGGACCGCTTCGGCCGGCTCTCCCTGGGCGGAACCGCGCAGGTCGAGCACGATGCCCTTGGCCCCGCCGCGCCTGAGGCTCTCCAATGCCGTGCGAGCGTCGTCCGCGGTCCTCGCCGAGAGCTCCGGTATCTTCAGGTAACCGGAGCCGTCCGCGAGCATCCGGCTCGTGGGAGAGGCGGGCAGGAGCCGCTCGCGCACGACCGCCACCTCGAAGGGGTCCACCCCCGCGCGCAGCACCCCGAGCTTCACCGATGAGCCGGGCGCTCCGCGGAGCAGGCGCTGTCCGCTCACCGCGGCCAGGGGGCGCGTGTGGCGGCCATCGATCGTCTTCAGCACGTCGCCGGTCCTGAGCCCCGCCTTCTCCGCGGGAGAGCCGGCGCGAGGCGCCACCACCATGAGGAAGCCGAAACGGCGGGTCAGCACGAGGCCGACGTCGGCGTCGTCCTTGCCGGGCTGCTGCAGCAGCTTCCATTCCTCGGCGTCCAGGTAGGCGCTGTCACCGTCGAGGGCGTCGGTCAGTCCCAGGCGGGCGCCGGCCATCGCCCGGTCGAGGTTCACGGGCTCGACGTAGCCCTCCAGCACCAGGCGAACCACCTCGTTGAAGACCGCGAGCTGGCCGTAGCTGGTGTCCCCCAGGACGCGGCTCAGGAGCGATCCAACGGCGACGTAGGCCACGAAGGCGGTCGAGATCAACGCGATGAACAGGCGGTTGCGAGGACTCATCGGAGAAGTATAGCAAGGGCGCGGCCCGCTCAGCGGTCACCCTTCCCGAGCCACTCCATCGGGTCCTCCGGCCGGCCCTGGAAGCGGACCTCGAAGTAGAGCCCGGCTCCGTCCATCCCCTGGCCGACCGTTCCGAGGGGGTCGCCCGCCGCCACCCTCTGGCCCACCGCAACCGCGACCTCGGCGAGGTGCGCGTAGAGGGAGTGGTGCTTGCCGCCGTGGTCGAGGACGACCATGAGGCCGTAGCCCTTGAAGTGCTCCGCGAAGGCCACCGTCCCTTCGTGGACCGCCACCACCGGCCCGCCTTCGGGAGCATCGATCTCGATGCCGTTCTGGACGGTGTAGGTGTCGAACCTCGGATGCTTCCGCCGTCCGAAGCCCGAGCGCACCCGTCCCGCCGCCGGCCAGGGCAAGGCTCCCCGGAAGGCGGCCACGGGCACCGCGACCTCGCCGTCTCCCGAACCCGCGAGCAGCTGGCGCAGCTTCTCCTCGGCGTCCTGCAGCTCCTGGACGAAGGCGGCGTGCATCTCCTTCTTCTCCACCAGCGAGGTCAGAAGCTCGGTCTTCCGCTTCCGGTCGGCGTCGAGGTTGCGGCGCGCCTGCTCGAGCTCGGCTCTCTGGTGGAGGCTCGCCTGGGAGCGTCGCTCGAGGTCGGCGCGCTGGGTCGCGAGGGCGGCGAGATCGGCGCGGAAGCGCGCCACCCGGTCGTTGTCGCGGCGGGCCAGCGTGCTCACGAAGCGATAGCCGCGGAAGATGTCCGACGGCCGGTCGACGGAGAGCAGCATCCGCACGTAGGACAGCTCGCCGAGCTTGTAGAGGGCCTTCGCGTGGGCCACGAGGAAGGGCCGGGCCCCCTCGAGGCTCTTCTCCAGCTCCCGGACGCGCTTCAGGGTCGCGTCCAGCTCGGCGCGCGTGCGCTGGACCACGAGTGCCGTCTCGTCCAGCTCCTGCTCCCGGAGGCGAACCGCCAGCTCGAGCGCCTCGACCTCGCCCAAGAGGCTCTTCTCCTGCCCCCGGAGGCGCGCGAGGTCCCGCTCCAGCGCCGCCTTGCGCTCCTGGACCCGCTGCAGGCGCTCGTCGACGGAGAGGGTCTGGCTGAAGGCGTCCCCCCTTCCGAGGACGAAGGCGACCGCGAGGAAGAGGCCGTGACGCTTCACATCAGGGGCTTGCCGTCCAGGTCCGGAGGCAGCGGGACCTCGAGCAGCTTCAGGATCGTGGGTCCGAGGTCCATGATGTTCGGCTCGTCGGTGTTGATCTTCCGGTTCGAGAAGAAGACCCCGCCGCTGATCTCGGCCGCGGTGGCGCAGTGGTCGCCGCTCCATTTCCTGGTGTTGTTCTCGACCACCGCCCGGCGGATCACGCCGAGGGTGTCCTGCCAGCCCACGCGGTAGCCGTCGTCGAACCCGGCCTGCAGGTCGGGCGCGTTCTTCAGGAACTCGCCCTTGTAGACGTCGTCCCGCCGGTAGACGGCCCGCATCACCTTCCCTCCGTCGTCGGGGTCTTCGACCTCCACGAGCTTCGCGGCGATCTCGTCCTGGAGCGCCTTGTACTCCGCCCCGGCGGAGACGATGCCCCGGGCCTCGCGGCCTCGCAGGTTGAAGTAGATCTGGCCCAGGCCCAGGGCATAGGCGCGGGTCCGGCTCCAGTCGACCCCCTCCCCGAACCGGCCACGGTTGACGAGGTCGCTCGGGTTCAACTCGTCCCCCGGCTGGCCGGTGAACACGAGGTAGCCGTTCTGGAGGAGCCAGGTGTTGAGGTTCACCTCGCGCCGGAACGAGTGGAACCCGTGGTCCGACATCACCATGAAGATCGCGTCCTCGGGGATCTGGGCCAGGAGGCGGCCCACGAGATCGTCGGCGCGCTTGTAGATCTTCTCGATCGAGTCCCCGTACTTCGCCGCGAGGTCCTCGTCGTACATCGGGTGCCGGGGGTCGATGAGCCGCCACATCATGTGGGAGACGCGGTCGGTGGTCTCGACCGCGGCCACGAAGAGGTCCCAGTCGTCGGTCTCGAGGCGCTCGAAGATCACCTTCTCGCGGTCGTCCATGGCCCGGTCCGAGTCGTAGAGGAAAGCGGCCTCGTCGAGGCGCCCCTCGTTCAGGGGCTTGTCCGCCGACTCGGCCCAGCCCAGGGTCCGGTAGAGGCCGATCGACCGGGCGATCTCGCGCGCGAAGCCGTCAGGCTTGGAGATGGGGAGGGGGGGGTTGCGCGGATCCAGGTTGACGGGCGAGCCGTAGATCCTCAGCTCTCGCCCCGCTTCGATCACGTAGAACTGGGTGATGCCGTGCATGGAGAGGAGGGCGTTCACCTTGAAGGTGACGGGCACCCAGGCGCTCCACTCGCCGGCCTGGAGCGAAACCCTCTGGCCCTGGATCTCGAGGTCGACACCACCCGAGCCCTCGGTCCAGCGGACGCGCAGGGGCAGGTTGATGTCCTTGCCGGTCGCGAGCTCCTCGAGCCCTGCTTTCTCCTTGTCCGAGAGCTGGTCGGGTGCCGCCTTCTTCTTGTCCTTGAGCGCCGTCTCTTCCTGCTTGAGGATCGGGTTCTCGGGGCCCTTCAGCAGGGTTTCGGAGACCCCGCCGTCGAAGAGGAGGCGCTTCAAGACGCCCCCGAACTCGGTGTTGCCTTCCTCGAAGGACGAGAGATCGGTCGCCCAGTAGGAGAACGTGCCGAGCGTCCCCCGGATGTCGGGCAGGGGCAGGCCGGCCAGCATCTGTCCGTGGTGCAGCTCCTCGGGGGGGAAGGTCACGGGGACGGTGAGGACCGCGCTTCTTACCCCGTCGTTGGCCGCGTGCACCCAGAACGAGGTTCCCCCGCGCGTGGAGACGACCTTGGGAGGCTTCGTCTGGAATAGGCCGAGGAAGAACTCGGGCGGCTCCCGCCGCACCATGTTGAAGTCGGGGAGGTAGGTGTCGAGATCGCGGCGGAGGAAGTCGTAGATGTCGTGCTTGCCCGGGTTGACCCCGGTCGCGAAGCTGGCCCAGGCCACCGGCGACTCGGAAGGTTGGGTCGAACCCAGGGTCTGGAAAACCCCGGTCTCGGCGAGCCGGCTCAGGTTCGGGAGCTTGCCTTCCGCCATGAAGCGGCGGGCCAGGGTCGGGTCCATGCCGTCGAAGCCCATGACGAACACCCGCGTCTTGGCGCGCCGCCGCGGCTTGCCGGCGGGGCTCGGCGAGCAGTCGAGGGTGGTGAACGCGAGGGTGAGGGCGGCGGCGAGCGAGACGCCACGGGGAAGGAGTGCGGACGTTCCTCTCATGATCACTGGCCGTCGATTGTAGCCGACGGGAGCCGGCTAGAATGGCGGGATGTGGCAGCGGCAGACGACCGGGTCGGTGATCTGTCCTTCGTGCGGGTCGCTCGTGGGGGTGAACGACGAGGCGTGTCTCATGTGCGGCCGCCGACGGCCCGGGCTCTTCGGCTTCTCCGCGGTGCTGCGCCACGTGGGCCACGACATGGGCTTCGGATCCCTTGTGCTCTGGGGCTGCGGCGCTCTCTTCCTCGCGACGCTGGCCAGCAATCCCTCTGGCATCCGCATGGACGGGCTTCTCTCGATGCTGTCTCCAAGCCGGGCCAGCCTCTTCCTCTTCGGCGCGAGCGGGGCGATTCCCGTGTTCGGCTACGGGCGGTGGTGGACCGTCCTGTCCGCGGCCTGGCTCCACGGCGGCATCCTCCACATCCTCTTCAACATGATGTGGGTGCGGGATCTGGCGCCTGTGACTGCCCAGCTCTATGGGGCGGCTCGCACCGTGATCATCTACACGGTCGCGGCCATCACCGGTTTCCTGGCCAGCAGTGCGGTGGGCGCCTTCGCGCCGTTCATGCCGCTCAGGCTGCGCGGGGCGGGCTTCACGGTCGGCGCCTCGGCGCCGATCTTCGGCCTGATCGGTGCGCTCCTCTGGTACGGGCGTCGCGGGGGCAACTCCCACCTCAGCCAGCAGGTGAAGAGCATGGCCCTCGGCATGCTCGTGTTCGGCTTCGTGATACCTGGGATCGACAACTGGGCCCATCTCGGCGGCCTCGCCGGAGGCTGGCTCACGGCGCGCATCCTGGACCCGCTCACCCCCGAGCGCGGCGACCACGTGGTGATCGCGCTCGTCTGCCTGGTGCTGTCCGCGGCCTCGGTGGTGGCGTCGGTGATGGCGGGCCTCCCCCCCCTCTAGCCAGACCAACGGTCACTTCCGCCCCTTGCCCTTGCGGACCCGGGGCGCGCGCGTCTCCTCCGTGGGGATGGTGGGGCCTGCGTCGGTGATGGCGGTCGCGGCCCGTGCCGCCACCACCCGGGCATAGGCGCTGCTCAGGGGGGCCACCATGGTCTCGCCGTCGGACAGGGGCTGGGTGACGGACGCTGCTGGTCCGGCCGGGAGGACGGTGGGGGTGACCGCGGGGAAGCGCTCGGTGGTCTCGGGCTCGAGCAGCAGCTCGGGCTCGGGGAAGAGCGTCGTCACGTAGTGCTTGAGGGTCAGGTTGGTGGGGCCGTATCCCTTGTCGTAGAGGAAGTGCTCGCATGCCTCGCCCATCTCGCCCGCCGATTCGAACCGCATCGAGGGGTCCCGCTGCAAGGCCTTGTGCACGATCACGGCCACGCTTTGGGGCACGGCCGAGTTCGCGGAGCGGGGCGACGGGATCCGCGCCCCGATCACCTTCTCCAGGATCTCCCCGGTCGTGCGTCCGGGAAAGAGCTTGTCGCCGGTCAGCATCTCGTAGAGGACCGATCCCAGGCTGAAGATGTCGCTGCGGTGGTCGGCCCGGAGCTCCACCACCATCTCCGGCGCCATGTAGGAGGGCTTTCCGGTGATGCTGTTGTCGCGGGTGCCGCTTCGCGTGGCGATGCCGAAGTCGATGAGCTTCACCGTCCCCTCCCGGGTCATCATGATGTTGCTGGGGCTGATGTCGCGGTGGACGATGTGGGCGCGCTCGTAGACGTACTGGAGGGCCCGGCAGACGCGGCTCGCGATGAACACCGAGAGGTCCACGTCGGCCAGCCGCTTCAGCTCGCGGTGGCGGTTCAGGTACTCGGTGAGAGACCAGCCGTCGATGTGCTCGAGGATGATGCAGAGCTCGCCGCCCACGTCGTCGAAGTCGAAGATGCGGCCGATGTTCTCGTGGTCGAGGACCGAATACCGGCGCGCCTCGTCCACGAAGAGGCGAACATGATGGGGGTCCTGCGTCTTGAGCTGCTTGATGACGATGGGACGCTGGAAGCCGCCCTGGCCGACGAGGAGGCCCTTGTAGACCTTCCCCATCCCACCCGTGCCCAGCTCGTGAAGGATCTTGTATTTGGCCGCCTGGGCCATGGGCGCTTCCCGTGACGAACCGCGGCGAGCATGGCAGGCGTGCGCCGGGGTGTCAAGGAACACATCCGCCGAGGGCTATACTCGAACCATGCGTATCCTGGGCCTCGACGTGGGCGACGTCCGCATCGGGGTCGCCCTTTCCGACGAGACCGCGACCCTCGCCACCGGCCTTTCGACCCTAACCCGGGTGGGTCCCCGGAAGGACGTCAAGGCAGTGGCGGCGCTCGTTCGGGAGCATGCCGTGGCCGAGGTCGTGGTCGGGCTGCCGCGCACGCTCATGGGCACGATCGGGCCCCAGGCGGAAAAGGTCCTGGCCTTCGCGAACGACCTGAAGCGCGCCCTCGGAGTGCCGGTCGAGAGCTGGGACGAGCGGTTCACCACCAGCATGGCGGAGCAGGCCCTGATCGAAGGTGGGGTCTCGAGAAGGAACCGCAAGGACAAGATCGACCGGGTGGCGGCGGTGCTGATCCTCCAGAGCTACCTCGACTCGAAGAAGGTCGCGAATGCCCGCTCCGAAGAGACGCCGCTCCCGTAGACGGGCCCTCGTCGGTGGCGTCCTGGCCACCTTTGCCGCCCTCGGTCTCCTGTGGGGCGGCCGCGAGGCCTGGCGCCACGAGACCGAGCGGCCGATTCGTGACCTGGGTGCGCCCCCCGCGACCCTGGAGATCCCCCCGGGCGCCAGCGCCGACTGGATCGCGCGACAGCTCTACGCGCTCGGCTTCGTCCACCACCCCTTCGTCTTCCGTGTGCTCGTGCACACGCGCGGGGCGGGGGCGAGCCTGCGGGCGGGCGAGTACGCCCTCGACAGCTCGCTGTCCCTGGCCCAGGTAGTCGACAAGCTCGTGCGGGGCGACGTGGTGCGCCACGAGATCACGTTCCCCGAGGGCAAGAACCTGGCCGAAGCCGCCGAGATCGCGGCCGCTCGGAAGGTCGATGCCGCCGCGTTCCTGGCCGCGGCCAGAGACCCGGCCGCCATCCGCGGCCTCGACCCCAAGGCCCCCGACCTCGAGGGCTACCTCTTTCCCGACACCTACGACATCCCGCAATCCGGAGACACCGGGGCCATCCTCGTGTCGCGGATGGTCGGCCGCTTCCGAAGCGTGATCGAGCCCGAGCTGCCGAGGATCCGGGCCTCCCGGATGACGGTGCGCGAGGTCGTGACCCTGGCCTCGCTGGTCGAGCTCGAGACCGCGCGGGTCGACGAGCGGCCGCGTATCGCCGCCGTCTTCCTGAACCGTCTGGCCCGGGGCATGCTGCTCCAGACCGATCCCACCATCATCTACGCGCTCAAGAGGAAGGGGACCTGGAACGGCAACATCCGCCTCGTGGACCTGGGACTCGACTCGCCGTTCAACACCTACCGGGTCGCCGGCCTCCCCCCCGGTCCCATCGCCTCGCCCGGCAAGGACGCGCTCCGCGCCGTCCTGGAGCCGGCGCCGGGGAAGGACCTCTATTTCGTGAGCCGCAACGACGGAACCCACCAGTTCAGCGAGACCCTGGCCGAGCACAATCGGGCCGTGGACCTTTACCAGAAGCGCCGCGGCTCCCGCCGGGAGAGCTGAAGGCGCATGGGTGTCCGGACCTACGAGGAACGGGAGGAGCCGCCTTCGGCACCTTTGCGGCGCGCGCCGCTGGCGGCGGCAGCGCTCGTCGTGGCCGTCGTCCTCGTCGGGCTCGTCGCGAACGGGCGGCCGATCGGCGGCGGAGAGCCGGCTCCGCTCTCGTGGGTGGCCGCCGCCGCGACCGCCCCCCTC
>Ga0209640_10004419_pt1 | contig 12328 bp, 13 predicted proteins | sample RifCSP10_1_FD_184018 | JGI IMG/M metagenome (GOLD analysis project Ga0209640, IMG submission 184018) | Soil microbial communities from Rifle, Colorado - Rifle CSP2_sed 10_1 (SPAdes) (version 2) | ecosystem: Environmental > Terrestrial > Deep subsurface > Rock core/Sediment | place: Rifle... | reverse complement strand
GCTTCTGGCAAGAAGCGAGGAGCGATTTGTATCGCGATACATGAGCGACGAGCGACACCGCCAGGGACGAAAATCGTCCGGTCCCGAAGGGTTGCGCGCCTCATGCGGGAGTCACTCGGAGGTTCCTTACCATGGAAACCATGACCCCGCGCGAGATCGTCCAGGAGCTGGACAAGCACATCGTCGGCCAGAACGCCGCCAAGCGTTCGGTCGCGATCGCGCTGCGCAACCGCTGGCGGCGCATGCAGGTGGCGGAACCGCTGCGGCAGGAAATCACGCCCAAGAACATCCTGATGATCGGCCCGACCGGCGTCGGCAAGACCGAGATCGCGCGGCGGCTCGCGAAGCTCGCGCGCGCGCCCTTCATCAAGGTCGAGGCGACCAAGTTCACCGAGGTCGGCTATGTCGGCCGCGAGGTGGACTCGATCATCAAGGAACTCGTGGACGTGTCGGTCAAACTGACGCGCGAGGAAGAGATGTCCAAGGTCCGGCCGCGCGCGATCGACGCTGCCGAGGAGCGGATCCTGGACACGCTGCTGCCGCGGGCGCGGGGGCCTGGCGAAACGAATGCTGCCCACGGTGACGAGACACGGCAAAAACTCCGCAAGATGCTGCGCGAGGGCCAGCTCGACGAGCGCGAGATCGAGATCGAAGTGCGCGCGATGCCGGTCGGCCTCGAGATCATGGGCCCGCCGGGCATGGAGGAGATGACCCAACAGTTGCAGCAGGTGTTCCAGGGCATCGGCGGCGGCCGCACGAAGAGCCGCAAGCTGCGCATCCGCGACGCGGTGAAAGCGCTCGCGGACGAAGAAGCGGCGAAGATGATTAATGAAGAGGAGCTCCGCACGCGAGCGCTTTCGAACGCGGAGCAGAATGGCATCGTTTTCATCGACGAGATCGACAAGATCTGCCGGCGCACCGAGACCCTGGGCGCCGACGTCTCGCGCGAGGGCGTGCAGCGCGACCTGCTGCCGCTGGTCGAGGGCTGCACGGTCAGCACCAAGCACGGCATGGTCAAGACCGACCACGTGCTGTTCATCGCCTCGGGCGCGTTCCACATGGCGAAGCCCTCGGACCTGATCCCGGAGCTGCAGGGCCGCCTGCCGATCCGGGTCGAGCTCGACGCGCTGTCCGTCGGGGACTTCGAACGCATCCTGACCGAACCGGACGCCTCGCTCTGCGCGCAGTACTCCGCCCTGCTCGCGACCGAGGGCGTGCAGGTGCGCTTCCAGCCTGCCGGCATCCGCCGCCTGGCGGAAGTCGCCTGGTCAGTCAACGAGCGCACCGAGAACATCGGCGCGCGCCGGCTGCACACGGTCATGGAGCGCCTGCTCGAGCAGGCCTCATTCGAGGCCGCGGACAAGAGCGGCACGGTCATCGACGTGGACGCCGCGTTCGTGGACCGGCACCTGGCCGAGCTCGCGAAGAACGAAGACTTGTCGCGCTATATTCTCTGATGCACGCGCCCACCGGCATCACGGTCAAGCGCAAGAGCCGGGTCGTCGAGGTCGCCTGGGATGACGGCACGCGCTATGCGCTGCCATTCGAGTACTTGCGCGTCTACTCGCCGTCCGCCGAAGTACGCGGCCACGGCGGCGGCGAAGGCAAACTCGAACTCGCCAAGGAGTCGGTGCAGGTCACGCAGGTCGAGCCGGTCGGCGTCTACGCCGTGCGCCTGCACTTCGACGACGGCCACGACACCGGTCTCTACAGCTGGGACTACCTGCGCGAACTCGGCGCGGAGTACGACCGCAAGTGGGCACGCTACCTCGAACGCTGCGAAAAGCTGGGCTACGAGCGCAAGCCGCCCGGCTGAGCACGCATCAGAACAGCCGGCCGCCGTCAAATACGATCAGCCAGCCGTGCCAGTACATCGGAATGCCGGCGACCAGCGCCACGGCCGCAACGGCCGCCGCCGGAATCGCGCATTGCGCGCGGACTGCGCCGAACAGCAGGAGGCTCACGGGCAGGTAGAGCAGCGTGGCCGTCGCGACGCCGGGCGCATAGCCGCCGTCCACGATCGCCGCGACGATGTGAAAGGTCGCATTCGCAAACATCACGCAGCCGACCCATGCCACGGCGATGAGTCCATTCGCCCGGCCAGGCGCGACGGCAAGCTGCACAGCGACCATGACGGTGATGCCAAAACCGACGGCGGTCACGGTCACGAAGTTCCGCCAGGTGATGTCCGGTTCGACATGGGAATTGAACCACTGCACGAAGGTCGGCGCTTCCTCGGCAACGTGCAGCGCAAACGCGATCGGCAGTGCCGTGGCGAGCCATCGCAAGGTCGGCCGGGACAGATCCATTGCACAGTCTAAGCATGCCGCCTGCCGAAGCCGTAGAATCGAGACATCGACCGGGTCGGCAATCCAATGAAATCAGACACTTCCGGACGCCAGCCGCCTGAAACCGTGGATTTCGGCTATCAACGCGTGGCCGCCACGGAAAAAGCGGCGCGCGTGCGCGGGGTGTTCGATTCGGTCGCCGGCAAGTACGACCTGATGAACGACCTGATGTCCGGCGGCCTGCACCGGCTATGGAAACGTTTCGCGCTGTCACAGACGGGGCTGCGGCCGGGGAACCGCGCGCTCGACGTCGCCGCCGGCACCGGCGACCTCGGCGCCGGGCTCGCGCGTCAGGTCGGCCCCCAAGGACTCGCCGTGCTCACCGACATCAACCGCGAGATGCTCTCGCGCGGCCGCGACCGCCTGCTCGATGCGGGCCTGTGCCACAACGTCGCGTTCGTGATCGCGAATGCCGAGTGCCTCCCCTTTCCGGACCGCAGCTTCGACTGCGTGACGATCGGATTCGGATTGCGCAACGTCACCGACAAGCCCGCCGCGCTCGCCTCGATGCGTCGCGTGCTGCGCCCCGGCGGGCGCCTACTGGTGCTCGAGTTCTCGAAGCTGCAAGTGGCGCCATTGCAGCCGGTCTACGACGCGTGGTCCTTCAAAGTCCTGCCGCGGCTCGGCCGCCTCGTCGCCGAGGATGAGGCGAGCTACCGCTACCTCGCCGAATCGATCCGCCTGCATCCGGACCAGCCGGCGCTCGCGGCGATGATGAAGGACGCCGGGCTCGAGGATTGCCGCTGGCACAATCTCGCCGGCGGCATCGTCGCGCTGCACGTCGGCTGCGTTTACTGAACGCCCGATGACTCCGGAACTGCTGCGGCCGCTCGAATCGATCCTGAACCGCAATATCGCGGGCTCGGCCCGCGCCCGCGGGCTGCTGGGGCAGGTCGCGGGGCACTCGCTGGAGCTTCGGCTTTCCGCGACGCCGCTGCGACTGCGCTTCGTCGCCGACGCTGCCCGCATCGCAATCCTGGCGGCGAGCGATCAGCCGGCCGATGCGGTCATCGAAGGCACACCATTCGCTCTGGCACGCCTCGCGATCGGCGATCCGACGCAATCGATCCGCGGCGGCGGTGCGCAGGTTTCGGGCGATGCCGAAATCGCGCAGGGATTCCAGAAACTGTTTGCCGCGGCACAGCCGGATTTCGAGGAGGAGTTGTCGCGACTCACCGGCGACGTGGCCGCCCACCATCTCGCGAACCTGGCGCGCGGTGCGCTCGATTTCGGCCGGCGCGCCAGAGACACTTTTGCGCAAAACATCGCCGAGTACCTGACCGAGGAAGGCCGCGACGTTCCCGCCCGCATCGAGGTCGATGAATTCCTCGCCGCCGTGGACCGCCTGCGCGAGGCGGCGGACCGTCTCGACGCGCGCATCGCCGCGATCGAGCGCGGCCGGAGCGGCCGGTGATCTCGCTCCGCGTCGCCGGCCGGCTGCTGATCATCCACCGCGTGCTGGTCCGGTACGGCCTCGACGATTTCGTGCGCGCGACGCATCTCTACCGGCCGCTGCGATTCGTCTTCTGGCTTTCGCCCTGGACCTGGTTCAGGCGCCGCCGCGGCACGCGCGGCGAGCGGCTGCGGCGCGCGCTCGAGGACCTCGGTCCGATCTTCGTCAAGTTCGGGCAGGTGGTCTCGACACGGCGCGACCTGCTGCCGGCCGACATCGCCGACGAGCTGGCGAAGCTCCAGGACCGCGTGCCGCCGTTTCCGGGCGAAGCTGCCAAGGCGCGGATCGAGGAAGCGCTCGGCCGACCCGTGAAGTCGCTGTTCCGTGATTTCGAGGTGACGCCGCTCGCGGCCGCGTCGATCGCGCAGGTGCATGCGGCCACGCTGCATGACGGCCGCGAAGTCGTCGTCAAGGTGCTGCGCCCGGGCATGCGCGAGGTGATCGGCCGCGATCTCGAGGTACTGCACACGCTGGCCGGTCTGGCCGAGGATTACTGGCCCGATTCACGCCGCTTCCGGCCGCGGGACGTGGTCGTCGAGTACGAAAAGACCATCCTGAACGAGCTCGATCTGATGCGCGAAGCGGGCAATGCCTCGCAGCTGAAGCGCAATTTCGCCGGCTCCACGATGCTGCACGTGCCGGAAGTCCACTGGGACCTGTGCCGGCGCGAAGTCATGGTGATGGAGCGCATCCACGGCGTGCCGATCTCGGAGGTCGCGCGCCTGCGTGAGCTCGGCGCCGACATCCCGAAGCTGGCTGAGAACGGCGTGACGATCTTCTTCACGCAGGTGTTCAGCCACAACTTCTTCCATGCCGACATGCACCCGGGCAACATCTTCGTGGATGTCAGCGATCCGGCGAATCCGCGCTACGCGGCGGTGGATTTCGGCATCGTCGGCACGCTCGATCCGCGCGACCAGCTCTACCTCGCCGGCAACTTCATCGCGTTCTTCGAGCGCGATTACCGCAAGGTCGCCGTGCTGCACGTCGAGAGCGGCTGGGTCCCGGCCGGCACGCGCGTGGACGAACTCGAATCCGCGGTGCGCACGCTCTGCGAGCCGATCTTCAACAAGCCGCTGAAGGACATTTCCTTCGGCATCGTGCTGCTGCACCTGTTCGAGGTCGCGCGCCGCTTCCAGATGCAGATCCAGCCGCAGCTGATCCTGCTGCAAAAGACGCTGCTGAACATCGAGGGCCTCGGACGGGACCTCTACCCGGACCTGGACATCTGGAAGACGGCGCTGCCGATCCTGCGCGCCTGGATGCGCGAGCGCAGCCATCCGCGCGCCCTGTTCAAGAGCCTGCGCGAGCACTGGCCGGACATCGCGGAAGCGATCCGGATCACGCCGGTCATCGCGCGCCGCGCGATCCGCCGCGCCTACGACGGGGAACTTGTCGTCCGGACCGAGTCCGCTTCGCTCGAGGCGCTGCGCAAGGAACTGCGCCGAGACCGGCGCCGCAGCGACGAAATCATCGCCGCCGCTGCAGTTTTCATCGGCGGCGTCGTCTGGCTCGCGCTCGCAACGAGCCCGGCCTGGATCGGCTGGGGCCTCTTCGGCGGCGGCGCACTCTGGCTCGTCACCCGCCTGCGCAAGTGATGGTGCCGGGAAATGATGGTGCCGGTGCGCACTTTCGATTAGCTAATCCGAAGTGCAAGTTCGCGATCCCGGGAAAGTGCGCACCGGCACCATCATTCGGCACCATCAGAGTTGCCGTGGCTCGATCCACGTCGCCATCGCACGGCCGCAGATCTCGCCGTCGTCGTCGAACACGGCCGTTCCGGTGTAGTGCTTGCGCCCGTCGTGGCCGAGGGCCCAGCCGATGACGACACAGGCCTCGCTGACGTGCACGCAGCGATCGACCTTGGCGGCGTAGAGTCCGAGCAGCGCGCCGCGTCCCGCCGCGCCGCTCGCGAAGAAGCCGGGGCAGTCGAGTGCGGCCCACATGAATTCCGGCCGTACCTTGCCGTCCGGACCGCCGAGCGAAGGATCCGGCAGCCACGCGGCCGCGCAGAGTTCGTGCCCTTCGATCGGCGAGGCAAAAATGCGCATGCCGTCGCCGCGGGCCCGTTCCGGCCCGCAGACGAAGCAGCCGGGATAGGTGTGGTGCCGAAAGCCCTCATATCCGCGCACCGCCGCCAGTGCCTGCGTATAAGTCGGCGGCCCCGGAACGGCGAGATCGAATGACTTCGGGGTGGCGGAGGCCACCGGTTCCTCGCCGTCCAGCAGCAGCAGTCTCGAATTTTCCGCGTCTTCGCGGATCAGGAGCGGCCGCTCGAGCGGCGGCGGTTTCATCAGCCGCACTTCGACCGGTGTCCGCGCCGCCGCGGCGAGCATGCCGCAGGTGTAGCCGCCATTGCCGGACTCCGGCGGCCCGCGGAATCGGCGCCCGATCACGAGTTGGCGGTTGGCGGACATCGTGCGCGGCATCCTAGCCGATCGGGGGGTGGATGCGGACACACACGGAGGCTAAGCTGACGGCCCCTTGAAGCCTAGCCACCGGAACGCCGCCATGAAAGTCACCGCGCTCTGCGTCAGTCTCACACTCATCGCGCCGGTCACACTCGCGGCGGAATCCGGAGACGGGCTGCGCGAATTCCTCGCCGGCCGTGCCGCGCGCGACACCGAAGTCGCCCGGTCGATCTGGAACTGGGCCGAAGTCGGCTACCAGGAAGTGCAGAGTTCCGCCCTGCTGCAGCAGGAGCTGGCAGGGGCCGGATTCCAGGTCGAAGCCGGTGTCGCCGGCATTCCGACCGCCTTCGTCGCAAGCGCCGGCAAGGGCGAACCCGTGATCGGCATCCTCGCGGAATTCGACGCGCTGCCGGGCTTTTCGCAGGAAGCCATGCCGGAGCAGAAGCCAATCCCCGGCAAGCTGGCGGCGCACGCCTGCGGCCACCACCTCTTCGGCACGGCTTCGGTTTCAGCCGCCATCGCGCTCGCCGACTGGCTGAAGCGCAGCGGCACCCCCGGCACCATCCGCCTGTACGGCACGCCCGCGGAGGAAGGCGGCGCAGGGAAGGTCTACATGGTGCGGGCCGGGCTCTTCAACGACGTCGATACCGTGATGCACTGGCACTCGTCCGACGTCAACGCCGCCGGCCTAGATCGTTCGCTCGCCAACAAGACTGCCAAGTTCCGCTTTCACGGACAGGCGGCACATGCCTCCGGCGCGCCGGACCGGGGACGCTCGGCGCTCGACGGCATCGAGGCGATGAACCACATGGTCAACATGCTGCGCGAACACGTACCGTCGGACGCGCGCCTGCATTACGTGATCACCAACGGCGGGTCGGCGCCGAATGTCGTGCCCGCTTTCGCCGAGTCGTATTACTACGTGCGGCACGAGGACCCGCGCATGGTCGAGCAGATTTTCGACCGCGTCGTGAAGGCAGCCGAAGGCGCCGCGCTCGGCACCGGCACGCGCGTGGAACACGAAGTCATCGGCGGCGTGTACAGCCTGTTGCCGAACGAGTCGCTCGCGCGCGTGATGCATGCGAAGCTCACCGAGGTCGGCGGCTTCGAGTACACGGCCGAAGAGCAGGCTTTCGCCGAAAGACTGTACGCCACGCTCAATGCACCGAACATGCAGCTCGGGTCGCAGGCGCAGGTCCAGGATTTCGATTTCCAGCGCCCGGGCATCGGTTCGACCGATGTCGCAGACGTGAGCTGGACCGTGCCGACCGTCGGGCTGCGGACCGCGACCTGGGTGCCGGGCACGCCCGCACATAGCTGGCAGGCTGCCGCGGCCGGCGGTACCAGCATCGGCTTCAAGGGCATGCACATCGCCTCGCAGGCGCTCGCGCTGATGGGCCGCGAACTGTTCACGCGCCCCAGGCTGATCGAAAAGGCGCGCGTGGAGTTCCTGGAGCGCCGCGGACCGGACTTCCGGTACCAGCCGATGCTCGGCGATCGTAAGCCGGCGCTCGATTACCGGCGCGGCGTCGCGGGCGGCGGCGAGGATTGACGCCGCACGGCCGGTCGCAGCCGGCCGTCGGCTCGTCGTGACGACTGCACATCCTGGCCGCCGTGGACCTAAAGTCGGCGGCATCGATCGCCAACCGCAATGTCGAGGAGTCGCCATGCGCAACCTGATTTTTTTCGCCACCCTCGCCCTGCTCGCCGCTTCGCCATCGCTGGCGGTGGACACGCCGGCTCATATCGCCGCCGCGATCGCCGCGCCCGAGCGCAGCGACAAGGATCGCGAACGCGACGCACGGGACCGCCCGGCCGAAGTGATGGTGTTTGCCGGCATCAAGCCCGGCATGGCGATCGCCGACGTCTTCGGCGGCGGCGGTTACTGGGCCGAATTGCTGGCGCGCGCCGTCGGGCCCGATGGCAGGGTCAGCCTGGTCAACAACGCGCCTTACCTGAATTTCGCGCGCGAGGACATCAAGACCCGCTTCGTCGATGACCGGCTGCCGAATATCGCACGCCGCACGATCGAGACCTGCGACATGAAGCTGGGCGAGGCGAGTTACGACCTGATCCTGATCGTCATGTCGTATCACGATCTCTACTACGTCGATGAAGAAGGCGGCTGGCCTGCGATCGACGCCGGCGGCTTCCTCGGCCAACTGCATGCGGCGCTGAAGCCGGGCGGCAGTCTGCTGATCATCGATCATGCGGCGGCGGCCGGCGCCGGCAAGTCGGTCGCGGGTGAAATCCACCGCATCGAGGAAGCCTTCGCGAAGCGCGATATCGAAAGCCACGGCTTCCAGCTCGAGAAGACCTGGGACGGCTACCGCAATTCCGCTGACGACCTGTCGAGACTCGTGTTCGACCCCGCGGTGCGCGGCAAGACCGACCGCTTCACGCACCTGTACCGACGGCGCTGACGCCAGCCGATCGGCTGCGCAGGCCGCCGAGGAATTCGGCCGGGTCGCCGCCGGTATCCATTACGTCGACCAGCGCCGATCCGACGATCACGCCGTCCGCATGGCCGGCGAGTCGCCTCACCTGTGCGGCATTGCGAATGCCGAAGCCGGCGCAAACCGGAATCTGCGCAACCGTGCGCACGCGATCCAGGTAGGCGAGTACCTCGTCGGGCATCGCCACTTCTCGTCCGGTCGTGCCAGTCGCCGTGACCGCGTAGACGAACCCCAGCGATTCGCGTGCGAGCATCTCGAGGCGCGCCGCCGGCGTCAAAGGCGTCACCATCTGGACCAGCGCCAGGCCTTCGCCGGCGACGGCGCCACGCAGGTCGGCGCACTCCTCCCAGGGCAGGTCCGGAACGATGAATCCGGACAGGCCCGCCGCCCGCGCACTCGCCGGCAGACGCCGGATGCCGTGGGTCAGAAGCGGGTTGAGGTAACTCATCAGGACCAGCGGTGCGCGCGGGCGGGCCGGCAGCGCCGCGAGCGTCTCGAATATCCATGTGAGCGTCGCGCCCCGTTCGAGTGCCACCCGGCTCGAGCGCTGGATCGTCACGCCGTCCGCCATCGGATCGGAGAACGGCACGCCGATCTCGACGACGTCCACGGCGCCGGCGATCGCGGCGAGCCGGTCAGCGAACGATTCGCGGTCCGGGAAACCCGCGGTCAGGAAACCGACCAGCGCCGGACCGCCGCGGGCGGCGCCCTGACGCAGCGCCTCGGTGATCGCGTCGCGGTGCGGCATCAATCCGGTCCCGAGACGAGCGCCGCGAGATCCTTGTCGCCGCGGCCGGAAAGGCCGACCAGGATGCGGCTGCCCGGATGCTGCTGGGCGTAGCCGCGCGCGCCGGCGAGCGCATGCGCGCTCTCGAGCGCCGGCAGGATTCCCTCGACCGCAGCGCACTCACGCAGCGCAGCAACCGCCTCGTCGTCGTTCGCGATCGTGTAGTCCACGCGGCCGATGGCCTGCAGCAGCGCGTGCTCGGGACCGACGGCGGAATAGTCGAGACCCGCGGAAATCGAATGCGTTTCCTGCACCTGGCCATGTGCGTCCTGCAGCAGCATCGTGTAGCAGCCGTGCAGCACGCCGGGCCGGCCGAAGGCGAGCGTCGCCGCATTGTCGCCGAGACCGGACCCCCGCCCGCCCGCTTCGACTCCCAGCAGGCGCACCCCGGCATCGCGCAGGAACGCGTGAAAGAGACCGATTGCGTTGGAGCCGCCGCCGACACAGGCGATCGCAACGTCCGGAAGCGCATCGGTCGCCGCGAGCATCTGGGCGCGCGCCTCGCGGCCGATAACGGATTGCAGTTCGCGCACGAGGTAGGGATAGGGATGCGGTCCGACCGCGGAGCCCAGCAGGTAGTAGCTTCCGGCCGGATCCGAGACCCAGTCGCGCATCGCTTCGTCGATCGCGGCGCGCAAGGTGCGGTCGCCGCTCCCGACGGCGATGACGTCGGCGCCGAGCAACCGCATGCGGCTCACATTGGGCGCCTGCCGCTGCATGTCCACCGCGCCCATGTAGACGACGCAGGGCAGCCCGAGCCGCGCGCAGGCGGCCGCGGCCGCGACACCGTGCTGTCCCGCGCCGGTCTCGGCGATGATCCGCCGGGCACCCAGCCGCCTCGCCAGCATCGCCTGGCCGAGCGCGTTGTTGATCTTGTGCGCGCCGGTGTGCGCGAGGTCTTCGCGCTTGAGCCAGACCTCCGCGTTCCATGCCCGCGACAGGCCGTCCGCTCGCGTCAACGCCGTCGGCCGGCCGGCCCAGCCCTGCAGTTCGCGCGCAAACTCGCGCTGAAAATCCTCCGCGTGCAGGTGGCGCACGACGCCTTGCTGCAGACGGTCCAGTGCCGGCACCAGTATCTCGGGCACAAAGCGGCCGCCAAACGGCCCGAACCGGCCGCGCCCGTCGGGCAGTTCGCCCGCAAGCGCGGCATCGCGCAGCCGCCGGATATCGCTCTGCGCCAGCACCGCACTCATACCGGGATCGCCTGTCGTGCGCTGCGCGCGGCGGCGATGAACTCGCGGATGCGCCGCCCATCCTTGATGCCGGGCGCGCGCTCCACGCCGCTCGAGACGTCCACGCCGAACGGCCGCACCGTGGCGATCGCCTGGACGACATTCGTCGCGTCGAGTCCGCCGCCCAGTATCAGTTCGCATGTCGGGGCCAGAAACGCGGCGGCGGCCCAGTCTGCACGGCTGCCGCTGCCGCTCGCCAGCGACTCGAACAGGACGCGCGGCGATCCTTGCGGAGCGGCCGGCAGCCGGCGCAGGACGGGCCAGCGTTCGATCCCGGCGGGCATCCGCAGCGACCCGAAATCCGCGGCATCCGACTGCCAGACGTCGGGAACGAACGAGTCGAGGACCCGGTCGACCAGTTCCTGTTCCGGATGTCGCGTCACGGCGATGCACAGCATCGCGGGCGGAAGATCGCGTGCGAGCAGCGCGGCGCGGCGCGGCTCAATATTGCGTGGCGACGGCGCATGAAACACGAAGCCGATCGCGTCCGCGCCGGCCGCGATTGCCGCCTCCACCGCGTCCCCGGTAGTGACGCCGCAGATCTTGACGAACGGCGTCATGCCGCCGCCCGGCCGGCCGCGAGCATCGTCCGGAGCAGTGCGCCGGGATCCGGCGCGCTCATCAGGGCGCTACCGACGAGTCCCAGTTCATATCCGCTGCGTGCCACGTCCGCGCAGTCGTCGGGTGTCGCCAGGCCGCTCTCTGCCACCCACGGCAGTTCCCCCGGCAGCGAAGGTGCCAACTCGTGAAATCGATTCGGCACAATCTCGAGCGTTCGCAGGTCGCGGCAATTAATGCCGAGGAGAATTGGCGCGCCACGACCGGGGTCCGGCGGGGGTGTCCCCTCGCTCCGCGAAATCCTGATGCTCCGCTCGGGGACACCCACCGCCACCTCGGCCGTGGCGCGCCAGATGTCCTCCGCATCGAATGCTTCGAGCAGCACGAACAAACCAAGTTCGCGGGCGCAGTCCAGCATTTCGCGGAGTTGGGCGTCGGACAGAGCGCGTACGATCAGCAATGCCCCGCCCGCACCGGCGGTGCGGGTTTCGTAGAGCTGGTACGGGTCGACCAGGAAATCCTTGCGCAAGACCGGAATGCCGTGCGGCGCGAGAACGTGTGCCGCTTCGCGGGCGTCGGCGATACCGCCGTGAAACTCGGAAGGCTCGGTCAGCACCGAAACGGCAACAGCGCCGGCACTGGCGTAAGCGGTCACCTGCCGCTCGAGGCCGCCGTTTCCCGCGAATTCGCCGAGCGACGGCGAACGGCGCTTGAATTCCGCGATCAGGCCGAATGATTCGCCCTGTGCCAGTGGCGGCGCCGGCGGCATATCGAGTGCGCGGGCCCGAAGTGCCGCGGGCGACTCGCGCGAAGCGGCGTCCAGGGCCCGGGCGCGGCCCGATCGCGCCATCCTGTCGAGGAAATCGTTCATGCCCGGTGCGCCTCGGGCTGGCCGACCAGGCGGTTCAGCAACCGCCCCGCGCGCCCGTCGTCGATCGCGGCAGCGGCCAGTCCCGCGCCCTGAATCCCGTCCGGCGCCATTCCCGTGACTTCCGCGACCAGTGCGGCGCCCATCACCAGCGCATCGCGGTGGCCGCCGCGCTCGATGCCGCGCAGCACGTCGTGGAGACGCCTCGCGTTGTG
>Ga0209640_10004418_pt1 | contig 12329 bp, 13 predicted proteins | sample RifCSP10_1_FD_184018 | JGI IMG/M metagenome (GOLD analysis project Ga0209640, IMG submission 184018) | Soil microbial communities from Rifle, Colorado - Rifle CSP2_sed 10_1 (SPAdes) (version 2) | ecosystem: Environmental > Terrestrial > Deep subsurface > Rock core/Sediment | place: Rifle... | reverse complement strand
TCTCGCGGGTCGCTCCCGGCGTGGCCTACCTCGTCACGATGAACATCCCCGCCGATCCCCGCCGACTCACGCGGTATCCGCTCACCCACCAGGACCCTCGCCTCAAGACCTCGCCGGAGATCCTGTTCGAGTGTTGGCAAGACGAGCTGTTCCATGTGGCCGCCCATGAGGCCCGCCACATCCATCAGTTCCGCCACGAGCTCCGGCGCTCCGAGCTCGACGCGGAGCGCTGGGCCTTCGCCGCGATCGAGGCGCGGCGGGCGGCGCGCCAGCCGCTCACGCTGTTCGACCTCGACGCCCTCACCGTGGCTCCTGCGCCCGCGCCCGACCTGGGCGCCGCGACATCGCCGTCCCCATCCCCGGATCACACCCTCGAACCGGTCGAGGCCCAGGCCCGCGTGCGCGACTTGCTCAGTGCGTTGGCGGGGTCGACGGCGAGCCGTTCGACCGCAGGTGCGCCCGCTCGTTGAAGCCGAGCACCGCCGGCGGAGCGCCGTCCCGCGCCGCCACCGTCGTGATCGACGCCACGCCGACGTGGAGACGCCACGCCATCGTCGGTGATCCGTCGAGCGCCCAGATCACGGCCGCCTTGATCGGCGACACGTGCGTCACCGCGATGATCGTGCCATCGCCGGTCTGCTCGTCACACCACTCGCCCACCCTCGCGGTCACCTCGGCGAGCGATTCGCCGCCGGGCGGTCGAAATGCGGGATCGCGCCTCCACGTGCGCATCGCCTCGGCGGGGAGGTCGGCCAGCGGCACGCCCTCCCACTCGCCGTAGTCGATCTCGGCCAACCGGGGCTCGACCGCCGTGGGGGGCAGGGCGTCGTGCGCCGCCGCGATCGCCCCAGCCGTCTCGAGGCATCGGCGGAGCGGACTCGACCAGATCATGAGCGGCGTCACGCCGGCCAACGCGTGGGCAACCGCGGTCGCCTGTTCCCGGCCCGCGTCGGTGAGGCCAGGGTCGTTGCCCTGTCCGAGGAGGACGCCACGCTCGTTCGGCGCGGTCGAGCCGTGGCGAACAAGGATGATGTCCACGCGTCGGCCTACCCCGCACCCGTGGTGGCGTCGAGGGCGGCGTTCACGAGCGCGTCCGCTTCGGTGTTCTGCTCGCGGGGAACATGCGTGAGCGACACGGCGTCGAAGCCGTCGAGGAGGAGGCGCGCCCTCGCGTACAGGGGCTTCAGGCCAGCGTTCTTCACTCGATACTGCCCGCCGAGCTGTCGAATCACGAGTTGGGAGTCGGCGCGGACATCGACTTCCCGCGCACCGTGCTCGGCGGCATGTTCCAGGCCGGCGATGAGCGCGAGGTACTCCGCGACGTTGTTGGTGGCGACGCCGATCGACTCGCTGACCGTGGCCACCACGGTCGGAGGATCGGTCGACGCATCGAGGACGACGGCCCCAATCGCCGCCGGCCCGGGGTTTCCGCGCGCTCCCCCGTCGGCGTAGATGATGACTTTGCCGCCGCCTGTCACGAGCGCACGAGGATGGCGCCGCACTGGTCGCAGCGAATGCTCTCTCCCGGCGGCAGCTTCTTGATCCGGTCGACCTCGACGGCGGGGAGCGCGAGGTGGCATCCCTGGCACATCCCGCCGACGAGGCGGGCGGCCCCGATCCCGTCGTTTCCGGCGCGGATGGTTTCGTAGGTCTTGAGCAACTCGGCAGAGACCTTCGCCGCCGCCGATCCTCGCTCGGTCGTCTCGGTCGCGAGTTCGGCGTCGATCGCCGCCTCCTGTTCCGAGATCACGCCGGTCAAGCGGTCGATGTCGGCGGTGACGGCCGCGACTTTCTCCTCGAGTTGGGCGACCTCTCCGTCGAGGCCCTCGCGCCGTTCCATGGCGTCGAGCTCCTGATCTTCCATCGAACTGCGCTGGCGTTTGAGTTGCTCGATGTCGGCCTGGAGCGCTTGCAGTTCGCGGGGGATGTTGTTCTTGCCGCTGTAGAGCTCTTGTTCGACCTCGGCGATGCGACGCTCGAGGGCGTTGACGTTCTCGTCGAGGTGCCGCTCGTCGCGGGCCGCCGCGTCACGCTGGGTTTGGAGCTCGGCTCGCTGCGCCTCGAGCGCCTCGGCCTCCTCCTGCCGGGCAGCGAGCTCTTGACGCTCGGGGAGCTTGACGCGCCGGGCCCGCAGCCGGTCGATGGCGCTGTCGTGGTCCTGCACGCTGAGCAGATCGTCGAGTTCGCTCATTCCGATGGCGAGCCTAGCGAGGCCCGCCGCCGCGCCCCGAGGCGCGATCCGTTTCCGCGTCTGTGGCGCGTTATCGGGCTATGTCCCCGCTAACGCGCCACAGACGGAGGGAGTGGGCGCTGTAGGGCTCGAACCTACGGCCTCCGCCTTGTAAGGGCGGCGCTCTCCCAACTGAGCTAAGCGCCCGTGTCATCCGTTCTCGAGCAAGTGTTCCACCTGAGAGGTGGGAAACTTGCTCGAGAACGGCTGCAGTCACGATTTCACGGCAGCGGGTCCTCCTCCGACGACACCTCGAGCCCCGCGTCGCGGAGCCGCGCCGCCGCCGTGCCCGACCCGTCCACGAGCACCCCCGAGAACGTCCCGTCGTACACCCCCGACGACCCGCACGACGGGCTCCGGGCCTTGAGCACGGCGCGGCGCGCGCCACTGGCGAGGGCGACGCGGACGGCCGCCTCGGCCCCACGCCGATACGCCGCGGTGACGTCGACACCCTCCACATTGACGACCGAGCCGTCGGGCTGGATCTCAGCAGCCGCCCGCGGGGCCGCGAGGCCTCCGAGAACCTCCGGACACACCGGCACGATCCGATACCGCTCCGACAGCGTCTCGCGCAGGCTCACCTTCGCGGCGCGACCTTCGTGGTTGCACTCGACCCCGAGCAGGCAGGCCGAGACGATCAGCGCGGGCCGTTGGTCGGACCGACGGGAATCCACGCGCTCAGCGTACGCTGCACCGGTGACCGGCGGACCGGACTTCACCCAAGCCATCGACGCGCTCGAACGCTTCCGCGACGAAGGCATGCACGACGCCGCGCAGCTCTACGTCTCGCACCGCGGCAAAACCCTGCTCAACCACGCCATGGGCGAGTCGCAAACCGGACGGGCGCTCCGGGCCGACGACGTGATGCTCTGGTACTCGTCCTCCAAGCCCGTCACCGCCGTCGCCGTCCTCCAACTCTGGGAGCAGGGTCGACTCGGCCTCGACGACCTGATCGCCGACTACGTCAAGGGTTGGGGTGGGGGCAAGGAGCGGTGCACCATCCGCCACGTCCTCACCCACACCGGCGGCTTCGCCATGCGTCGCGACGGCGTCGGTGACCAGGATCTCCCCTACGAGGAGAAGGTGCGCCGCATCGCCGCGCACCCGGCGGAGTCGGTCCCCGGCACGGTGGCCGAATACCACCTCACGACGGGTTGGACGATCCTCGGCGCGGTCGTCGAGGCGGTCGACGGCCGTCCGATCAAGCAGTACGTCGAAGAGGAAGTCTTCGCCCGCGCCGGCATGCCCACCAGCCGCCTCGCCATCGACGTCGAGGAGCAGGCCGCGCTCGGCGATCGACTCATCCCCATGCGGTGGCGCGGGCACCAGATGGCATACGAGAAGGACGGCAAGACGGTCGTCGTCCCCTACGACATCGAAAAGGCCGGACACAACGAGCCGTGGTATCGCTCGCGCGTCGAGCCCGGCTCGAGCGGGCATGGACCCGCGAGCGAGTTGGGCCGGTTCTACGAATGCCTCCTCGGGTTCGGTCCCCAACTGCTCGAGCCGCGAACCGTCGAGGTGATGATCGCGACCCACCGGTCGGGCATGCGCGACCGCCTCTTCGGCAATCTCAAGGTGCCGTGGGGCCTCGGCGTGAACGTGTCGGGAGGCATCGGCGGCGGCGTCGGGCGCCGGGCGTTCGGCCACGGAGGGATGGGCACGTCCCGGGGTCTCGGCGATCCCGACGCCGGGCTCGTCATGGTGCTGATCACCAACGGGTTGCCCAAGCCGCTCGACAACGAAGCCCGTCTCTACGAGGTCACCGACGCCGTCTACTCGGCCTTCGGCGACGACGTCGCCCACCTGCGTCGGCCGAGTCGGCACCCGAAGGCGTCGGGCCAGGACGTCGCCTACTCGTCCTGAGCCACGGACAACGCGCCCGCCGCGAGTTCGAGCAGCGCTGCGTGCACCGTCGGTGGGCCGACGAGGATGTCACCGGTCTCGAGCCACGCCGACTCGTCGCCGCGCCAGTCGGTCACCACGCCGCCCGCTTCGCGGATCAAGAGTGCGCCGGCGGCGACGTCCCACGGACCGAGCGACAACTCGAAGAAACCGTCGAACACGCCGCCCGCCACCCACGCCAAGTCCAGGCTCGCCGCACCGGGCCGGCGCAGGTCCTCGAACCGCCGGAAGGCGGCCTCGAACATCGCGAGATACACGCCGAGCTGGGGCTTGGCCTTGAAGGGAAATCCCGTGCCGCAGATGGCGTGGGCCACCTCCCGGTCGCTCACGCGGATCGGGACGCCGTCGCAGTGCGCCCCGCCGCCCTCGGTCGCCGTCCAGGTCTGCCCGAGCACCGGCGCGTGGACCACGGCGACCACCGGCCGGCCCGACTCCACGAGCGCCACCGATACGCCGACGGCCGGAAAGCCGTGGAGGAAGTTGGCCGTGCCGTCGAGCGGGTCGACGATCCACCCGATCTCAGCCCGGATCCCACCTTGTTCCTCGCCGAAGAAGGGGATGTCGGGCGCCGCCGCGGCGAGGGCATCGCGGATGGCCTCTTCGCTGGCGTGGTCGGTGGCCGTCACATAGTCGCCCGGGCCCTTCGCGCTCGGTCCGAGGTCGTTCGCGCCGACGCGCTGACCGAACCGACCCGCGATGAGGTCGCCTCCCAACCGGGCCGCGCGCATGGCGGCGTCGAGGAGGTCCGGCCGGCTCACGACGTTCCTCCAACCTGGCCCCCAACCTGGCCCCCAACCGGCGTCATGCGAGCGCCGACCGGAGTTGCGCGAGCAACGCATCGCTCTTGGCCGCGACGAGCTGGCGCCGCGCCGAGGGATCGAGCACGACGAGCTCACGCCCCTGGTGATCGACGACCTGGACCCCGGCTTCGCGGCACATGAGCACGCCGCCGAGGTAGTCCCAGACGGCGAATCCGCCCCACGCGTCGAGATAGCCGTCCATCCGCCCCGCCGCGACCTCGCACAGTTCGAGAGCGACCGAGCCGAGGGTGCGAGCCTGCGCCCACCCCGTCCGCTTGATGCGGTGCGCGGCGACGACGCCGAGGAGCGCGTCGCCCACCTCGTCCACGGGGGGCGGCGACAACCGGCTGCCGTCGAGCGAAGCGCCTTCGCCGCGAATCGCGGTGAACCGCTCGCCTGTCACATGGTTGACGACCATCGCGGCGAGGAGTTCGCCGGCCTCGACCGCCGCCAGCGACGTGGACCAGTAGGGAATCCCCCGTGAACAGTTGGTCGAGCCGTCGATCGGATCAAGCACGACCGTCACGGCAGCAGTCGGATCTCCCCCGGCCCCCGACTCCTCGCTCAAGACGGCGACGGGCGCCTTCTCCAACACACGCAGCGCCGCAGCGTCCGCGACGAGATCGAGGGCGTACTGGCTCGGACGGCCGCCCAGCACGCGACGCTCATCCGGCGACATCGCCGCCACCGCGGATCCGACGGCGTCGACGACGCCGGCGAACAGATCGAGCAGCGATTTCGCCTCCACGGTGGGGACCCTAGGCTGCGTGCCCATGGATCTCGATCAAGCCAGGACCTTTCTCAGCGAACACCATCGCGCTGTGCTCGTCACACACCGCAAGGACGGAGGCCTCCAGACGTCGCCGGTTGCGGTCGGCGTCGACGACGACGGGCGCGCCGTTGTGAGCAGTCGAGAGACGGCGTACAAGGTGCGCAACCTCCGCCGCGACGGGCGCGCGACCATCTGCGCGTTCACCGATTCGTTCTACGGGCACTGGATCCAGATCGACGGCACCGCCGACATCCTCAGCCTCCCCGAGGCCATGGAGCCGCTCGTCGACTACTACCGACGCGTCGCCGGTCACCACGAGGACTGGGACGACTACCGGCGCGCCATGGAGGAGGAACGCCGGGTGCTGATTCGGGTGACCATCGAACGCGCCGGCCCCGCCAAGAGCGGGTAGCGCTGCGCGCCGGGAGCGAAGGACGCCGCAGGCCGCGTCACGATCGCGCCTCGTCCCACGCGTTCCAGTGGGTGATCTCTTCGACGGGCTTGCGCTCGACCGGTCGGAAGGTGTCTCCCGTGTAATGCGCGACCGGCAGCAGTCCGACTTGGGTGACCGTGTCGGGGATCCCCAGCAGCTCGGCGGCTTCGTTCTCGAGGACGAGGTGCAGCGTGGTGAGGCACGACCCGAGCCCTCGAGAACGCAGGGCGAGCTGGAAGCTCCAGACCGCCGGGAAGATCGACCCGTAGAGCGAGGCCGAGAACACGTTCGGCGCCCCGTCGGGAAAGCGCCCGAGGATGCACGGCACCACGTGGACCGGAACGTCGGCGAGCACGTCAACGAGATAGAAGGCCGACTCGTAGACGCGCAGCGTCTGGTGATCGTCGTCGGGAATCCCCGAACGCGCCGCGGCGAGGTAGGCCTCGGCACCGCGCCTGTAGATGTCGGCGAGGGCGGCGCGCTTCTCCGAATCGGTGACGACGATCCAGCGCCACCCCTGCGTGTTGGATCCGGTCGGCGCTTGACTGGCGATCTGGAGGCACTCGCTGATCGCTTCGGGCGCGACGGGTCGCGTCACGTCGAGGCGGCGACGGACGGCACGGGTGGTGGTGAGCAGGTGGTCGGTGGCGGCGATATCGATGTCGGTGGCGGGCATGTCGCAACGCTAGGTCGCCGGATCACCCACCGCATGGAAGTACCCGCCGCGCGAACCCACGTAGATCCGGCCGCGCCACACGACGGGGGTTGACTCGATGCAGCCGCCGAGCGTGATCTCCCACAGCTCCGGCGGCACGACCTTCGTGTTCGACACGTCGAATCCGTGGAGGACGCCTTCGCAGTCGCCTTGCACGAGGACGTCGTCGACGATCACCGGGGACTGCCAGAGCGGGCCGGGGAGATCCTTCTCCCAGCGCACGACGCCGGTTTCGCGATCGACGCCGAGAATCCGTCCGTCGTGGGTGGGGGCGATCACGAGATCGCGGTGGAGCGCCGGCGTGGCCCAAAAGCCCCCCTTGCCCTCGAGGCCCCGCTCCTCGACGCGGACCGACCACACCAGCGGCTCGTCCGCACTCGGGTCGAGTTTGAGGAGCTGGCCGATCTCGGCGGACCGGGCCGTGTGGCGTTCGAACTCCACGGCCACGTAGAGCATGCCGTCGTCGTCGACGACGATGCTGGCGTCGGTGTCGTCGCCGGCCCAATACCGAAACACACGCTCGGGCTCGCGATGGCCGTCCGCCTGTGCGCCGGCGTCGTCGTCGTCGGACAGCAGCGACGAGATGTCCCACCCTTGGACGAGCCCGCCGCTGTTGGAGAAGTAGACGACGTCGTCGTACACGGCCACGGAGTTCTCGATCGACACCTGGCGGTCGCCGATGTCCGAGAGCAACTCGTCGTCCCAGCCAGCCGTGTGGAACACGATTTCCGGATCGACCGTCACCAGCTTGTCGGCGCCGTACGTTCGATGCAGGCGGACGGCGTGGAAACGGCTGTTCTCGCCGCCCTCCAACAACACGTCGTCGATCACGAGGCCAGAGCCGTCCCAGTCGTCGTTCCACATCGTCGGCGCGACGTCGTGCGCGTCGATGTGCCACAACTCGGTGAGTTCGTCGCGATCGAACGCCAGCGCGCGGTATTTGCCGTCGCGTGAGCCGGTGTAGAGCAACGGGTAGCCGTCCGGGTCGACGGTCACCGACCCCTTGATGATGTCGCCGGTCAAAAAGTCCGGAAGGAGCCGCTCCCCCGTCTCGCCGTCGAGGACGTGCACGGCGCGGTCGTACGCGCCGAACGCGACCCACGTGTGCCCATCCCGCTCCCACACCGCCGGCTGCCCTGTCCAGCCGGTGCCGCACCACACGCGGGTCTCGTCGCCCTCGCTGGATTCCGAGCACATGGCGCGGTCAGGGAAGGTCCACAGCCTGACGGGCCGCATCGGAACCGGACCCTCGCCGTAGTACGTGCGCGTCGGGTTTCCCCGGAACGTCAGCACCCCCTCGACGACATCGCTCCACGGCCTTCCCGTGCCGCTCGACGGCTCGCGGTCGGAGCCCTCGGCGGCGGTGTCGTGCTGATCGAGGGGAACCGGCGCGGCCGGTACCGCCTGCGACACGGGGGCTTTGGCCGACGAGCACGCGGCCGCGAGCACGACGACGGCTGCAACCGCTGCCGCCGCTCGCGTGCTCGTCGAGGTCGTTCGCCGGCTTTGGGCTCCGCCCACGTCGCCCTTCGTAGCAGTCCCGGGTCCGCCGGGCCGGGACCCCGCCGGGCGGACCGTTCCGGGGCGAGCGGACGCCGTCGACGAGGAGAAGTCGGACCGGGCAGCGCGAGGCCGCTACCGCGCGGCCGAGAAATCGGCGTCGAGGTCGAGCGAGTCGGGCACGACCGGTTGGCGTTGTCGCAGCCACCGCTCGAACTCGTGCGCCGGGAGCGGGTGACAGATGTCGTAACCCTGGAGTTCGTCGCACCCGAGTTCATCGAGCCACGCCCGAATTTCGGCGTTCTCGACGCCTTCGGCCACGACGTTGATCCCGAGGTTGTGGCCGAGGTCGACGATCGACCGGACGATCACGGCGTCGTTGACGTCGGTCGCCATGTCCGCGACAAACGAGCGGTCGACCTTGATCTCGTCGATGGGCAGCTGCCGGAGGTCGGCCAGCGACGAGTAGCCGGTACCGAAGTCGTCGATGCTCACGCGCACGCCCATGCGCGCGAGCCGGCCGAGCGTGTCGGCCGCCTGCACGCGATCACGAAGCAGCTCGTGCTCGGTGATCTCCACGACCAGTCGCTCGGCGGGGATCTGCCAGCGGTCGAGGCACTCGGCGAACCGCTCGGGCAGCTCGGCGTCGTGGAGGTCGCGCGCCGAGATGTTGACCGAGCAGCCGAGCTCGATGCCGGAGTTCACCCACATTCGAAGCTGACGCAGCGCACGGTCGAGAACCCAGCGGGTGATCGGCTGAATCAGGCCGGCGACCTCGGCGAGGCTGATGAACCGGTCGGGCCCCATCAGACCGTGCTCCGGGTGGTTCCATCGAATCAGGGCCTCGACGCCGACGATCTGATCGGCACGGAGATCGAGCTTGGGTTGGTAGTAGAGCTCGAGTTCCCGGCTCACGAGGGCGCGGCGCAGCTCCCCGATCAGCGCGAGGCGACGGACGCTGAAGCGATCGTGCTCGGCGTCGTAGACCGCATGCCCACCACCGTTGCGCTTGGCCACATACATGGCGACGTCGGCTCGCTGCACGAGCGTCTCGGCGTCGGTGGCGTGTTCCGGATACAACGCGATGCCCACGCTCGCCCGAGCCTGGACGGTCATGTCCTCGAGTTGGAAGGGATGTTCGAGCGCGGCCTCGAGTTTTCCGGCGACGATCTCGGCGCCGACGCGGTCCGCACTCGGCACGACGACGGCGAACTCGTCGCCGCCGAGTCGCGCAACGGTGTCGGTGTCGCGGAGCACCCGCTGGAGGCGCGAGCCGATCTGGCGCAGCAGCCTGTCGCCGTGGTCGTGGCCCAGCGTGTCGTTGATCTCCTTGAACTGATCGAGGTCCATGAGCAGCAAGGCCAGCGGCTCGTTGGTGCGGTGCGCCGTCGACACAGAGTGGCGCAACCGGTCCTGTAGCAGCACCCGGTTGGGAAGCCCGGTGAGGGCGTCGTGGAGAGCCTGGTGGCGCAGCGCCTCCTCGGCGCGCCGCCGCTCGGTCACGTCGACCACGACCCCCCGCAACATCTCCGAGGTGCCGGAACTCCCGAGCACGAGGTTGAGCCGGCAGTGGAACCACAGGACCCGGCCGTCGGCGGCCACCATGCGGAACTCGAGATCGAAGTCGCGTCCGTCGTTGATGGCCTCGCGGAACACCTGCAGGCACCGGCGCGCGTCGTCGGGGTGGACGTGATCGATCCAGAACGTCGGCGAGGCGGTCCACTCCTCGGCCGCGTAGCCGAGGAGCGCCTCGACCTGATGGCTGACGTAGGTGAACCGCCGGCTCGAAATGTCGATCTCGATGAGGACGGCGTCGACGCCGTCGATCATGGTGGCGAAGCGGGTCCGGGCGCTGCGTTCGTCGGTCGCCACGGTGCCCAGAGCGATGACGGTCGACGTACCGATGGTGGACAAGCAGGCGATCGCCAGCGTCCACCCGGGCGGATCGACGAGGACTCCCACGACCAGAAGGCCGACACACGCGAGCACGACCGACCCGAGCGCGACGCGCCTCGGGAACAACACGGCGTGGAAGCCGACGTTGGCCGTCATGAGGACGATCATCGGAATCCACGTCGTCTCCGGGAACAGCCAGATCACGACCGAAGGAAGGATCGACTCGAACACGACCATGGCCGGTGGGAGGCGCCGCATCCGATGCCCGTAGAGGGCGAAGGCGGCTGCGTACGGAATCCCGATGACGACGATCCACAGGACAACGCCACCGCGCTCTGCTCTCGCCTCCGGCAGCGTCGCGGCGGCAACGGCAAGGGCGCTGAGGACGATCACGCGGGAGCGGAAGACCAGGCGAGTGATGTGCCGGTCCGCGTCGGTGTACGCGCCTTGGTCGAGAAACGCCCGGATGCGGCCCCCCGCGTTCCCAAACATTCTGCCGGATCCTCTCACAGAATGTGGCCGCGCGAAAGCGCCAAGTGAGCACACGCACCGGGTGGATGGGCGAATCGTCCGTTTTTGGGCAGAACTCTGCGGCGTCCGTGCCTACCGCCAGGCGCTGAAGTCAGGCGGCCGCCGCTCGGCGAAGGCCTGCACGCCTTCCACCGCCTCGGGGCTCTCCACGAAGAGCTCGAGCGTGTCCCACGCCATGGTGCCCACGCCGGCGATCGACTCGCTGTCGGCGTTGAACGAGTGCTTGAGGACCCGCAACGCCGTCGGGCTGAGCGCCAGCATCTCGTCGGCCCACTGCCGAACCTCGTCGACGAGGCGGTCACCTGGGACGACCGCGTTCACGAGACCCCACGCCAGCGCCGTGGTCGCCGGATATTGCCGGCACAGAAACCAGATCTCACGGGCCCGCTTCTCACCGACGACCCGAGCGAGATAGGCGGTCCCGTACCCCGCGTCGAACGACCCGACCCGCGGCCCGGCCTGTCCGAACGTCGCGTGGTCGGCGGCGATGCTGAGGTCGCACACGACGTGCAGGACGTGGCCTCCGCCGATCGCCACGCCGTTGACGGCGGCGATGACGGGCTTCGGGATCTCGCGGATGACGCGGTGAAGGGCCTCGATCTCGAAGAGGCCGGTCTCACTCTCGCCGTAGTCGCCGGTCTCCTGGCGCTGCTTCTGATCGCCGCCCGCGCAAAAGGCCTTGTCGCCGGCGCCGGTCAACGCCACGACGCCGACGCCGTGGTCGGCCCACGCCGCCTTGAAGCATCGGATCAACTCGTCGACGGTGCGGGCGCGGAACGCGTTGTAGCGGTCGGGGCGGTCGATCGTGATCCAGGCGAGGCCGCGATCGACCTCGTAGCGAACGTCGGTCAGCTCATCGAGGTGCATCGGCAGGCAAACCTAATGGTGGGCTGCCCGCCGCGCTCGACCCCGCCTCTACGGAACGCACATGTGGGGGACGGTGATCGTGACCACGGTGGCCGGACCGACGCACACGAATCCGTGGTCGGCATCCGCATTCTCAACCGGGACGAGCCACGCCGCGGCGACGAGCGCGCCCGCCATCACCATCCGTAGTCCGAGCCGCTGACTTGTCCGAACGTGCATCGGGATTCTCCTCACTCAGTCGCCGGACAAAGGTCCGGCGCGGTGGCACATCCCGCCCGCGCCGCTGGCTCGACGACCGATCGGGCCGCCGACGGCGCCTTCTCTGGGTGCACGGACACCAACGTTCCCTCGATCCAGTTGCCGCTGCCGCTTGGACTCGCCGGGTTCGCGACAAGGCCCTCGTTTGGTCCTGCCGAGAGAACGACGCGAGGCGACGGCACTTGATCGGCGGGATCGCGCGGCGCCGTGCTGGCCGACGCGGTCGCCGTCCCCCGGTTCGAGAGCCCCGCGGATGCTTCGGTCCCCCCGTGCCGTTCGCTGGTGGGCGTCGACGGGGGAAGCAGCTCGTCGGGTCCGTCGGGACGGGTCGTCGCGGCGGCTCCGCCCAAGGCCATGCTGGCAACCGCGGCCGCAACGGCGATGCGCTGCGCCACCGCAGCAACCATCGGCTCAACGGGGAC
>Ga0209640_10004417_pt1 | contig 12330 bp, 11 predicted proteins | sample RifCSP10_1_FD_184018 | JGI IMG/M metagenome (GOLD analysis project Ga0209640, IMG submission 184018) | Soil microbial communities from Rifle, Colorado - Rifle CSP2_sed 10_1 (SPAdes) (version 2) | ecosystem: Environmental > Terrestrial > Deep subsurface > Rock core/Sediment | place: Rifle... | reverse complement strand
CCCGAACACCATGTCCACCCCGTGCACCTTGAGCGCGTCAATTAATAATTGCGCGCCGGTGCGCGCGAGCGTGGGATCTGAAGGTTTCATGCGGTCAGTTCTTGTTTTTGGTTTTTTTGAGATAGTTCTTACACATTTTGACTCGCCCGGGTTCTGCCCATGATCCACGCCGGAATCAGCGCGAGGGTGAAAGCGAGCGCAACGACGAGGAAACTGTCGCGGAACCCCAACGTATACGCTTGCGCATAGACTACCCGATCCAGGAAATGCAACGCTCCCGACACGTGCAAATCCGGGGGCACCCCAGCCTGGGCAAGCAGGTCTTGCATCCTCCGCAAGAATTCCACCGTACCGCTGTTGCCGGCGGTCTGGAGGTTCGCCAATGCGTTGCTGTGAAAAAAAGTCCTGCGGTCCAGCACGACCGAAAGAAGGTTCACGCCGAACGCGCCCCCGAGCTGGCGGGAAAAGTTGATCATCCCGGCGCCGTGCCCGAGAAGTTCGGGGCGCAATGCCCGCAACGCCGAAACAATAAGCGCCGGCTTGATCAGCCCCAGGCCGATGTAGGAAATAATGACGCAACTCGCGATAGTCCAGAACGGGGTATTGGCGTCAACGCTCCCCATCCAGTAAGCCGACACGCCGGTACACAGCAGACCGGTGATGATCAGCCCACGTGCAGGAATCCGGTCGCTCAGATATCCGCCGATGGGAAAGAACAGGCCCAGCACGAAACCGCCAGGCATCAGCAGCAGGCCCGCCGCCATGGGAGTAAAGTGCTGGACGGTCTGCACGAAAAGCGGCACGAGGTAGGTGGAACCGAACAGCCCCGCGCCGAAGATAAACGCCACCGCAGCGGCCGCGGTGAAGCGAGCACTCGCGAGTACCCTGAGTTCGACCAGCGGCTGGGATACGTGCAGTTCCCATGCAACGAATGCGACCGCGGCGGCGACCGTGAGCCCCAGGAGGATGAGGATGTAGCCGGAATACCAGCCTTCGCGCTGTCCGTTGGATAGACCGATGAGCAAACAGGCAAGCGATGTCGACAGCAGCAGAAAACCGGTCCAGTCGAAACCGGCACGTGCATCCGATTCTTCGCGCTCCGGCATGAACAGGCTGCCCAGCAGAATCGCGACCACGCTGAACGGCGCGGCGAGAAAAAAAACGTAGCGCCAGTTGAAGTGTTCGATCAGAATACCGCCCATGGTGGGACCCAGCGCCGGCCCCAGGATCACGCTGATGCCGAAAAATCCCATCGCGGTGCCCCTGCGCTCGGGGGGAAACACGCGGAACAGCGTGTACACCGAGAACGGTTGCATCAACCCCGCCACTGCGCCTTGCATGATCCGGCAAAAAATCAGCACCGATTCGTTGGGGCTCAATCCCGCCAGCACCAATGCCGCGATGAAAATACCGAGAGCGCCGACAAACGTCTTGCGCTGTCCAAAGCTGCGAATCAGCCAGGCGTTCAGCAGCATCGCGACCGTCATTGCCGCCAACGCGCCGGTAGAAAACCACTGCGCGCGGTCCTGCCCGATGCCAAACGTGCCCATGATATCGGGTATCGCGACGTTGACGGTGGTAGTCGTCAGCATCGCCGAGATCGTGCCGAGCATCACCGTAATGGTGGCGAGCCAGCGGTAACGCGGCCCGTAACGCGCGAACAGTACCTCAGTGGTTTCGGAGGCCAATGTCCACTTCCACCATCATTCCCGGGCGCAAAGTGTGGTCCTTCTCGGTGAGTACTATGCGCACCGGCAGGCGCTGGGTGATCTTCGTGAAGTTGCCGCTGGGATTGGGGTCCGGCAGCAGCGCGAACTTGTTGGTTGCCGCCTGCCCGATCCGAAACACCTCGCCGCCGAAGACTTTGCCCGGATAAGCGTCAACGCGGATCTCCGCCTTCATTCCCGGCTTGAGCACACCGATGTCGGTTTCCTTGACGTTCGCTTCCACCCAGATTTGATCCGGGTCGTGGAACATGGCGATGCGCTGGCCGGGGGAGACATGTTCGCCTTTGCGCACAAAAGTCATCACCACCTTGCCGCCGGCGGGGCTTACCATGACGCGGTCCGCGATGTCCATTTCCTGCCGGCGCATCTGCGCGCGGATCTCGTCGGCCTGGCGCGCCAGCACCGTGAGCTGCTGCGCGATGACCCGCAGCTGGCGGCGGCTCCCGCCCGCAGCCGATAATGTGCCGCGGGCCCCCGCCACTTCGGCCTGCGCCTTGCGCAGACTCTGCTGAGTCTGCTGATAAGCCGTGCGTGCGCGGTCCACTTCCTGCTGCGTGAGAAATTTTTCGATGTCCTGGGCACGCTTGTAGTCCTCGCCTGCCTGTTTCAGCTGCACCTCAAGTGACGCTGCTTCCGCTTCGGCGGCAACCAGGCGGTTGGTTTCGCTTTCAAATTTGCCGAGTGTCTCCTGGTCGACCTGGCCGGTCTGCGCGCGCAGGACCGCCATCTGGCTTTCGATCGCCTCGAACTTCGAGCGCAGGACTTCGCGTTGCAACACCGAATCGCGGTCATCCACCCGGGCGAGGAGCTGCCCTTTCTTCACTTCGTCCCCCTCCATCACGGGCAACTCGGTGACCCATCCCGAAACGCGGCTGGAAATCGTAATCACTTCCCCGTCGATTCGCGCGTCCTCGATATGCAAGTGGGTTAATCGATTGTAAAGCCAGTCTCCTGCCCACGCCGCAAGCACGAGCGCCACGATAATGAGGACCCAGGTTTTCCTCTGCCCGCCCAAACGCGCGCGGATACGACGCGCTCTTTCGCGGGTATCGGGAGACGTCATATGCGAGCGATCCGTCGCCATGGGAGCAGCCTTCGCCGTTCAGAGTTGTTATTGCGACCCGCTTTGCGTGCAGCCGACCCCCGGTCCGCATCAGGCTTCAAGCGAATATGGCGATTATCCCGCCGTTGGTTTGTCCTCGGCAAGCATTGCAACTGCCTGCCGCGGCAAAACGCCGGTTTGACCGGGCGCAACAGGCATCTTCTGTGCGAGCTATAATGAAAATACTCAAACCGATATTCCGACCATCGCGGAATCCGGGTTGCCGGGCTTCGACTGGAACTCCTGGGGCGGATTGCTCGTGCCGGCGAAGACCCCCCAGCAAGAGGAGCTGTCCTATGACCATCATTTCGAGACTGGCGATTCCCGTCTGCGCCGCGCTCGCGTCGGGGTTCATGCCCGCGGCACTGGCGGAGACTTTTCCGGCGCGTCCGGTGCGCGTCGTGGTCGGGCCGGGCTCGGATTTTCCGCCGCGGCTCATCGGCCAGAAACTCGCGGACGCATGGGGCCAGCAGGTGATCGTCGACCAGCGCCCGGGCGGCGGCGGCGCGATCGCCATCGAAATCGCCGCGAAAGGTTCACCGGATGGCTATACCTGGTTCCTCAGCACCGCGGTCTATACCATCAATGCCAGCTTGTATCCCGGCTGGCCCTACAGTCTGGCGCGCGATTTCGCGCCCGTCACCTTGCTGGCGACGGCGACTTTCTACCTGTTGATCCATCCGTCCGTGCCCGCGAAGTCGGTGCCGGAGCTGATTGAGCTTGCGCGCGAAAAACCGGGGCAGCTCAACTACTCATCGTCCGGCCCCGGCACGCCGCCGCACCTCGCGGGAGAAATGTTCAAGAGCATGGCGCGCGTCAATCTCGTCCATGTCCCGTACAAGAGCGCGGCCGCCTCGGTCACCGATCTGCTGGGCGCGCACGTGCAGATCTCGTTCCAGTACGCACCGACGGCGCTGCCCCATTACAAGAGCGGCAAGCTGCGCGCGCTCGCGGTGACCAGCGCCAAACGTTCGGCGACTGCACCGGAATTGCCGACGGTCGCGGAATCCGGCCTGCCCGGATTCGAAGTGATCGGCTGGAACGGCGTGCATGTTCCGGCGGGCACGCCCAGGCTGATCATCGCCAAGCTCAGCAAGGATATCGTGGCCGCGCTGGCGCTGCCGGACGTGCGGGAACGCATGCTCGGCGCGGGCCTTGAGGTGGCCGGAAATACGCCCGAGCAGTTCGCGAATTTCGTCAAAACCGATCTCGCGCACTGGGCAAGCCTGATCAAGCAGGCGGGAATTCGCGCCGAGTAAGGCCGGGTTGTGATAGACCCCGGCGCGAGAGCGGACTAGCGCTCCACGGTATCGCTTTCGATCTTGTAATACTCCTCCAGCCCGATGAGGTCTTCGACTTCTTTGCGCCAAATGATCATTTTGTCCTGTGGCAGGCCGCTTTCGCCTTTGGTCGTCAGGTTGGTAATGACACGCTTCAACTCCTGTGTCACCGGGCACAGCAGCGCGGTCGGATAGGTTGACAGTTTGTAACCCATATCCTCGAATTCCTGCGCCGAAAAAAGCGGCCGCCCGAAGCGGTTGCCTTCGCTGTTCGTATACGCGAGCAGCCCCTTGATTTCGCGCGGCGCCTGGCGCACCTCCTCAACGGTGTTCGGAAAAATCATGACCATCTCGGCGCCGGCCTCGAGATAGAGATTGGCCCGTTCCACCCCTTCGGCAAAGCCGCTCGTTTTCATCGCATCCGTACGTCCCATGATCACGAAGTTGGGGTCGGTGCGCGCCGCCACTGCCGCCTTGATTTTGGCCACCATGTCGGCACGCGGCACCACGTGTTCAATGCCTTTGTGGTAATGCACGCGTTTCGGATAAATCTGGTCTTCGATGTGGATGCAGACGGCGCCGGCGCGCTCCAGTTCCTTTACCGTACGCATGACGTGAAGCGGCTCGCCAAAACCCGCGCCTGCATCGACGACGACCGGAATGCGCACCGCGCTCGTCACATACCGCGTGGTGGTGGCGAGCTCGGTAAGCGTCAATAACGGTTCGCTGGTGACGTAGTGTGCCCCCAATTGATAGCCGCCGATGTGCACGCACTGAATACCGAGCGCTTCCGCCACGCGCGCCGTGTAGGGGTCCCATACGCCCAGCGCCAGGATGAAGCGCGGACCGCTCATCAGTTCACGGAATTTGAGACGTGCAGGCATTGTCGCCATGGGATTCTCCACTAGAAGGTTTTCCTGACCCGGTTGCGGAGTTTTCCGATGCCTTCGATGTCCGCCACGATCACGTCGCCGTCCTGCAGCCATTTCTGCGGCGTCATGCCCAGCGCGACGCCCGACGGCGTGCCGGTGGCGATGACATCGCCGGGCTCCAGCGTCATTCCGCCGGCGAGGCTTTGGACGATTTCAGGCACGCCAAATAGCAGATCCGAAGTGTTGGAGTCCTGCCGCGTCTCGCCGTTGACCGTCAGCACCAGCCGGTGGCCGCTCGGGTTACCGAACTCGTCCGCGGTAACGATGCAGGGGCCCATCGGGCCGTAGGTATCGAAGCCCTTGCCCTTGAACCATTGCCCGTGGGCCTGTTGCACCTCGCGCGCCGACACGTCATTGACGATGGTGTAGCCGAATATCGCGCCTGGCACGGCGTCCGCGGACAAATCACGGCAGCGCTTTCCGATGACGATCGCAAGCTCGATCTCATAGTCGAGCTGCCTGGTGTAGCGCGTGTCCAGATGAACTTCATCGTCATGGCCGACCACCGTGGTCGGCGGCTTGGTGAAGAATTCGGGCACCGGCGGAAACACAGGTTCGCGGTTGCGGGCGCGCGCGCCCTCGATGATATGGGCCTTGTAATTGCGCCCGACGCAAAACACGTTCTTGCGCGGACGCGGAATCGGCGCCGCCAGTTTCACGGAATCGATGGCGTACCACTTCGCCTGCGGCGATTTCGCGGCCGCGTCGAGCACTTCGCGCGCCGACTTCAACGCGTCCGGGCCCGCCGCGATGAACGACAGCATATCGGCTGGCAGCGCGCGCCCCGGCAGCGATTGCGCTGCCGCGCTGAGATCCAGTATGCCGCGCGGCTCCGACCAAATGCCCAAACGCTCGTTTCCATTGACGACAAACGTGACTAGTTTCACTTTGGCTGCTCCCTGTTGTGGTTAAGATACGGTTGGAAGTCGCATTGATTGGCAGGCAGCAAGTATACCTTGCCGGACTTCCCCAATGAGGCGGCGCAAAACTTGCTAAACTCACGTTTTTCTCTAGGGAGAGTACACGTGAGCCAGGACCCTGAACAGCTAAAACAATGGATCGGCCAGCAGGAATCGGCCATCGATTACGTAGCAATACCGTCGGTACAGCGATTGGCCGCAACGCTCGACCGCGACGATCCGCTGCCCAAGCCAGGCGACGCGCTGCCGATCGGCTGGTACTCGATCCTGTTCCCGCGCGTCGTTCGCCAGTCGCAAATCGGTGCGGACGGGCACCCGCAACGCGGCGATTTCCTGCCGCCGGTGCCGTTGCCGCGCCGCATGTTTGCCGGCAGGCGCATTACGTTTCACGCCGACCTGCAGGTCGGCGACGAAGTGCGGCGTGATTCCACGATCAAGGATGTCACCAGCAAACAGGGACGCAGCGGCGAGATGGTGTTCGTCACGGTGAAAACCGAGATCCTGAGCCCGCGCGGGCTCGCGGTCAGCGAGGAGCAGGACATCGTCTATCGCGGCGAGCCTGACCCGAATGCGCCACCGCCGGCGCCGCAACCAGCGCCCGGCAAGGCCGTCTGGAGCAAGGTCATCACGCCTGATCCGGTAATGCTTTTCCGTTACTCGGCGCTCACTTTCAACGGCCACCGCATCCACTACGACTATCCTTACGTGACCGCAGTCGAAGGTTATCCCAATCTGGTGATGAACGGCGGACTGACGACACTGCTGGTGTTCGAGCTCGCGCGCGCCAACGCGGCAACGCCCCTCAAGTTCATTACTACGCGCAATGTTCGTCCGATGTTCGTCAACCGGCCGATCACCGTCTGCGGTGAACCGGCGGCCGACGGCAAATCAGCGAAGCTATGGGCGGTCGACGACCAGAACGCGCTTTCGCTTTCCGCGACCGCGGAATTTCATTAGAGGCCGATATGACTCTTGAACGACCTTACCAGCCCTCAATTCGCTCATTGCTGTATGTCCCCGGCAACAAGCTCGACTGGATGATGAAGTCCGCGAAGTACGGCGCCGATGCGCTCATCTTTGATCTGGAGGATTCCGTCCCGGATGATCAAAAGGTCGCAAGCCGCGCGATCGTCCGCAAGGCAATCGAGGAGATGCATCAAACCACGCGCACACGCTTGTTCGTTCGCATCAATTCGGTCTCGACGGGTTTGGCTGAAGGGGACATCGAAGCGATTGCGGGGCCCGGCTTGTTCGGCATTCAAGCCTCCAAGATTGAAGGCGCGGAAGCGGTCAGGCATCTCGATACGTTGTTGACCCAGTGCGAGACGAAGGCAAAGTTGCCGGCAGGGCAAATCTTCCTGATGCCGTTGATTGAAGATGCCACGGGTGTGAGGGAAGCTTATGAGATCGCCATGGCCGCCGCCAGAGTTGCCTACCTTCAGTGCGGTGTAGGCGCGACCGGACCCTTGGCGATGGGTGACATGGCTAGATCGGTCGGATTTCGAGAAGTAACTGGCCACGAAACCGCGTATTTGCTGGGTAAGGTGGTGCTGGATGCGCGCGCAGCGGGCATTGCCAACCCGTGCACGGGTCTCACGTCTGCGCCGATCAAGGATTTGGATGCGGTGCGTGCGCTGGCGCAGCGCGGACGAAACTTTGGCTACCTCGGAGCCAACCTGATACACCCCAGTCATGTGCCGATTGCCAACGAGGTGTTCGGTGCATCACAGGAGGAAATCGACCATTGGACTGGGCTCGTCGCCGCGGTGGAAGAGGCGCAAAAGAAGGGGACGGCAGCGATTGTCTATAAAGGCAAGATGGTGGATATCGCGCATTACACCTACGCGCGCGAGATGCTGAAACGCGCAGCGGAGTATATCGGTATCGATCGCCGCTGAGCTCAGCGATTGATCGCATCGTTCAACCGGTCCATCGTGTCCGAGAATTCCGCCAGCATGTCGTAGACGACCTGCCTGACCGTGAAGAAAGCAAAGCCATCGACCCTGCAACGAAGGCAGCGCGAGCTGAGCTGCGACGTATTAGTCGTCGGCATGGGTTTTTCGGGACTGGTGACGGCACTGCGAGCCCTGGAGCTGGGAGCAAAGGTAGCCTGTTCGATCAGCCGAGCCAGCTTACGTTTTTCCGTTCTGGACACCCTTACCTCCCCAAGTCACATGGCAGGCCTTTTGCCCGCAAGGCGCGCCACAGGTTTCGTCTGCGATGGTGGACAACCGACCATTGGTGAAGCAGCTCTTTGCAGGACGGCTGGTTCATCTCCCAGAGGGCCTTGGCCCAGTCTGCACAGCTCTTGTAGTCGGTCCCTCCGCTATGGCCCGGATCGGGCACCAGACGCTGAACGTTTCGTTTCCAAAACGCCAGCAGTTCAGGAACGAGAGAGGCGGCGCCAAGACGTTCCAACCATTTTCTGCGGGAAACCCGCAAGGCCGGGTCGTCGCTCCAACCGTAGGCCAAGAGACGCTCCAGGGTGGGAGATACTGGAGACATCCAAGAGTGGCTGTCCAGGTCCAGAGAGAGACGGGCCAATGCACGCTCCGAGCGACGCAAGGTTTCGGTATTTTCTTCGGCAGCCTTGAGCCATTGCCGCAACGAGGCGCAGAAGGAAGCCTGGCTACCTTCGCCCTCCCAGACGGCGTCCGCCAAGGCATGAACCCAATGGGGCTTTTTGGTACTCCCGTACCCCTCATAAAGGAAATGTCCCACGCTTTTCTCAGCGACAAGCTCTCGCCACTGGGTGAATAGGCGTTCCCTTAAGACGGAGAAGGTCGGCTGCGGCACGCGGCGGAAGGCGGCCATCGCTTTGTCCCAATTCCTCCAGCCCTCGAACAACTCGGTCTGGAGTCGAACAGCCGCGGCGATCTCTTCTTCTTTCAAGGCAATCGCGGCCCGGCCCCAGATTTCCAGCAAATCCAAGAACCGCGCATCCGACAGTCTGTCCATCCGATAGCCCGCACGCGTCATAAGAAGTTCCTGCCGTAACTCCCACTTTTCCCCTTCCCGCAGGTAGAGAAAGGAACGTAGAGCCGCGGCGCATAAGTCCAATATCTTGGCGTGCTCTTTTTTGCGCTCGAGCTCTTTGACCACAGGCAAGGCCAGGGTCCAGTCCTGGCTGATTCGCGCCCGACAATTCTCCAGATAGGCCGGACGGTCCTGCGTGCGGCATAGCTCCTTGTAGATCTGGAACCAGCCCGAATGCGCGGAGCCCAGCGCCTGTTTCCATGGATTCTGGTCACGCTTGGCCTGGATTCCCTTCAGTACATCCCGCTTACCTTCCGCGCTAAGCCCGCGAACAAAGCGGGCCACAACTTTTTCATCCAGACCCAGACTTTTCGTGGACATCTCCAACTCGCAGAGCTGATCGACAAACTGAAAAGCCGCCGTCCCTTGACGACGCGCCGTTCTCCACTCCCAGTCGATGAGACAGGCCGTCGCCTCGGGGCCCAGTCCGAAACCCTCGTTGGCGAATGGGTCCATCCAGTCCGGCAGGCTGGATTCGATTTCTTCGACATTCTGCTGAACCGCCTCGGCGAAACTGAAATCCCGGTCGAGGTTTTCCTCGAACACGCGGGGAAGCAACTTCCTCATCCGGGCGGCAATCGGTTCCAGGTCGTGGGTGATGGACAGAGGATCGAAATAGGGCGCTTCCCAATGATGCTCCCGAATCACGTATTCGCCTTCGCTGTCGCAGGCTTCGGCAATCCGCGCGTCCCAGTCCTCCCATGCCCGCTCCCATTCTTCTTTGACCTTGGCTTTGCCGGGGACCGGCGGGCGCTTGGAGTTATCAGCGTCAAGAACTCTGCGTAGCGCCGCGCTGGTCTCGGGGCCGACTTGCTTCAGAAGGCGATCCACACCGGATTCGTCGAGAGAGGTCAGAGCCCCGGCCAGCACACGCTGGATTTCTTTCTCAGACAATCCAGTGGAAAGCCGTTTGAGAATCTCCTGTTTATTCACAACACGGGTTTTTGTGCTTTTGATCATATCTTGGACTCTTGTTTATTTTTTCCTCGGTTTTCACCGTACCTCCTGTGCAGGAAGTTGCCGGACATCGAGAAAGTGATTCAGCCCTGCTTCGGCAGCAACTCACCCAGGGCGTACAAGGTTTTCTGCGGGAAACGTTCCAGCGGATAGAACCGCGTGATCACCGCGACCGCTTGTTCGTAGCTGCCGATAGCGAGATGCCGGAGCAGATAGCGAATGTCGTCCTCGTCGTGGGACTCCGTGCCGATTCGCAGTGCCAGGCATTTCATGGCCAGCAGGTACTCCGGCTGGGCCACCATGACCCGCAAATGATCGAGCTCGAGGAAGAGACTGAATTCCCCGCGCTCGCTCAGGAATCCTTTCACGCCGTCGTTGAGCCAGTCGGGCGAAATGCCCGCCTGCAAGGCCACCCGCGCTGCGGCTTCGCGAACCTGGCGGGCCGGGCGAAACAGTCCGTCCACGTCCTGGGTTGAAGGGCGCGCAGCATAGGCCAGGCACATGACGGCCCCGCCCACCAGGAACAGTTCGCCCTCCGTACCCGCCCGGCGCAGCTCTTCGTTTAGCAGCGCGAAGAGCCGCCGAATGTCCCTGTCGGCGAGTGCGGCCATCTCACACCCGTGAACCGACGCTCGCGTCGATGAAGATGTTCCGCCGCCGGAAGGGCGCAGGCGAATGGGTCAGCAGGTACAGGCGCAGGCTCATGAGCGCCGAGCCGAACACCGGCTCGGCGAGAGGCGCCGTCGCGCGAACCCACGACGGCGGAGCGACGCCGTTCTTCGCGCACGCATATTCCGTCATCGCGGCGACGTAATTGGCGAGATACGGCGTCAGCCGGGGAGGTGGCGACGAGACCGCTTCCTGCAGCTCGCCAGCACCAAGACTTGCCAGCCAGGAGTTGAGCTCCGCCAGAGCGAAGCGCCCGTCCCGGGAATCCGCGCAGGCCTCGGTGAGATCCTGAAAACGGCGCGCCGGCACCGGCAGCAGCCGGGCGAGAACATAGGCGGACATGTCCAGTCCGGCGCGGCGGGCGGCGCGGCAGATAGCGGCCTTCTGGGCCGGCGAAACCCGGATCTGGATCTGGCCGGACTTGGTGGCGGTGGGCATCCCAGAAGGATAAGCCGGGTTCTGGCAGAATGTCAATACATACGTATTGACATAGCGGCGCGCCACGCTGGGCAGCGTCGGCGTGGATGACGGACGTGCATCATCGCGAAGGGCGACATCTATCCGATCAATCCAAAACGCGATGAAGTATTTGGCCGCAAGTGCTCCAATCTGGCGCAAAAAGTTATCGGCTGCGTGCTGCATGGCGATTTTATCGCACTCACCAGGAGATCGTCGGGGCCAAGTCCGATAAAATCAGGCGCACGTGAGGAGGAGTCGTGAAAACAGAATTCGCGAAACTGTTTGAACCGGGGAAAATCGGCACGCTGGAACTCAAGAACAGGATCGTGATGCCCCCGATGGGGGCCCGTTGTTACGGTTTGTGGGGCGAAGTCACCGATACCGCCATCGAATGGTTCCGCAGAAGATCCGCTGGAGGATGCGGACTCGTCATCACCGGAGTCGCGTATGGGGCGACCGCGGTTGACGCGCTGAGGTCCTCGCACAATGCCCTGAGAGTCGACGATTCTGCCTACATCTCCGGTCTTTCCGCTATGGCCGAGGCGATACACGAAGGCGGCGCTAAGGCGGGCATACAGATTTCGGCCGGTGCGGGCGCGCAGGCGGAAAGCGGACCCTGGCTGCCGGGTCATCAAGCCGATCACGCTATCGTGCCGGTGTCGCCATCCGGAGTTCCCGGCGTGGGGCATACGCTGCCAGGCTCGACTCTCAAGCAACCGCGCCCGCTGACTACCGCTGAAATACGAAAAATCATCGAGCTGTGCGGCATGTCCGCGAGCAACGTCAAGACCGCCGGTTTTGATCTCATCGAGATCCATGCGCACGGCGGCTACTTGATCGCCCAATTCCTCTCTCCTTTTTTCAACAAGAGGACCGATGAATATGGCGGCAGCCTCGATAACCGCTGCCGGTTCCTGATGGAAATTGTCGCCGCCATGCGGCAGGCGGTGGGACCGGACTTTCCCCTGACGGCCAAGTTTTCGATCGACGATGCGCTGCCCGGGGGATGGGACACAGCGCAATCCCAGGCCCTGGCGCGGAAACTGGAGGCAGCGGGACTCAATGGTATCGTCATCTCTTCCGGCGCTCACGGCACCAAGATGCCGGCATCCCCGACCTACGTTTACCCGGGAGGTATTTTCCTGCCGCTCGCTCAAACGATCAAAGAGGTGGTAGGAATCCCCGTCCTGGTTGGAGGCAAGCTGAACGATCCACACCTCGCCGAGAAGAGCTTAAGAGAAGGCAAGG
>Ga0209640_10004416_pt1 | contig 12333 bp, 12 predicted proteins | sample RifCSP10_1_FD_184018 | JGI IMG/M metagenome (GOLD analysis project Ga0209640, IMG submission 184018) | Soil microbial communities from Rifle, Colorado - Rifle CSP2_sed 10_1 (SPAdes) (version 2) | ecosystem: Environmental > Terrestrial > Deep subsurface > Rock core/Sediment | place: Rifle... | reverse complement strand
GAGGTCTACTCGCCGATGGTGGAGCTGGGCTTCAACTACCGGCTGACGGATCTCCAGTGCGCGCTCGGGTTGTCCCAGATGGCGAAGGCGGAGGGCTTTCTCAAGCGGCGGACCCAGATCGCCGAGCGCTACCTTGCCGCGCTGGCCGACGTGCCGGCTGTGAGCGCGCCGGCCGTCGACCCGGCCGTACGCCACGGCTGGCACATCTTCCCCGTGCTGCTGGACCTCGAGCGGCTTTCGGCCAACCGCCGGACCGTGGTCGCCGCCCTCCGGGCGGAGAACATCGGCGCCGCCGTCCACTACGTGCCGGCCTACTGGCACCCGTACTACGAGGGGCTCGGTTACCGGCGCGGCCTCTGCCCGCGCGCCGAGGCCGCCTTCGAGCGGCTGGTGACGCTGCCGCTCTTCGCCGCCATGACCGACGCCGACGTGGATGATGTCCTGACGGCTCTCCGCAAGGTCCTGGGGTACTACGCGCGATGAGCGCCGCACCGCGCGTCGCGTTCCTCACCCACGGCGGGCCGGCCATTGGCTTGGGCCACGTCGCCCGATGCCTGTCCCTGGCGCGAGCGCTCGCCGCCGACGGCGCCCGCATCGTGTTCCTCGTGGGCCAAGAGGCTCGGGTGACGGCCGCCATCGAGGCGGGCGGCTTCGACGTCGTGGAGACGGACTGGGAGAGCGCCGGGGCGGCGGCGCGCGACCTCGTGGCCGCCCTCCGCCCGGAGACGCTCGTCGTGGACTCCTACGCGGTCTCGGGCACGCAGCTCGACTTGCTCCGGCCGCTGGTGGGCCAGCTGGTCGCCATCGACGACCTCGCCGACCGCCCGCTGCCGGTTCACACGGTCGTCAACGGCGGTATCGACGCCGAGCATCTCGAGTACCGTGGCGGACTGCCCGAGACGGTCTTTCTCCTGGGGCCGCGCTACGCGCTTCTCGATCCCGCCTACGCAGCGGCGCCGGAGCGGAAGCCCCGGGCCTCCGTGGAGCGCGTGCTTGTTACCCTCGGCGGCGGCTCGCATCCGGCGGCGCTCCGCGCGGTCGTGCAGGCGGCTTTGTCCCTCGGCACGGCCGCGGTCGATGTGCCGGTGGGGCCGTTCGCCGACGGAGGGGTGGCCGACGCCATCGAGGACGCCCGGGTGGTCGTCCATCGGGGTGTTTCGGCGCTCAGGTCCCTGATGCTCGCCGCGGACGTCGCCATCTCCGGCGCCGGGATGACGCTCTACGAGCTGGCGGCGACCGCGACACCCATCGTCTCCCTGACCATGGCGCCGAACCAGAGGCCGAACGCTGCGGCTTTCGAGCGTGCCGGCGCCGCGCTGGCGGCCGGCTCCGCCGATCATCCTGATCTCGGCGCGACCGTGGCAAGGCAGCTCGGGTGGCTTGCCGCCGACGCGGCGCTGCGGGAGAAGCTCGGCGCGGCGGGGCGGAGGCTGGTGGACGGGCAGGGGGCGAGCCGCGTCGCCCGGGAGATCGCTTCCATGGCGAGCCCGCGGAGATGAGCATGGGCATCCTCAAGGTCAAGGTCGGTGAGCGGTGGGTTGGAGACGGCGAGCCCTGCTTCGTCGTGGCCGAGGCCGGCGCCAACCACAACCGCGACCTCGCCATGGGCAAGGAGCTGATCGACGTGGCGGCCGAGGCCGGGGCTGACGCCGTCAAGTTCCAGACGTACTCGGCCGAGACGCTCTACTCGAAGAAAACGCCGAAGTTCTCCTACCTCGAGAAGCAGACGTCGAAGGACACCTGGCAGCTCATCAAGGACATCGAGCTGCCGCGCGAGTGGCAGGCCGATCTCCAGGCCTGGGCGCACACGCGCGGCATCATGTTCTTCTCGGCGCCTTTCGACTACCGTGCGGTGGACGAGCTCGATGCCCTCGGCGTGCCGGCCTTCAAGATCGCTTCTTTCGAGATCGTGGACCTTCCGTTGATCGGCTATGCGGCCGGGAAGGGGCGGCCCATGATCCTCTCCACGGGGCTCGCGACCTACGAGGACATCCACGACGCGGTCGAGGCGTGCCGGAGCGCCGGCAATCGGGACATCGTCCTGCTCCAGTGCGCCTCGCTCTACCCCGCGCCGCCGGCCCGCATCAATTTGCGCGCGATGGAGACGATGCGGCGCGCCTTCGGCGTGCCGGTGGGGCTCTCGGACCACACCCTTGGCATCCACGTGGCAGCCGCCGCTGTGGCGCTCGACGCGTGCGTAGTCGAGAAGCACTTCACGCTGAGCCGGACGCTGCCCGGCCCGGATCACTCCTTCGCGATCGAGCCCGCCGAGCTCAAGGCTATGGTCCGGCAGATCCGCGACATCGAGGCCGCGCTCGGCGACGGCCGGAAGGCCGGCCCCGCGCCTGAGGAGCAGGAGATGCATCAGAAGGCCCGGAGGAGCCTCATCGCCGCGCGGGCCATCTCCAAAGGCACGCGCATCGAGCGGGACATGATCGCCATCAAGCGCCCCGGCTTCGGCATCCGGCCCAAGTTGCTCGACCTCGTGGTCGGGCGCGTGGCGAAGGTGGACATCGAGGAAGACACGGTGCTGACCTGGGAGATGGTGTGAGCCGCCTCGACGCCACGCGCCTGGGAGACGTCGCGCTGAGGCCGGTACGGCCCGAGGACTGCGCGCGGATCTGGCAATGGCGGAACGACCAGGAGACGAGACAGGCTTCGTTCGACGCGGCGCCGATCCTGCTCGAGACGCACGAGGCTTGGTTCCGCGCCAGCCTCGGGCGGGCCGACCGGAAGCTCTACGTGATCCTGGCCCAGGGGCGAGAGTGCGGTTCAGCGCGCCTGGATATTGCCGGACGCGAGGCCGAGGTGAGCATCCACCTCGCGCCGGAGTACCGGGGACGCGGGGTCGGCCCCGCTGCGCTCGAGCGCCTGGCAGAGACGGCGTTTGGCGAGCTCGAGCTCGGGCGGCTCGTGGCGCGGGTCAAGGCTGACAATGCGGCCTCGCTGGCCGCCTTCGAGCGGGCGGGTTTCACTCGTGTCGCGGATGGCGCCGCCGTCACCCTTGCCCGCGCCCGCGGAGCGCGGGCCTGATGCGCGTCCTCGTAGTCGGCACGGGCTTGATCGGCCCCCTGAAGGGGGCGGAACATGATGCCTAGGAGACTCGCGCATCTTCTTCTTACGGCTCCAAAGCGGTGCAGGGGTCAGCTCGCGAGGGCTCTGCACGGTACGGCTGGGTGGCATGTCCTCCGGACGCTATACCGGAGCTGCGCGCCGCTTTGGAAGAATCCTTTGGTGTCCTCGCTCGCCTTCGTCCTCCGGCGCTGGCTTTATCGGACGAATCCCCGCGGCTACTGGGAGCTCGAGGGCGGCAGGAGATACATGGAAGACGAGGCCTTTCTCCTCGGGCCGCGTTCAGCCACTGAAATGCAGGGTCAGTTCCTGGCGGCGGAGATTCGGGCGCTCGGCGCGGGGAGTGTCCTGGAGGTCGGCTGCGGCTACGGACGGATGCTTAAGGAGATCCGGGCGGGGGTGGACGTGCGACTCTGCGGCGTTGACTTCAGCAGGTCCCAACTGCAGGCCGAGCGCGGATACGTGGCTCCGGCGGCCATCCCCGTCGTGCTCGCAGATGCCACCCGCGGGTTGCCGTTCGGGGACGCCGCATTCGATCTCGTGTACACGCAGGGCTGCCTCATGCATGTACCGCCCCCGTGTGATCGAGCATTCCGGAGTGAGCTGGCGAGGGTCGCCCGACGCTACATCATTCACACGGAAGAGTTCAACGATTCTGTCCACGTGTTCGCCCACGACAATGAGGAGCACTACCGGGCGCTTGGATACAGGCTGATCAAGGGGATTCCGTATCCCTACAATCCTCCTGGCCAGAACCTGACGTTCTCGGTGTTCGAGCGGCAGGCGGCCGGTTCCGACCACTGATGCGCTTCTTGATCGTCGGCGCGGGTTCGATTGGCAGTCGGCACGGCCGCAGTCTGACTGATCTCGGCCATCAGATGATGGTCTGGGATTCGGATCGTGTTGCTCGGGATCGCGCGAGGCGGGAGTTGCACGCGGATGTGGCCACTAGCTTCGAGCAGGGTCTGCAGTGGCGCCCTGACGGGGTGCTCGTGTGCACGCCGCCGGCGTCCCACGTGACCGTGGCGAGGCAGGCGGTCGAAGCCGGGTGCCACGTCTTCGTGGAGAAGCCCGTGGCACACCTCTCGGACGAGGTGCCGGCCCTGCTCGACACCGCCAAGCGTGCCGGCAGGCTCTTCGCGGTGGGTTTCAACTTGCGCTTCCTGCCGAGTCTCCGCCGCGTGAAGGTGCTGCTCGATGCCGGGCGTATCGGACGCGTCCACTCGGCGAGCGCCCGCTTCGGCTTCTTCCTGCCGGCCTGGCGCGCCGGGCGTGACTATGAGGATAACTACGCGGTGAGCGCCGCGCAGGGGGGCGGCGTGCTGCTCGACGCGGTCCACGAGCTCGACTATCTGGGCTGGCTCTTTGGGGAGGCGGTGGAGCTCTGCTGCGCAGCCGGCCACGTGAGCGCTCTCGCGGGCGACACGGAAGACCTCGCCGAAGTGACGGTGCGCTTCGCCTCGGGCGTGCTCGCCCAGGTCCACCTCGACTATCTGCGCCGGGCCTACCGGCGAGACCTGGAGGTCATCGGCGCCGACGGCGTCCTCACGTGGGACTACACATCGCGGGCCGTGACCGTGCTCGGGCCGGAGCCCGATCGCGTCGAGGCGCACGACGCATCGGACGACGCGCCGAACGAGTCCATGTACGTCGCCGAGATGCGACACTTCATCGCCTGCCTCGAAGGGCGCGAGGAGCCGCTGGTCGACGGCTGGGAGGCGCTCCGGTCCCTGCGCATGGTCGAAGCCGCGAAGCGGTCGGACGCCGAGCGGCGCTGGGTGAGCCTCTGATGGCAGAACGGGCCATCGTGGTGATCCAGGCGCGGCTCGGCTCGACGCGCCTGCCCGGCAAGGCGCTGGCCGACGTCGCAGGGCGTCCCATGCTGGCCCACGTGGCCGAGCGGGCGGCGGCGATTCCCGGCATCGCCGGGATGGTGATCGCGACAACGGTGAGCCCGGCCGACGAGGCGCTGGAGCACTTCGCGCGGCAGGCCGGCCTTCACTGTATCCGCGGCAGCGAGGCGGATGTCCTCGACAGGTTCTGCCTGGCGGCCCGCGAGACGAAGGCCGAGGCGGTCGTCCGCGTCACGGCGGACTGCCCCCTGCTCGATCCCGCGGTGTCCGGGCGGGTGCTGGCCGAGTACCTGGGTCGCCGCCCGGGCGTGGACTACGTGAGCAACGTGCACCCGCCGACCTATCCCGACGGCCTCGACACCGAGGTCGTCTCGGTCGAGGCGCTGGAGACGGCGGCGCGCGAGACGCAGCTGCCCTCAGACCGCGAGCACGTGACCGCCTACCTCTGGCGCCGGCCGGAGCGCTTCCGCTTGGTCAATGTCACTCACGGTGAAGATCTCTCGGCCTACCGCTGGACCGTGGACACCGAGGCCGACCTCACGTTCGTCCGGGCGGTGTTCGAGGCGCTCGGACCCGCCGCAGCCCGCGCGGGCATGGCCGAGGTGTTGCGGCTTCTGGCCGAGCGTCCCGCGCTCCGCGCCGTCAATGCGGGCTTTCGCCGCAATGAGGGGTTCGAGCGGTCACTCGTGGCCGACCATCAGGCCGTCACCGCAACGCCGAGGACCACCGCGCCATGACCGCGTCGCGCCGCAGCTTCGACCGCTCGATGGCCATGCTGGCCCGCGCGCGCCGCTCCATCCCGGGCGCCTCGCAGACGCTCTCGAAGGGCGCCAATATGTTCGTCGAGGGCGCCTACCCGGCATTCCTCCAGCGGGGTCAGGGCTGCCGCGTCTGGGACGTGGACGGCGGCGAGTATATCGACTACGTGTTGGGCCTGGCCTCGATCACGCTGGGCTATGCGTATCCGGCCGTGACGGAGGCGGTCGCCCGCCAGCTCGCCGAAGGGAGTATCTTCTCGCTGCCCCATCCGCTCGAGGTCGAGGTGGCCGAGCGGCTCATCGAGGTGATCCCCTGCGCCGAGTGGGCGCGCTTCCTCAAGACAGGGTCCGAGGCGAATGCGGCGGCGATCCGCGTGGCGCGGGCCGCCACGGGGCGCGACGTCATCGTGTACTGTGGTTACCACGGGTGGGCGGATTGGTACGCGATTACGACCCCCCGATCCAAAGGCATTCCGAAGGACTTTGCGCACTTCATCGCACCGTTCAACTACAACGATGTGCCATCGCTCGAGCGGGCACTCGATGAGCACTACGGCAAGGTCGCGGCCGTCATCATGGAAGCCGTGCTGCTCGACGCGCCGGCAGCGGGCTTCCTCGAGCTCGTGAAGAAACTGGCCCACGAGCACGGCGCGCTCCTGATCTTCGACGAGATCGTGACGGGATTCCGCTGGGCGACAGGCGGAGCCCAGGAGCACTTCGGAGTCGTGCCCGACCTCGCCACATTCGGCAAGGGCATGGCCAACGGCCTTCCGCTGGCGGCCCTCGTCGGCCGCGCCGACTTCGCGCGACAGTTCGAGGACGTGTTCGTGTCGAGCACGTTCGGCGGCGACACCCTGGCGCTGGCGGCTGCGCGGGCGACCATCGACGAGTACCGCCAGCAGCCCGTCATCGCGCACCTGTGGGCCGCAGGCCGGCGCTTCCAGGAAGGTTTCAGGCGGGCCGTCAGCCGGACGGGCGTGCCCGCGGAGTGCATCGGGTTTCCGGTGCATCCCAAGATCGTCTTCTGCCACGCGCGTGAGGAGACCAACCGGCTGCTCATGAGCCTCTTCCTCCAGGAGACGGGACGGCGAGGCGTCATCTTCCACTTCGCGGGCTTCAACATCTCCTTCTCGCATTCCGACGCCGACGTGGACCAGAGCCTCGAGGCCTGCGGGGCCGCGCTCCGGATTGTCGGCGAGGCGATTGCCGACGGCCGCGTGGCCGAGAGGATCGAGGGGCGGCCCTACGGCGAGGTCTTCAAGCGCTCGTGATGCGGATCGCCTTCATCATCCGCAGGAAGAACTACTACCGCCTGCTCGGACCGGTGGTCGAGGAGGGTCTCCGGCGCGGCTGGCGCGTCGAGTGCCGGCACGACTGGAGCCAGCCTCGGGGCGGCGCCAAGGGGTCGGAGTTCCTGGACACGGCGCCCGCAATGGCTGGGGGCGCGCCCGAGGTGCGCACGTTCCTCGGGTTCGAAGACCTTGCCGCGCAATTTCGCGCAGACTCGCCGGACGTCGTCGTCACGCTCGATCCGCCGGATCCCGCCACCCGGGCCGGCAGCGCGGCACGGTGGCTGTGGCTCCAGTACTCGGCCGACATCCTGTTCGAGCCGACGCCCCGGGGCTTCTTAGACGCCGATGCGGTGGGCGCCTACAGCGCGTTCTGGACGGACCTGCTCGAGGAACGCTACCGGGAAACTGGGGCTGCCCACGAGATTCGCCGCAAGACGCGGCCGGTCGGCATGCCCGAACTGGATGCGGCGCGCCGCATTGACCCGGACGAGGTCCGCCGGCGGCTCGGGCTGCCCCACGATCGTCCCATCGTGCTGTACCTGTCCTTTCCGCTCCGGTCGAACCCGCCGACGTTCTGGCTGCGCGGAGTGTTCACGCCGTCCACCCGGCTCGGCCAAGCCGCGCGCACCCTGCTGGCGCGGCGCTTGGAATACTGGCCGGACGTGCGGGAGGGCTTGAACGACCGGCGTCTAGTCGAGGCCGTGCGCCGCTTCTGCGACAGGGCCGGGGCGGCGCTCGTGATGAAGTCGCGGCTCAAGGATCCGATTCCGCGCTATGCCTTGAGGCGCGCGGATTGCGCGTTCTATGACCTCTCCCATCACCCCCCGACCATCCTCGAGCTCCTCAGCGTGGCCTCGCTCTGCATCCACGCTTACAGCACGACGGTGCTCGAGGCCGGCTACTGTGGCGTGCCGAGTCTCTGCCTTGCGCCGTCTGACGCCGCCATGGGCCAGTCTGCCTTTGCCGCGGAGTTTGTCCACAACCTCAAGCCCGGCTGGATCTACAACTGGCCGGGCGTCGCCTATGGTGTGCCGCTGAGGGAGGCCTACGACGGCTTCGGCCGCTGGAGCCTCGCCGACTTCCCGCTCGACGCAAGCGCCCGCCGCGACTACGTGGAGCGCTTCCTGGGCTTCGACGACGGCCGGAGCAGCGCCCGGCTCCTCGACTTGGCCCGAGATCTCGTGGAGAGACCCAGGCCATGAGGGTCGTGGCTCTGGCCGGCGGGGGCCGTTCGACCGTCGCTCCGGCCGGTGGATGATGGCTGACACGATGAAGAGACCCTTCCCGGGCGAGGCCCGCCTCGAAGGATCCCCGATCGAGCCCGTGTTCCGGCGGGCGTGAAGGGCTCTGCATCATGATGGTCACCCGTCGCGACTATTTCTGCCGCCGCTGGCACCAGGTGCTGGACAAGCTGGGGCTCAACCGCGGCTGGTTCCGAGAACTGGCCGCCTACTACCGGCACATGACGATCCAGGAGTTCTGGGTCCGCTACACCCTCGGACGGATGGACGCCGCGACCTTGTGGGACCGCAAGCCCCGCACCAGCGAATCAGACTACCGGTCGTTCTACTCCGAGACCGACTACTTCGTGCTCCGGCAGATGTATCACAGCCGCAACGAGTGCTACTACATCCTTGCCGACTCCATGCGGTCTGCGGGTGCCGCCGGCGACTTCTGCGAGTACGGCTGTGGCGTTTCGCCCATCACGGCGTGGCTGCGCCCCCGGTTCCCGCTCTGGCGCTACACTCTGGTGGACTTGCCCTCACCCATGTTGGAATTTGCGCGCTGGCGCTTCCGAGGAGCTTCCAACATCGAGACGAAGGAGCCCGGCCTCGGCGCCGACCTGCCCTTGACGCGGGACTACGACGTGATCACGTGCATGGATGTGCTCGAGCACGTCATCAACCCGCTGGAGGTCGTGAAGCACCTGGCCGGGCACCTCAAGCCAGGCGGCGACCTTCACCTGAACTTCATTTATGCGCCCGGGGGCGAGAACCTCATCGAGAGCGCCACCCAGCGGGCGGAGGCCATCAGCTATCTCAACACCTTCCTGCGAGGTGTGGTTCCTCTCCGCGCGGATGCGTCCGAGCAGGTCTACGCGCGGTATGTCAAACCTCGATGAAGTCGTTTGTGCGTGCTCTTGGACAAGGGTTCCGGCGAGTGGTGCCGCCGGCGCTCAAGGCGAGGGTGCCGGTGTCCCTCAAGGCCCGCGCGCGCGCGCTCCTCGGTCTGGATCCGTGGCCGGATCTCGCCGTGCGGCACCCCCTGTTCCGAAGCCGGCGGTATCGGGCGATGCGCGAAGCTGCCACGGCATTCGACGTGTACAGGAGGTCCTACAAGCCGGTCATCCAGCGTGGCCACCAGACATCGTTCCTCGTGGCCGATTGGTTCATGCGTGCGGGCGTCAGGTCGGTGTTCCACGTGGGCTACGCGAGCGGGCGATACGTGTTTTACTTCCTTCGCGCGGGGATCGATGCGGGCGGTACCGACTTGAGCTCGAAGGATGCGCCGACCGTGGAGGTGCCTCTCGCGCTCTTCCCGGCGGCGGCGCAGGCGCGGCTGGCGCGCCAGGACTTCTTTGAATTCACCCCGGCCCGGGTGCGGGAGATCTGGGGCGATCCCGGCGCGTTTCCGCTGGGCGTCCTGTTCACAGAGGCGACCCTTGAGACCCTGATGCCCTGGCGGACGAAGGGTTTCACGAACCCCAAGTATAGCCAGGCTCCTCCTGAGGTGCGAGAGACCATCCTGTTCCAGCAGCTTCCCGGCAAGCTCCTGGAGCTCCAGTCATGCTTCCGCAACATGATTTTCATCGAGCCCGAACCGCAGGCCGGCGGAGCGGGCGAGGTGTTCGATGCCTGCGCCAAGGCACTTGTCGCCTTCGAGTACAGCGTGTGGAAGTTTCGGCCCCCCTTCGACCAGCTCTTTCGGCTGTCGCCGTCTCAGCCCACGCAACAGGCGATATACGCCTACACCCGTGACCCCATGCTGCTGACGGTGTTGGGCGAGTACGCCGTGCGCGCATGAGGCCCGTTCCGGACGCCGTCGCGGTCGGGGGCTGGCCCGAGCCGGTGCGCCGCCGCCTCGCTGAGTACTACACGGGTTACTACCGTGACATCCTCGGGATTCCCGGCTGGCGCGATCTGGTGGCGGTGCGGCTCGGAGAGGAATCCTATGAGACCGGGCATCTCGCGCGCCTCGAGACCGTGCTCGGACGGCCGGTGGCGGGCCTGTGCCTTCTCAATGTCGGCTGCGGCACCGGCGGCTTCACCGTGATCGCGCGGCGAGCGGGCGCCCGGGCCGTGGGAGTGGACGCCGAGGCGGCCGCGGTCGAGATCTGCCGGCTCAAGGCCATACGCGAGGGCGGCGGGGCGGCGGCGCTGGGCGCCGTCGAAGCGCTGCCGTTCAGCGACGGGAGCTTCGACCTCGTGTACTGCTTCTCGACCCTCGAGCACGTGGAGAGCGTGCCGGCGGCCGTTCGCGAGATGCTGCGCGTGACGCGGCCCGGCGGGGCCGTCTACGTCAATGCGCCCAACGCGCTCGCCTGCTACGAGGGGCACTACAAGCTCTTCTGGGTGCCGCTCATGCCGAGGCCGCTCGCCCGCCTCTACCTGCGCGCGCGAAATCGGCCCACAGACTTCGTGGATACGCTCCAGCCCCTCCTGCGTGGGCGCCTCGAATCACTCTTCCGGGCGGCCGGTGCCCGTGTGTCGCGGCTCGAGGCCGACGGGGCGCGGCTTCCCGAGACCGGCAGCCCGCTGTGGCCGCTGGTGCGCGTCTACTACCGGCTGGTCGGTGTGTCGCCCCAGATCGAGCTCCTCGCATGGAAGTGAGCGCCACGACGGTCGCGCTCAGGATGGATGACGTCGGCGCGGCCTCGAAGCGGCACGAGGTATACGGGGTCACGCGTCTCCGCTGGGGCGGGCTCCGCGTGCCGTTCCCCGGCAATTTCCTCTTCCTCAAGTACCTGCCGCCCATCAAGCGGTGGGGTCCGTACCGCGAGCTCGAGGCCGCGGACTGGGAGGCGGTGCTCGAGCGGCTCGAGCGCGCCGGCTCCCGGATGACCGTCGGCGTCACGGCGGGCTGGGTCGAGGCGGACGGATCGATCGTGCCGTACCCGCTCAAGTTTCCCGAGGCGAGCCGCGCCCTGCGCGGCGGCGTCGAGCGCGGCCTGCTCGAGGTGGCCAACCACGGCTATACCCACTGCGTCCTCCAGGGCGGGCGGTACCGGCCCCGCCTCTTCTCAGGCAACCGCGGCGAGCACCGGGAGTTCTATGACTGGCTGCCGGATGCCGTGCACCGCGAGCACCTGAGGATCTCCCAGGAGATCCTCCAGAACTTCCTGGGCCGCGCCGTCCTCACGCTCGTGCCTCCGGGCAACGTGCTCTCGATGAAAACGCTCGCGGCCGCCGGGGAGTGCGGCATCCGCATCGTCTCCTGCCTCGGCGCGACGCGCTGGGCACCGGTCCCGGGGCTCACGCTCGTGGACGACGCCCGCGTGCTGGCCTTTCACGACCGCGACGTCGTCCTCGGAGGCGCGGCGTGGCTCGAGCGCCTGCTGGCGGGCGCGCCGGCGGGCGGCTACACGACGGTGCGCGAGGCCGCCGCGTGAGCATCTGTCTCGCCAACGAGTATTTCCCGCCTCACGCTCCCGGTGGGGCCGAGTGGAGCACCGTGGCCTTGGCCCAGGCGCTGGCCCGCCGCGGCGAGCGGGTCGTTGTCGCAACGCCCAACTACGGAGCGCCCGCCGTCGAGGAACGCGACGGCTTCCATGTGCGGCGCTTTCCCTTCCCATTGAAGCGCCCTCCCGGTCGCGCGGTCCTGCGCCAGCGCGTGCTTCAAAACCCGCTCTTCGCCGCCTGGTGTGGTCTCCATCTGGCCCGCATCGCCCGTGCCGAGGGCGCGAGGGTGCTCCACGCCCAGAACAAGCACATGCTCCTGCCCGGTCTCATCGCCCGGCGCCTGACCGGCATCCCGCTGATCCTCACCATCCGGGATGGAAGCCTCATCGATCCTGCGCCGATGTGCCTGCACCACGGCGACCGCCGCCCGGCCGACTGTGGCCCGGGCAAGCTCTGGCGCGAGTGCTCCGAAGAGTACTTCGACCTCTACATGCGGGGCCGCCGGGCGCGGCTCACGACCAAGCTCGCCTTCCTGGCAGGTTGGCTCGACGCCTGCTTCAAGCAGCGCCTTCTCCGGCGCCTCGACGCGGTCGTGGGAGTGAGCGACGGGATCCTCGCCATCTACCGCCGCTCAGGCCTCCTCGATGGCGTGCGGCGGGTCGAGACGATCTACACCATCCCGCCCCTCCTGGCGGCTGCGTCGCCGGAGCGCGCCGCCGAGGTGCGCCGCGGGTACGGG
>Ga0209640_10004415_pt1 | contig 12339 bp, 11 predicted proteins | sample RifCSP10_1_FD_184018 | JGI IMG/M metagenome (GOLD analysis project Ga0209640, IMG submission 184018) | Soil microbial communities from Rifle, Colorado - Rifle CSP2_sed 10_1 (SPAdes) (version 2) | ecosystem: Environmental > Terrestrial > Deep subsurface > Rock core/Sediment | place: Rifle... | reverse complement strand
CCCAACCTTCTCGAGGATGGCATCGTTGGCAGCCCTGTTCACCGATGAGGCGGATATTGAAGTTGCCGGCTGCGCTTCTAGCCTGAAAGAGGCCCTCAACCAGATCGAGGCCGGCTATATTGCTCTCGTGAGCACCAATCTGACCGATAACGCCGCCCTCCAGATTGCACAGACGGCCGCCGAGATCCGCCCCTCCGCCAAGATCCCGGTGATGGGTCTGGCTGAGTCGGAAGCCAAGATTATCCAATATGTTGAGGCAGGCGCCTCCGGACCAAATTAGCCTTTATACGTCCGCACCCTACCCCACAGATCCGCCGTCCCCCAAATACCGGACCGGATGCATTCCAGCTCAACGATCTGCGAGTGGTCAACGAAGAGGTTTACTTCTGGACCGAAGTTCTTGATATACCAGCCAAAGACCTGCGGATCCGAGGCCTCGAACATCACATTCTCGACTCCTAATTCCGCCGCAATCTGTGCGCTCACGTCCGTCCGCCAATTGCGGACCTGCTCGGTGATCCCTTCCGATTCGACCATAATCAGGTAAGCTCCGGCTTCCAGGTGGCGTTTTGCCTCTTTGATCGCCCTTCCAGGGTCCAGGATGCCTTCCGACTCCAACTCTTCTACGCTGCTGGCGCCTCCGGCGCCGAACTGGATGTTGATCTCCGGTTTAGCCTTAAGGCCGGCGCTCTGTACCTTTTCCGTCAGCCTCACGATGTCGTCAATCGGGATGGTAATGAAGCCGCTGGATACTTCGACGATGTCAAACCCCAGTTCCTTGCATTCTTTCAGGTAAAGGTCGACCGCTTCCGGACCCTGCGTGAGCACGAACTCGATGAACCCGCCGGTCGAAACCAGCACGTCGTACTGGTGGCACAGGTCGTTCAACTCCTGCACTGCTTTGCGCGGCATCAGGCTAAAAGAACCCCCGGCGTACTTTAAAATGTCGACGTACGCGCCCATGGTCTCCAGGATGTCTTCCAAATAACGTTTGCCGACCGGCCTGTAGTACGGCCCGCGGATTTCGGTCAGCCCGCTCTGGCGCGGCTTGCTCTCGCGCTCGTTCAAGCGAATAAAGGAAAAAGCCCGTTCTTGGTTAGTCATCATTTCTCCTTTTCTCTCAGTCCCGCAAATTATTGATCCGGCGAAAATGCCTCCATCGTCGCCAGCAGGTTTACAAACTCGCGCACCTGGACCTCCTCCAGGCGGTCAATCACGTTTAAGATCTCCTTCTGATGGCGTTCGTCGGCGTAGGCAGAGCTCAGGAAGCGAAACTTATTTTCCACCGTTTCCCAGGTTGCCGGGCGGGTAAGAAAACCCTCATAATCCCGCTTCTCCTTGACGAACTTGCGCCCAGCCCTGGTTGTAATTGTAATCTTGCAGCCCACTTCGTCCGGGAACCTCTCCGAATAGGTCTTGTCCGGCACCACGCTCACTTTGTTAAGAAGGGTTTGGACATCGTCCCGAAGGATGCGTTCGGGCAGGTACTGCTCCGGCAGCACGCGGTCATCAAGCAAGGCCACCGCTACCATATACTGGAGGCTGTGGTCGGCCTCCTCCTTAACCTGGACGGTGGTTTTATCCCCTTCCTCGCCGCCACCGATGATTTTATATGCGACATCAAAAATGGCAATGTGCACGGCGTCGATCTCCTCGGGACGCAGGCTGTGTTCGTGTTTGAGATCCAGGGCTCCCTCGATCGCAGATTGCGAATGGATCTCGGCGTTATATTTCTTGATGATCGTCCTGGACACTCGCTCCAGGTCCTCTTGCGCCCAATCCAGCTCCCAGTAACCCGAGACGGTTTCCATCCAGCCTTTATTTCCTTCAAACACCTGAGGCGGTCCGGTGATGCCATACTTTGCCATAAAGGCGGCATGCAGCGCATTCCGGCCTGTATTCGGAGCTGCCAGACCCTTCCAATGCGAGAGCGCCCCGGTCCGGGTCACACGCAGCGCATTGTAGGCCGTGCCGGCGATCGCCAGGGCGTTGGCGGTGCGCTCCACATCCAAATTCAAGATCTTGGACACTCCGGCGGCGGCCGAGAAGACCATCTGGGTTACGTGATCGAACCCCCGGTCGCGCACGGGAGCGACGTCGCTCAGGCGGCACTGCACCTGGTAAGCCACGGCCAGCGCGGTCAGCAGCTCCCGCCCGCTGGCTCCGGCGTATTCGCCGGCCGCGAGGATTGCGCCCAAATTATCGCTGGGATGGCAGGTCTCCCCTTTCGCCAGGTAGGAATCGTTAAAATCCAGGTAGCGGATTAGTGCGCCATTATAGAAAGCGGCGCGATCCGGCGCCGTCTTACCTCCGCCGACCAGCGTGGAGTGCTCCTTGCCTCCAAATTCACGGATCATGCTGCGCAGTATCCTGATCGGTTCCCCCTCCAACGCGCCGATGGCGCAGCCGATCGAATCGAGTACCCGGATCTTCAGCGCCTTTCGAGCCTGGTCGGAGATATCCTGCCAGCTTGCCCGGTCAACAAACATTGCCAGGTTCTCTGCATACGTCATCAACTTACCTCCTTTCCATTCCGGACGACCTCCTGAAGCCCATGCAGCTTCTCCGGTCTGGCTTCCCTTTTTTAAGAAATCAAAAACCTATCCAAATTTGTATCCCGGTGTATATCCAGGATACATTGGCGCGGGGATTTCGCTGTGCTATTGTATTGTTGTCTGCATTGAAGGTGAACTTACCTTTATTGTACCCCGATCTGGGATAGGACCTGCCCACATCATAAGGAGGTTAACTTATGGCTTCGGACACAAGACTCCGGGAACGCACCCTGGAGGAACTACGCGAGACCTCGTTGAAACTGAGCCGCCAGATCATCGAGATCACCACCCGGGCCGGCTCGGGTCACCCATCCAGTTCCCTGTCAGCGATCGATATTCTGACGGTTCTTTACTTTGGCGGGGTAATGCGGTACGACATATGCGCGTCCTGGATGGCGTGGAAGCGTCGACCGGTTCGCTCGGTCAAGGACTCTCTATCGGCGTTGGACATGCGCTGGCAGCCCGCCTGGACCGGCGCGACTACCGCGTCTACGTCATGATCGGAGATGGCGAAGCCGACCAAGGCCAGATTTGGGAAGCTTCCATGGCTGCCGCCAAGTACAAAAGCAGCAACCTGACCGCCATCCTGGACTACAACAAGTACCAGCAGACCGGCCCTGTGGATGAAGTCATGCCTGCGTTGAAACCCATCGCCGAAAAATGGCGCGCCTTTGGTTGGCATGTCAGGGAAATCGATGGCCACAATGTGTCGGAAATCCTGGAAGCCCTCGACGAGGTTCGTCAGGTCAAGGATCGTCCGCAAATGATCATCGCCAGCACTTTGAAAGGCAAAGGCTTGTCGCCCTTTGAAGCGGATGACGTCAACCGCAAGCACGGAGAGCCCCTGACGGAAGAGGAAAAGCAAATCGCTCTGGCCGAACTAGACGAGATGCTTCAGCGCTCGTAGGAGGCAAAACATGGATATCGGAAAACGCATTGGATTGAAATACGGCCTGCCAACCCGCAACGCTTTTGGCGAGGCCCTGCGGGAAATCGGTCGGGAAAATCCAAACCTGGTTGTGATCGACGGCGACGTGGCCAATTCGACCCGTACGGAATACTTCGCCCAGGAGAATCCCGACCGCTTCTTTAACGTGGGCATCGCCGAGAGCAACTTGATTGGGATCGCCAGCGGTCTATCGGCTTCTGGCAAGGACGTGCTGGCTGCCAGCTTTTCCTGCTTCTTGCTGTGCAACGCCTATGACCAGATTCGGATGAGCATTGCCTTTCCTCATCTAAACGTGAAGCTGGTGGGCTCCCACAGCGGGATCAGCATCGGCGAGGATGGTCCCAGCCAGATGGCCATCGAAGATATCGCCCTGGCAAGCTCCTTCCCCAATTTCACGGTACTGGTGCCCGCGGATGAACACTCCACCCGAAAAGCAACCCGGGCGATGTTTTCCATTCAAGGACCCGTTTACCTGCGCACCGGGCGGCCCAAAGTTCCGGTTGTCTACCAGGATGGCCTTGATTTGCAGATCGGCAAAGCAAACCAGCTACGAGCCGGCCTTGACGTTACCATCATCGCCTGCGGCCTGATGGTAGCAGCCGCTCTCGAGGCGGCTCATGACCTCAGCCACGACGGAATCGAAGCCCGTGTGCTCGATATGCACACGATCAAGCCGCTGGATGAAGGGGCGATAGAGACTGCGGCACGCGAGACGGGCGCCATCATAACGGCCGAGGAGCATGTATTGGAAGGAGGCCTGGGTGCAGGGGTGGCGCGAGTGGTGGGTGAACGCTATCCGGTTCCAATAGGCTTCGTAGGTCTCCGAAATACTTACGTCGAATCCGGCAAACCTCAAGAGCTGTTAGAGAAGTACGGGCTGATGCCGGCAGACATCGTCCGAGCCGCCAAGAGCGCGCAAAAGAGAAAAATAAAAGGGTATTAATCCCTTCGCATCAAGGGAAGGAATGCCTGGTGTTCGTAGGAGACGATCACTTCCGTCTTCAGATACCCATCCCTCCGGAAGCTGCCGCGCCCGGTGGTCCAGAGAACCCTGGCTTCGGCTGTGGCCGGCAAGTCGTAAGCCAGCAGACCGGAATGAGCGCTGTTCAACACCAGCTCCAAATCTGGATCGCCATCGATATCCGCCAGAGTTGGCGCCGCTAATGCCCCATTCCAATCGGCGGATCCAAAAGCCGGAGGAATTCCTACCTGATGGATCTGGTTACCCAGATAGTCGAGAACATAAAGGCTTCCGGACTGGCCGGTGCCTTTCTGCACCCACGAAGCAAAAATGACCTCTGCGGTTCCGTTGTTGTCCAGGTCGGCTACTACTGGTTCGGAAGCGAAGGTGTAAAACCCCTGGGCAGGATTGTAAACGGCAAAGGGCCAGCCGCCGTGCTCACTCTTGTCCAGCCAGAAGGCATGCACCCGGCCGTCGTAAGATGCATATAAGATTTCCTTGTTACCGTCACCGTCCAAGTCCGTGATGACTGGGTTAGGTTGGGCATTCTCGATCAAGTTATAATCCTCGCTCAGCGGTGCTCCCGTGTCGTACGGAGCAGCGTCCCAGTTAAAGCCGCTTGCATCAAACCGTTTGCGATCGGCATGAAAGATATACACGCCTGTATACTGGCTTGGATAACCGGGGATGCAATCGTATACATTCCCGGTCACGATCACTTCATTCACGCCATCTGCATTCAAATCGGCCATCACGCCGGCGCCATGGGCAAAGTTGGCTCGGTAGCGTTCACTGCGATCGTCACTGGCGCTGCAGGTTCCCCAACCGCGCAGCTCCGTCTCCAGGCTTTCCCATACCCCAACTTTTCCCCAGCCCTTGCCACCGTAGATTGGATGGGCGGGGATTTGAGACCCATTTTCCTCGTACGCGTTAATATAATGAACGTCCGATGGAATGATGATCTCAGCAAACCCATCTCCATCCACATCCCCTGCGGCGGCGTTATCGTTGTAGACACCCCAGGCGTAGCCGCTGTCATTGCTTAGCTGCGGCCAGCCAGCTCGAACAACTCCATTGTGTTCGAAGAGCCAGGCATTGATCTGGTCGGATACCGCTCCCGTCACCAGAATCTCCATGGCTCCATCGGCTTCCAGGTCGAAAACGGCCAACCCGCGCAGTTCACTGGAGACAGGATGCTGAGGCCAACCCGATTCGAAGTAACCCAGGTGATTATAAACGGAAATGTATCCACCCCCATGCGCGGTGGCGATCTCGAGTTCGCCGTCTCCGTCGATATCAGCAACGGCGACACCGGGCCAGGTACGACCAACATTTCCGGCGCCGGGCTCAGTTCGGTCGTGGCCTGAAGACACTCGCCATGCCAGTTCTCCAGTTTCGCCATCCAGCACCACAATCGAGTAGCCCGAACCAATAACCTCAGGTCTGCCATCTCTGTCTAAATCTGCAACAGCTGGGGAAGAATACCATCCGGTCTCACACCAGGAGGCGAAACAACCACTTTTCTGCCATTTCAACACCGGGGCCTGCACAGATTGCGTTTCAACGGTAGCCGCCGCCCGCCGATTAGGCGGAGGGATTATTTCAGCCTGAATCAGGAGGAGGCTCAATAGAACTAGAAAGCGGATTGGTCCCATGTGAACTTTAGCAAAACCTTTTCGCAGGTTCCCCTTTTTCCTTTTCTAATCCAGGTAAATCGTTTGCCGCCTCTCGGCAGCCTCATACAGCGCGGTTACCGTGCGAACATGATCGCGGCTCTCTTCCAGACTGAGGTAATTTGGGGCGCCGTCCAGAATGGCGGCATTCATGTCCTCGATCTCGCCAAGATAAAGTTCTTCGTCCGGAACGGGGATCTGTTCCGCCCGGCCATTTTCAGCATAAAAAAGCATCGTGGGGGCGCCATCGTACGATACAAAGGGCAGATCTATGTGCAGACGACCACCGGTCCCGATGATTTCGGCAGCCGTGTAGAAAGGCATGCGCAGAGACGATGCGACCAGGGCCATTCGGTCACCCGGGTAGTGCAGCTGCCCGGTGAAAGTCTCATCCACGCCGGTATCGCCGGTCCACTGCTCGCCGCTTACCCGATCAGGGGGACCGGCAAAGATAAATTGAGCGAAGCTGACTGGATATACTCCAACATCCCACAGGCTTCCACCACCGTATTCGGGGATCAGCCGGATGTTGCCCTCCCGCTCCCCGATCTTAAAGTTGAAGACGCTGCGAATGAGGCTGATTTCGCCCAGCCGTCCGCTCTTCACCCATTCTCCGGCCAGGAGGGTTTGCGGGTGGTGCCTGTACATAAAGGCTTCGGCCAGCCGTCGGCCAGTACGCCGGCTGGCGGCGATCATCTGGTCCACTTCCTTGACGGTAAGCGCCAGTGGTTTTTCACACAGGACGTTAACGCCGGCCTCCAGGGCGCGTATGCTCCACCGGGCGTGCAGATGATTGGGCAGACTGAGGTATACGGCATCGACTTTACCGCTTGTGAGCATTTCTTCATAGCCGCCAAAAGCCTGGGGGATTTCCCACTCATGTGCATACGCCCGGGCCCGGTCCAGGTCGCGGCTGGCAACTGCAACCAATTCGCTGCGCGGGGAAGCGTGGATAGCCGGGATCACGCGGCGGTTGATGTGTGCCGTCGATAACAAACCCCAACGGACTGTGGTCACGGGTGGCCTCCTCGATCTTGGTTCAGGATATCCTGTTTATGCCACAGCGGCTTGCTATTCCGGCAGCTTCTCTGGATCGTAGGACAGTTGCCCCCTGGTCAGCAGCAGGACCCTAACATAGTTTCTTGTGTCATTTTCGCCTCCTTTGAGCCAAATTGCTGTCAGGAACTGCTAGAGAAAGATAGTCTCTGGCTGTAATTCTGGCTTATTTGCAGCCTGAGTTGTAACTAGGGTTGGACCGTGATGGCGACGCTTATGCCGGGACTGGGCGCACCAACCGCGGGCGCTTCGGTTGAGCCCTGGCAAGCAGTCAGCAAAGCGGTGAAGAGCGAGATCATAGCACGCTTTCGACCTCTGCCTGACCGGGAAACGCCGAGAGAAATCATCGCCTGGTAGCTCAAGGGCAATGGGGCTGGATGTCGGGTAGAATCGGAGTGGTATGCGTACACCCAGGAAGATCATATTTATCCACGGGCTGGAGAGCAGCAGCCAGGCAGTTAAAGCGAAGCTGCTGCGAGAAATCTTCCCCCAAATCCTGACGCCGGATTTCCGGGGTTCCCTGGCAGAGCGGATGGCGGTGCTTGAGCCAATTCTCGACCGCGCCAGTGGCTGGACCATCATCGGTTCGAGCTTCGGCGGGCTGATGGGCGCGCTGTACACCTGCCGGAATCCGCAGCAGGTGAACAAACTGATCTTGCTGGCTCCCGCTTTGATATGGCCAGATTTTGCCAGGAACCAGCCCGGACCGGTAGATGTGCCGGTGGTGATCTATCATGGCACGGACGACCCGGTGGTACCGCTGGAGCCGGTAAAGCAGCTGGCGGAGCAGGTTTTTACCAACCTGACTTTCAACGCAGCGGACGACGACCACGGACTGCACAAGACCGCTCACGGCATCGACTGGCGGGCCTTGATCGAATGACCAGCGTATAGTTTTTTCTTAATTTATTAAGCGCCACACCTTCTCCGCTCGCAGGGTTGGTTCCTCTCCGGATTGGTTTACCTCCACAATCCCCTCAACCAGGAAAGGCACATCGTTGGAAAAGATCTTGCTGTTCCGGTTGTAGACCTCCGCCGAAATGAAAACGTTCATGGTACCTTCGGGATCGTCCATTGTCATGAAATAGACGTAGTCTCCCCGCGCTGTTCCCGACCGCCGCCAGGTCTGCCGCATTCCCGCAACACGCACCCTTTCACCCACCCGCCTGGCTGCATCTGGAGTCGTAATTGCTCCCGCTTCCACCACTTTACCAGCCACCAGATCCACCGGATGGGCGCTGACACTCGCTCCCAACAGTGCCTGCTCCGCCGCGACTCTTTGCGCCAGCGACCAGTCCACCTCGCCATCCCCCTCCCTCACGAGTTCCAGAGAGAACAAAGGAAGCTGCCCTTTCCGCCAGCCAGGCCCGCTCGCTAATTGGTTTAGCAGATCCGGGATGGTACCCAGGCCATCCATCGCGCCGGCTTTGATTAGATCTTCTACTTCGCCTGGTCGCGGATCCACCCTTGTCAAGAAATCCGCCAGGGAGCGATACGGGCGCTGGCGAAGGATTCGGTTCTGGGTTTCGCGGGTGAGGTCGCGCACCTGGTCCAGGCCCATGTACAGCACCGCTTGCCCATTCTCATAAACAACACTGAATTCGCGCCGGGAATGGTTGATGTGCGGTGGGCGGAGGGGCAAGCCCAGGCGCCGGGCTTCATTCAAATAGACACTTTGAGGATAATAACCGCCCCAATTGGCCAGAACAGCCGCCATGAAAACGGCTGGAAAGTGCGCTTTACACCACGCCGCACGCCAGGCAACCTGGGCGTACGAGGCGGCATGAGCCTTGGGAAACCCATAACCAGCAAAGGCGGCCATCAGGTCCCAGATGCGCTCTGCGGCCTGCGCCGGAACCTGGTTGCAGGTGTAAGCCCCCGCGATGAACTTCTCTTTCAGCGTTTGCATCTGTTTTCCCGGATCGAAGTGACTCATCGCGCGCCGCAGCAGATCGGCGTCGGCCAGGCTCAGCCCCGCCAGCTCGTGAGCGATGCGGAGGACCTGCTCCTGATAAAGGATCACGCCATGCGTGTCCTCCAACAGGGTAGCCAGGCTGGGATGCAGATGTTCGGGCTGTTCCTCGCCCCGGTGTCGGCGCACAAAAGCGTCCTTCAATCCGCCGGTCAGTGGGCCGGGACGGTATAGCGCCAGGGCAACCATGATATCGTCAACGCTCTCGGCGCGGATCTCCTTCAGGGTCGCCTGCATTCCCGGGCTTTCTATTTGGAAACAGCCGGTGGTCCTGCCTTCCCTGACCAGTTCCGCGGTTTTGGGATCGCCATCGGGAATCAAGTCCAGCAAATATGCCGCTCCTGTTTCCGGAGAGCCTTCTGGCTCTCTCGCAGATAGCCAGGCAGGTGGAGACAAATTTGGATCGGTCCGGACTGCCTGGGCAACATCGCCAATAACGGTCAGCCCGCGAATGCCCAACAGATCGATTTTGACCAGGCCCAGGCGCTCGACCGATTCAAGGTCAAACTGGGTGACCACGACCCCTTTGCTGGCTAATTGAACGGGCGCCAGATCGGTGAGGGGCCCGGGCGCGATCACGATCCCGCCCGGATGGACGGAAAGGTGGTGAGGCAGCCCGATCAAGGCAGCCGCATCCCGGAAAATCGCCGGATAAGGTGATTCGGAAAAATGCTCGGCCAGGACTGCATAAGGACCTTTCTCGTTCGAATCCGGTTCAGGAGGGCCATACCAGCGGCGGGGCAGAGCTTCGGCGAGCCGGTTGACCTGGGAAGGAGAAAGGCCGTACGCCTTGGCAACCTCTCTCAACGCCGAGCGCCGGCGAAAGCGGTTGACCGTCGAGACCATCGCCACACGCTCCTCGCCATACTTACCATAGACAAAGTTTATGACCTCATCTCGCCGGCGAGAACACAGATCAGTGTCGATATCGGGCGGCGTCGCCCGGGCCGGGTTGAGAAAACGTTCAAAGTAGAGGTTGAGCTGCATGGGATCCGGCGAGGTTATGCCCAGGCAGTGGGCGACCAGCGAAGAGGCCGCCGAGCCGCGCGAAGAAATCGGAATGCCCGCCTTGCGAGCAAACTCGACGATTTCCTGCATAATCAGGAATAGGGCAGAATAGCCCGATTCATTGATCACGACCAGTTCATGGTCAAGGCGGGAACGCAGATCTGGAGTGATCGCTCCATAGATTTCGCGGGCGCGCTGCTCGGCTCTGCTCTTCAATTCCTGCTCCACGCTGACGCCAGGAGGTAGGGGCACCTGCGGGTAATGCGGTTGGCCCAGCGGCAGTTCCAGGCTGCAGCGCTCCGCAATTTCCAATGTGCTGTCCAGGGCCAGCGGAATCTCAGAAAAAAAGGTCGCCATTTCTTCGGACGAAGTGAAATGAGCCACTCGAGGCGCGGTGGCAGATGGCGGCACCCGGTCCAACGGCAGGTTGCGGCGCATGGCGGTCAACAGCTTCTGGAGATGAACGTCTTCAGGGGCCAAATAGTGCACGGGGCTGGTGGCTGTGACAGGAATGTTCAGTTTCTGCCCTAGACCAAGCACCTTTTGGGTCAATTTCGCTGCCATGATGGGCTGCAGTTCCAGGTAAAGCCGGCCGGGAAACGCCGCCGCCAGCTTCTGCAGAAGATTTTGGGCAGGTGAAAGATGATCTTCTTGCAGCAGGCGTGTCACCAGCCCCAACCAGCCGCCGGTCAGGCAAACCAACCCATCGGCATGCTCGACGACAGTTTTAAGTGCCAGGCTGTTACGACGTTCGTCCGACGTGAGCAGCTGGCTGCTCAGGCGGCACAAATTAGACCAACCAGTCCGGTCCTGGGCGAGCAGCACCAGAGGTCCGTCGCTCAATCCCGGCAGGCGCAGCTCTTCGGGCAGTGCGACCGTCAATTCCAGGCCGAGGAGCGGTTTAACGCCGGCTGCGGTGCACGCTTCGTAGAATTCGATCGCGCCAGAGAGTCCATGGAAATCGGTCAGAGCCAGGGCGGGCATGCTGGCGGCCGCAGCTGCTTGGGCGAGACCAGCTGGGGAGGGAATGCCGCGCAGGAACGAATAGTAGGAGTAGGTATGCAGATGGACAAACATTTGTATGGTTGATTTGCCCTCAGGATGTTCTCCTTCTCAAGATAAGGGATTGGAAGTGTAATCCAGGTTTTTCTTGATCGACCGGAATATTTCTAAAAGAATCAAGGTCGAACGTGTCTTCAGCAACGTTTCGCAGATGCTCATCCGTAAAGAACGAATAGAATCGTTTCGGTTCGTAGCCATCATCATCCCAAACACCTTCAAAGTCGAAACCGCCATAAACGCCCAGGTAAAACAGGCCTTGGGGTCTCAAGACCCGGTGGATACCTTTCAGCGCCTCTGGAAGCTCGGCTTTGGGTAAATGCAACAGGGAATTCAGTGCATAGACTGCATCGAATGAATTCTGGGAGAATGCCAGCTTGACCGCATCCATCAAATAAGCTTTCAGACCCTTTTGCCGGCACAGCTGCACCATCTCCGGCGCGAGGTCGATACAAATCACCTCCAGGCCGTGATCTTGAAAGAATTTGCCATCCCGGCCCGGCCCTGCGCCGATCTCCAGTAAGTTCTGTTTCTCTTCTTGTTGGACGAGCTTGAGGAAGTTAAGCCGCTCTTCTAACTTCCACGGTTGAGGTGTGCTGGAATCGCGCGCTTGTGCATGGCGGTTATAGGTTTCACGGAGTTGATTTCTCAAATCGTTATCCATATGGGAATTATTAATACCCCATCGCATCTCCGAAAGCCCAGCCAGAGAGGTCCGGCGGCTCGATCCCCTGCTGGCTCAGGATCGTCAACACCTGGGTGCGATGTTCGCTGGCATGGTGGATGGCTTGTACCAGTGGCACGCTGGCGTCTAACTGCTTTTCGGTCAGGTCCGAACAGGCTTCGAGCAGGCGCAGATTTGCCCACAGGCTGTGCCGGAAGAGCTCCACGAGGGTTGTGTCCATAGTCTAATCCTCCGCTAAGTTCCTTAGCGCCTCATCCTCGGCAGGGTAATTGTACTCCTGCGGGTCGAAGAGTCTCTGCTCTTCATCCGGATCCAACGGGTTCATCTGGATCCAGTCAAGGGTACGCCGCATGGCCGTGGTCGGCCATACCTTTGAAGGTCTGCATGAGCAGCTCGGCGTCCTGCCGGGTGAAGGCCAGCA
>Ga0209640_10004413_pt1 | contig 12345 bp, 9 predicted proteins | sample RifCSP10_1_FD_184018 | JGI IMG/M metagenome (GOLD analysis project Ga0209640, IMG submission 184018) | Soil microbial communities from Rifle, Colorado - Rifle CSP2_sed 10_1 (SPAdes) (version 2) | ecosystem: Environmental > Terrestrial > Deep subsurface > Rock core/Sediment | place: Rifle... | reverse complement strand
ACGGACGATCTCCTCTACCGTCATGATATCTCGATTCCCATCAGCCGCATTCCGGAGTTCATCGTGGAAGCCGGCGCGGCGTTGGAGCGCGCCTATCCGGGCGTGCGCGTCATCTGCTTCGGTCACCTCGGGGACGGCAACCTGCACTACAACTGCTTCGTCCCGGGACGCCGCCGCGACGATGCTGCCGCCCTCGCGTCAACCGACGTCAACCGCACGGTGCTCGATGTCGTGCGGCGCTACGGTGGCAGCTTCAGCGCCGAGCACGGCATCGGGCAGGCCAAGCGCGCCGACCTGGCACGCTACAAGGGAGCCCTGGAGGTCGAGATGATGCGCACGCTCAAGCGCGCTTTCGATCCGCGCAACCTCATGAATCCGGGAAAGGTGGTTCCGGACTGACCGGGTATAATGACGGCCCATGAAATTCCTGTTCGACATCTTTCCGGTCGTCCTGTTCTTCATCGCCTTCAAGGTCTACGACATCTACGTCGCGACAGCGGTGGCGATAGCGGCCTCGCTCCTCCAGGTCGGCTGGGTGTGGCTGCGCCACCGCAAGGTCGACAAGCTGCTGTGGGTGGGTCTTGCCGTGATCGTGGTCTTCGGAGGCGCCACGCTGCTGCTGCAGGACGAGACGTTCATCAAGTGGAAACCCACCGTGCTCTACTGGCTGTTTTCGGCGGTCCTGGCAGTGGCCGTGCTGGCGTTCAGGAAGAACCTGATCCGCGCGATGATGGAGGCACAGGTGACGCTGCCGGAAGCCGTGTGGCGCTGGCTGCTTGCGAGCTGGATCGCGTTCTTCGCGCTGATGGGGGCGCTGAACCTTCTCGTCGCCTACAGTTTCTCGACCGACGCCTGGGTCAATTTCAAGCTGTTCGGCGGCATCGGCCTCATGCTGGCGTTCATCGTGCTGCAGGCGCTCGTGCTCGCCCGCCACATCGAGGACAAGAAGGCCGATTGAGGTGACCGTCGCGGAACGTATCGAAGGGAAGCTTTCGGCGCTCGAGCCCGAGTCGCTGGAGGTCGTGGACGAGTCTGCCGCGCACGCCGGGCACGAAGGCGCGCGGGCAGGCGGCGGGCATTACCGGCTCGTGATCGTGTCGCGGGCATTCGAGGGCAAGCCGGCCCAGCTGCGTCACCGCATGGTGTACGAGGCGCTCGGCCCGATGATGAAGCACGAGATCCACGCACTCGCCATCAAGGCCTACGCGCCCGGCGAGATCTGATGACACCAACCGTAAAGGAATTGCGATGAAGCTGACTCGAACCGCGGTACTGGCGGCGGGCCTGACGCTCGCCGCCGCCGTGCATGCCCAGGACGGCGCGCTGGCGAAGGTCAACGGCGTGACGATCCCGCAGTCGCGCGTCGATGTCCTGATCAAAGAAATGACTGCGCAGGGCCGCCCGGACACGCCCCAGATGCGCGACGCGATCCGCCAGGAGCTCATCAACCGCGAGATCGTGGCGCAGGAAGCCATCAAGAAGGGCCTCCACAAGAGGCCGGAGGTCGCCACGCAGATCGAGCTGCAGCGGCAGGCGGTCCTGATCAACGCCTACCTCCAGGACTACCTCAAGGCCCACCCCGTCAGCGACGACGACGTCAGGAAGGAGTACGAGCGGGTCAAGGAAACAGCCGGCGCCCGTGAGTACAAAGTCCGCCATATCCTGGTGGAAACCGAGGACGAGGCGAAACAGGTCATCACGCAGGTTAAGGGTGGCGCGAGCTTCGAAAAACTGGCGGGCGAGAAATCCAAGGATCAGGGCTCGAAAGGCCGCGGTGGCGACCTCGACTGGGCGACCCCGGCGCGCTACGTGCCCGCGTTCGGGCAGGCCATCACCAAGCTCAAGAAAGGCCAGATGACAGAGGCGCCGGTGCAAACGCAGTTCGGCTGGCACGTCATACGCGTCGACGACGAGCGTCCCAGCAAGTTTCCGGCGTTCGAGGAAGCGAAGCCCCAGATCGAGCAGCAGATGCGCCAGCAGACCGTCAACAAGGCGTTCGCGGACCTGCGCTCCAAGGCGAAGATCGAGTAGCTAGCCGACCCAGCGGCGTGCGTTGCGGAACATCCTCAGCCACGGCCCGTCCTCGCCCCAGTCGCCGGGGTGCCAGGAGTTCTGCACGGTGCGGAAACCGCGCTCGGGGTGCGGCATGATGATGGTGAAGCGTCCGTCAGGCGTGGTCAGCCCGGTAATGCCGCCGGGTGACCCGTTCGGGTTGCAGGGGTAGGACTCGGTCGGCGCCCCCCGGTTGTCCACGAAGCGCAGCGCCACCAGCGGTCGCGCCGCCTCCACGGCCGCCCCGGCCCCGAATTCGGCACAGCCCTCGCCGTGGGCGACCGCAATCGGCATGCGGCTACCCGCCATGCCATCGAAGAAGAGCGAGGGCGAGCGCTGCACTTCCAGCAGCGCGAAGCGAGCCTCGAACTGCTCGGACCGGTTGCGCACGAAACGGGGCCACGCCTGCGCTCCCGTGATCAGCTCGCGCAGGCTCGCCATCATCTGGCAGCCATTGCATACGCCGAGCGCGAAGGTGTCGGCCCGCCTGAAGAACGCCTCGAACTCGGCGCGCGCGCGGGCATTGAACAGGATGGACTTCGCCCACCCCTCCCCCGCGCCCAGCACGTCGCCGAAGGAAAATCCGCCGCACGCGGCGAATCCCAGAAAATCCTTCAGGCTCACGCGGCCGGAGACGATGTCGCTCATGTGCACGTCGATGGCCGTGAATCCGGCACGGTCGAAGGCCGCCGCCATTTCGACCTGGCCGTTCACGCCCTGCTCGCGCAGGATGGCGATACGCGGGTGTTTGCCGCGGGTCACGTACGGCGCCGCGATATCCTCGCGCGGGTCGAAGGTCAGCGCGGCGTGCAGGCCCGGATCGCTGTCGTCGAGCATGCGCTCGTACTCCTCCCGCGCGCAGTCGGGGTTGTCCCGCAGTCGTTGCAGGTGATGCGTCGTCGCAGACCAGGCTCGGCGCAGCTCGGCGCGCTTGTCGCGGAAGATCTCCACCCCGCCCGCAGCAATCGCGAGGCTATCGTTCTCGTCAAGCGTCCCGATCGGATGAACGCAGCGTTCCAGTCCTGATTCCGCGAATACGGCCTGAATCGCGGCAAGATCCGCCCGTCGGATTTGCACGACCGCCCCGAGCTCCTCATTGAACAGCATCTCGAGCGCGGACTTCCCGCCAGGCACGGTGACGAGCTCGAGCGACGCGCCGCTCCGGCCGGCGAACATCATCTCGCACACCGTGGCAAAGAGCCCGCCGTCGGAGCGGTCGTGGTACGCGAGTATCCGGCCCTCCCGATTGAGGCTTTGAATCGCGCCGAAAAATGCCTTGAGCCGCGCGGCGTCCACATCCGGCGCCGCGTCCCCGGTCTGGCCGTAAACCTGGGCCAGCGCCGAGCCGCCCATGCGACAGAGCCCCGCCCCGAGGTCGACCAGCAGCAGGACGGTGTCTCCGCAATCGGATCGCAGCTGGGGCGTAAGCGTGCCGCGCGCGTCGGCGACCGGCGCGAATGCGGATACGATGAGGGATAGGGGCGCGGTCACCGTCCTGCGGGTGCCATTCTCGTCCCACGTCGTGTTCATGGACAGGCTGTCCTTGCCGACGGGGATGCTCACTCCAAGCGCCGGGCACAGCTCGAGCGCGACGGCGCGCACCGTATCGAACAGCGCGGCATCCTCGCCGGGATGTCCAGCCGCGGCCATCCAGTTCGCGGACAGCTTGACATCGCTCAGCTCGGCGATGGGCGCGGCGGCGATATTGGTGAGCGCTTCGGCGACCGCCATGCGGCCCGAGGCTTCCGGGTCGACCAGCGCGAGCTGGGTGCGCTCGCCCATGGCAAAAGCTTCTCCGCGATGGGTGTCAAAGCCCATCAGCGTGACCGCGACGTCGGCCACCGGCACCTGCCACGGCCCCACCATCTGGTCGCGCGCGGTGAGCCCGCCCACCGTGCGGTCGCCGATGGTGACGAGGAAACTCTTGTCCGCCACCGCCGGCAGCCGCAGCACCCGGTAGGCAGCCTCGCGCAGATCGATGCCCGCGACGTCGAACGGAGGCAGCTCGCGCCTGCGGTGCGCCACGTCGCGCGTCATCCGCGGCGGCTTGCCGAGAAGCACCGCGAGCTCCATGTCCACCGGGCGGTTGCGAAACAAGGGGTCGGCTACGACGAGCTGCCCCTCCGCGCTCGCCTCCCCGACCACGGCGAACGGGCAGCGCTCGCGCTCGCAGATCCCGCGGAAGCGCTCGAGTTGCTCCGGGGCAATCGCCAGCACGTAGCGCTCCTGCGCCTCGTTGCACCAGATCTGCAGCGGCGACATGCCGGGCTCTTCACTCGGGATCTTCCGCAAGTCAAACCGCCCGCCCCGCCGTGCCGCATGCACCAGCTCGGGCAGCGCGTTGGAGAGCCCGCCGGCGCCCACGTCGTGTATCGACCGGATCGGGTTGGCCTCGCCCAGCGCCCAGCAGCGATCGATTACTTCCTGCGCCCGGCGCTGGATTTCGGCATTGCCGCGCTGCACCGAATCGAAATCCAGGTCCTCGAGGTTGGCTCCCGTGTCCAGGCTGGAGGCCGCGCCGCCACCGAGCCCGATCAGCATCCCGGGGCCGCCGAGCTGGATCAGGAGCGCACCGGGGCCAAGCTCGCGCTTGTGGGCGTGGCGCGCGGAGAGATTGCCGATGCCCCCGGCGATCATGATCGGCTTGTGATACCCCCGCACCTCGCCCGCGACCCGCTGCTCCAGCGTGCGGAAATAGCCGGCCAGGTTGGGACGCCCGAATTCGTTGTTGAAGGATGCCGCGCCGATCGGGCCCTCGAGCATGATTTGCAGTGCCGAGGCGATGCGCCGCGGCCGCCCGATGCCGTCCGTTTCCCAGGGCTGAATGAAACCCGGGATGCGCAGATGGGATACGCTGAAGCCGGTCAGACCAGCCTTGGGCTTCGCCCCGCAGCCGGTGGCGCCTTCGTCGCGAATCTCCCCGCCGGCACCCGTGGCCGCGCCCGGAAAGGGAGAAATCGCCGTGGGATGGTTGTGCGTCTCCACCTTCATCACGGTATGCGTGAGCTCCTCGGTGGCGCGATACGCGCCGTCCTCCCGCGGGTAGAACCGGCCGATGCTCGTCCCCGCCATCACCGCCGCGTTGTCCGCATAGGCGACAACCGTGCCGCGGGGGCTCTTCGCGTGCGTCTCGCGGATCATGCCGAACAACGTGGCGGTTTGCGGCTTGCCGTCGATCACCCAGTTCGCATTGAAGATCTTGTGCCGGCAGTGCTCGGAATTGGCCTGGGCGAACATCATCAGCTCGACATCGGTCGGATTGCGGGCGATGCGGCGGAACTGCTCGAGAAGGTACTCGATCTCGTCCGGCGATAGCGCGAGTCCCATGTCGAGGTTCGCCCCCTCCAGCGCCGCGATCCCTCCGCCGAGGATGTCCACCGTTGCGAGCGGCCTGGGCCCGAAGTGCGCGAACAACCGCTCGGCCTCGTCGATGGAGGCAAGCACCGTTTCCGTCATGCGGTCGTGGATGTGGGGCAGCAGTGCCGCACGCTCCTTATCCGACAGCTTCCGCCCATCTCCGGTCGCCATGAAATAGGCCACGCCGCGCTCGACGCGACGAACGGCTTCGAGCCCGCAGTGGCGCGCGATATCGCTCGCCTTGGACGACCACGGGGAAATGGTGCCGAAGCGCGGCACGACCAGAACGAGCTCGCCGCGTGCCGCGCCCGCCGCGTCGGCCGGGCCGTAGGCGAGGATGCGATCGAGCCGCTGCGCTTCCGCGTCCGACAGCGCGCGCTCGAGCTCGACGAAATGCCAGAACTCGGCGTGTACGTCGGTGACGCGCGGAACGGCGGAGCGGAGAGTACTGACGAGCCTGGTGGAGCGGAAGGCCGAGAGCGCGCTTCTTCCTCTCAGCCTCAGGGTCTGCGACATGTGGCGGAATCGAAGTCGCTAAAAACGCATTTTACCTGAACGGGCATCGCCCCGCAGCGTGCGCGGTATTATTCACGTTAGAATACACGCACTTATGACGGTACGCCTCGCTCACAACACGCCGATTTACTTGACCGCGGACGTCCGCGCCGTCGAAGCTGCAGCCGCCACCGCGCCCTCGCCGCCGCAGCTCATGGAGCAAGCGGGACTGGCGGCGGCGGAAATTGCGCGTGAGGCATCCGGTGGCACGGGCAAGCCCGTCCTGGTGCTGGCAGGTCCCGGCAACAACGGCGGCGATGCCTTCGTGGTTGCGCGCCACCTCAAGCAGTGGTACTTCAACGTGTCCCTGGTCTTTGCCGGTGACGCCGGCAAGCTCGCGGCGGATGCGTCCGCGGCGCTGCGGGCGTGGCGTTCCGCCGGCGGCGGCATCGGCGATGGCCTGCCCGGGGCGCAGGACTGGGGATTGGTGGTGGACGGGATTTTCGGCATCGGGCTCGAGCGCGACGTGTCGGGCCGTCATGCGGAGTGGATAGCCGCGGTCAACCGCCTCCCCGCGCCGGTGCTCGCTCTCGACGTGCCGAGTGGCCTGCAATCCGATACCGGACGCGTGATGGGGTGCGCCGTACGCGCCACCCACACCGTCACGTTCATCGCGCTGAAGCCGGGGCTGCTCACCCTCGATGGGCCCGAACATTGCGGCGCTATCCATGTGCGCAACCTCGGTCTCGACACGCAGAAACTGCGTGCCGCCCGGGGTTTCGTCATCGGGCCGGAAGTCCTGGATGGCGTTCTCCCGCGGCGCGCCCGCAACAGCCACAAGGGCGATTACGGCAGCGTCGGCATCATCGGCGGTGATCACGGGATGGTCGGTGCGGCGCTGCTCGCGGGCCGTGCCGCCCTCAAATTGGGGAGCGGGCGGGTCTACGTGGGCCTGCTGGCGCGCGACGCGCAGGCCGTGGACCCGGGACAACCGGAACTCATGCTGCGGACTGCGGACGAAGTGCTGAAGCTCGGGCATCTCACCTGCCTCGCCGTCGGTCCCGGCCTTGGCCAGATGCCGGACGCCGCGTTCTATCTCGGCATCGCGCTCGAATCACCGCTCCCGCTCGTGCTCGACGCCGACGCCCTCAACCTCATTGCCGCCGACAGCCGGCTGGCCGAAGCGCTCCGCCGGCGCTCGGCGCCTTCACTGCTCACGCCGCACCCCGCGGAGGCCGCGAGGTTGCTGGGGACGTCCACCCGCGAAGTGCAGAGCGATCGCGTGGGCGCCGCCACCACGCTTGCGGCCAGGCTCGGCGCTCTCGTGGTACTGAAGGGGGCCGGCAGTGTATGCGCGGCCGCGGATGGAACCTGGCATATCAACACGACGGGCAATCCCGGCATGGCGAGCGCCGGCACGGGGGACGTCCTGACCGGCATGATTGCCGCTCTGCTGGCACAAGGAGCGCAGCCTAGAACGGCACTCCTTGCCGCTGTGTTTCTCCACGGCGCCGCGGCCGATTACGCGGTGGCCGGCGGCGCGGGCCCCGTCGGGCTCACCGCAACCGAAACGATCGACGGTGCGCGTTTATTGCTGAACCGCCGCTAGCGGCTGATCGCGCCTGGCAGCACAACAATTGTTTTTGGTTCTCGCCGCGTCCGTTGGCAAGGATCAGGACAGACCCTTCGACAGGCTCAGGACAAGCTCTCCGGCTCGGCTTTTTCATCCGCCTGCGGCCTTAGCGTAATCCCGGACAGTCCTCCGGCGCCTTTCTCGAGCGCGATGATTTCCTCCGCGGTGAGCGGGAGGCTCACGTACGCGCCCTGGATGCGCGCGCAACCGAGCGTAGACAGTGCGACCGCGGTGGCGCCGTCCTCCACGCCCTCGGCCGTCACCTCCAGCCCGAGATCGCGCGCCAGCCGCACCAGCGAGCGGACGATCTTCTCGTGGACCGGTGCCTTCCGCATGTCACCCACGAATGCCGCCGCGAGCCGAAACTCGTCGAGCGGCAGCTCCGCCAGGTTGCTGAGCGAAGACGAGCCGGTGCCGAAGCCGTCGATCGCGAGCTGCAGCCCGCTGCCTTTCAGCCGCCCGAGCGCCTCCTTCACCCGCTCGAGCCCTCCGGCGAGCGCCGTCTCGTGGATCTCAACCACCATGTGCTTGGGTGGAATGCCCCAGGTGCGCAGCGCCCGGCCCACGAACTCTGGAAACTCCGGCTGCAGCAGGCTGTCCGCCGCGACCTTCACGCTGAGCGAAACCTGCAGCCCGGCGCGCGCCACCTCCGCGCCCTCGCGCAGCGCGGTGTTGATCATCCACCACGACAGCTCGCGGCTGACACCCGCGGCTTCCGCCGCCTCGATCGCTCGCGGCTCCGTCACTTCCCCCAACTCCGCGTCCGTCCAGCGCAACCGGCACTCGAGTCCGGCGATACGCCCGGTGCGCAGGTCGAGCTGCGGCTCGAAGGCGAGCCGCAACGCATTCTCCTCCAGCGAGCGGCGCAACCGCGCCGCATAGCGCATTTTTTCCTCCTCGCTCTCGCCGTGGGCCGGATCGTAGAAGGCGACTCGCTCCGCGCTGCCGCGCGCGGCCTGCACGGCCAGCTTGCCGTTGCGGACCAGCGTTTGCTGGTCCGCTCCGTGGTCCGGGTACATCGCGATGCCGATAACCGCCTCCGGGGCAAACGAGCGGTCGCCAATCGCAATTGGCGCTTCGAGCGTGCCCAGGATCTTGTTCGCGGCGAGGACCGCCACACCCTCGCCCGCGATGCGCGGCAGCAGGCACGCGAGCTGGTCACGGCTCACCCGGCCCAGCTGGTCCTGCTTGCGCAGCACTCCCTCGCGCATGCGTCGCGTGACCCGCAGCATGAACGCTTCGCCCCGCTGCAGCCCGAGCAGGCGATCGACCTGCTCGATCTGCCCGACCTGGATCAGCAGCAGCCCCAATTGCTTTCCTTCCTGGCGGTGGCTCTCGATGGCCGCGCGGAAGATCTCCATGAACGCAGCGTACTCCGGCGTCGGCAGTGTGCGCACCACCGCGCCGCCGCCCTGGGTGCGCGCGGCGAGCGTGGCGATCAGCGCGACTTGCAGGAAGACGAAGCGCTGCAGCGCCAGAATGCTCTCCGTGCATCGCTGCGGGTCGCTGCCGTACAACCGCAGCGCACCCCGCGTCATGGCGCTCTGGAAACGCAGGCAGTCACGGCGCATGCGATCAAGCGTCTCGCCTTCCGCGTCGAGCGCCCATTCGCCGAGCGCGGCGTATATCGGCTCGATGTCGGCGCCGCCAGATGTTTTCGCGCGTGCCAATGCGGAATCGAGCGCCCCGGCCGCCGCGACGTACAGGTCCGGCGCCTGCTCGCGCACCTCCCCGGAAACAGTGGCGACGCGCGCGAGCGTCCTGGAATCGATGCTGAACGCCTCCGCGATGCGCCCGATGAGCGCCCGGAGGCCGATGCCCGGCTCCTGTTCCAGCCCAGTGCTAGAGACCGACTCCGGGGCGGCCGCCCCGCCGTCAGAGGAAGAACTCGGCGGCATCGATGGCGACGCTGCTCTTGTCCAGGGTGCGCTTGATGCGATACGGCATGTCCGGACCGGCCCTGGGCTCCTTCACCAGGTCGAGGATCTTCTGGGGTCTGATCTGATTTCCCTTGGCGTCGAGCACGACCATGACGCGCGGCTGCAACCGGCGCACCAGGTTCTGAGCGATTACGATCCCGATCTCGCCGGTATTGAGCTCAACCGCGGCACCCACCGGGTAGATCCCGATGCACTGGATCAATTGCTGGACCAGGGAGCCATCGAACTGGGTATCGCGCCAGTCATAGAGCTTGCTCAACGCATTCGAGGGCGAGAGCGCCTCGGCGTAGGCTCGCGGGCGCGTCAGGGCGTCAAAACAATCGATGAGCCCCGCGATGGAGCCGAACAATCCGATCTCCGGACCCCTCAGGCCCTCGGGATAGCCGCTGCCGTCGTAGCGCTCGTGGTGGAGCGCCGTCAGGGCTGGAAGCTCGACGGGAAGCCCCGCGGTTTCCTTCAGGATGGCGACCGAGTGCTCGACATGGGACTGGCACATTTGCCGTTCTTCCTCGCTCAATGTCTCTTTCTTGTCGAGCAATCCCGCCGGCAGGCGCACTTTCCCGACGTCGAGCAGCAGCCCCAGCATGCCGAGGAGATCGAGCTGCTCGCGCGGCAGCTGCAGAAAGCGGCCAAACGTGATCATGTAGACCGAGACGCCGAGCGCGCGGTCGAGCGTAAGCTCGCCCATCTCCTTCATCTTGGAGAGCAGCAGCATCGCGTCGGGATTGCGCACGACACTGTCGGTCATGTTCGTCACCGCTTCGCGCACGCGGGGCGCATCGATCACCTTGCCGACCTTGACGGTGCTGAACACGTCTCTCATCACCACCTCGGCCCTGCCCTGCGCCGACCGCGCGGCCGGCAACTCGACGTCGACGCTGACCTTCTCCTCGTAGACGACCCTCCGGGTGATGCTCGCGAGCACGCTTTCGTGCTTCGATTTCAAAGAGGTCGTCTTGAGCTGGCTGCGATCTTGCAGGTCCGTGCTCTTTTCGGGATCGACGTAGACCTTCTTGCAGAATTTCTTGAGCGTCTCCAGCTGCGTCTCGTCCTCGAGCACGAAGCCCTGGAAGACGAAGGGCGTGTCGGTCCACGGCCGATCGAGCTCGGAGATGTAGACTCCGAACTGAAGCTGCTCGACCGGCACTTCCTTCTTCATGGCGCGCTGCTTCCCCCGGGGACCGCTCCCGCCGTTGAGTCAGGTTGAATTTTCCGTCCTGCCGGGCCGGCGCGCAAGCGGCCCCGCCGTGGACGGCGTCAGAACTCGAATACGTGGTTATTGTGCAACGGACGCGGCCGCCGGTCCCCGGGCAGCTCATCGATTTCCTGCATCGTGAGCTCGATTTCGCTCGGTTTCAGGTGCGTGATGTAGATTTCCGCGGGGCGCGTGAGCTTTGCCAGCTCGTCTGCCAGCATCGACGGGCACAGGTGGAGCGCAAGCTTGGCGAGCTCGTAGTCCTTGTCCGAGAACGCCGTCTCGATGATGAGGTACTTGAGATTCTCGATCCGGTTCACCACCGCCCACAGCGCGTCGTTCGGGCCCGTGTCGCCGGTGAAGACCAGGCTGCCCTTGCCGCTGTCGAGCTGGTAACCCACCGCGGGGACGGTATGGATCGCCGGCAGCACGGTGATTTTCCGCCCGTCGAGCGTGACCACTTTTCCGACCGCGACCTCCTGGTAGCGCAGAAACGGCTGCTCGGGCGTGGGAATCACGGTGAAATCCGGCCAGATGTCCCAGTTGAACAGGTTCTTCTTCAGGATCGCGATCGTGGGGCCGGTCGCATAAACCGTAAGCGGATTGGGCCGCAGCGCGCCGACCGAGTCGAGGAAGAACGCGATCGAGTTGACGTGGTCGAGATGGGAGTGAGTGACGAAAATATGGTCGATCAGCGTCAGCTCCGCGAGCGAGAGGTCGCCGACCCCGGTTCCGGCGTCGATCAGGATGTCGTGATCGACCAGAAACGAGGTCGTTCGATTCTGCTGCCCGCCGATGCTGCCCGAGCAACCGAGCACGCGCAGACGCATTGCCAGCCCCCTGTCTACTTCAAGCCGGTCCGCTAGCCCTTGAGCCGCCAGCGTTCCGCCGCGATGTCGTCGGACGCGCGCGCCTCGACCCAGCGGGCGCCGCTGCCGGTTGCCTCCTGCTTCCAGAACGGCGCCCGTGTCTTGAGGTAGTCCATGATGAACTCGCACGCGGCAAACGCGTCGGCGCGGTGACCGCTCGCAATCGCCACCAGCACGATCTGGTCCGCCGGTTTGAGCTTGCCGATCCGGTGCACCACGAGCGCGTCCAGCACCTGCCAGCGGGAGCGCGCCTGGTCGACGATCTCCTCGATTGCCTTCTCCGTCATTCCCGGATAATGCTCGAGCGTCATTTCGGCAACCGCGCCGCCCTCGTTGACGTCGCGCACCACGCCGATGAAGCTCGCCACCGCCCCGATCTTCGGATTGCCCCGACGCAGCGCGGCGATCTCGGCGCTGACGTCAAAATCCGCGGTCTGGATGCGAACGCTCATGCCTACCCCCATCCTAACCTTCCCCCTGAGGGGGAAGGGATATTTCTAGCCGCCCGTGACCGGGGGGAAGAAGGCGATCTCGTCGCCGTCGGTAACCGGCGTGTCATCATGGGCCATCGCCTGATTGACCGCGGCGCGCGCCGCCTTGCCGGACGCGAGCGCCTGCTCCCATTCCCCGCCGCGCGCCACCAGCAGCGCGCGCACGCCTTCGACATCTCGCACTGCGGCGGGCAGCGCGAGCGCCTCCGAGCCGGTGCCCAGCGCCTCCCGCAGCCGGGCGAAATAAAGCACTGTAATCATTGGCGTATTATCACCCCGCACCGTCACAATACCAAGCTTCTTGCCGTCATTC
>Ga0209640_10004412_pt1 | contig 12346 bp, 10 predicted proteins | sample RifCSP10_1_FD_184018 | JGI IMG/M metagenome (GOLD analysis project Ga0209640, IMG submission 184018) | Soil microbial communities from Rifle, Colorado - Rifle CSP2_sed 10_1 (SPAdes) (version 2) | ecosystem: Environmental > Terrestrial > Deep subsurface > Rock core/Sediment | place: Rifle... | reverse complement strand
GCAACTCCTTGGAATGGAACGACCATTCCGCGTCCTTGCGCCTTGCCCTGCACTTCGAAAATCGCACACTCCACCGCGTCCAACTGCGGATTCTAGGATCATATTTGCTCGCGCGTGGGCACTAAATAGGATATTTTTTTACTTACGTAGTCTATGCGAGATGCATTTGTTAAGCGTATTGGACTATAACGATATAGCGAAACGGCATAATTCGTCCGATCCTATTTGTTTTCAGTGTATTAAACGCATAGAATGCGCAAGTTACCGGGCTGTCGAGGCGTACGAGCAGCCGAATATCAGGCTTGCGAATGCTTACGAATGCCAAGAATACGCCTGCTGGAAAGTGAAGGCATTGCAACAACTAACTTTAACCACCGGTGCAACTTCTGTACTGCAATGGTGATAATTTACTGCTGGTAACGCGATGCAGCATGGTTGAGGTCTTGATCCCGCGACGTGGCCCGGGTAAATACAATCAGGGAATTTATGTTTAATGGATGACATGGTTAACACTCAGTTAAACTGTGCACACAATAACGATTCATTGAAAACGGACATCAAAAATCAATTAGCGGCTCCTGTTGTCTTGCCACGTGACGCCCATAATATCTCGCGGAGCAATATCAGCGAGCCCGCACTCAAAGTTTTATATCGCTTGATGAAATCGGATTACGATGCCTATCTGGTGGGCGGTGGTGTGCGTGATCTGTTACTGGATCGCCATCCTAAAGACTTCGATATTGTCACCAATGCAACGCCCGAGGACGCCATACAATTGTTTCGCAATAGCCGGCTGATTGGCCGGCGATTTCGCCTGGTGCATGTGCATTACGGGCCGGAAATCATTGAGGTCGCCACGTTTCGCGGTCATGAAGAGTCAAATGAAGATGCTGATGTAAAGGCCCGCCATACGCACAATGGCATGTTACTCCGCGACAATGTTTTCGGCACGATCGAGGAAGACGCCTGGCGCCGGGATTTTACGATCAATGCCCTGTATTACAACATTCAGGATTTCACGGTCATTGACTACACCGGCGGCCTCAACGACCTGAAAAACCGGCTAATCCGAATCATTGGTGATCCGGAACAGCGGTACCGTGAAGATCCGGTGCGCATGTTAAGAGCCGCGCGTTTTGCCGCCAAATTGAGTTTTGAACTCGAGCCCAACACCGAAGCGCCTATATACCAGCTTGCGGATTGCCTGACGCAGGTGCCGTCGGCGCGTTTATTTGAAGAAGTGTTAAAGCTGTTTTTGAGCGGGCACGCCGTTGCCACCTATGATTTATTGCGCAAGTACAATTTGCTAGACAAATTGTTTCCGCACACGGCGGCGTTATTGAACCCGGAACATACCGCGAGCGCGCATGCCGATGCAATGATTCGCCTGGGTCTCAAAAATACCGACGCCCGCATTGCGCAGGACAAACCGGTAACCCCGGCGTTTTTGTTCGCGATCATGTTATGGCAGCCTATGCGGAACCTGGCGCAAGAATATATCGCCAACGGCATGCGGCCCTTGCAGGCCTACCAGCAGGCGGGGTCTGAAGTAGTCGCTCAACAAACCGGTTGCGTCGCCTTGCCCAAGCGCTTTGCGCTGCAGACGCGCGAAATATGGTCGTTACAGGCGAGGCTGGACAATCGTGGCGGTAAGCGTGGGTACCGGTTATTGGATCTACCCCGCTTCCGCGCCGGGTACGATTTTTTGTTATTGCGCGCGCAATCTGTGGAGCCGGATTTACTGCCGCTGTGCGACTGGTGGACGGAATTTCAGGAAGCCAACGATACCGCACGGGCGGTAATGTTAAAAAAAATCCAGTCACCCCGGCGGCGTGGCCGCCGGCCGCGTAAAATGCGCTGATGCTTTATCGTTTAGCCCTGGCGCATCAGGCATTCGCATGACAGCGGTGTTTATTGGTTTGGGCAGCAACCTGAATGATCCTGTCCGGCAAATCACCCAAGCCTGTGCTGAAATCGCGGCGTTGGCGCAGGTCGCACACATCAAAACATCCAGCCTCTACCGCAGTCCACCCATGGGTCGCCAGGATCAGCCGGATTATGTTAATGCGGTCGTTGAAATCGCAACCTCACTCTCACCGCAAGCGCTATTGGCAGAACTAAACGCCATCGAGAATCGTCACGGACGGGTTCGCAGTGCTGAACGATGGGCGGCCCGAATCCTCGATCTTGATATTTTGTTATATGGCGATAAAGTGATCAATAGTGAAAGCCTGACAATTCCCCATTTGGGATTGTATGAAAGAGCGTTCGTCCTGTATCCTTTGTTGGAAATCGCACCAGACCTGTCCGTACCCGGTCATGGCGCGGTGCGCGATTTAGCGCGCAACGTGGATGCTAGCGCTCTGGTAAAAATGGATAAGTCCTCTTCTGTTAATAACAATGGCTTTTTATAAAGAACGAAGCGATTTTATAAAAAACTGAAGCATAGGTTTTAACTATTTATGAGCAGCGCTGAAACGCCGCGCTATATTGTGGTAGAAGGGCCCATCGGTGTCGGTAAATCCAGTTTGTGCCGGCGGCTTGCGGACCATTTGGGTGCGGAAACATTATTGGAGCAGGCGGAAGATAATCCTTTTCTGGAACGCTTTTACCAGAATCCCCGCCACGCCGCGTTGCCGACCCAGTTGTTTTTCCTGTTTCAGCGGGTGCGGCAAATACAGGGATTGCGGCAATCCGATATGTTCGCCGCGCCGACGCGGGTTACGGATTTTTTGATGGAGAAGGACCGGCTGTTTGCGCAAATCACCCTGGACGATGATGAGTTTCGATTATATGAGCAGGTGTTTTCTTCGTTAACCCTGGATGCGCCACGGCCGGATCTGGTGATTTATTTGCAGGCGCCCGTGGCGACACTGGCCGAGAGGGTATACAAGCGGGGGCGTAAATATGAGCGCTCTATCGACCTGGGTTACCTGCAAAAATTATCCGACGCGTATACCCGCTACTTTTATTATTACAATGAAGCGCCGTTATTGATCGTGAACGCCGCGGACATTGATTTCGTGAACAACCAGCAGGATTTCGATTTGTTGCTGGAGCGCATTAACCGGATTAAGAATGGCAGGCATTATTTCAATCCGGTTCCCTTTCCTGACAGGCGTAGCGGTTGACGTTGCCTTGTCGTAATCCCGGTTTTCACTATGGCAAAAATTACCGTAGCAACGCTGAAAAAAATGAAACACGCGGGCGACAAGTTCGCTTGCCTGACTGCGTACGATGCCCTGTTCGCCCAGGTGCTGGAAGCGGCCGGTATCGAAGTCCTGCTGGTGGGTGACTCTTTGGGCATGGTGATTCAGGGGCACGAAAGCACTTTGCCGGTTACCATCGACGATATCATCTACCACAGCCGGGCCGTGCACCGCGGTGGCAAACACGCCCTCATTATGGCGGACATGCCGTTCATGAGTTATGTCAATGACGCGCAAGCCCTGGACAACGCCGGCCGGGTACTGAAAGAAGGCGGGGCGCATATCGTAAAACTTGAAGGAGGCGCGGCGCTCGCCGGTATCGTAAAACAATTGGCGGATCACGGTATACCAGTTTGCGGCCACCTGGGTTTGTTACCGCAGTCGGTTAACAAAATGGGTGGTTATAAAATCCAGGGCACGGATGCGCAATCGGCCCAATCCATACTGCATGATGCTAAAACCCTGGAGCAGGCCGGTTGCGATATCATGTTGCTGGAATGCGTGCCGCTGCAATTGGCTAAGCAGGTGACCGAATCGCTGTCGATTCCTGTCATCGGTATTGGCGCCGGTCCGCATTGCGATGGTCAGGTGTTGGTGCTTCAAGACATGCTGGGCATCACCCCGGGCAGACGTCCCCGCTTCACACATGATTTTCTCAAAGATACCGGCAGTGTCAGTGCCGCGGTTGAAGCTTATGTGAAAGCGGTAAAATCAGGCGCGTTTCCCCTGGAACAACACAGTTTTAGCAGCTAATGCGTCAATACTTGGTTGTATTTTTTGTTTTAACGGTCTTGCATGTTAAGCATCGAATCACCCCAATCACTGCGTGAACACCTGCACACCTGGCGCCGGCAAGAGCTATCAATCGCCTTTGTGCCCACCATGGGCAACTTGCACCAGGGGCATTTGCAGCTGGTGGAAGCGGCGAAACCGCGTGCTGAAAAAGTGGTGGCCAGCATTTTTGTCAACCCACTGCAATTCGTGCCGGGCACCGATTTTGAAACCTATCCGCGCACCCTGCAGCAAGACCTGGAGCAATTGCAGAGCCGCCATGTTGATCTGGTATTTTGCCCGCCCGTTGCCGCTATCTACCCTGAAGGCATGAATGTATCGGCCAAGGTAGTGGTGCCTGGCTTATCCGATATCTTGTGCGGCGAGTTTAGGCCGGGACATTTTGTTGGCGTCGCCACCGTGGTGGCAAAATTGTTTAACTTGGTACAGCCGGATGTGGCGGTGTTTGGCGAGAAAGACTATCAACAATTACTGGTCATCCGCCGCATGGTGGATGATTTATGTTTCCCAGTGGACATTATCGGTGTTGAAACCGTGCGTGAAGCGGACGGGCTGGCGATGAGTTCACGCAATCAATATCTGTCGGATGCGGAGCGCAAAACAGCCGCGCTGTTATCCGCCACATTGATGGACCTCGTCACGAAGGTAACAAAGAGAATCGGGCATCCGGATGCGGCGCCACAACATTTTCATGATGTCGAGCAACAGGCGCTGCGCGAATTGCAAACGCAGGGTTTTCGGCCGGAATATGTTAAGGTTTGTTTTGCGGATAACCTGGCGGACGCTGATATTGCCTCGGGATCCACGCGCGAGCTGCGCGTGCTCGCCGCCGCCTGGCTGGGTAAGGCCCGGCTGATTGACAATCTGCCAGTAAACAATTTGCCGATAATAACGCGATAACGTCAATTAACCGGTATTGCGCATGCCGGCGGCGATACCGTTAATGGTGCGCAGCAGCGGATTCAACCACACTTGCCGGTCTTCTTCACTGCGCGACTCATCGCGAAAACGTTTCAACAATACCACCTGAATGTAATTCAAAGGGTCTAGGTAAGGCGCGCGCCGGGACAACGACAGCGCCAGTGTTTTATTGTCTTCCAGCAAGGTTTGTTGTCCGGCAACGTTTAACACCTGAAGCATAGTGCGCTCGTATTCCTCGCGAATCTTCCGGTAGATCCGGGCGCCCATGGCTTTGTCGTGACAAAGCCTGGAGTATTCTCGGGCGATATCCAGCTCTGCTTTGAACAGCGCCATTTGGGTGTTGCTGAGCATGGCGCGGAAAAAAGGCCATTCCTGGTACATCTTCTGCAATTTGGCCATACGGGTGGGGTCGTTGTTGCGATATTGTTCCAGCGCGCTGCCGATGCCATACCAGGCCGGCAAGGTATGGCGTGATTGCGCCCAGCCAAATACCCAGGCAATCGCGCGCACCGATGATTTGGAGCGATCGGATTTTTTGCGATGCGAGGGGCGGGAACCGATGTTCATCATGCCGATTTCATTGACGGGTGTCGCTTCGTAAAAATAATCCAGAAATCCTTCCGTATGGTCCGTCAAATTCCGGTAGGCTTTTTCACCGGCCGCCGCCAATCCATCCATGATACTCAGGTAGTCCTTGCGATCCGGCTGCGACGCCGTGACCAGGTTGCTGCTGGCTTTCAGCAGCCCGGTGATGCCCATGGTCAATTCATAAGTGGCGGTATTCACGTTGGTGTATTTAAAGGAAAGCACTTCGCCCTGTTCGGTGAACTTGATTTGACCATGCACCGTGCCTTCGGGCTGTGACAAAATGGATTCATGGGTGGGTCCGCCGCCGCGGCCGATGGTGCCGCCCCGGCCATGGAACAGGCGGCTGGCAACACCGCGCGCGCGCATCAAATTGGTTACTTTTACCTGGGCATCATACAGATTCCAGGCTGAAGCCAGAATACCGCCATCCTTGCAGGAATCAGAATAGCCCAGCATGACTTCCTGAAGATTACCGGATGATTTGAGTAGCGCGGCATAGGTTGGATCATCGAGCAACGTGGCCAGAACCGGCTCGATGTGTTCAAGGTCTTCAATGGTTTCGAAAAGCGGCGAAATGCAAATATGGCAGTACCAGCCGTTTTGGGTTTTTCCCGCCAGGCCCGCGTGATGCGCCAGCATCATGACTTCCATCACGTGGCTGGCTTCATGGGTCATGGAAATCACATAGTTGCTGATCGCCTTTTCGCTCAGCTCTGTGCGCATAGCCGCAATCATTTTGAATACCGAAATCGTTTCGGCGGTATTCTCGCTGAAGCTTTTTAGCGCCGGGTTCTCCGGCGGTGGTTCAGAGATTACCTGGGATAAAACCTTGAGCCGCTCATTTTCATCAAGCTTGTCATATTCTACGGAATAGCGCTGCAGTATTTCGGCTACCGCTTGGGTGTGACGGGTTGATTCCTGGCGAATATCCAGCTGCAACAGGAAGAAACCGAATGATTCGACCAAGCGGATTAAATCCTTCAATTCTTCATCGGCAATGGCGCGGTCGCCATGGCCAATCAGTGAATCGCGAATCTGGTACAAGTCACGCAAAAATTCTGTTTCCGACTGGAAGCGGTGCTGAATGATTTCCGGGTCAAGGATTTCCTGGCCCTGGATGCGGTGGTTCACATACGCCAGGTTCTGCTTTAACCGGTAATTGATAATGGTCAACTTGCGCCGGTAGGGCTCGTTGGCAAAGCGATTGGGTTTTTCCGGAAACGCATTGGCGCAGTAGGGATTCGAACACGCGAGGCTATTTAACAAAGCCTCACTGGGCTTGCACAGCTTGATGGAATGGGTCAGGGTGCCGGTCAGGAACTGTACGCGCTCAATATATTCGGTAAGCACCGCGCGCGCCTGCAGCCGCAGCGCCAGCACCGTCGTTTCCGGTTTGACATTCGGATTACCGTCACGATCGCCGCCAATCCAGGAGCCAAAATTCAGGAAGCTGGGAACTTTGATTTTTTGCGCATCGTCACCGTAAATTCTGGTAACCGCTTTTTCAAACTGACGGTAAATTAACGGCACGGCTTCAAATACACATTCTCGAAAATATGTCAGGCCGTAGACGATTTCGTCACGAACCTGTGGCCGGAAAGAGCGGACTTCGTCAGTTTTCCACAATACCTGTATCAGGTTCTGGAATTTTTGAATGCACTCATCATATTCGTCCTTGGTGAGATTATTTTCATTTAAGCGCCGGTTAATCGTGGTGATGCGCCGCAACAAGTCCCGAATCGTCCGGCGTTTTGACTCCGTGGGATGCGCGGTGATTACCGGGTGGTAATGCAATTCATTAAACAGAGTCTGCAATTGTTCGATGCTTACACCGGCCTCTTTTAATTCCCGCAACGTCAATTCAAAGGATCCGAACCAGTCGGGACCTTCATGCATGCTGTTCTGGTGCCGCAGAAAATGCTGATGGGTTTCTTCGGCGATATTGACCAGGCTGAAATAATTGCTGAATGCACGCACCACATGTGTTAATTTATCAGGGTCAAGGCTCTCAATAATTTTACCCAGCCGTTCCTGTTCTTCAGCGTTCGCCTGTTTACGCAGGCCGACATACCCTTTGCGAAGCGTTTCGACGGCATTAAAGACGGCTTCACCTTCCTGAGAGCGCAGCACATCGCCCAGCAGTTTACCCAGGACTTTTACCAGTGAACGTAACGATTTGTCTTGAGTATCATTGACCATGCATACAGATTCCTAGCTTGCCGAATGCGCGACAACCGTGACTATTTAGAGTGCCGGTTATTCATTATTTTATGGGGCGCAAAAGAGCGGGGATTATAACTTGATTGACAGAAAACTTTTAACCAATCTCCGCGGATTTATTCTAACGTAATGATATCTATGAAAATATTCAGTTCTACGCCGGGCAGTAAAATACCATCTAGCGCACCGTGGCGGCGAAATTTCGGATTTTCAGTGAATTAGGAAGCTTGAATGTGAAACTAATCGACCAAATCCCGCTGTGGATTTTACTGGTGTTAGCTTTAGGTTTGGGGATTGCGCCGCCCGGTTCGCACCCCCATTTGCTGGAAAAACTAAGCATGCTGGGAAATGGTACCCTGGTGCGTCCCATCGATATGTTTGATTTGTTATTACATGGTATTTTCCCGGTGCTTTTGGTAGTCAAGCTGGCGCGCATGCTGTGCTTGAACGTAACAACCAAAACGCGTTCCAAAAACGGGGATTTCTGATAGACACAAAAGAGTTGGCGGCACTTAGCCGGATAAACGTCGATTCATCTGACCTTCATCGGAAAAAAGTGCCGCCGCTGGGTGGACTTGACTGGTGTATGGGGATTTTATCCGCCGCTAGCAGTTGCCGCTGTCAGCTACTGTAATCGCAGGTCAAATCCCGTTGTTATTTATGGAACAAGCGGCTGAGTTGATAGGGTAACGTTCCGCAGGTATTGTGACTGTCCGTACCGCAGGATCTGGTGTTGAACAGGGCATGTACCGGACACCAGCCAATAATTCCGGAAAGCAGCGGAATGATACCGATCAACGTTAGCAACACCAGGCCCATATTGACGGTGCTAACATCAACCACAAACCACAGACTGATAAGCGCCATTCCGATTATGATTCTTGAGGTTCTGTCAATCGCGCTGATATTTTGCAGTGGGTGTTTGTGCTGCAAGGACTTATCGATCAATTCTACCATGGTCAAATCTCCCGCTCGTTAATGGTAAGTACCCCTACGCGGTTAACTTGTCGTTGCAGCCGGTTTCGATTGTTCCGGGCAGAATGTTCCTGCACCGCCAAGCGTTGCATTCAGGTAACACTCAACAACGCTTGAATTGCAATGCTCAGACTACACTGACACTGAAAGTAACGATTACACGTAGCAGTACTAAGGGTTAATACAACTATTCATCCATCTATTAACAATCTTAGGTGATTCAGGAGAATTGTGTGGGTAAGTCGATTAGAAAATAATTTGCGACAAAGGAAACCTAATTTATGGCCTTATGGGGCGCCTAAATGAATTTTATAAAGAAGCCGACCCATATCTTCGCGCAGGATATTTATATCCCGCTCGCAGCTATTATAATTTACTAATTTGTTAATAACGCCGTGACTATTGCGGTGAGAGATAATCAATTGAAATCTATTTCACGCCCGTGTTAAAGCAGTGAGCGGCGCAAATGTGCGCAGCCCAACGAGCGATGGTAAATTAATTTCCGTAAGTTGATATAACGTCAGACGAGAGCAATCCAGCCGGAAAATAACTCAACATCAGTCCTCGGTTGTTTTGCCAGAATTAAAACGCCGCGAGGCCTCGCGGCGTTGTTCGTATGCTTCCCGCGCGATTCTCACGTCTTCCAGAAAATAGGGCAATTCCTCTAATAGTAGTGCTTGCGCGCCATCCACTAATGCTGCTTCGGGTTTGGGATGGAAGTCCACCAGGATCATGTTGGCGCCGGCAATCACGCCTTGCGCGGTAACATGGAAAATGTCGAGGATATTATCCGATGAGGCGGCGCGCGTGCCGGCCGAGTGCGAGGGATCGATACAGACTGGCATGCGCGTCAGCCGTTTCACTACGGGTACGTGGGCGAAGTCCACCAGATTGCGATGTGGATCACCGGCGTTGGTTTTCATGCCACGTAAGCCAAACACAATTTTGGCGTTGCCTTCACTGGCGAGATATTCCGCGGCATTGAGTGATTCCTCCAGCGTGATGCCAAAGCCGCGTTTCAACAGCACAGGAAAAGTCTGCTGGCGTCCAACGACCTTTAACAACTCAAAGTTTTGGGTATTGCGGGTACCGATCTGCATCATGACGCCCGTAGGATGTCCGGTCTGTTCCAGCGCGTTTTCAATTTCATCCAGGTGTGCTTCATGGGTGATTTCCATGGCGATTATTTTGATAGCGTATTTGCCGGCCAGTTCGAACACATAAGGCAAGCATTTCGCGCCGTGGCCCTGGAACGAGTATGGATTGGTGCGCGGCTTATAAGCGCCCATACGCGTGCATTGTTGGCCATTTTCTTTTAACGCTTTCATCATTTGTTCGACGTGCTCGCGCGTGTCAACAGCGCACAGTCCGGCAAATATATTCAGGTTATCCTGACTGAACTCAATACCGTTGTAGGTAAATGACGTTGAACGCGAACGGTCGGCGTGGCGCCCAAGAATGCGATACTCTTCAGAAATACGAATTACGCGCTCAACCAGCGGTAGTGCTTGAATGGTCTCCGGGTCGACAGTGGCGGTTTCACCAATCAAATAAATCTCGGTCAATGTTTGTTGTGCGCCTTGAACCTTGTGTACCCGATACTGAATTCCAGGAAGCTGTGATAAATGATGAATGAGCTGCTGATACTCGCCGCTGGACGTATCAACGTTTGGTTCAAGAATGACGATCATGCTGTTTCCCCGAAATTAAAATTAATCCGGCCGCGAATCAGATTGCATGCCTGTTGCTTTACCGGTTTGTTCGCTCTGATCAGTTTAAGGTGTGTGCACGTTGACTTGAAATGTCATAAGCCCAGTAGATGTCCATAGGCAATGTAGATGTTATCGGACGCATACGCAATGAGTCACCGGTACGTTTCAAAATTGTGTCGTGATATAAGTAAATTACAATTCGTTATTTAGTGTTTGTTTGGTAACCCTGAATGAATAAAATTGCACTAAACGGCTAAGAATTATTTTTCTTAAAATCTGTAAAATCGTTTGCAAACCGGCAAACAATTGACTAGAGTTTTGAAGATTGCTGGCAATAGAATCAAAGCGATGATAAGTACGGCTTTAATGATACGGAAGCGCGTTACGAAGTACGTTGCGAAACACATCGCCAAAGGTGTCACAAAAGACAATTTCAATAAATAAGCAGCCAGAGTATCGGTTGTTATCGGGGTAACATAGTTATTGCTATTGCCACTCTAATTCTGCGGTATTCACTCTCTGCTGTGCATTTGGAGAAGGATAGAAATGCGAGTGATGACATGAGATCGATTGCCGGGCAAGCAGGTGGTTGTTGGGTTGTTGTAGTTTGTTAGCAGAACTAGTACATGGATAGGGGTTAAATATTATGCAGTCAGGAACAGTCAAATGGTTCAATAACGCCAAAGGTTACGGCTTTATCGTTCCAGAGAGTGGTGGTGAAGACGTATTTGTACACTACTCAACGATTGATGGCGCGGGGTTTAAAACTTTAAAAGAAGGACAGGTGGTTCAATACGAAGCATCAGAAAGTCCTCGCGGTGTTCAAACCACTCGCGTCATCGGAAGTCCGTCTTCAGCTGAGCAGTCTGACTCGGCAGGTAGATTCGGTGAGTCGGCAGGGGCTAGTGCTTAGTTACTACACGTAACTGAGTTACCTAACTTAAAAAGATCAAACGAGCCTTAAAACCAGGTGTAGTCAACCTGGGGTTTGTTGCTTTGGTTTTTATAAGCTATGGTTTTTATAAGCCATGGTTTTTATAAACCTAGCTTTTCTGTGAGCTTTGGTAATGGTATGCCGCGGTTTTTACAAACCAGGAGATTCCAAAACCGGGGTTTCAGTGAGTTTGCGCCAAGGCTTAGTAAGCCGGGGTTTTAATAGCCATGGTTTAGTAAGCCAGGGGTTTAATAGCCAGGGTTTAACTACCTAGTCGCAATAGCGTTTGACAATATCCGTGTAGGCGTCGATGCGTCTGTCGCGGAAGTAAGGCCAGATCCTGCGCACTTGTTCGTTGTGGTCAAGATCGATGTTGACTGCAATGGCTTCGGTTGTGTCTACTGAACATTGTCTCAGGATCTCGCCCTGTGGCCCCGCGATGAAGCTGGAACCCCAGAATTTGATCCCCGGTGTTTGGCCGCTCGTGTCTTTTTCAACCCCGCTTCGATTACAGGAAACCAGTGGCAAGCCGTTGGCGATGGCGTGCGCGCGTTGAATGGTAATCCAGGCTTCCCGCTGCCGCTGTTGTTCGTCGTTAGAGTCGCCGGGATTCCAGCCGATCGCGGTGGGTATGACCAGAAAGTCGGCGCCGGCCAGCGCTGACAACCGCGCCGCCTCCGGGTACCACTGATCCCAGCACACAAGCACGCCAATTTTACCCCGCGTGGTTTTGATCGGCGCGAAGCCTAAGTCTCCGGGTGTGAAATAAAATTTTTCGTAATAACCGGGGTCATCAGGAATGTGCATTTTGCGGTACATGCCCGCGATCTCACCGTTGGAGTCTATGACGACCGCGGTATTGTGATAGATGCCCGCCGCCCGGCGCTCAAACAAGCTGGCGACAATAATAACCTGGTGGGTTTTGGCAATGTGCGATAATCTGTTGGTGGTAGTGCCGGGAATGGTTTCCGCCAAATCAAAAAAACGCGTTTCTT
>Ga0209640_10004411_pt1 | contig 12351 bp, 14 predicted proteins | sample RifCSP10_1_FD_184018 | JGI IMG/M metagenome (GOLD analysis project Ga0209640, IMG submission 184018) | Soil microbial communities from Rifle, Colorado - Rifle CSP2_sed 10_1 (SPAdes) (version 2) | ecosystem: Environmental > Terrestrial > Deep subsurface > Rock core/Sediment | place: Rifle... | reverse complement strand
TCGGCACCACGCCGTATTCCTCGCGCAGCTTCACCGCGCGCTCGAGCAGGCGCGAATGCAGGTAGAAGACGTCGCCGGGGTAGGCCTCGCGGCCGGGCGGCCGGCGCAGCAGCAACGAAAGCTGGCGGTAGGCGGCGGCCTGCTTGGTGAGGTCGTCGTAGACGCAGAGCGTCGCCTTGCCCTCGCGGTACATGAAGAACTCGGCCATCGCCGCTCCGGCGTAGGGCGCGATGTACTGCAGCGGCGCCGGGTCCGACGATCCGGCCGAGACCACGATCGTGTAGTCCATGGCGCCGGTTTCGCGCAGCTTCTCGACCAGTCCCACGACCGTCGACTCCTTCATGCCGATGGCGACGTAGACGCAGACCACGCCGGCGCCCTTCTGATTGATGATGGCGTCGATCGCGATCGCGGTCTTGCCGGTCTTGCGGTCGCCGATGATGAGCTCGCGCTGGCCGCGGCCGATCGGGATCATCGAGTCGATGGCCTTGATCCCGGTCTGCAGCGGCTCGTTGACCGGCTGGCGCTCGGCGATGCCCGGCGCCTTGAACTCGAGCGGCCGGCGGTGCGGCGTCTCGATCACGCCGAGGCCGTCGAGGGGCCGTCCGAGCGGATCGACGATGCGGCCGATCATCGCCGGGCCGCACGGGATCGACACCAGCTCGCCGGTGCGGCGGACCTCGTCGCCCTCCTTGATCTCCAGGAAGTCGCCGAGGATGACCACGCCGACCGAGCTCTCCTCGAGGTTGAAAACCTGGCCGAACGAGCCGTTGGCGAAACCCACCAGCTCGCCGGCCATGGCGTTCGAAAGCCCGTAGACGCGGGCGATGCCGTCGCCCACCTCGAGCACCCGCCCGACCTCGGCGAGGTCGACCTCGCTGCGGTAGTGGCTGATCTCCTCGGTGAGCACGGACGAGATCTCGTCGACCCTGAATTTCATGGATACCGGTCCTCCGAATGGTGCCTACGGGTTCTCTACGAAGTAGCTCTTGCCCTCGTGCAGCTCGCTCGAGGCGCGCGCGAGCAGCGACCGCTCGAGGCGGTGCAGCTCGCGCGCCACGCTGCCGTCGAACTTCTCGTCCCCGATCGCGACCACCAGGCCGCCGAGGAGTTTCGGGTCGACCTTCTCGACCAGGATCGGCTCGCGGCCGCTGCGCCGCGCCGCCGCCCGCCCGACTTCGGCGCGCAGCGCCGCGGTGAGCGGCACCGCGCTGGTCACGTGCACCTCCACGCGCCGGTGGCGGCGTAGCCACTCCTCGTGGAAAGCACGCGCGACGGCGCGCAGCAGGCCCAGCCGCCCCTTGCGGCGCAGCACCTGGAGAGCGTCGACCAGCAGGTCGCTGGCGCGGCCGCGGAAGGCCTTCTCGACCAGCCGGCGCTTGGCCTCGTCGTCGACCGCCGGGCTGGCGAGCAGGCGCTCGAGCTCGGGCGAGCGGTCGCAGAGCTCGACCATGCCTTCGAGCTCGGCGAGCAGCGTGTCCTCGCTTTGCGCGCGCGCCGCGAGCTCGGCGAGCGCGGCGGACCACACGCGCGCCACGCCTGCCTGACGTTCCAGTCCGCCGGCCATGGCGGCCTCAGTGCGACTCCGGCCCGGCGAGCTTCGAGATCGAATCGCGGATCAGACGCTCGTGGTCCTGGGGCGTGATCTCGCGCGCCAGGATCCTGCCCGCGACTTCGGTGGTCAGACGCGCCGCGACGCCGTAGAGGTCCTTGACCGCGGTCTCCTTGGCGATGCCGATCTCGCGCTTCGCGCGCTCGACCATGCGGCCGGCCTCGACGTTGGCCTCTTCCTCGATCCGGCGCTTGACGGTCTCGGCGTCGCGTCGCGCTTCCTCGACGATGGCGGTGGCCTCGGAGCGCGCCGAGTTGAGCTTCTCCACGTACTGCGCGAGGCGCGCTTCGGCCTGCTCGCGATCCCGGCGCGCGGACTCGAGCGACTCGCGAATGAACGCCTCGCGGGACTGGAGCCCCGAGAGGATCGGCCCCCAGGCGAAGCGCCCGAGCACGAAGACCACCAGGCCGAAGATGATCAGGGTCCAGATGACGTTGCCGACGTCGCCGGCGAACACGCCGCCCGGCTCGCCCTCCTCGCGCGCCAGCGCGGGCAGCGACGCCAGGAGGCCGGTCGCGTAAACGGACACCAGGGTCGAACATTTCATCGGCTCTCTCCGTGGCCGCGCGGAGGCGGCGCTCACTAGGCGATCGCGGCGAGGAAGCCGCCGAGGACGGCGAACAGCGCGGCGCCTTCGATCATCGCCGCGGTGACGATCATCGCGGTGTTGATCTGGCCCGCCATCTCGGGCTGGCGCGCCATCGCCTCGACCGCCGAGCCGCCGACGCGACCGATGCCGAGGCCGGCGCCGATCACGGCGAGGCCGGCGCCGATGGCGCCGCCCATGTTCCCCAGGCCGCCGGCGGCGGCCGCTGCCGCGGCGCCGGGCTCGGCGGCGAAGGCGGACGGAGCGACGAGGAGACCGACGCCGAAGGCGCCGGCCGAGAGGGCGAGCTTCTGGATCTGCTTGCGAGTCATGGCGATTCTCCCTGGTTAGATCGGGTTCCCGATTCAGTGGTGCGCCGTGGCCACGTCGTGGTGCTCGGGGTGGACGTTGACCGACATGCCGATGAAGAGGGCGGTGAGGAAGCTGAAGATGAAGGCCTGGAGCAGCGCGACCAGCACCTCCAGCATGCTGATCGCCACCGCTCCGGCGACGACGAGAATGCCGATGCCGAAGCCGGCGCCGCTGCCGAGCGCGGTGCCTGCGGACAGGATCAACCCGACCAGGACGCCGAGCAGGATGTGCCCGGCCATCATGTTGGCGAACAACCGCACGGCGAGCGCGAAGGTCTTGGCGACGAGGCCGATGATCTCGACGGGTACGAGCAGCGGCGCGAGCACGAGCGGGCCGGGACAGAAGTGCTTCACGTAGGCCATGCCGCCGAAGCGCAGGCCGTTGACGACCATGAGCACGAGGGTCAGCACGGCGAGCGTGGCGGTGACCCAGATGTTGCCGGTCGCGGTGCCGCCGAGGTGCAGTCCCTTGAGCGCCGAGACCGAGGCGATGGGGATCAGGCCCAGGACGTTGATCGTCAGCACGAAGAAGAAAGCGCTCCAGACATAGCGGATGAAGCGGTCGGTGTGCGGTCCGAGCACCGGCTCGGCGACCTCCTTGCGCAGGTACTGGCAGACCACCTCGAAGAAGTTCGCCCAGCCGGTCGGCACCAGGCGGCCGATCGGGTCGGCGCCGGCGCGCCGCCGCACCAGTCGGGGCACCAGGGCCACGAGCAGCAACCCGGCCACCAGCATCATCAGGATCTGGTCCGAGAGCAGGGTGATCTTGTGCGACGGCGTCAGGAAGCCGAGATCGGCCTCGAGCTGCCGGATCGGGTGTTGGACGACGTGTGCGAGAGGATTGTCCGACGCCATCGATTCGACTCCGCTCCGCGCTTCACTTCGCGCCGCCGGCCACGAGCCAGCGGAGCGTCCATCTCGTCTCGACCACCAGCAGCGCGCCGTAGGCCAGCGCGACCCAGATCACCAGCGGCGCCCGCGGCAGCGCGCTACCGAGCGCGGCGGCGAGAGCTCCCACCAGGGTGGCGCCGAAGCGCAGCGCCATCGCCCAGCCCGCGGTCGCGAGCGGCCGGCGGCTGCCCCCGGCGGCGACCGCCGCCAGCACCGGCGCGGCGCCCACCAGGGCGCCCGCCGCCGCCACCGCGCAGCCCACCGCGAGTGCCGGCAGGGCCCCGGCGCCGGCGAGCCGCAGCGTCGGCAGGTAGCCCACCGCCACCACCGCCGCCAGCGCCACCGCCGAGCCGGCGAGCCAGCTCGCCGCGGCGCGGGCCACCGCGCTTCCGCCCGCCGGAGTCAACCCTCGGACCTCCTCGACTCGTCGCTCCGGGCCGCCTCCTTGGAGGCGGCGAGCGCCGAGCGGATCAGGTTGTAGAGCCCTCCGACCACCCCCACCCCGGCGAGGATTGCGAGCCACCGGGGAGCGGTCCCCAAGCGGCCGTCGATCCACCAGCCGAGGAGCGCGCCGCCGGCGATCGAGGCGGCGAGCTCGAATCCGAGCCCGGCGAGCCGCATCCATCCACGCGTGGCGGGGCGCTGTTCCAAGCTGAGCGCTCGATTTCCGAGCTCGAGTCCGTCGTCGAATGTCCGGGTCGACCCCTGGCGGAGCCATGCGAACGGGGCCACCCGGCCGCGCGGCCCGGGAGAATCTATCGCAGCCGCGGAGACCGGAGCAAGGCGCCTCAGCGGTAGCGGCCGCCGCAGCGCTCGCACGACTCGGGCAGGAGCAGCCGGGACTGGAAGCCGAGGTTGTAGCCGCAGCGCGGACAGCGCTCCGAGAACTGGATCATCGCCCCGAGCAGGCAGGTGGCGCCGAAGAGCGTGAGCACCAGGGCGAGGCGGTCGGGCGGCGCCTCGAGGCCGCCCAGCGAGGCGCCCACGAGGGCGAGGTAGACGCTGCCGATGATCCAGAAGACACGGCGCAGCCGGCGCTCCCAACGCCGCAGCCGCAGCAGGTCTCCGGGCGCGAGCGGCGCCGCGGGATCGACGTCGGCGGGCAGCGGCTGCGCCAGCCGCCGAGCGCGCAGCGCGAGCAGGATGGCGGCGGCAACGATCAGGGCGGCGAGGACGATGAGCGCCACGCGGCGTTACTTTCTCGCAGCGCGCGCCGCGACTCAACCATCGGCCGGCATCGCGGGCGCGGCGGCGTGCGGCGGCGCGGGCGCGGTGGCTCGCGATAGGCTGCCGACGGAGGACCGCTCATGACCGTCGAACGACGCGCGGAGCTGGCTTCGCGACTCGAGGCGGCACGCGTCGGCGGCGGCGCGGCGCGCGTCGAGCGCCAGCACCAGGAGGGCAAGCTGACCGCGCGCGAGCGCGTCGAGCTGCTGCTCGACGCGGGCTCGTTCGTCGAGATCGACGCCCTGGTGACCCACCGCTGCCGCGACTTCGGAATGGACGAGCAGCTGGTCCCGGGCGACGGACTGGTGTGCGGCTACGGCACCATCGGCGGGCGGCTGGTCTACCTCTTCGCACAGGACTTCACGGTCTTCGGCGGCTCGCTGTCGGAGACCAACGCGCGCAAGATCTGCAAGGTGATGGACCTCGCGGTCGAGAACGGTGCGCCGATCCTGGGCCTCAACGACTCCGGTGGCGCGCGGATCCAGGAGGGCGTGGCCTCGCTCGGCGGTTACGCGGACATCTTCCTGCGCAACACCCTCGCCTCGGGGGTGGTGCCGCAGATCTCCGCCGTCCTCGGCCCCTGCGCCGGCGGCGCGGTCTACTCGCCCGCCATCACCGACTTCATCCTCATGGTGCAGTCGACGAGCTACATGTTCGTCACCGGTCCGGACGTCATCAAGACGGTCACCCACGAGGAGGTGTCGAAGGAGGACCTCGGGGGAGCGCAGACCCACGCCGCCAGGAGCGGCGTCGCGCACTTCAGCTACGCCAACGACGCCGCCTGCCTGATGGGGATCCGCGAGCTGCTCTCCTTCCTGCCGTCGAACAATCTCGATTCGCCGCCCGCGGGCGCCTCCGACGACGATCCGGATCGTGAAGAGAGCGCGCTCGACGCGTTGATTCCGCAGGATCCCAACAAGCCTTACGACGTCAAGAAGCTGATCGGCGCGGTGGTCGACGACGGCAAGTTCCTCGAGGTGCACGCCGACTACGCCCGGAATCTCGTCGTCGGCTTCGCCCGGCTGGGCAACCACGCGGTGGGCATGGTCGCCAACCAGCCCGCCTACCTCGCCGGCGTGCTCGACATCGACGCCTCGCTCAAGGGCGCGCGCTTCGTTCGCTTCTGCGACGCCTTCAACATTCCCCTCGTCACCTTCGAGGACGTGCCCGGCTTCCTGCCCGGCACGCAGCAGGAGTACGGCGGGATCATCAAGCACGGCGCGAAGCTGCTCTACGCCTACGCCGAGGCGACGGTGCCCAAGCTCACCGTGATCACGCGCAAGGCCTACGGCGGGGCTTACTGCGTCATGGCCTCGAAGCACCTGCGCACCGACGTCAACCTCGCTTACCCCTCCGCCGAGATCGCGGTCATGGGGCCCGAGGGGGCGGTGAACATCCTCTACCGGCGCGAGCTCTCCGAGGCCGGCGGCCGGGCCGCCGAAGTGCGGGCCGAGAAGATCTCCGAATACCGCGAGAAGTTCTCGAATCCGTGGATCGCCGCCGAGCGCGGCTTCCTCGACGCGGTGATCGAGCCGCGGCGGACGCGCCCCCACCTGATCCGCGCCCTGCGCCAGCTCTCGGGCAAGCGCCAGAGCCTGCCGCCGAAGAAGCACGGCAACATCCCGCTCTAGCGCCGCCGCGCTGCGTTCCTTGACAGCGTTCCGCGCGTGGGCGAAGCTTGCTGTTCGTCGCCAAGCGACGCCAGCGGAGAGGAGTCCCATGCGCGAGAAGGATCGAGAGCTCAGGCGTCGCCGCAAGCGCCGCAACGAGCGGTTGGCGGAGCGCCGCCGCCAGCAGCTCGCCCAACGCCGGCCGAGCCGCGCCGAAGGCTCGAAGCGCGGGGCGAAGGGCGCGGCCGAGGAGGCGAGCGAGCCCGCGGCGGAGAGCGTCGAGACCACGAAACCGGCGCGCCGGCCGGCGGCGAAGAGGAGCGACGGTCCGGCCAAGAAGAGCGACGGCCCGGCCAAGAAGAGCACGCGCAAGAGCGCGCCCAAGAAGCCGAAGCCGGAGGAGGAGGGAGCCCCCGAGGGGGAACCCTCTCCCGAGTGAGCGGCGGTCGCCGGTCGACATGCGGATCGCCGTCGGAGCGGACCACGCCGGACTCGACCTCAAGCTGCACCTCTCGGAAGCGCTGAGCCGCCTGGGCCACGAGGTCGACGACCTCGGAACTCACGGCCGCGAGTCGACCGACTACCCGGACTGGGCGGCGCGCGTCGCCGAGGCGGTGGCGACCCGGCGCGTCGAGCGCGGAGTGCTGGTGTGCGGCACCGGCGTCGGCATGGCGATGGCGGCGAACCGCCGCCGTGGCGTGCGGGCGGTGGCGGCCAACGACCTCTTCACCGCGCGCCTGGCGCGCGAGCACAACGACGCGAACCTGCTGGCGCTCGGTGCCCGCATCGTCGCTCCGGCGCTCGCCGAGGAGATCCTCCGCGTCTTCCTCGAGACGCCGTTCGCGGGCGGCCGGCACGCGCCGCGCGTGGCCAAGCTCGACCAGGCGGGCTCGTGAGCCACGAGTCGGTGCGCGTTGGCGACCCGCAGGTCTGGCACTGGCTCGACGCCGAGCTGCGGCGCCAGAACGAAGGTCTGGAGCTCATCGCCTCGGAGAACTTCGCGAGCCCGGCGGTGCTCGCGGCCGCGGGGAGCGTGCTGACCAACAAGTACGCCGAGGGCTATCCGGGGCGCCGCTACTACGGCGGCTGCGAGATGGTGGACGAGGTGGAGTCCCTCGCCATCGCGCGCGCCAAGGAGCTTTTCGGCGCCGAGCACGTGAACGTCCAGCCGCACTCGGGCACCTCGGCGAACATGGCGGTCTACTTCGCCGTGCTGCGCCCCGGCGACACGCTGCTGGGAATGGATCTTTCCTGCGGAGGCCACCTCACCCACGGGCACCGGCTCTCGTATTCGGGCCGCGATTTCCGCGTCGTGGCCTACGGCGTCGATCGCGCGAGCGAACGCATCGACTACGACGAGGTGCGCGAGCTGGCGCTCGAGCACCGTCCGAAGCTCATCGTCTGCGGCGCGTCGGCCTACAGCCGCGGCATCGACTTCGCGCGCTTTCGCGCGGTCGCTGACGAAGCCGGGGCGCTGCTCATGGCCGACATCGCCCACGTCGCCGGCCTGGTCGCCGCCGGGCTACATCCGTCGCCGGTGCCGCACTGCGATTTCGTCACCTCGACCACCCACAAGACCCTGCGCGGCCCGCGCGGCGGCCTGGTGATGTGCCGCGCGGCGCACGCCAAGGAGATCGATCGCGCGGTCTTCCCCGGCATCCAGGGCGGCCCGCTGATGCACATCATCGCGGCCAAGGCGGTGGCGTTCGGCGAGGCCCTGGAGGACGGCTTCCGCGACTACCAGCGGCGGGTCGTCGGCAACGCGGCGCAGCTCGCCGCGGCGCTCGCTGGGCACGGCTATCGCATCGTCTCGGGCGGCACCGACAACCACCTCCTCCTCGTCGACGTGGCGTCACGCGGCCTCACCGGCAAGCTCGCCGAGGAGGCGCTCGACCGCGCCGCGATCACGGTCAACAAGAACACCATCCCCTTCGACGCTCAGCCGCCGCTGGTCGCCTCGGGCGTGCGGCTCGGCACGCCGGCGGTGACGACCCGCGGCATGGGTGAAGCGGAGATGGTCGAGATCGCGGCGCTGATCGGCGAGGTGTTGGCGGCGCCCGCAGAGACGGCGGTGGCAGAGGGCGTGCGCACGCGCGTGCGCACGCTCGCGCACCGATTCCCGCTCTACGACGAGCGCGCGTGAGCCCCCTCGGCGACTGGTCGCCCTCCAGCTGGCTCCGCCGGCCGGCGCTGCAGCAGCCGCACTATCCCGACGCCGCGGCGCTCGAGCGCGCGGTGGGCGAGCTCGAACGGCTGCCGCCGCTCGTCACGTCGTGGGAGATCGAGGCGCTCAAGACCCAGCTCGCGGAAGCCGCGGCGGGGCGCGCCTTTCTGCTGCAAGGCGGAGACTGCGCCGAGAGCCTCGAGGACTGCACGTCGCCGGCGATCACCGCCAAGCTCAAGATCCTGCTGCAGATGAGCCTGGTGCTCGTCTACGGCTCGCGGCGGCGGGTGTTGCGCGTCGGGCGCTTCGCCGGGCAGTACGCCAAGCCCCGCAGCGAGGAGTTCGAGGAGGTCGGCGACGCGCGGCTTCCGACCTACCGCGGCGACTCGATCAACCGCTCCGGCGCGACGGCGCTCGACCGCTCCGCCGACCCGGAGCTGTTGTTGCGCGCCTACGAGCGCGCCGCGCTGACGCTCAACTTCGTGCGCGCGCTGGTGGGCGGCGGATTCGCCGACCTCCATCACCCCGAGTACTGGGACCTCGGTTGGGTGCAGCACTCTCCGCTCGGCGAAGAGTACCGGCGCATGGTGTCGTCGATCGGCGAGTCGCTGCGCTTCATGGAGACGCTCGCCGGCCGCGCGGTGGCGGCGATGAACCGCGTCGACTTCTACACCAGCCACGAAGGGCTGCACCTGCTCTACGAGCAGGCGCAGACGCGGCAGGTCCCGCACCGCAGCGGCTGGTACGACCTGACGACCCACTTCCCCTGGATCGGCCTGCGCACCAACGACCCGGAGGGCGCGCACATCGAGTTCTTCCGCGGCGTCGCCAATCCGATCGCGGTGAAGGTGGGGCCGGGGACGACTCCCGAGCGCGTCGCCCGGCTGCTCGACCTGCTCCACCCCGACGACGAGCCTGGGCGCCTGACGCTCGTCCACCGCTTCGGTGCACGAGGCATCGCCGACGGCCTGCCGCCGCTGGTCGAGGCCGTCCGGCGCAGCGGCAAGACCGTCCTCTGGTGCTGCGATCCGATGCACGGCAACACCCGGTTCACCAGCGCCGGGCGCAAGACGCGACGCTTCGACGACATCGTGGACGAAGTCGATCAGGCGTTCGACCTGCACGCCGGCCTCGGATCGCGGCTCGGCGGCGTGCACGTCGAGCTCACCGGCGAGAACGTGACCGAGTGCGTCGGCGGAGCGCGCGGCCTCGCTGCAGAGGAGCTCGACCGCGATTACCGGAGCCGTGTCGATCCGCGGCTCAACTACGAGCAGGCGCTCGAGCTGGCGATGCGCATCGCGCGCCGCATGGGAGGGAGCGCGGCTCAGGCGGACGCGGATCGGAACCCGAGCCCGGAGAGCCACGAGCGCGACGCGCCGACGAGGTAGATCGAGCCCGAGACCACCACCAGCCCGGGCCCCGCGGCCAGGGCCCGGCCGAGGGCCGTCCGCGGTTCCTCTTCGACCGCGGCGGCGAGCCCTGCGGGCACGTGTGCGAGCAGCTGCTCCGGCGGGCGCGCGCGCGGTGAGGGCGGCCGCGTCAGCACCAGCGAGCTCGCGCCGCGCGCGAGCCGCGGCAGCATCCCGTCGGCGTCCTTGTCGGCGAGGCAGCCGAAGACCAGCGCGAACGGCCGCCCGAGGCGCTCGAGGAAGCGCGCCAGCGCGGCCGCGCCGTCGGGGTTGTGCGCGGCGTCGAGGAGCACCGTGGTTCCGCCGCCGGGCGCGGCGAAGGCCTCTAGGCGCCCCGGCCAGCGGCAGGCGGCGACGCCGCGCCGGATCGCGCCGGAGTCGATCGCCGGCCAGCGCGCGGCGGCGAGCTCGGCGGCGCGCACCGCGACCGCGGCGTTGGCGATCTGGTGCTCCCCGGCGAGCGGCAGCTCGAGCACATGGACGCCCGCGGGCGTGGCGAGCGTCAGCCGGTGGCCGGCGAGCCCGCGCCACTCGGCCGCGCCGACGCGCACCTCGTCGGCCGCGAGGTGGAGCGGCGCGCCGACGCGCGCCGCCACCTCGCGGAGCGCGGCGAGCGCTTCCGGCTCCTGCGCGGCGACGACCGCGGGCGTGCCGCGGCGCAGGATGCCCGCCTTCTCGCGCGCGATCGCGGCGAGGTCCGCGCCCAGCTCGGCGCGGTGGTCGAGGGCCACGCGCGTGATCAGGGAGAGGACGGGGTCGCAGGCGTTCGTGGCGTCGAGGCGGCCGCCGAGACCGACCTCGACGACGGCGAGGTCGACGGCGGCGCCCCCGAACTCGAGCCAGGCCGCCGCGGTCAGCGCTTCGAACGGGGTCGGCGGCGGCAGGCCGCAGCGCCGCGCGGCCGCGAGCGCGCGCTCGAGCCGCGAGGCGAGAGCCGGAGCCGCGATCGGCGCGCCGCCGAGGCGGATGCGTTCTTCCCAGCGCTCGAGGTGCGGGGAGGTGTAGAGACCGACGCGCAATCCCGCGGCGCGCGCGATCGCGTCGAGGAGCGCCGCGACGCTACCCTTGCCGTTGGTGCCGGCGACGAGCAGCGCCGGCACCCGGCGCTGGGGCTCTCCGAGGGCGGCGAGAAGGCGGCGGAAGATGTCGAGCTCGAGCCGCACTCCGAGCGGCTCGAGGCGGGCCAGGATCTCGTCGGCGGCGCGCCCCGCCATGCGTTCCTCAGGTGAGCCAGCGCAGGCAGCGCGCGAGGGTCGCCTTGAGCTCGGAGCGGTGGACGACGAGGTCGAGAAATCCGTGCTCGAGCAGGAACTCGCTGCGCTGGAAGCCTTCGGGCAGGCTCTGGCGGATCGTCTGCTCGATGACGCGCGGGCCGGCGAAACCGATCAGCGCGCCCGGCTCGGCGAGGTTGAGATCGCCGAGCATCGCGAAGCTGGCGGTGACGCCGCCGGTGGTGGGATCGGTGAGCACCGAGAGGTAGGGCAACCCGGCGGCGCGCAATCGCCCGAGCGCGGCCGAAATCTTCGCCATCTGCATGAGGGAGAGCACGCCCTCCTGCATGCGCGCGCCGCCGGAGGCCGAGACCACGACGAGGGGACGCCGCGTGGCGGCGGCGTGCTCGGCGGCGCGGGCGATCTTCTCGCCCACCACCGAGCCCATCGAGCCGCCCATGAAGCGGTAATCCATCGCCGCGAGGATCACGGGCGAGCCTTCGATCGCGCCTTCGACGACCACCACCGCGTCCTCGACCTCGAGCGCCTCCTGGTAGGCGCTCAGCCGGTCCACGTAACGCTTCGTGTCGACGAAGCCCAGCGGATCGGCGGGACGGATGCCGGCGAAGAGCTCGGCGGACGGCTCCTCGTCGAGCAGCATGGCGATCCTCGTGCCGACGTCGATGCGGAAGTGGTACCCGCACTTCGGGCAGATGCGTTGATTCTTCTCGAGCTCCTTCGAGTAGATGATCTCGCGGCAGCCGTCGCAGCGCGTCCACAGGCCCTCGGGCACGACGGAGCGCCCGCGCTCCTCACGGACCGCTTTCGGCCGCTTGTCTTTCTTGAACCAGGCCATCTCGGGTCGCGGCTGCGGTGCCCCACCGGGGAGTAGCGCGTGAAGCGGCGCCGCCGCTCCGGACCCGTGCCCTGCTGGAACATCAGCCCGAACTCGTCGCTGCCGTACAGGGTCGGACGGCCCGAGGGGAACACCTCCCAGGCGCCCCCGTCCACCGTGATGGTGCGCCGCGCCATGGTCACGCCTCCGTCGCCGCGCCGAGCGGCACTTCGTTCCACAGGTCCCACGCGTCGGGCGCGTAGGTCACCAGAGACTGGAGCTGCTTCTCGAGCTTGATCTCCTCGGGGAGCCGCGACGCCTGCGCCCGGTGCGACATCTCCGAGCGGCTCTCCGAGAACTCGAGGAACAGCTGCGGGTCGGCCGCGTGGCTGAACAGCCAGATGCGCTGCCCGCGCGCCTCGGCGAACTGGGTGA
>Ga0209640_10004410_pt1 | contig 12352 bp, 11 predicted proteins | sample RifCSP10_1_FD_184018 | JGI IMG/M metagenome (GOLD analysis project Ga0209640, IMG submission 184018) | Soil microbial communities from Rifle, Colorado - Rifle CSP2_sed 10_1 (SPAdes) (version 2) | ecosystem: Environmental > Terrestrial > Deep subsurface > Rock core/Sediment | place: Rifle... | reverse complement strand
GCGCGGCATGGCGAGCCCGTCCGCCTCGGCCACCCAGCAGATGAACGCCAGCCCCAGGGCCGTCCAGGCCAACGGAAGTGCGAGCGGCTCCGCTGTCGCCCCGATCAGCAGCAGGCCCAGACCCAGGACCGGCAAGGCGCCGTCCAGCAGCCGCAAGGCCGTCTCGTTTCGAAGCATGCGTGCTCCCCCCCGCCTTCAAGTACATCGGGAGTCGTCGGAAGTTGGGCTATTTCTTCTCGTACAGCACGCGGCCGTCCAGGATCGTGACCAGGACCTCGGTCCTCATGAGAGCGTCTTGCGGCACCGACAGGATGTCCTGCGAAAGCACGACGAGGTCGGCCAGCTTGCCCGCCTCGATCGAACCTTTCTGCGCTTCCGCGAAGCTGCCGTAGGCGGCGTCCTTGGTCATGGTTCGGAGCGCCTCCGCGCGGGTGAGCTTCTGGTCCGGGTCGAAGCCGCCGGGCGGCTGCCCGTCGGTGCCGGCCCGCGTGACCGAGGCGTGGAAGTTCTGGATCGGCGAGACGTCCTCGACGGGCGCGTCGGTGCCGTTCACGATCCGCGCGCCGGTGTCGAGGAGCTTTCTCCACACGTAGGCGCCCTCGGCCACGCGCGCCTCGCCCAGCCGCTTGGGCGCCCAGGGGCGGTCGGAGGGACAGTGGATACCCTGCATCGAAGCCAGCACGGCGAGCCTGCCGAAGCGCGGGATGTCCGCGGCGTCGAGGATCTGCGCGTGCTCGATGCGGAAGCGCGGGTCCTTCGCGTCGGGCGTTTCGGCGAAGGCTTTTTCGTAGATGTCGAGCACGATCCGGTTACCCCGGTCGCCGATCGCGTGGACGGCGACCTGGAAGCCGTGCGCGAGTGCGAAGCGCGCGGCCACCAGCAGCTCCTCGGGAGGAGTCCGCACCAGGCCCAGGTTGCCCGCGTCGTCGGCGTAGGGCTCGAGGAGCGCCGCGCCACGGGAGCCCAAGGCACCGTCCGCGTAGAGCTTCACGGAGCGCACGTCCAGCAGGCCGCCCCCGAGGCCGGACTCGGGCTTGCCGAGCGCACGCATCGTGAGGAGCCCGCTCGCCATCACGTAGAGCCGCGTGCGGAGCTTCCGCGCCGCCGCCAGCTCCTTGTAGAGGCCGACGAGCTCGACCGGCGCGCCGGCGTCGGTCAGGCTGGTGACCCCCTTCTGCAGGCACTCGTCCATCGCGAGCTCCATCGCGCGGCGTCGCTCCGGCTCGGTGCGCTCCTGCGGGGTCACGAGGCGCTCGGCATTGTCGACGAAGACGCCGGTGGGCTCGCCCGCCGCGTCGTGGATGATCTCGCCGCCCTCGGGGGCGCGAGTGGCGCGGGTGATGCCGAAGAGCGCCATCGCCCTCGCGTTCACCAGCACCGCGTGCCCGTCCGCGCGCTCCAGCACGACCGGGTTGTCGGGGGAGATCGCCGAGAGGGCCGCATGCGTGGGGAAGCCGCGCACGGCCCCGCGCGCGGGCGCCGTCCACTTTTCCTCGTGCCAGCCGCGGCCGCGGATCCACTCCCCGGGAGTGCGTGCTTTCACGGCTTTCTCGACCCGCGCGAGCACCTCGTCGAAGGTGGCCGTCCCGACGAGGTCGACGTCCAGGCGCGCGAAACCGATGCCGAGGAAGTGCGCGTGGGCGTCGTCGAAGCCAGGCACCACGGTACGGCCGCTCAGGTCCATGACCCGCGACCGCGGACCCACGTACGCCTGGATCTCGGCACTGGTGCCCACGGCGACGATGCGATTGCCACGCACGGCGACGGCCTCGGCGCGCGGCCGCCTCGGGTCCACGGTGTGGACGGTCGCGTTCAGGAGCACGAGGTCGGCGGGCTCCGCTGCCGACACGACGCGAGTCAGCACGGCGGCGGCGAGCACGGCCACTGCAGCGCAGGAAAGACGACGGAGCATGCTCAGAACCTCCCGGGCGGGGAGCGAGTATACCTTCCGCCCGAAGGGGACGCGCCTACGTCGCGGAGGGCGGCGCTTGACACCCCCGCGCGGCCCTCCTAGTGTTCCGCCCTCAACATGCCCGACACGGTCCTCGAGGTCTTCGAAGCCACGGCCCGCGCCCACGCCGACCGCCCGGCGATGGCCCGCAAGCGCTTTGGCGCGTGGGAGCCGACGAGCTGGCGTGAGTACCGCGAGGCTGTTCACCGCGCAGCCCGCGCGCTCGTCGACCTGGGTCTGGCACCCGGCGGCGGCGTCGTGATCCTGGCCGGCAACCGCCCGGAGTGGTTCGTGGCGAGCCTCGCCACGGCCTGCGTGGGCGCGCGCGCAGCGGGCATCTACACGAACAGCACCGCCGAGCAGTGCCGCTACATCGCCGAGCACGCCGAGGCGGTGGTGGCGGTGGTCGACAACGCCGCGACGCTCGCAAAGCTGCAGGGCCCGCCCGGCCGCCCGGCGCAACTGCGGTTCGTGGTGCTGCTCGACGGGACGAGCGCCGAGCCCGGCGCACTTTCCTGGAGCGACTTCCTGGCCCGCGGCGAGGCCGCCCACGAGCCCGAGGTCGCGCGGCGCACCGCGGCGCTCACCGCCTCGACCGTGTCGACGCTCATCTACACCTCCGGCACCACCGGCACGCCCAAGGCCGTGATGCTCACCCAGCGCAACCTCGCCTTCATCGCCGAGAAGATCCAGGAGCTCGTGCCGATCGGCGCCTTTGACCGGCTGATCAGCTACCTGCCGCTCAGCCACATCGCAGAGCAGGTCGTCTCGCACCTGCTGTCGATCGCGACGGGTGCGACGGTCTATTTCGCCGAGAGCCTCGAGAAGATGCCGGAGAACCTGCGCGAGGTGCGGCCGCAGTTCTTCCTGGGTGTCCCGCGCGTGTGGGAGAAGATCCAGGCGGGCATCCAGGCGGCCGGGGCGCAGGCGAGCCCGCTGCGCCGGCGCATCGCCGCCTGGGCCAGGGGCGTGGGCCGCACGGCGGTCGAAGCCGATCAGGCAGGCCGGCCGCGGCCCTGGAGCTACGCGCTCGCGAACCGGCTGGTCTTCTCCAAGGTGCGCGCGCGCCTGGGGCTCGACGCGGCCCGGATGCTCTGCGTCTCCTCCGCGCCCATCGCCAAGGAGACGCTCGACTTCTTCGGCAGCCTCGGCATGCCGATCATGGAGGCCTACGGCATGAGCGAGTGCACCGGGCCCGCGACCATGTCGCTGCTCGAGCGCTACCAGCTGGGGCGCGCCGGCTACGCCATCCCCGGCACCGAGCTCAGCGTCGCCGAGGACGGCGAGGTGCTGATGCGCGGACCGCACGTCTTCCTCGGCTACTACAAGAACGAGGAGGCCACGCGCGAGACGCTCGACGCGCAGGGTTGGCTGCACTCGGGCGACGTGGGCGAAATCGACCGCGAAGGCTACCTGCGCATCACCGACCGCAAGAAGGAGCTGATCATCACCGCTGGCGGCAAGAACATCGCCCCGCAGCACCTCGAGGGCCAGCTCAAGCAGATCGCGGCGGTGTCGCAGGCGGTCGCGATCGGCGACCGCCGGCCGTACGTGGTGGCGCTCCTGACGCTCGACCCGGCCCGCGTCGCGGCCGAGGCGGCGAAGGCGGGAAGCCAGGCGCGCACGCCGGAAGCGGCCGCCTCCGACCCGGTGTTCAAGGCCTACCTCGAGAAGCAGGTCGAGGCGGTCAACCAGGGCCTCGCCCGCTACGAGACGATCAAGAGGATCGCGATCCTCCCTCGCGAGCTGTCGGTCGATGCCGGCGAGCTCACGCCGACGCTCAAGCTCAAGCGCCGCGCGATCCACGAGCGCCACAAGGACGCGATCGAGGCGCTCTACGCATAGCTGGGCGTCTTGACCCGCCTGCGGAGCGGGGCGTAGTCTCTGCCGCTGCCGTTCCTCGAAAAGCCGTCCAGGAGCGCCATTGCCTCCTTCCGTCGGCATGCGTTTCTCGCGCTTCGAGCTCGTCTCCCGCATCGGCGCGGGGGGCATGGGCGACGTCTGGCGCGCGCGCGACCAGGACCTGCACCGCGACGTGGCCGTCAAGTTCCTGCCGGATCGCTTCGCGGCCGATCCCGCGCGGCTCGGCCGCTTCGCGCAGGAAGCGAAGGCCGCGTCCAAGCTCAACCACCCGAACATCGTCACGATCCACGAGATCGGCGAGACCTCGGGTCTGCCCTACATCGTGATGGAGCTGGTCGACGGGCAGACCCTGCGCGACCTGCTCCTCGCGCAGGAAGGCAAGCCCGTCCCGACGCGACGGCTGCTCGAGATCGGCGCGCAGGCGGCCGACGGCCTCGCCAAGGCGCACGCCGAAGGCATCGTCCATCGCGACCTCAAGCCGGAGAACGTGATGGTGACCGCCGACGGCTTCGTGAAGGTCCTCGACTTCGGCCTCGCCAAGCTGCGCGCCGAGGGCACGCCGCGCGCCGGCCACGCGCGCGGGGTGAGCGGAGCCGAGCTGTGGTTCGACTCGGGCCAGCCGACGTGGCCCGAGTCGCCCTCGCCGCACACCGCGATCGGGGCCGTGATCGGCACGGCGGGCTACATGTCACCCGAGCAGGCGCGCGGTCAGGCCGTGGACTTCCGCTCGGACCAGTTCACGCTCGGCGCCATCCTCTACGAGCTCGCCACGGGCCGCCAGGCCTTCCGTCGCGAGACCCCGGCCCAGACGATCGCCGCGATCATCGAGGACCCGCCCGAGCCGCTCGCGACCTGGAACCCCGGACTCCCGCAGCCCTTGCGCTGGCTGATCGAACGCTGTCTCGCCAAGGACCCCGCCGAGCGCTACGCCTCGACGCTCGACCTGGCGCGCGAGCTGCGCGGGCTGCGGGAACGTCTCGCGGAGGTCGGGGGTTCGGGCTCTTCGCCCGGGCTCGCGCGGTTGCCCATCGTCGCTCACGCTCGCCGCCCCGCCGGCTTCGCTTTCATGGCACTGCTGGTCGCCGGGCTGAGCCTCGCCGTGCCGAGCGTCCGCGATCGCCTGGCGGTGGCGCTCGAGCTGCGGCCCGTGCCGCGGGAGAAGGGCATCGCGGTGCTGCCCTTCCGCACCACGAGCTCCGACCCCGAGGACCAGTACCGCTCGGACGGGCTGGGCGAGACCCTCGTCTCCCGCCTCTCCCAGCTCCAGCGCGTCGATCCGTCGCTGTGGGTCGTGCCCGCGAGCGAGGTGCGCCAGGCCGGTGTCGTCTCGGCCGAGGCCGCGCGGCGCGCCTTCGGCGTCACGCTGGTGGTCACAGGGAGCCTCCAGCGTCTCGGCGACCGGCTGCGGCTCAACGCGAGTCTGGTCGACGCGATCCGGCAGAAGCAGCTCCGCGCCGTGGGGCCCACTGACTTCAAGCTCGACGACCTCGCGCTTCAGGACCAGGTGCTGGACGAGGTGGTGCGGATGCTCGCGATAGCGCTCGGCCCGCAGGACAAAGAGGCGCTCCACGCCGGCGGCACGAGCGTCGGGGGCGCCCACGCCGTCTACCTCGAGGCGCGCGGCTACCTGCAGCGCTACGAGCAGGTGGCGAGCCTCGAGAAGGCGGTGAGCTTGTTCCAGCAGGCGCTGCAGCAGGATCCCGGCTACGCGCTCGCCTACGCGGGGCTGGGCGAGGCGCAGTGGCGCCTGTTCCGCCTCACGCGCGGCGCGGAACGGGTCGAGCTCGCGCGCAAGGCCTCGGAGCGTGCGATCCAGCGGAACGACCTGCTCGCGCCCGTGCACGTGACGCTCGGCATGATCCGCACGGGCACCGGCGAGGCAGAGGCGGCGCTCGCCGACTTCGATCGCGCGTTGGCACTCGATCCCGCCAATACCGACGCGCTTCGCGAGAAAGCGGCGGCCTACCAGGCGCTCGGGCGAACGCCGGAGGCGGAAGCGATGTACCTGCGCGCGGTCGAGCTCCGGCCCGCCTACTGGGGCAACCACGCGCACCTGGGCGCCTTCTACTACCGCCACGGCCGCTACCTCGAGGCCGAGGCCGCGTTCCGGAAGGTGATCGAGCTCACGCCCGACAACGCCCGCGGCTACGCCAACCTGGGTGGCCTGCTGCACGTGGCAGGGGGTCGCGACGACGAAGCCGTGGCCGTGCTCGAGCGCAGCATGGCGCTTCGCCCCAGCTACGCCGCGGCCTCCAACCTGGGCATGATCGAGTTCAGCCGGGGCCGCTTCGCAACCGCGGCCCGCGCCTACGAGAAGGCGATAGCACTCGAGACGAGCGACTACCGCGTGTGGCGCGGCCTCGGCGTCTCCTATTACTGGGCCCCGGGCGAGAGGGAGAAGGCGCGCGAGGCGCTCGAGCGAGCCGTGGCGCTCGGCGAGAGGCAGCTCCAGGTCAATCCGCGCGACGCCGCTCTCCTCGTCGACCTCGGCGACTGCCAGGCGCTGCTCGGGAATGCCGCGCGGGCCCGCGAGCTGCTGAAGCGCGGAGTGGCGCTCGCGCCGGACGACGTGGAGGTGCAGCACACGGCCGCCGCCGCTTACGAGCAGATCGGCGAGCGCGAGGCGGCGCTGCGCTGGATCCGGCGCGCGCTCGACGCCGGCTATCCCCGGTCGCGGGTCGAGGACGACCCCGGCCTCGCGGCGCTGCGCGCCGATCCGCGCTTCCCGCGGGACGCTGCATCTCCCGCCAGCCCCACTTCGGGACGCCGCAAGCCCGCGGCGAGCCCGGGATCACAAACGTCACGCGACAAGGAGGCATCGTGAACAACGCGCAACCGACGAAGATCTGGGTTGTTCAGAAGAAGAAGAGCGGCGGCACCGTACGTGTCGAGCCCCCCGAGGTGATCCTCGCCCACGGGGAAGCCTTCAGCATCCGGAATCTGACCGCTTTCAAGGCGCACTTCGACTTCGGCGGGTACATCGAGTCTCCGAATAACGGAGACATCGACCCGGGGGGGAAGTCGGGGAATTTCAAGGTGAGAGACTCCGCGCCCCCGTACTTCGAGTACGAGGTCACGCTGCCGGTGGAGGGAGTGGACGCCGTAGGCGGCTCGAAACCCGGGGTCATCATCGATCCGTAGACGCTTCGGCCGCCCGTTCGCGCCACGCGCAAGCGCCGCGTTCACCCGGCCAGCCTATCAGCGCGGAGGCTTGTCCGACGGGTTGCGACGCTCGCGGCGGCCGAGCAGGCTCGCGCGGGTGATCGCCTCGTCGCCGAAGCGGCGCCGCAGCTCGTCTCGAACGCGGTCAACGGGCGTGGGCGCCGGCTGCGGGTCGAAGAGCCCGAGCTGCGGCGCGGGCTCGCCGAAGTGCGAGGCGTAGATCCCGACGAGGCGCACCCGCTTCCTGCCGTGCACCTCGGAAAAGAGCTCCGCCGCCACGCGGAAGAGCTCGTCGCCCGAGTCAGTCGCGCGCTTCAGCGTGCGCGCGTGGGTGGTGGTGCGGAAGTCCTCGTCGCGGTACTTGAGCGTAATAGTGCGGGCGCGCAGCGCGTGGGCGCGCAGGCGCGCGGCGACGGCGTCCGCGAGCTGCAGCAGCGTCGCGCGCAGCCGTGCCCGATCGGCGGTGTCCTCGTCGTAGGTGTGCTCCTGGCCCAGGCTCTTGGCTCCGGCCGGCTCGGACGACACCTGGCGGTCGTCCTCGCCGCGGGCGAGGCGCTGGAGGTCGTGGCCGTGCGTCCCGATCCGCCGCTCGAGCCGCCCGGGCTCGAGCGCCTGAAGCTCGCCGATCGTCGTGACCCCGAGCTTCGCGAGCGCCTCCTCCATCTTCGGCCCGACTCCCCACAGCCGCCGCACCGGCAGCGGCGCGAGGAAGGCCGCCTCCGTGCCGGGGGCGACCACCACCAGGCCGTCCGGTTTGTGCATGTCGGATGCGACCTTGGCGACGAGCATCGACGTGGCCACTCCGACCGACGCCGTGAGCGCGGTCTCGTCGCGGATCGCCTGCTTGAGCTTGCGGGCGATCGTCTCGCCCGAGCCGAGAGCGCGCGCGCTGCCGGTCACGTCCAGGAACGCCTCGTCGATCGATACCGGCTCCACGAGGTCCGTGAAGCGTCCGAGCACCGCCATGATCCGCTCCGACTCGCGCGCGTAGCGCTCGATGTCGGGCTGGAGATAGACGCCTTGCGGGCAGCGGCGCCAGGCTTCCGAGATCGGCATCGCGCTGCCGACTCCGAAGCGGCGAGCCTCGTAGGAGGCCGTCGAGACGACGCCCCGCCCGCGACCGCCCTTCGGGTCCGCGCCCACGATCACGGGCTTGCCTTTGAGCTCGGGACGGTCGCGCACCTCGACCGCCGCGAAGAACGCGTCCATGTCGACGTGCAGGATCGTGCGGGGGGATGAAGTCACAGGCAACCGCAATGGCAAGAGGCTACCGTAACGGGTAGTCGCAACAGGACCGGAGCAAACGGGACGGACAGCGCACGAACTAGAACGGGGCAAACGGCACGGCTTAGAAATCCTTCGGAGACCCCCAACTCCAAAGACGGGGGAGTCCCCTCAGGATGACGACTGCAGCTGCTTGACGAGGTCGCCCACCACGGCCTTGGCGTCGCCGAACAGCATGTAGGTGCGGTCGGCGAAGTAGAGCTCGTTCTCGATGCCGGCGAAGCCAGGGTTCATCGAGCGCTTGATCGCCAGGCACATGCGCGCCTTGTCCGCGTCGATGATCGGCATGCCGAAGATCGGGCTCGCCTTGTCGTGGCGCGCGGCCGGGTTCACCACGTCGTTGGCGCCGATCACCAGCACCACGTCGGTCTGCGGCATCTCCGGGTTGATGTCGTCCATCTCGATCAGCTTGTCGTAGGGGATGTCGGCCTCGGCCAGCAGCACGTTCATGTGTCCCGGCATGCGCCCGGCAACCGGGTGGATCGCGAACTTCACCTCGATCCTACGGCGCGTGAGCTCGTCGTAGAGCTCGCGCACGCGCTGCTGCGCCTGGGCGACCGCCATCCCGTAGCCCGGCACGATCACGACCTGGCTCGCCATCTCCAACACCTGGGCGGCACCCTCGGGTGTCTCCCGCTTGGCGGTGCGCGTCTCGGCGACGCTCGCCTTCTGCTGCACCTGGCCGAACGCGCCGAAGAGGACGTTGGTGAACGAGCGGTTCATCGCCCGGCACATGATGATCGACAGGATCAGGCCCGAGCTGCCGTCGAGCGCCCCCGCGATCACGAGCAGCTTGTTGTCGAGCACGAAGCCCATCGCGACCGCCGAGAGCCCCGCGTAGGAGTTGAGCAGCGAGATCACGGTCGGCATGTCGGCGCCGCCGATCGGTATGATCAGCAGCACGCCGAAGGCGAGCGCGAGCGCCACGATCACCGGGAACAAGGAGGCGAGCCCCACCGGCTGGAACACGAGTGCGACGCCGCACGCGACCGCCACGCCCAGCAAGCCGATGTTGGTCAGGTTCTGCAGCGGGTAGGTCACCGGCCGCTGCGGGATCCACTTCAGCTCCTGCAGCTTTCCAGCGGCCATCAGGCTGCCGGTGAAGGTCAGGAAGCCCAGGATCACCTCCGCCACGATCGCGAAGGTGCGGAAGGCCGTCAGGTTCTCGGGCGCGTCCTGCCACAGGTAGAACTTCGCGGTCCCGACGAGACCCGCCGCGAGGCCGCCGAAGGCGTGCGAGACGGCGGTCCGCTGCGGCACCGCTGTGAGCGGCACCCACGACAGCGGCACGCCGATCAGGAACCCTACCGCCACCGCGCCCGCGATCCAGCCCCAGTGGACGATGCCGGGGTTCAAGAACGTGCCGAGGATGGCGAGCGTCATCGCCACGACGCCCGCGAGCACTCCCTTTCGCGCGGTCTTCGGGTCGTTCATCCAGTGCAGCGAGAGCACGAAGAGCGCGGAGGCGACCAGGTAGGCGGCCTCGATCAACCAGAAGTTCATGGCCGCTTCTCCCCGCCCGGCTTCTTGAACATGCGGAGCATGCGGTCCGTGATCAGGAAGCCGCTCACGATGTTGGTCATGGAAGCGGCGAGGGCGATGGCGCCCAGCAGCGTGATGACGGGCGGGTGGTCCTGGCCCGCGATCACGATCGAGCCCACCACCGCGATCGCCGAGATCGCGTTGGTGAGCGACATGAGCGGCGTGTGCAGCAGGCGCGAGACGCGGGTGACGACACCGAGCCCGATGAACGTCGCCAGCAGGAAGACGAACAGCAGCGACGTGAACGCGGCGGCGGACCCGTCGTGGGCCGGCGCCTCGGACGCCATTGCCGCGGCCAGGAGCGGCGCGCAGAGCATCGTGTTCTCCCGTTCCCGTGTAGCCCCGGGCGGGGCAGGGAACACCAGGTGACAGGGCGATTCTGAACGGAGCCTGCGCCCAAGTCCAACTCGCTCGCCCGCCGCTCTGGCGTGTGGCTCAGGAGCGCGTGGGGCCGCGCCCGGTCCCCGGCGGGAGCGGGTAGCCGGCCGGGACGCGCAGCGCCTCGAGCGCGGCGACGGCTTCGGCGGAGAGCTCGTTCGAGGCTCCCAGCAGCCGGGCGACGAGCGCGATCCGCGCGTACTGCTCGAGCGTCTCCATGCGTTCCCAGGCGCGCCACAGCGTCTCGCCCACGGTGAGCGCGCCGTGGTTCGCGAGCAGCAGCGCGTGCGCGGAAGGGATCGCGTCGGCCACGCGCTCGGCCAGGTCGGCCGTCGAGGGCGTCCCGAACGGAACCACCGGCACGGGCCCGAGGGTCACGACCGGCTCGGCGAGCACGGGGCGATCCAGAGCGATCGCCGCCACCGCGAAGCCGGTCGCGACGGGGGGATGGGCGTGGACGACCGCCCTCACGTCGGGCCGCCGGCGGTAGACGGCGACGTGCATCAGGATCTCGCTCGTCGCGTGTCCGCCCCGTTCCGGGTGCCCCTGGAGGTCGGTCGTCACCACGTCGCCCTGGGCCAGGAAGCCCTTGCAGGCGCCCCCGGGTGTCACGTAAAGGCGATCGCCGTCGCGGGCCGAGACGTTGCCCTCGTTGCCCGCGACCAGTCCCTTCGCGTACAGGCGCCGTCCGATCTCGACGATGTCGGCGCGCAGCGAGTCGGCGCTCACGACGCCCGCGTCACGGCGGCGAGCGCGCGGTCGCGACAGGTGGCGGAGCAGAACGGCTCCTCGCGCCCGGCGACGCGCGCGGTGATGGCGCGCGAGCGCGGCACATAGGTATGGCACATGCGGTCGAGGACGAGGTCCTCGGGTGCGCGCACCTGTGGCCGGCTCCCTGGTCCGGGCTGGACCGGGCGCGTGCGCGTGAATGCCGAGGCGAGCGTGCGCAGCACCAGGCGCAGCAACAGCAGCCACAGCAGGGCCTGCACCACGAGCAGGACGCCCCGGATCAACGCCCCGCTCCGGCACCGGCCCGCTCGATGCGCGCGCGCAGCCGCTCCAGCTGCGGGTCGTCCGGGTGGCGCTTGAGCAGCTCCTGCCAGGCGGCGACGGCGTCCTGCGCCCGGCCCAGCCGCAGCAGGGCCACCACGCGGTTGTAGAGCGCCAGGCGATGGGCGGGATCCTTGGCGAGCGCCTGCTCGAGGGCGGCGAGCGCCTCTTTGTCCCGGCCCGCGCTCACGAGGCAGGCCCCGAGGTCGGTCGCCACGTCCGGAAGCGACGCGTCGATCGCGAGCGCCTCGCGGTACCAGCGGATCGCGTCGTCCCAGCGCTCGGCGTCCATGTAGAGGTTGCCGAGCTCGACGCGCGAGGCGGCCACCGCGGGGGCCGTGCTCGGCAGCACGCCCAACTGGGCGGCCATGTAGCCGACCACCAGGCCGAAGACGGTTCCCGCCAGCATGAAAACGAACGTGCCACGCCGCATGGGGAGATCAGGATAGCATCTTCACGCGCGTGCGGTCCGGGACTAGAATTCGCGAGCGACGGGTCGAGAGCGACCCGCCCTCTCGCAACCGACAGGGAGGTGGGCCGTGATCAAGCTCAAGAAGGTCCTCGTCCCGACCGACTTCTCGGACAGCGCCCGCCACGCATTCAGCTACGGCGTGTCCTTCGCCCGCGAGTATCACGCCGAGCTGGTCCTGCTCCACGTCGTCGAGAACCTGACGGTGGGCTATGCCAGCGACCTGTTCCCGGTTCCGATGGCGGAGGTGTTCCAGGAGATCTCGGGCTACGCCAAGACCGAGCTCGCGAAGCTCGCCGAGGAGGCGCGGCAGAAGGGGGTCGCCGTCACCGAGCTCGTGGTCCAGGGCAAGCCGTCCGCCGAGATCATCCGCCACGCCGCCGACAACGGGGTGGACATGATCGTGCTCGGGACCCACGGCAAGGGGATGCTCGACCAGGCCCTCTTCGGCTCCACCACCGAGCGCGTGGTGCGCCGGGCTCCCTGCCCGGTGCTGACCGTGCGCATGGCGGGACACGAGTTTGTCGATAACGACTAGTGGCCCGACCCGCTGATCTTGCGGGGGAATTCGTCGGGCTCGAGGTAGGGGGCAAGAGCCGAGACGAGGGCCTCGGCGATTTGTGGAGCGTCGCCCATGAAGGGCATAGGCTCCC
>Ga0209640_10004409_pt1 | contig 12356 bp, 11 predicted proteins | sample RifCSP10_1_FD_184018 | JGI IMG/M metagenome (GOLD analysis project Ga0209640, IMG submission 184018) | Soil microbial communities from Rifle, Colorado - Rifle CSP2_sed 10_1 (SPAdes) (version 2) | ecosystem: Environmental > Terrestrial > Deep subsurface > Rock core/Sediment | place: Rifle... | reverse complement strand
GGATCGCGCGCAAGCTTGGCGGTCTGCTTAACAGGCACACCCAGCATCTCTTCGAGCAAGTGGGCATCCATCTCGCACAGCTCGGGATGTTCCCTGAGGATGCTTTGATACGGGCAGTGTTTCAGGATCAGGCAGGGTGCCTCGGCATGCGCTTCCCAACGCGCCCGGTAATTCATCTCATTCAACTTTCGCACTGTTTGAAAAAGCCTTTGTGTTAAACTTCCGCGGGGTGGGTCTCCACGGATAAGGGCGCGGGCGACATTCTTCAGAAATTTTTCCTGTTCCGCCGGTTCTCGCGACTGCATGGCCTCTTGTAGCAGGGCGTGGGCGAGTAAATCCAGGTTTTCTCCCATTCTCTCACGGGACAGGCTGAAAACCTTGGACGGGCGTCCGCGCTCCTTTGGAGGGCGTTCTCCGATGATCTCAACGAATTTCATCTTTAGTAAAATCGCCAGGTGGTGGCGCACGTTGGCTGAAGTCATATGGAGGGCATGGCTGAGCTCCTCCGCAGTGACCGAGCTATGGTTTTCCAGGTAATCCAGGATGCGCTCGCGGGTGCTTTTCATAGCATTATTATATCCGAGGATGTATTTTTGCAAATATATTTTTTCATTATTTCATGTTGACAGAAGATTTCCGCGAGGTATAATAAAAACAAAATGCCACAGTTGACATGGATTATGGATGATTATCTCACCTGGGACGATTCTTTTGCAATCGCCCGCGCCTTAATTGAAAAGTTCCCCGCCATAGATTTGGAAGAAGTATCCTTATCGATGATCTACCATTGGACGGTATCCTTGCCCGGCTTTCAGGATGATCCGGAGCTGGCTAGTGACGCCATCCTGGCGGCAATCTATCAAGAATGGTTTGAGGAGGCTAATCCCGTATGACCGAAGACATTAATTCCCCTGGCTATGACATTCCCCCTGAACTGCAGGGCCAGGTGGCGATCACAACCCTGGACAAGATTTACAATTGGGGGCGACGCTCTTCTCTCTGGCCAATGATGTTCGGGCTGGCATGCTGCGCCATTGAGATGATTTGCACTGCCGCAAGCCGCTATGATTTTGCCCGCTTTGGTATGGAGGTAATGCGTCCCAGCCCACGCCAAAGTGATGTGATGATCGTTTCAGGCACGGTCACGAAGAAGATGATCCCGCAAATCGTCCGCCTGTACAACCAGATGCCGGAGCCGAAATACGTGGTCTCGATGGGTGCATGCGCTTCCGGTGGGGGCCCTTTTAAGGAGGGATATAACGTGGTCTCCGGAGTCGACAAATATGTTCCGGTGGATGTCTACGTCCCCGGCTGTCCGCCCACACCTCAGGCCCTGCTGCATGGCCTAATCAGTTTGCAGAAAAAGATCGACACACAATCCATCAAGACCGTCCGCTGGTACGGCAAAGAGGCGATCGAGTCCATTCCAGTTCCCGTGCTAGGCCCAGATATTATGGATCCGCGCGAGTACGCTGAGATCAGGAAATATACCCAGGAGAAACTTGCCAAAGAGCAGGCGGAACAGGCCGAGAAAGCTGCGGCCGTTGAAGCGGAAAACGCCGGATAATCAGGCCTGATTTTCAGGGCAATTAACGGAGAGCATTAATGAGCGAAGAGACCATTGTTCAAGAAAAATCTGAAATCGAAGCCAGATTTCCGGATTCTGTGACCCGGGATGAGCGCAAGGGTTATGAAGGTTATATCGTAAATGTGGGTAGCCTGCTCGAGTTTGCCAGGACCATTCGGGATGAAATGGGCTACGACTTTCTCTCCTCGGTAACCGGGGTAGATTATCTTCCAGACAACCAGATGGAGGTGGTTTATCACGCCTACCAGTCAACCGGCGGCCCAGCCCTGGTGTTTAAAGCTCAGGTGCCTCGAGACAGTTCTGCGGTGCCTTCTTTGGTCCCGGTATATCCTGGCGCTGATTTTCAGGAGCGGGAAGCGTGGGATTTGTTCGGGATTCGCTTTGAGGGGCATCCCAACCTTAAACGGATATTGATGTGGGAGGGCTTCGATGGCCACCCGATGCGTAAGGATTGGCGCGAGGCCTATTATGAAGAAGATGGTAAGCCCTTCAAGAGCCGCTGGCCGGAAGGAACAGTCTTTCGGGCCGAGGACAGAAATCCCTTTTATAAAAACGTCGATTATCCCGCAGGCTTTGATCCGGATAAATGGACGCCGGTGGGCGAAGCGGCGGTGTACGCCGGGCTGGGTAAGGTAGAACAACCCATTAGTGAGACGGCCCTCACCACCGACCAGTTGGTCGTAAATCTTGGCCCCCAACACCCTTCAACTCACGGAGTATTCCGGATGGTCGTCAGACTAGAGGGTGAAACGATCCGGCACCTGGAACCTGTAATGGGTTATCTTCACAGAAATCATGAGAAGATTGGGGAACGTAATACGTTCATCATGAATATGCCGTTCACCGACCGCCTTGATTATCTTTCGGCGATGAGCAACAACTTTGGCTATGCTCTCGCAGTTGAAAAATTAATGGGGATCAAGCCCCCGGAGCGGGCCGAGTACATTCGCGTCATGATGGCCGAACTGACCCGGATCAGCAATCACGTTTGGGCGATCGGTTTCCTGCTGAATGATCTGGGCGCATTCTTTACTCCGGCGCTTTATGCTATTGAAGAGCGGGAGTTGATCCTGGACATCTTTGAAGCTGTGGCTGGTTCTCGGATGATGTGCAATTATTTCCGCTTCGGCGGCATAGCGCGGGATTTGCCCGAGGGCGTTTTTGAGAAGGTGAGGGAGCTCGTTCTGGAGCGGCTCCCAAGAAAAATTGATGAGCTGGATGCCTTCTTGACTCAAAATGAGATTATCCGGACGCGGTGCGAGGGGGTTGGCATCCTCACTCCCGAAGAAGCGATCGCCTACTCGGCAGCCGGACCCGTTCTGCGGGCATCCGGGGTGCCTTATGACGTCCGGCGGGCAGACCCATACAGCATCTATGACCGGTTTGATTTCGACGTGGCGGTCCGCTATCACGGCGATATCTATGATCGCTACTTGATTCGGATGGACGAGATTCGGCAGAGTTTACGAATTTTGGAACAGGTGGTGCGCGACATCCCAGAAGGGCCGATCCAGGAGGGAAAACCGCAATACCAGGTGCGAGTACCGGCAGGAGAAGCCTATGGAAGAGTGGAAGGGCCCAAAGGCGAGCTTGGCTTCTACGTTGTTTCGAACGGCAAACCCAATCCCTGGCGGTATCACGTGCGCGCGCCATCCTTCATCAACCTGACCGCGATGAACGAGATGAGCAAGGGTAACAAAATTGCCGATGTAGTCGCCATATTGGGATCCATCGATATCGTTCTGGGAGAAACCGATCGCTAGCTTTGTGATACTGATTCATAAATAGCCTTGCGAAGGTTGGTCTTCCAGTACCTTCGCCTTGAACGGAAACCTTCGCAAGGCTTTTCAACAAATTAGATTTGTCAGCCAATTAGTGACCTGAACACAAACGGAGACCATTAATGTACGGACTTGGAATTCTAAAAGGCTTGGGAGTTACCCTCAAACACTTCATCGAGACTTATCTCGAAGATATACGCTGGCTCGGAAAGAAGCGGTATTACTCCTCAGAGGGAGTTGCCCACCGGATGAGCAGCAAGACCAGCGGTATTTTCACAGTGCAGTATCCGGAAGAGAGGTTAGTGACACCAGAGGAATTCCGGTTTATTCCGTTCTTGCTCTATGAAGTCGACGAAAATGGAGAGCAACACGATCGCTGCACCTCGTGCGGAATCTGCGCCAAGGTCTGTCCACCACAATGCATCTGGATTGTGAGGACCAATGACCCGGAAACCGGGCGGCCCATCCCGGAGCCGGAGGAGTTTTATATCGATGTGGACATCTGTATGAACTGCGGTTTTTGCGCGGAGTATTGCCCATTCGATGCCATAAAGATGGATCACGATTTCGAATTAGCAGTATACGATCGCCATGGCACCAACATATACGACAAAGAAAAGTTGAGCAAGCCGGTGTCGTATTATGCATCCATCCGCCCGACCAATTACGCCCGGGAAGAGGCTGCGAGAGCCGAAGCAGAGGCGGCGAAGGCAGCTCGAAAGGCGGCGCGCCGCTAGATTCAAGGGTAAAATTATGAATGTCAATAACAGCCTGTCAGACGTGTGACACCATAGGTTAAATGTAAGGAAAAACGGTATGATCAAGAGGAATATGGTTGAAGAAAAGGCAGTGATGGCTGCACTCAGCACAGTGCAGGAGCCCGAGCTGCATAAAGATCTTGTCACCTTGAATATGATTCAAGATCTAGAAATCAAGGGGGATCAGGTTGGCTTTACCATCATGCTAACCACGCCGGCGTGCCCGTTGAAAAACCAGATTGAGCGGGAAGCGCGGGCAGCAGTTGCGAGTGTGCCGGGGGTATCCGCTGTTGAAATCAGGTTTGATTCAAACGTGCCCAGTGATGGTCGCCAGCGCGGTTTGCTCGAGCTGCCAATTCGGAATGCGATTGCGGTTGCCTCCGGAAAAGGTGGGGTCGGTAAGAGCACGGTAGCAGTCAACGTGGCTGTCGCTCTGGCAGAGAGCGGCGCTCGCGTCGGTCTTCTAGATGCGGACATCTATGGACCGAACGTGCCTACCATGATGGGAGTAAGCCATCTGCCTCCTCCCAGGGACGGCAAGCTTTACCCGGCAGAAGCTTACGGCGTGAAGTTGATGTCCATTGGTTTCCTGGTGAAACCGGAGCAACCTCTCATCTGGCGTGGACCCATGCTGCATTCAGCCATCCGCCAGTTCCTCACCGACGTGGTGTGGGGCGAGCTGGATTACCTGGTGGTTGACTTGCCCCCTGGAACCGGTGATGCCGGCCTGAGTTTAGCGCAATCCATGCCGCTCAGTGGCGGTGTAATCGTGACTTTGCCGCAGCAGGTTTCGCTGGATGATGCCCGGCGAGGTCTGGAGATGTTCCGGCAGCTGAATGTCCCGATCTTTGGGGTTGTCGAGAATATGAGCTATCTCGAGCTACCAGACGGAACCAGGATGGATGTCTTTGGCTCCGGCGGCGGAGAGCGCCTGGCAAAGGAAGCGGGCGTTCCGTACATCGGAGCCATCCCAATGGATCCCTCGGTCCGGGAGGGCGGTGACAAAGGCGTCCCCGTCGTTGTAAGCCATCCAGATTCTGCCGTATCGCTGGCCTTGCAGCACATCACGAAAGACCTTGCTGCGAAAATTAGCGTCGCTGCAGTAAGCCAGGGTGACTTCATTCCCATCAACATGATCGGATAGGGATTGAGTGAATAATCAGCAGCTTTCCCTGAAAGCTGCTGACTATTCAACATCATATCTGTGAAATCATCTATGCAACCAATCGTTATCGGTATTCGCTTTCAAAAAGTTGGTAAGGTCTATCATTTCGACGCCGGCAGCTTCCAGGATATAAGACCGGGGGATTTTGCAGTCGTGGAGACCAGCCGTGGTCGCCAGCTGGGAGAGGTGGTCAAGATCATTGATGATCCTCAAAAGCCCCACGAAGGCGCCTGGAAACCAATCCAAAGAAAGGCTACGCCCCGCGATCTATTGTTGCGCCAGTTATGGCAACAGAAGGAAATAGAAGCGATGATAAATTGCCGGGCAAAGGCAGCCGAGCTGGACATCCCAGACGTAAAAATCGTTGCCGCAGAGTTCAGTTTTGATGGCGTAAGATTGTCCTTTCTGTACAGCACGGAGGACGGAGATAAGGTCGATCTGCGACCACTGCGCAGTGCGATGCGCAGGGCGTATCCAAAGTCAAGAGTAGAGATGCGCCAGATTGGCCCGCGCGATGTGGCAAAAATTATTGGTGGTATGGGCGCTTGTGGTTTAGAAACGCGCTGCTGTTCGATGTTCCTGACTGAATTCAGCCCAATATCGATCAAAATGGCCAAGGAGCAAGGGATCTCCCTGTCGCCGTCCGAAATCACCGGCATGTGCGGCCGGCTGCGGTGTTGTTTAATTTATGAATACGAGCAATATGTCAACGCTCGAAAACAGCTCCCCAAGCGCAATAAGCGCGTTGTTACCCCCATGGGAGAAGGCAGGGTCATCGATACTTATCCGCTGAAAGATGCCGTCCTCGTAGATGTGGAGGAGGTGGGACAGCACGAGTTTCAGCGTGAAGATCTTCAGCCCTGGGATGAGTTGGAAGCTTTGCGAAGAAAATCTGAGGCGCCTTGCGACCGGCATGAGAACGGCGGCTGTACCTGTGGCGAAGGGAATTCGTGATCTCATTTTTGCCTGAAGCAGAAGAATTGTTCGAATATACACGCCAGTTGCGACGGGACTTTCATCGTCACCCTGAGCTGGGGTTTCAAGAATTTCGGACGGCAGGAATTGTCGCCAGAGAACTCACTGCACTTGGCTTGGAGGTCAGCACAGGGATCGCAGAGACTGGGGTTGTGGCGCTCTTAGAGGGCAAACAGGATGGTCCCGTAGTTCTCCTGCGGTTTGACATGGATGCCCTGCCCATCGAGGAAGAGACTGGTGCAGAATACGCCTCTCAAAATCCTGGAGTGATGCATGCCTGCGGTCACGATGGGCATACTGCGATCGGCCTGACGGTTGCGCGATTATTACATGAGCGCCAGGAAGCGTTGAGTGGCACAGTTAAGTTTGTTTTTCAACCGGCTGAAGAGGGTTTGGGCGGTGCGGCGAAAATGATGGCTGAAGGCGTTCTGGAAGGACCGAGACCCGATATGGCTCTGGCGCTGCATATCTGGAATGACAAACCCCTTGGCTGGCTTGGAATCACGTCCGGACCGGTGATGGCTGCGGCAGATACATTCGCTATTACACTTACCGGCAAGGGCGGTCACGGCGCCAGCCCACACCAAACCAAAGATCCGGTAGTCGCGGCCGCCCAAATTGTGTCTGCGGTGCAGAATATCGTGTCGAGGAATGTAAATCCTCTCGATTCGGCGGTCATCAGCGTGACGGCGATGAACGCCGGAGACGCTTTTAATGTGATCCCATCGGCTGTGCGGCTGAAAGGTACAATCCGAACATTTGAAGCGGATATCCGTACGCTCGTCCAGGAACGTTTTCGCCAAATTGTAAGCGGCATGGCGGGGGCCTTCGATTGCCAGGTGGAAATCCAGCTGGAAAAAGTTACGCCCGCGGTAGTTAATGATTTCGAAGTTACGGGAAAGGTGCAAGAAATCGCCCGTGAGGTTTTTCCGAAAAAGTCCATGGTGACCGACTATCGCACCATGGGATCAGAAGATATGGCTTACCTGATGGAAGATATTCCCGGGTGCTACTTTTTCATCGGATCAGCGGATCGTGAAAAGGGCCTGGATGCCGCGCATCATAACCCGCGCTTTGACTTCGATGAACGGGTGATGCCCGCTGCTGCGGGTTTGATGGCTTCCATAGCAGCGCATTTATCGAATTCATAAAGAGATGGGCGACTTTGGAAATGGTAGCAAGCGCGCCTTGCATTTTCACCGGGCGCCGCGCCGCGTTGTATCCCTGGTACCATCGATAACCGAAAGTCTGTGGGACCTGGGCCTGGGGGAAAGCCTGGTTGGAATTACCGATTACTGCATCTTTCCAGCAGATCAGCTGCAAGGCCTGCCGCGTTTGGGCGGTCCAAAAAACCCTCGAGTTGACGAAATTGTGGCCTTAAACCCTGACCTGATCCTGGCTAACCAGGAAGAAAACACGCCAGCAACAGTGAATGCATTGGAAACCGCCGGGCTGCCTGTTTTGGTTACGTTCCCGACTACGGTGCGTCAGGCTCTGGATGTGCTTTGGATGATCACCGGAATCTATCAAAGTCAGACGGCAGCAGTTCGACTGGAAACTTTGGAATTTACCCTGGAATGGATGCAATCTGCTTCTTACGATCAAAGCAAAAAGCGCTATTTTTGTCCAATCTGGCAGGATACCACCAGTTCTGGTGTACGCTGGTGGATGACCTTCAACCAGCATACCTACATCCATGATTTGCTCAGCCTGGTCGGTGGAGAGAATGTGTTTTCTGATCGGGATCGGCATTATCCGCTGGCAGCGGATTTGGGCGATGGCTCGCCGGAAGACCCTGGAGATCGGGATACGCGTTATCCGCGCGTGGACCTGGAGGAAATACTCCGGGGTGATCCAGAAATCATCCTGCTGCCCAGCGAGCCTTTTGGGTTCAACGAACAGCATAAGCAGGCGATCGAGGATCTGATGGGGGAAACAACTGCTGCAAAAAATGGTCGAGTATACCTGGTGGATGGGAGTTTGCTCACCTGGCACGGCACACGCCTCGGTAAAGCCTTTCAAGAATTGCCCGGTCTCTTCTCCTAACGGAACGCCGCAACAGTTCCAGATTGAAGATTGAAAGTTGAAGGTCGGCGGCCGGATTTACGTTCGTTCTCGAACGCGCACGCTTGACGCTGTTTTTATATGATGGTAAAATGTGTTTCATCAGAATAATCCGAATAATATGATTAATCATATTAATTGATTAACGGGAAGTAATATGACGAATGGAAAGCTCGCTTACGAATTCTTGGATTATTTGGTGAGCAGTGCAAACGGGGAAGAGAAAAGCGACCGGCTGCCTTCATTGAACAATTTAAGTGAAGAGCTGGGCCTCAGTGTATCCCGGCTGCGCGAGCAGTTAGAGGTGGCCCGAGCACTGGGTTTTGTGGAGGCGCGTCCGCGAACCGGTATCCGCCGCCTGCAATATTCGTTTCTACCTGCCATTAAGAAAAGCCTTTCTTATGCCATCTCCCTGAACCCGGAAAATTTCGAGCCTTTTGCTGATTTGCGCAAGCACATCGAAGCAGCCTATTGGCATCAGGCGGTGGCGCAGCTGACTCCCGAAGACCATGAGGCGCTCCGCTCCCTATTGGAAAAAGCCTGGGAAAAACTGCGCGGTAATCCCATCCAAATCCCCCAGGCGGAACACCGTGAGCTTCATCTGCGAATCTACCGGCGGCTGAAAAACCCGTTTGTGCTTGGCCTGTTAGAGGCCTATTGGGATGCCTATGAGGAAGTCGGATTGAACGTTTACGCGGACTATTTTTACCTTCACGAAGTCTGGAAGTTCCATCAGCAAATGGTCGAGGCGATTTGCCGAGGGGACTACGAGGCTGGTTATAACGCACTGGTCGAACACACCGACCTGATTTATCACCGTCCTCTATCCATTTCAGATGAAGAAAAGGTTTTGAACCAAAGTTGATCACGGTCCTGACCGTGATTTCAAGGAGTAAGAAGCCAATGTCTGATATCCAAACTGTTGAAAAGGTGAGCCCCACGAAAGATCTCGAACCGATCGTGAATGATTTTTCCATTACGGTCGGCACGGTCAACGGATCGGGTAGCCAGACCTCAAACTTAACCATTCTGCGAGCGCTGTTCAAAATGGGGATACCGGTATCGGGGAAAAACCTGTTTCCCTCGAATATTCAGGGTTTGCCAACCTGGTATACCATCCGGGTAAACAAAGATGGTTTCACGGCCCGGCGGGAGGAACACGAGATTGTTGTGGCCATGAATCCAGCGACGTTTGCGGAGGACCTGGAAAAAGTAGTGCCCGGTGGGGCTTTCTTTTACCCGGATGACATCCGGCAGGCCATCCGGCGTGATGACGTTGTCACTTATCCGATGCCAGTTAAACATCTGGTCCGGGATTCCGAAGCTCCGGCAAATCTGCGGGATTACGTCGCCAATATGGTTTACGTCGGAGTCCTCGCTCAAATTTTGGGCATCGATCTTGACAAAATCCACCTGGCGCTCGATTTCCACTTTAAAGGCAAACAGAAACCCATCACTCTGAACTTCAGTATCATCAGAAGCGCTTTCACCTGGGTAGCGGAAAATCTCGTCAAGCAAGATCCATACTGGTTAGAGCCTATGGACGCCACGCATGACTTCATCATGACGGATGGAAACACGGCGGCTGCCTTGGGCTCGATTTATGGGGGCGTACACTTTGTTTCCTGGTATCCGATCACACCCGCTTCCAGCCTGGCTGAAGCGCTTGAGCAATATCTGCCGACCTTGCGGAAGGATCCAGAAACCGGAAAGAACACATTTGCCGTCGTTCAGGCCGAGGATGAGCTCGCCGCAATTGGCATGGCAATCGGAGCGGGTTGGTCCGGGCTGCGGGCGATGACGTCCACTTCTGGGCCAGGACTCAGCTTGATGACGGAATTCGCCGGATTCGCGTATTACTCCGAAGTGCCCGTGGTCATATGGGATATTCAACGGGTGGGTCCCAGCACCGGTCTGCCCACCCGTACCTCGCAGGCAGATCTCAGCATGGTTAACTACCTGGGGCACGGCGATACTCAACAGATCATCCTTTTTCCTGGTTCTGTCAACGAATGTTTCGAGTTTGGTTGGAAAGCATTTGATTTGGCTGAACGGCTGCAAACACCGGTGTTCGTACTCAGCGATCTTGACCTGGGGATGAACCAGTGGATGACCAATCCATTCAATTATCCCAATACTCCCATGGATCGAGGCAAAGTACTGTGGGAGGAAGACCTTGAGAAGATGGCAGAAAAATGGGGCCGGTACCTGGACGTCGATGGAGATGGTATTCCCTACCGGACTTTGCCCGGAAACCGGCACCCTGCAAGCGCTTACTTTACGCGGGGCACCGGTCACGACGAATACGCTCGTTACACCGAAGACCACGAGGACTACGCCAGAGTAATGAGCCGTCTAAAAAAGAAATTCGAAACAGCGCGAGACAACGTGCCAAAACCGGTCCTCCATTCAATGGGGGAAGCCGAAATAGGGATTATCGCTTTCGGATCCACAGAACCTGCGATCGCAGAGGCGCGGCATTATTTGTCTGAGCAAGGGATCAAGACTGATTATCTGCGCTTGCGTGCCATCCCCTTCTCGAAGGAGGTCGCTGATTTTGTGCACGCTCACCAGCGTATTTATGTCGTGGAAATGAACCGGGATGGACAGTTACACCAGTTGTTGACTTTAGAATTTCCAAGTCAGAGCGAAAAAATTATCTCCCTTGCCCATCTGGACGGACTACCGGTGACAGCAAAATGGGTCCAGGAAGGGATTCAGGCCAAGGAGGTGAAATAACCATGTCAAACCAAACAACTACGCGTCCTCGCGTGAACGTGAATTTAGCTGGATTGCAAAAATCCGATTATCGGGGGGCAACTTCTACCCTGTGCCAGGGCTGCGGGCACAACTCCATTTCCAGCCAGATCATCGCAGCTGCCTATGAGCTCGATCTCGTACCGGAAAATGTCGTCAAGTTCAGCGGGATTGGTTGTTCCAGCAAGAGCCCAACCTACTTTTTAGACCGCTCGTTCGGTTTTAACGGTTTGCACGGCAGGATGCCCTCGATTGCGACCGGAGCCATGTTCGGGGACCGCACCCTGATTGGCCTGGGGGTGAGTGGTGATGGGGATACAGCCAGTATTGGAATGGGCCAGTTTAAACACGTCATGCGCCGGAACGTCCCGCTGGTATACATTGTGGAGAACAACGGCGTTTATGGGCTGACAAAGGGACAATTTTCGGCGACCGCGGAGACCGGTTTAAGCCTTAAGAACCATGGCACCAACCCGTATATGCCCGTAGACATTGCCTGGGAAGCGGTGGTCAGTAACGCAACCTTCGTAGCTCGGTCCTTTGCGGGAGATCCAAAACAAGTGAAAGAATTGATCAAGGCGGCGCTCAGCCACAATGGCATTGCCGTGCTGGACATTATCAGCCCGTGTGTTACCTTCAATAACAGGGATGATTCAATGCACTCATACGCCTGGGGTAAGGATCACGAAGCGCCGTTGCACGAGCTGTCCTATGTCCCCCCGCGAGAAGACATCATGATTGAGTATGAAGAGGGTGAGATCATTGATGTAACCATGCATAACGGGTCTACGGTCATTCTAAAGAAGTTAGAACACGATTATGATCCTACCGATCGGGCAAGGGCTATTGTTATGCTGGAGGAGGCCAACGCCAAGAACTGGCTGATCACCGGCTTGATTTACATTGACACCAGCAAACCTTCCCTGTTGGACATCTACGGGTTGACAGATACTCCCCTCAATCGATTGCCGGAGGACCGGATTCGTCCGTCCAGGGAGACGATCCAAAAGGTCAATGAATTGATGTTTTGATTGGGGAGGTGAGTAGTTAGTTTCTCGTGCAAATCTGATTTGCAGAGAACCTTGCGAAGGTTTTACGCTCGCGCGATGATCCCGGAAATCCAACCTTCGCAAGGTTTTGCCCGAAGATCTCGTTAGTGTAAAGGGATCAGATAACTGGTCTTTGGACATCCCATTTCCTTGGAAATGGGATGTTTTACATTATGCAAATGGGAACCTTTAGCATCTGAGAGCGTTTTAAGCTTAAAC
>Ga0209640_10004407_pt1 | contig 12357 bp, 11 predicted proteins | sample RifCSP10_1_FD_184018 | JGI IMG/M metagenome (GOLD analysis project Ga0209640, IMG submission 184018) | Soil microbial communities from Rifle, Colorado - Rifle CSP2_sed 10_1 (SPAdes) (version 2) | ecosystem: Environmental > Terrestrial > Deep subsurface > Rock core/Sediment | place: Rifle... | reverse complement strand
AGCGCCGAGCTTGACGCGCACGGTCGCGGTGCTCATGCCCGCGCTCCGCCAAGGCTACGGCGGACTCGAATCCGCCGGAACACTTTTGTGCGACGGCGGATCATGTCCGCGCTCCGCCAAGGCTACGGCGGACTCGAATCCGCCGAAGCACTTTGGTGCGACGGCGGATCATGCCGCCGCCCCCGCGTGCGCGCACGCCGCGAACGCGGCGAGCCGCGCCATCACGCGCTCCACCGTCTGCTCCGGCGGCTCGCGCGCGCTGTCGACGATCACGTCGGCCTCGGCATAGACCGGGTAGCGCTCGGCCATCAATCGGGCAAGCACGGCGCGCGGGTCGCCGGTCTTCAGCAGCGGACGGCCGCCGCGGCGCGCCACGCGCGACGCCAGCACCTCGATATCGGCGCGCAGCCAGACCGATATGCCGTGCAGCTTCACGAACGCACGCGTCTCGGGGTCGACGAACGCGCCGCCGCCGGACGCCAGCACGCAGGGCGGGCCGGACAGCAGGCGGCGCATGACGCGGCGCTCGCCGGCGCGGAATTCCGGCTCGCCGTAGCGGGCGAAGATCTCCTCGATGGTGCAGCCGGCCGCGGTCTCGATCTCGGTATCGGCATCGATGAAAGGCAGACCAAGCTGCTCGGCGAGCCGCTTCCCGACATACGTCTTACCCGCGCCCATGAGTCCCACGAGCACGATGGTCTTATCCACCTTCACTGCGCTGTCCTTCGCGCCCGGCGATTCGCGCAGGGCTTGCGCGGCCGCTCTCAATCGCGGCAAATTACCCGGCCCACTATAAGTCGAAACGCGCCATGCTGCCAGCAACCGCCGGCGCGGAAAGGATTCGATGCCGCTGAACGCCGCCGCACGTAAGATTTCGTTTATCATCATCGTCATCGCGGTGCTCGTCATCGCGGGCGGCGCGGTGTTCCTCGCCACGTGGAATATCCCGCCGCCGACCAAGCCGGTCGAAAAGGTCATTCCGGATGCGAAGCTCCCGCGCTGAGCTCGCGGTGCTGGCGGCGCTCGCGATCGCGGGCGTCGCGCTTGGCGCGTCCGCCTTCGCGCAGGTCGGCCCGACGATCCGGCTGGGGCCGCCGACCACCCAGGCGGCTCCGGTCCCCAAACCGCAGACCGTGCCGCAGCCAGCCCCGGCCGAGCCCGAAGCCGCAACCCGGCCGGGGCCGCAGCCGGTCGCTGTCCAGCCGGCCCCGCCACAGCAGCCGCAGCCGTCGCAGCCGATGCAGGCTGCGCCGGTACCGGCGCCTCCGGCGCCATCGACCGCCTCGACAGCGCCGGGCCAGCGCTTCGACCTGCCGCGCACGCTGACCGGCATCGAGGTCGCCCCGGTCGATGCGATCGACCCGGATTCGGTGGGCGTGCTGGGGCCGCAGGGCGGCGGCTTCGCAGCCGATCTGTGGCGCGGCACCGAACGGGCGATGGCCGAGCGGTTGCTGCCGGCGATACCAGGCGCGAACGGCTCGCCCGCCATGCACGCGCTGGCGCGGCGGCTGCTGCTCACGCAAGGCGTCGCACCCGGCGGTCCCGGGGCGAGCGCAAGCCTGTTGGCGATCCGCGTCGAGCGCCTGATCGCGCTGGGCGACACCACGGGCGCGCTCGATCTGGCGCGCGCCGCACCGTCGCGCGCAGGCGATGAAGGCGTGCTGCGCGGCGAGCTGGAAAGCCTGTTCTATGCCGGCGATACGGCGGCGGCGTGCGCGCGGCTGCGGGCGCAGCGGCGCGATGCAACCCCGTATTTGCAGCGCGCGACGGCGTTCTGCCTGGCGCACGACGGCGATGTGGCGCGCGCCACGATGCTGGCCGGTCTGATGCGCGAGCAGGCGAGCGATGCCGCCGATCCGTTTTTCGACCTGATCGATGCGCTGGGCGGCGGCGCGGCGCCGAAGCTGGATACGCGCGATCCGACCGGGCTGCAGCTTGCCATGCTGCGTGCGGCCAAAGCCGCGCCGCCGAGCGCCGCCGTTGCATCGCCGAACGGCGCCGTGCTGCGCGCGCTGGCGTTCTCGGCCGACGCGCCGGCCGAGACCCGGCTGGGCGCCGCCGAGCGCGCCTATGCGTCCGGCATGATCACCGAGGAAGACATCATCGAGCTGTACAACACGGTCGGGTTCGCCGCCGCGCGCATCAAGTCGCCGTTCGCCGCGGCGGAATCCGAATGGGGCCCGACCACGCGCGCATTGTTGATCCGCACCGCCGCGGCGGCCGCCAATGCCGCGGTGCGCGTCGAAACGCTGCAGCGCACGTTCGCTATCGCGGCCAAGAAGGGCGGGCGCGATGCGCTGCTGCCGATCGGCGCCATCGTGGTGCGCGATCTGGACCAGGGCGCGATCCCGCGCGGCTTCATGCCGGATGCCGTGCGCGTGCTGTTCGCCGCCGGCGACGCGGAGGATGCCGCACTGTGGATGCAGCGCGTGCAGACCGATCCGGCCGCGCGCGACGCAGCGCTCGAGCTGTGGCCGCTGGCACAGATCGCCGCCGCGCCGGCGCTGGGCTGGGATTCGGCGGCGTTCGCCGCGTGGCTCGCCGCCGCGCGCAAGGCCGCGCCCGCCGCCGCTGATGCCCGCGCGGCATTGCTGGTGAGCCTGTGCTCGGGATTGGGCGCGCAGATTCCCAATAACGATTGGGCGGCTGCGATGGGCAAGGATGCGGTGCAGCGGGCGGCGCCCAATCCGGTGCTGCTGCGGCTGTTGAGTCACGCCGCGACCGGCAAGCGCGTCGGCGAGACCGTGCTGCTGTCGCTGGCCATGATCGGCGAAGCCGGCCCGGCGCAGGCGCACCCGATCGCCCTGTCGAGCACGCTGTCGGCGCTCGGCGCGATCGGGCTGGACCGCGAGGCCCGCGCGCTGGCGATCGAAGCCGCGCTCGCCGCCGGGCTGTGACAAAACGTCTCAGCACCCCCACCCCATCCCTCCCCCATCGAGGGGGAGGGGGTAAAAAAAGTGGGCTCGAACTTTTACTCCCTCCCCCCTTGTGGGGGAGGGTTGGGGTGGGGGGTCCGTTTTGACGAAATGAGTGCTCGCGCGGCGAAGGATTCTCACAACACGATTGGCCTCTCGCGCCACGGCGAAGCGTTTCTGGAGATGCTGGTCGCCGAGCGCGGCGCGGCGGCCAACACAGAGGCCGCCTACAAGGCGGATCTCAAGCATGTGACGGCATTCTTGCAGCCGGCCGCGCTGGAAGATGCCGATAGCGCGGCGTTGAAATCGTATTTCGCGGCGTTGGCGCGCGAGGGCGGAAGTCCCCGCACCGCGGCGCGCCGGTTGTCCGCGCTGCGCCAGTTCTTCCGCTTCCTGGTCGCCGACGGTGTGCGCGCCGACGATCCGTCGGCAGTGCTGGACGCGCCGCGGCAGAGCCGCAGCCTGCCGAAGATCCTGGCGGCGGAGGATGTGACCAGGCTGCTCGACGCCGCGCGCGCCATGCCGGGACCCGAGGGCGTGCGCGCCACGGCGCTATTGGAAATCCTCTATGCCAGCGGTCTGCGGGTGAGCGAGCTGCTCGGCCTCACGCTCGAATCGGCGCGGCGCGATCCGCGCTTCATGCTGGTGCGCGGCAAGGGCGGCAAGGAGCGGCTGGTGCCGCTGGGCGCGCCGGCGCGCCGCGCGCTGGGGGCGTACCTAAAAGTGCGCGCGAAATTCGCGCCGCGCGGCCGGGAATCGCGCTGGCTGTTCCCCTCGCGCGCCAAGGGCGGCCGGCTCACGCGCCAGCGCTTCGGCCAGATCGTCAAATCGCTCGCCGCGACGGCCGGCCTTGACCCGCGCAAGGTCTCCCCGCATGTTCTGCGCCACGCTTTCGCGAGCCACCTGCTCGACGGCGGCGCCGACCTCAGGACCGTGCAGCAAATGTTGGGCCACGCCGACATCGCGACGACCCAGATCTACACCCATGTGATGCGCGACAAGCTGACCGCGCTGGTGCGAAGCGCGCACCCGCTCAGCCGTCAACGCCGCCGCGCGTCCTAGATCACCGTACGCGCGCCGTCGTGGCGGACACGCATTTCCACTCCTACCTCGATTTCGAGAAGCCGATCGCCGAGCTCGAAGGCAAGATCGAGGAGCTGCGTCATCTATCCGACGCCAACGGCATCAACATCGGCGAGGAGGTGGCGCGGCTGCAGGGCCGCGTCGAGCGCCAGATCCGCCAGACCTATGCCAAGCTGTCGCCGTGGCAGAAGGTGCTGGTCGCGCGGCATCCGAACCGGCCGCACTGCCTCGACTATGTCAACGCGCTGATCGAGAACTTCACCCCGATGGCCGGCGACCGCGCGTTCGGCGAGGACGCGGCGGTGATCGGGGGCCTGGGCCGGTTCCGCGGCCGCTCGGTCCTGGTGCTTGGGCAGGAAAAGGGCGCCGAGACCGCGGCGCGGGTGAAGCACAATTTCGGCATGGCGCGGCCCGAGGGCTACCGCAAGGCGCAGCGGCTGATGAGCCTCGCCGAGCGGTTCGCAATCCCGGTGGTGACGTTCGTCGACACGCCGGGCGCCTATCCCGGCATCGGCGCCGAGGAGCGCGGCCAGGCCGAGGCGATCGCGCGTTCGGTCGAGACCTGCCTGAACCTGCGGGTGCCGATCGTGGCGACCATCATCGGCGAAGGCGGCTCGGGCGGCGCAATCGCGCTCGCCGCCGCCAACATCGTGCTGATGCTGGAGCACGCGATCTATTCCGTGATCAGCCCGGAGGGTTGCGCCTCGATCCTGTGGCGCGACGCGGCGCACGCCAAGGACGCGGCCGAGGCGCTCAAGATCACCGCGCAGGACCTGCACGGGCTTGGCATCGTGGATCAGATCGTGGCCGAGCCGATGGGCGCGGCGCACCGCGCGCCCGACGAGGCGATCAAGGCGACCGGCGATGCGATCGAGGCGGCGCTGCACAGCCTGGCCGGCAATGACGGCGACCGTCTGCGGCAGGATCGGCGCGAGAAGTTCATGAAGATCGGCGCGGAGTTCCGCGCTTAGCTTTTTTTATTGTCCTGCCCGGGCGAAGACGGAGGTTAGATGTTAGCTCCGTTCGCCCTGAGTAGGCCCGGCGCGGAGGCGACGGGCCGTATCGAAGGGCGTGCGGAAAATTCCGTACGGTCGTCGCACTCGCGCCTCACACCGTCTTGCCGTGGCAGTGCTTGAATTTCTTGCCCGACCCGCACGGGCAGGCGCTGTTGCGCGGCACCTTGCCCCAGGTGCTGGCATCGTTGGGGTCGATCCAGCGGCCGCTGGCATCGTCGCGCTTCCAGTGCGGCGGCAGGCTCTGCGGCCGGGTCGCGCCGGACCCGCCGCCGACCACACGCGGCTGCAACGCGCGCGGCGCCGCAGCCGGCAAGCCGTCGGTGCCGGTCGCGGCCAGGCTGAGCGCCGGATCGAGGCGCCCCTCGTGCATCTGGCGCCCGCCGCGCTGCGCGGCGACCTGCTCGACCACCTGCTGCGGCTGCTCGACCCGCAGCTCCACATGGCTCATCACCGAGGTCATGGTCTCGCGCAGCCGCGCCAGCATGCCCTCGAACAGCTCGAACGCCTCGCGCTTGTATTCGTTCAGCGGATCGCGCTGGCCGTAGGCGCGCAGGCCGATGCCCTGACGCAGGTGGTCGAGCCCCAGCAGATGCTCCTTCCAGGTCTGGTCGAGGATCTGCAACAGCAGGCTCTTCTCCGCCAGCTGCATGATCTCGGCGCCGTAGTTCGCGCTCTTCTGCGCCATCTTGAGCTGCACCGCCTGATTGATGCGGTTGCGGATCTCCTCGTCGGCGATGCCCTCTTCCTTGGCCCAGTCCGGGATCGGCAGGTTGAGATTCAGCAGCCGCACGCACTCCTCGTGCAGGAGCCTGGTGTCCCACTGCTCGGCATAGGCGCGTTCCGGAATCGCCTTGGCGACGATCTCGCCGATCACCTCCTCGCGCATCGAGAGCACGATGTCGGAGACCTCGGCCGAGCGCATGAATTCCTTGCGCTGCTCGTAGATCTCCTTGCGCTGGGCGTTCATCACGTCGTCGAACCGCAGCAGGTTCTTGCGGATCTCGAAGTTGCGCGCCTCGACCTTCTGCTGCGCCTTCTCCAGCGCCTTGTTGACCCACGGGTGGACGATCGCCTCGCCCTCTTCCAGCCCGAACCGCTGCAGGATCGAATCGATCCGCTCGGCGGCGAAGATGCGCATCAGGTCGTCTTCCAGCGACAGGAAGAACTTGGACGCGCCCGGATCGCCCTGGCGGCCCGACCGGCCGCGCAGCTGGTTGTCGATGCGCCGCGCCTCGTGCCGCTCGGTGCCGATGACGAACAGCCCGCCGGCCTTCAGCACCACCTCGCGCGCCGCCGCGACCTCCGCGATGTGGCGCTGGCGGACTTCCGCCTCGCGCGCCTTGCGCTCGGCCTCGTCGGCGATGCCGCCGAGCTCGGTCTTCACCATCATGTCGATGTTGCCGCCGAGCTGGATGTCGGTGCCGCGGCCGGCCATGTTGGTGGCGATGGTCACCGCGCCGGCCTGGCCGGCCTGGGCGATGATGTAGGCCTCCTGCTCGTGGTAGCGCGCGTTCAGCACCGCGTGCGGCACCTTCTTCTGCTTGAGCAGGTTGGACAGGATCTCCGACTTCTCGATCGAGACCGTGCCGACCAGCACCGGCTGCTGCCGGTTGCGGCATTCCTCGATCAGCTTGGCGATGGCCTCGTACTTCTCCTTCGCCGTGCGGTAGACCTCGTCGTCCATGTCGTCGCGGATGCACGGGACGTTGGTGGGGATTTCCACCACGTCGAGGTTGTAGATCTCGGCGAACTCGCCGGCCTCGGTCATCGCCGTGCCGGTCATGCCGGCGAGCTTCGGATACAGCCGGAAGTAATTCTGGAACGTGATCGACGCGAGCGTCTGGTTCTCGTTCTGGATCTCGACCTTTTCCTTCGCTTCCAGCGCCTGGTGCAGACCCTCGGAGTAGCGCCGGCCTTCCATCATGCGGCCGGTGAACTCATCGATGATGATGATGCGCCCGTCCTTCACGATGTAATCGACATCGCGGGTGAACAGCTTGTGCGCGCGCAGCGCCTGGTTCACGTGGTGGACGAGCGAGATGTTGGCGATGTCGTACAGCGAGTCGCCCTTGAGCCACCCGGCCTGGGCCAGGAGCTGCTCCATCGTGTGGTTGCCCTGCTCGGTCAGCGTGACCGCGCGGGCCTTTTCATCCTTCTCGTAATCTTCGGGGGCAAGGCTCGGGAGCAGCGCATCGACCCTGCGGTACAGCTCGGACGAATCCTCCGCCGGGCCGGAGATGATCAGCGGCGTGCGCGCCTCGTCGATGAAGATGTTGTCGACCTCGTCGACGATCGCGTAGTTGAACGGCCGCTGCACCATCTCGGCCAGCGAGAACTTCATGTTGTCGCGCAGATAGTCGAAGCCGAATTCGTTGTTGGTGCCGTAGGTGATGTCGGCGGCATAGGCCTCGCGCCGCTCGGCGTCCGACAGCCCATGCACGATGACGCCGACGGTGAGGCCGAGGAACGTGTAGATCTGCCCCATCCACTCGGAATCGCGGCGGGCGAGGTAGTCGTTCACCGTGACGATGTGGACGCCCTTGCCGGACAGCGCGTTCAGGTAGGCCGGCAGGGTCGCGACCAGCGTCTTGCCTTCGCCGGTCTTCATCTCCGAGATCATGCCCTGGTGCAGCACCATGCCGCCGATCAGCTGCACGTCGAAATGGCGCTGACCCAGCGTGCGCTTGGACGCCTCGCGCACCGTCGCGAACGCCTCGACCAGGAGGTCGTCGATTTCGGCGCCGTCGGCGAGGCGCTGCTTGAATTCGGCCGTGCGCGCGCGCAAGGCCTGGTCCGAGAGCCTTTCCAGCTCCGGCTCCAAGGCATTGATATCGCGGACGGTCTTGCCGAGGCGCTTGACGCTGCGGTCGTTTGCGCTGCCGATCACGCGCCGCGCAAGGGAGGCGAGCATGCTGATTAGACCATTAATACGTGCTGATGGCGGAGCTTAGCACACAGATAGGCGTGGGTCCCAAGCCTGTCAACGCAACCGGATGTGACCGCGCCGGACTATTTGGGCCGCGGATCGCGCAAGCCCTCGTCCGGCCGCGGAAGCTTGCCGGCCCTAAGCAACCGGACGGCCTGGACGAGCGACCGGGCGGCGTTGCGCACCTCCTCCTTGGTGAGCTGGGTACCCGGCATACCGCGCCGAACCTCGACGTTTGCCATGTGCACAACCTTCCGAGCGTCGTTGAGAAGGCCATTGCATACGCCCGGATCCGCACGGCGCCTGCCAAAGGCGGCACGTTGCACCGGTTGCCCCAATGTGCATGATGCCGGTGAATTGTCGTTAGCCGCCGCGCCCGTCGGCGCCGGCCGAAAGGACCCCATGTCTTCGGTGTTGCGCGCAGCCGCCGCGGTTGCGCTGATCGCGGTTTCCGGCGCAGTTGCCGCCCAGACCGCGCCCAAACCGTCCGATGATCCCGTGGTCGCCCGGGTCAATGGCGAGGAAATCCGCCGCTCCAGCGTGAACGCGGTTCTCGAGACGCTGCCGGCGCAGTATCGCGCCCTGCCGATGGAGCAGCTGTATCCGGTGATGGTCAAGCAGCTCATCGACCAGAAGCTGATGGCGCAGGCGGCGCGCAAGGCCAATTTGCACAACGACCCGGAGGTGAAGACACGGGTGGCGCAGATGGAGGATCGGGTGCTGCAGCAGGTGCTGGTCAATCGCGCGGTGACCGCCGAAGTGACCGAAGCCAAGGTGCGGGCGCGCTACGACCGGGTGGCCAAGGACGCGCCGGCGCACGACGAGATGCGGGCGCGGCACATCCTGGTCGAGACGCAGGATCAGGCCAAGGCGGTGATCGGCGAGCTAGCCAAAGGCGTCGATTTCGCCGACTTGGCGCGCAAGCGGTCCAAAGGCCCGAATGCGGCGGCCGGCGGCGACCTGGGCTATTTCAGCCGCGAGGACATGCCCAAGGAGTTCGGCGATGCGGCGTTCGCGCTGAAGCCCGGCGAGACCACCAAGGAGCCGGTGAAATCGCCGGTCGGCTGGCACGTCATCAAGGCGGAGGACAAGCGCAAGGCCGGCCCGCCGCCCTACGAGGACACCAAGGAGGAGATCTCCAACCAGCTCGCGCAGGAAGCGGCGCAGAAATTCGTCGCCAGCCTGCGCGAGGGCGCCAAGATCGAAAGCTTCGACCTCGAAGGCCGGCCGGAGGCGGACGCGCCGCCGCCGGCGATGCGCCGGGTGCAATAACGCCGCATGCCGCCCATCTCACCGCTCGCGCCCACGGCGTCGCCGACGCTGCCGCCGATCCCGGGCGTTCGCCTGGCGAGCGCGGCCTGCGGCCTGCGCTACAAGGGCCGCACCGACCTGCTGCTGGTGGAGCTTGCGCCGGGCACCGCGGCCGCCGGCGTGTTCACCCGATCGCTGACCGCGGCCGCGCCGGTGGAATGGTGCCGTCGGGTCGTCAAGCGGGGTCGGGCGCGCGCCATCGTGGTGAATTCCGGCAACGCCAACGCGTTCACCGGGCTGGTCGGGCGGAAATCGGTCGAGCACGAGGCCAAGGCCGCGGCGAAGCTGTTCGGCTGCGCGCCGCATGAGGTGCTGCTGGCATCGACCGGCGTGATCGGCGAGCCGCTGCCGGACCAGAAGATCGTCGACGCGCTGCCCGGCCTGCGCAGCCAGCTTTCGGAAACCAAGTGGGATGAGGCGGCGCGCGCCATCATGACCACCGACACGTTCCCGAAATCCGCGGTGCGCGGCGCGCGCATCGGCAAGGTGCGCGTGACCATCGGCGGCATCGCCAAGGGCTCCGGCATGATCGCGCCCGACATGGCGACCATGCTGGGCTTCGTGTTCACCGACGCGGCCATTGCGGCGCCGGCGCTGCAGGCGATGCTGCGGGACGCCAATATGCGGACGTTCAATTCCATCACCGTGGACGGCGATACCTCCACCAGCGACACGACGATCCTGTGCGCCACGGCCAAGGCCGGCAACCCGCGCATCGCGCGCGCCGGCGACCCGCGGCTCAAGGATTTCCGGAAAAAGCTGGAAGAGGTGTTGCGCGAGCTGGCGCAGCTCGTGGTGCGCGATGGCGAGGGCGCGTCGAAATTCGTCACCCTCGCCGTGACCGGCGCGGCGTCGGGCGACGCCGCGCGGCGGATCGGACTCGCCATCGCCAATTCGCCGCTGGTGAAGACCGCGATCGCCGGCGAGGACGCGAACTGGGGCCGCATCGTGATGGCGGTCGGCAAGGCGGGCGAGCGCGCCAATCGCGACAAGCTCAAGATCGCGATCGGCGGCGTGCAGATCACGCGCAACGGCATGGCAAAGCCCGGCTACGACGAGACGCCGGTGGTGGCGCACATGAAGGGCCGCGAGATCGACATCGCGGTGGACGTGGGCGTCGGCCGCGGACGCTGGACGGTTTGGACCTGCGACCTGACCCATGGCTACATCGACATCAACGGCTCCTACCGGAGCTGACGCGTCGACATGACCTTCTTTTCTCACGCGTCACCCGCGGGCTTGACCCGCGGGTCCATCTTTTCGCGTGGATGGCCGTGAGTCGAGCCCGGGCATGACGGGGGAAAATAAGCCGGTCGTGCTGGTGGCGGCGGTGGCGCTGATCGACGCCGACGGGCGCGTGCTGATCGCCAAGCGGCCGGAAGGCAAGACGCTCGCCGGCCTGTGGGAATTCCCCGGCGGCAAGGTCGCGGCGGGCGAGACGCCGGAGGCCGCGCTGATCCGCGAGCTGAAGGAAGAGCTCGGCATCGACGTGACCGAAAGCTGCCTGGCGCCGTTCAGCTTCGCCTCGCACGGCTACGAGACGTTCCATCTGCTGATGCCGCTGTATGTGTGCCGCAAATGGACCGGCGTGCCGCAGCCGCTGGAGCATCCGGAGCTCAAATGGGTGCGGCCGGCGAAGCTCGCCGATTATCCGATGCCGCCGGCCGACAAGCCGCTGATCGCCATGCTGCGGGATTTTTTGTGACCACCTCTTCATCCCAAGCTGTCATGCCCGCGGAGGCGGGCATCCATACTTGGACGGGCAGAGGATAGTGTGGATTCCCGCGTGCGCGGGAATGACAGAAGAAAAGGGCGCAAGCTCGGTACATGGTCGGCGTGACTTCATCGAAACCGCAGCCTAACCGCTACGGCTGGACGATCGTGGCGTTCTGCTTCATGGGGCTGGCGTTCACCTTCACCTCGCGCACCACGCTGGGCGTGATGATGCCGGTGTGGATGGCGGAATTCGGCTGGTCGAAGAGCTTCCTGGCGGGCGGCGGATCGATTGCGCTGCTGGCCATGGCGGTCGCGGCGCCGGTGTCGGGCAACCTGATCGACCGGTTCGGGCCGCGGCTGGTGTTCACCGCCGGGCTGATCGCGATCGCCGCTGCGATGCTCTTGATCCCGGTGGTGCAGGAGCCGTGGCAGTTCATCGTGGTGTATTCGCTGATCGGCGGCCTGGGGTTCGGCATTCTCGGCCTGCCGCAGGCGGCGGCCACCGTGAGCCGCTATTTCACCGAGAAGCGCGGGCTTGCCATCGGCATCGCGCAGTCGGGCGGCAATGGCGGCCAGCTCGCGCTGATCCCGCTGTTCGCGATCCTGATCGGCGTGATCGGCTGGCGCACGTCCTACGTGATCCTGGGGCTTGCCGCGCTCGCCTTCGTGCCGCTGGCGCTGACCCTGCTGCGCGGCACGGTGGCGCCGGCATCGCTCGGCATGACCGATTCCCTGCGCAGCCGGCTCCGGCTGCTCGCCCACAACAGCACGTTCTGGCTGATGTTCGCGGGCTTCGTGATCTGCGGCTTCACCACCGCGGGCGTGATCGAGGTGCATCTGCTGCCCTACGCCGCGTTGTGCGGATTCGATCCGGTCGGCAGCGCGACCGCCTACGGCGTGCTGTGCGCCTTCAACATCGTCGGCACCATCGGCGCCGGATTCCTGGCCGACAAGCTGCACCGCCCAACGCTGCTCGCCGCCTGCTATCTGCTGCGCGCCGCGACCTTCGTGCTGCTGATGTATGTCGGCAGCGACCTGTCGCTCCTGTTCGTGTTCGCGGTGCTGTTCGGCACCACCAACTACGCGACCATGCCGCTGATCGCCTCGATCACCGCGACCCATATCGGCGTGCGCGTGATCGGGCTGACGCTGGGGCTGATGCTGGGCGGGCACTGGATCGGCGCCGCGCTCGGCTCGTTCGTCGGCGGCGCGCTGTTCGACCTGACCGCGCGCTACCAGGAGCTGTGGCTGGTGGCGATCGCCGCCGCGCTGGCCGCCACCGCATTGTCGCTGTGCGTGCGCGAGTATCCGCCCACCACCGCCGCGACCGCCGCCGCAGCCGCATGACCGCGCGCCGCAGCCCTGACGGCTGGATCGTCGTCGGCTACCT
>Ga0209640_10004406_pt1 | contig 12357 bp, 7 predicted proteins | sample RifCSP10_1_FD_184018 | JGI IMG/M metagenome (GOLD analysis project Ga0209640, IMG submission 184018) | Soil microbial communities from Rifle, Colorado - Rifle CSP2_sed 10_1 (SPAdes) (version 2) | ecosystem: Environmental > Terrestrial > Deep subsurface > Rock core/Sediment | place: Rifle... | reverse complement strand
GCTCGACGCGCGCTGCACTCGTGTCCTGACGGTCAGCGCACAGGCGTTTGCCGCGATGAGCCCGGTTCGCGCACCCTCAGGAATTGTCGCCATCGCCCGCCGGAGGCCGGTGGACGCGCGCGAGGTCTGCGGCCGCGGCGACGCGCTCGTCCTCGTGGTGGCCGACGTGCAGGATCCCGGCAACCTCGGCTCGCTCATCCGCGCCGGCGAAGCCGGCGGCGCCAGCGGCGTGCTGGTGTGCGGTACGTCGGCGAGCCCGTTTTCCTGGAAGGCCGTGCGAGGGAGCATGGGGAGCATCCTCCGGCTCCCGGTGGCGGCGGGCCTGACGGTTGATATCGCGATAAGCTGTATGCGGAAGCACGGCGGGCGGATCGTGTCCGCCGCTGCACGGGGCGGCCGCGCACCCGATACCGTCGATTGGCGCGGCCGCGTTGCGCTGCTCCTCGGCGGCGAAGGATCGGGACTGAGCGCACAGGCCCTGGCCCACTCGGACGAGCTCGTCACGATCCCGATGGCGCCGCCGGTCGAATCCCTCAATGTCGCCGTCGCGGCGGCGATCCTGGTGTACGCCGCGCGCCGTCAACGTCTATGAGCCGATCGCTTTTTGACGACGACTCCCCGCCGCTGGCCAACATCCGGCGCGGTGACGCCTTCGGGCCGCGCCCGAAGACGACCACGCCGGTTGAGGGCACGCCGCTCGCCGACCGTATCCGGCCCCGGACGCTGGATGACGTCGTCGGACAGGAGCACATCCTCGCCCCGGGCAGCCTGCTGCGACAGGCGATCGAGCGCGACGTCCTTCAATCCATCATCCTCTGGGGACCTCCCGGCACCGGCAAGACGACGCTCGCGCGCATCGTGGCGGAGATGACGAAGGCGCGATTCGTGCAGTTCAGCGCCGTGCTGTCCGGCATCAAGGAGATCAAGGACGTGATGGCGGCGGCCGAGCTGCTGCGCCGCACGACCGGCCGGCGGACCATCGTCTTCATCGACGAGATTCACCGCTTCAACAAGGCGCAGCAGGACGCGTTTCTGCCGCGCGTCGAGGCCGGCGACATCGTCCTCATCGGCGCCACGACCGAGAATCCGTCGTTCGAGATCAACGCGGCGCTCCTGTCGCGGTCAAAGGTGTTCGTGCTGCAGCCGCTCACCGCCGAGGGCATCGAGACCATCCTGCGCCGCGCCATCGCGGACCGTGAGCGCGGCCTCGGCGCCGCCGGCGTGGCGGTCACCGACGCCGCGATCGCCGCCATTGCCAGGTTCGCCAACGGCGACGCCCGGACCGCGCTCAACCTGCTCGAGTTCTCCGCGGCCGCGGCACCCGTTGACGAGGCGACCACGACCAGACTGCTCGATCTGCCGCAGCTCGAGCAGTCGATCCAGCGCCGAGCGCTCTTGTACGACAAGACCGGCGAGGAGCACTACAACCTCATCTCGGCGCTCCATAAATCGATGCGGAACAGCGATCCGGATGCCGCGGTGTACTGGATCGCGCGGATGCTCGAAGCGGGTGAAGATCCGCTGTACATCGCACGACGGCTGATTCGCTTTGCGTCCGAGGACGTCGGCAACGCCGACCCGCAGGCCCTCGCCGTCGCCGTGGCCGCCAAGGATGCGTGCCATTTCATCGGCATGCCCGAAGGGAACACCGCGCTCGCCCAGGCGGCGATCTATCTCGCGACGGCCCCCAAGAGCAACGCGGTGTACATGGCCTATGAGGCCGCGGCGGCCGACGCGCACGTGCAGGCGGCTGAGCCCGTTCCGCTGCACCTGCGGAACGCGCCGACCCGGCTGATGAAGGAGCTCAAGTACGGCCGCGACTACCAGTACGCGCACGACGAGCCCGACGCGGTGGCGGACATGGCGTGCCTGCCCGCCTCCCTGGCCGACCGCAGATATTACCGGCCGACCGACCGCGGATTCGAGGAGGAGATCAGGCGACGGCTGGAAGACTGGGAGAAACTCAAAACTCAAAAGGCACAACTCAAAGACGGAGGTTCGGATTGAGTTGTAAGTTGTGAGCTCTGCGTTTTGAGCTCTGCGTTTTGAGTTTTGAGTCTTGAGTTTTGACCTGTGCGTTTCGAGTCAGTCCGCGTCAGCCACCGTTGCCAGAAGCCCGGGTACTTTCCGGAACATCTCCTCCCGCACCGGCAGGATGAACGAAAACCGGTAGTCGCCCTGCATGCGGCCGACGGGAATGCCCACGAGATCGCCCTGCTGATTGAGGACGCCGCCGCCTGAGACGCCAGGGTGGCCGTCGGTGAGGCAGGTCACCAGGCCGTTCCCCATCCGCTGCCCCACGTAGCCCGTGCCCAGGATGATGCCCTTCGAGTAATCGTTGCCGAGCCGGAAGATCGGTTCGGCGAACTCGAAGCCGTAGGCTGTGTCGACGCGCAGCGGCGGCAGGTCGATGCCGTCGCGCACGCGGACGATCGCCCAGTCGCCGGCGTGCACTTCGACGCCGGCGTCTCCGCTGTCGATGGTCTGTACGGGCAGATCGCGGTGCTTGTACCGGATGGTGACCGAGACGATGCGCCGCCGCTCCCGGCCCTCCGACGGATCGTCCAGGGCGATCACGCCGTGCTTGACCGTGATGAAGTAGCCGTCGCCGAGATAGCCGGCCGTCCCGTAGCTGGTTTTCCCGAAGTTGTCGACCGCGTTCAGCTCGACAAAGCTCTCGCGGCGCTCGCGGAGCAGCCGTACCGGCAGCAGCCCCATCTCGCTCTGGAGCTGGCGCTTGATTTCGTCGACGAGCGCGCTCTGCGGCGTCCCGCCGGCGGGCACCGCGTCGGGCTGCCGCTGGCCGCCGGTCCCCGATGGCAGCACAGCCGCCTCGCGCGACCGCAGAATGTTCCGCGCCAGGCCGTCCTGCAGCGCCTCGAGCCGCGCGTCGTTGGCGGCAATCTGCGCGGCCATCGTGCGCTGCGCCGTCCAGCTGCCCAGGCTGAAGGCCAGTGACGACAGAGAAAACGTAAGACCGGCGTAGAGGATCGCGCGGCGAACGGACACGGCGAGCTCCGAAATCCGCTACCGGAAAACGAGGAATCGTCGCGGACTCGAAGGCCGCAGTTTCCAGGTTCGGCAGCTACACACCGCGCACACGGGTCGCCCCGCATGCGGATGAGTTAAACGCTTAGTTGTCAGTAAATTGCGAGCGAAGCCCTAATCTAGCAACGGCGGCGGTCCGTGTCAAACAACTTCGTGTTATGAAACCTGTGGTTCGCGCTTCTGGGTGCTCAGTGCGTGCGTGGCTTCTTTCGCTTCGGCCCGCCCAGATGCTCGCCCAGAAGGGAAATTCTCGCGATGACGTCCTCGTGCAGCGCCAGCGTCTGGGTGCGACGCTCGTCGTCGAATTGACGCATCTGCTGGAGGAGTGCGTTGTACCCCGTCCGCATCTCCGCCCGGAGCTGCTCGTCCCCCTCCCGCATTTCTGCCCGGAGCTGTTCCTGCCCCTCCCGCATCTCCTGGCGCAGCACGGTGGCGAGCGACGCCATCTCGCCTCGTACAGCTGCGAACCCGTCCGCCATGTCCGTCCGTACGGCAAAAATTGCCGCCCGCATCTCCTCTCGGTGCTGCAAAAACGTCAACTCCAGCGAGGCGACACGGCCCTCCAGGGCGCCGACGCGATCGGGCAGGGCGGCGAGGCGTTGCACCTGTTCTTCCACGATTTCCACGCATTTTTCGAGCGTCTGCGGCTCCACGGCAGCCTCCTTCGGCGTCGGCGGCTCCCCCGATGTGCCGCCCGTCCGAAGGGATCACGATGCGACGACGGTACCATCGTCGCCGGAGCGAGACAAGACGGTGAACGACTAGATTCTCTGAAAGTTCTTCTCCACTTCCCTCCGCGTCAGCCGCAGCATCACCGGCCGGCCGTGCGGGCAGATGGTCGAATAGGCGGTACGGCGCAGTTCTTCGAGAATGTGGGCCATCTTCTCGGCCGTCAACGGGTAGTTGGCTTTCACGGCCGCGTGGCACGCCATGGTCGCCGCGATGCGCTTGAGCGCCTCCTCCACCGGCGAGCCGCGGTCGAACCCCTCGAGGTCGTCGGCCAACGCGCGAATGGCCGCCTCGCATTCCTCGCGCCCGAGCAGCGCCGGAAATGCCGCGACGCGGACGGCACCGCCCCCGAACTCTGCCAGCTCGAAGCCGAGACGCGCGATCTCAGGGGCATGGGCCGCCAGCGCCTGCCGCGCGCCCGGCGACAGCTCGACGAGCATCGGCTCCAGCAGGCGCTGGCTCTCGAGCCGGCCGGCCGTCAGCCGTTCCATGATGCGCTCGAACAGCACGCGCTCGTGCGCGACGTGCTGGTCGACAATCGCAATGCCCTCCTCGTCCACGGCAATGATGAAGGTGTCGCGGAACTGGCCGAGCGCGATCATCGAACGGATCACCGGTGCAACGCTGTCGGTCCGGCTAAAGCCGGACACTACGTCTGAACCGCCCCCGCCCTCGTGGTGTCCGCCTTTAGGCGGACCTGCGGACCAGCGGCTCGGATACGTCGCCGCGTAGCCGGCCGGCAGCGGCAGGGTGACCGCCGGCGCGTCGTACGGCCGCGGCGCCTCGAGCTGCAGCTCGGGCGCCGGACCACGGCCGAGCGCATCGCCAAGCGTGCGGCGGATCACTTCGTGGATGTACGACTGGTCGCGGAAGCGCACCTCGGCCTTGGTGGGGTGCACGTTGACGTCCACAGCCGCATACGGCATCGACAGAAACAGGTGCACCTCGGGGCTGCGCTCCTTGATCGAGGCCACGCTGTACGCATCGATGATCGCGTGCGCGATGGTGCGGTCCTTGACCATCCGGCGGTTCACGAACACGTTCTGCGGGCCGCGCGTCGGTCCCTGCTCGGCCAGCGCCGCGATGTAGCCGACCAGTGTCACGTCGCCGGTCTCTCGCCGCACGTCGACCAGGTCCGCGCGCTCGCCGTACAACTGGTACAGCCGGTCGCGCAGCGCCGCCACCGGTGGGCACTGCAACACCGTGCGCCGGGCGCTGGTGAGCGTGAATCCAATCTCGGGATAGCAGAGCGCGATCTGGGTCACGACGCGCGACACCTGTGCCGACTCCGCGCCGTCGGACTTGAGGAACTTGCGGCGGGCCGGCAGGTTGTAAAAGAGATCCGCGACCTCGACCGCGGTGCCCTCCGGCATGCCGACTTCGGTGGCCGATGCCACCGCGCCGCCGTTGACGCGGATCTCGCTGCCCGATTCGGCGCCGCGCGCCCGGCTGCGCAGCACGAAGTGCGACACCGACGCGACGGCCGGCAGCGCCTCGCCGCGGAAGCCGAGCGTGGCAATCCCTTCGAGATCCTCGGCGCGCCGGATCTTGCTGGTCGCGTGCCGCTCGACCGCCAGGCGCGCATCCTCGGGCCCCATCCCCTCGCCATCGTCCTCGACCCGAATCAGCCTCTTGCCGCCCAGCTCGACGGCAACGGTGATACGCCGGGCGCCCGCGTCAATCGAGTTCTCGACGAGTTCCTTGACGACCGACGCCGGCCGCTCCACGACCTCTCCGGCCGCAATCTGGTTGGCAAGGTCGCCTGGAAGGATCTGGATGCGGGCCATGCTCAGATCCACTTGGTCATCCTGAACAAGGCCAGCATCACCACCACAACCGCCGCCATGACCGCCCCGACCCACCAGAACTGGGCGGCGGCGCCGCCCGGGAACATCGGCAGCGGCACGTTCATGCCCCACATGCCGGTCAGCACGGTCAGCGGCAGAAAGATCGTCGAGATGACGGTCAGCACCTTCATCACGACGTTCAGGCGATTCGACACGGTGGTCAGGTGCGCCTCGAGGATGCTGGTCACGCGGTCCTGAAACAGGATGGCCTCTTCCGACAACCGGACGAACTGGTCGTACACGTCGCGGAACCGGTACGTCATCTCGTCGCTGATCTGCGGAAACTCCCGCCGCCCCAGCCGGCCGACGGCGTCGCGCTGCGGCACGACGACGCGGCGGAGCGAGGCGAGATCCCGCTTGGCGGCCAGAATCTGACGGATGAGATTCGGGCGCCGTCCGAAGACCGCGCTCTTTTCAAGCTCGTCGATCTGGTCTTCGAGCGCCTCGACCTCCGGCCGGTAGTTCTGCACCATGGAGTCCACGATACGGTGCAGCAGCGCGGCCGGCCCTTCCGCGAGCACGTGCTCGTGCCGGTCGCAGAGATCCCTCCACTTCGCGATGCTGCGGGAGCCGCCGTCGTGCACGGTCACCAGGTAATTGCGGCCCAGAAAGAAGTCGACGTCGTGGGTCGCAAACTCCCGCTTGCGGCGCTTGAGATCGATGCCGTGGAGAATCAGGTACAGGTAGCCGGGATACGCTTCGATCTTGGGATGGTGGATGGCGCTGAGGGCATCCTCCACCGACAGCGGGTGAAACTGAAACACCTCGCTGAGGACGCGCCCGTCCTCGGGCGCCGGCGCCGCCAGGTCCACCCACAGCGTGACATCCGAGGTCGGCGCCAGCCACGCGGGGTCGATTCGAGGCGCACGATTGGTCTCGCCGTGCTGGTGGACGTGGATGGTGATCACGTCGGTCACACGCGCACGTCTAGTCCCCGACTTTGACCGCCAGCGCCGCCTGCGCCGCGGCGAGGCGCGCGACCGGCACCCGGTACGGGCCGCAGCTGACGTAATCGAGCCCCACCTGGTCGAAGAAATGAATGGACGCGGGATCGCCGCCGTGCTCGCCGCAGATGCCCAGCTTGATGTCGGGGCGCGCCTTGCGGCCCAGCTCCACCCCCATCCGCACCAGCGGTCCGACACCATCGACGTCGAGGGTGGCGAATGGATCCTTGTCCAGAATCTTCTTGTCCTGGTACACGCGCAGGAACTTGCCGATATCGTCGCGCGAGAAGCCGAAGGTCAGCTGCGTCAGGTCGTTGGTGCCGAAGGAAAAGAACTCCGCCTCGGCGGCGATCTGATCCGCCGTCATCGCGCCGCGCGGCACCTCAATCATCGTGCCGACGAGGTACTTGACCCGCACGCCCTGCTCTTTCATGACCTCCGCGGCCACACGGGTGACGATCGCCTTCTGATCGCGCAGTTCCTTCACGTGCCCGACCAGGGGAATCATGATCTCGGGCGTCACCTTGACGCCTTCCTTCGCCAGCTGGCAGGCGGCCTCGATGATCGCGCGCGTCTGCATCTCGGTGATTTCCGGATAGGTGATCCCGAGACGCACGCCGCGGTGACCGAGCATCGGATTGAATTCGTGCAGCTGCTCCACGCGCCGCAGCAGCGCGATCTTCCCGTCGAGCTCGGCGCCGGTCTGCCCGCGCGTCTCGAGCCTGGCGATGTCGACCATCAATTCCTCCCGCTTGGGGAGGAATTCGTGCAGCGGGGGATCGATGGTGCGGATGGTCACGGGCAGGCCGCGCATGGCCTTGAAGACGCCGTAGAAATCGCCGCGCTGCAGCGGCAGCAGCTCCTTGAGCGCGGCGCGTCGATCCGCTTCGTTGTCGGCGAGGATCATCCGCTGGACGATCGGGATCCGGGCCTCGCCGAAAAACATGTGTTCGGTCCGGCACAGTCCGATGCCGTACGCGCCGAACGCGTGCGCCAGCTCCGCCTGGTCGGGCTGGTCGGCGTTGGCGCGCACCCCGAGCCGCCGGTACCTGTCCGCCCAGGTCAGGATCTGCGTGAAGCGGCGGTAGATGTCCGACTGCTGCGGCTTGAGCTCCCCGTGGAGCACCTGGAGGATCTCGCTCGGCTTCGATGCCACCTTCGCCAGTTTCACCTCGCCCGTCAGACCGTCGAAGGAAATGAAGTCGCCCTCGCGCACCTGGCGGCCGTTGACGGAAAACCGCTTCCCGTCTTCGTCGATGTCGAGCTCGCCGGCGCCGACAACCGACGGCTTCCCCATCTGGCGTCCGACGACGGCGGCGTGGGAGGTCATGCCGCCGGTGGCCGTCAGAATGCCCTGCGACACGAACATGCCGTGGATGTCGTCGGGCACCGTCTCGCGGCGCACGAGAATGACCGGCTTCCCCGCGTCCGACCACTTCACGGCCTCTTCGGCGCTGAACACCACCTGCCCGCTGGCGGCGCCTGGCGAGGCCGGCAGCCCTTTGGTGGCCAGCGGAATCGATCCCCATTCCTGCTGATCGAAGCCCGGCGCCAGCAGCTGCGACAGCGACTCGGGATCGACCTGCAGGATGGCCTCTTTCGGCGTGATCAGCCGCTCCGCCACGAGATCGGTCGCGATGATGACGGCCGCATAGCCCGTGCGCTTCCCGTTGCGCGTCTGCAGCATGAAGAGACGCTCGTCCTGGATGGTGAACTCGAAGTCCTGCACGTCCTTGTAGTGGCGCTCGAGCCGCGTCGTGATCTCGCGCAGCTGCTTGTAGGCCTTGGGCATCACTTTCTGGAGATCGGTAATCGGCTGCGGCGTCCGGATGCCGGCCACGACGTCCTCGCCCTGCGCGTTGACGAGGAATTCTCCGTAGAACTCCTTGGCGCCAGTGGCGGGGTTTCGCGTGAAGCCCACGCCCGTGGCCGACCGCTCGCCCGTATTGCCGAACACCATCATCTGCACGTTGACCGCGGTGCCGATGTGGTCGGGGATGTCGTAAATACGGCGATATTCCTGCGCGCGCGGGTTCATCCACGAGCGGAAGACGGCGTTGCGCGCCATCTTGAGCTGCTCGGAAGGGTCCTGCGGAAAGCCGCGCCCCGCGCGCGCGCGCACCGTCCGTTTGTAGCGGTCGACCAGCTGGCGGAGCGCCTCTTCGTCGAGATCGGTGTCCTGCGTGACGCCCTTGCTGCGCTTCACCGAGGCGAGCTCCTGCTCGAAGGCGTCCTTTGGCACCTCGAGCACGACGTTGCCGAACATCTGAATGAATCGGCGGTAGCTGTCGTAGGCGAAGCGGCCGTTGGCGGTGCGGGCCTTGAGCCCTTCAACCGAGGCGTCGTTCAGGCCGAGGTTGAGGATGGTGTCCATCATGCCCGGCATCGAGAACTTGGCTCCCGACCGCACGGACACGAGCAGCGGATTGCTGGTGGAGCCGAGCGTCGCCCCGGCGGCCTTCTCGAGCTTCCTGAGGTTCTCCGCGATCGCCTTGTCGATGGCGGCGGGTATGCGCCCCTTCTCTTTGTAGTAGATCGAGCACACGTCGGTGGAGATGGTGAAGCCGGGCGGCACAGGGAGACCGGCGTTGGTCATCTCGGCCAGGCCTGAGCCTTTCCCGCCAAGCGTGTCGCGCATGTGACGATCGCCGTCGGCCTTGCCGTTGCCAAAAAAGTAGACGTGCCTGACGCTCCGCTTCCGAACTGCCTTCTGTGCCATGTCGATTCGACCTCTCAACTCTCCGTGACCATCTCAGACAGATCCGCGATGCCAAGGATCAGATCCCGAAGCGCGCCAACGAGCGCCAGTCGCGCCTGTCGAAGCCCTTCATCTTCCGCCATCACCAGCACGTCGTCAAAAAACGTCGCGACGGCCGGCTGCAGCGCGGCAATCGCGGTAAATGCCTCACGGTAGTCCCCGCGGACCGCGGCCGCGCGGATGCCCGCTGCCCGCGCGTCGAGCTGCGACCAGAGCGCGCGCTCCGCGGGCTCGGCGAGGCGGCCCTGCAGGGCCTGCCACGTGCCGGCATCGACCGTCACGCCCTTCGTGATGTTTTTCACCCGCTTCAGCAGCGCGGCCACGCCCAGCAGCGCGGCCGATCCGCTCATTTGTGCCAGCGCTTCAAGCTTCAGGCGGGCCTCGAGCGGGCTCACCTGCTCGATGCCGCCGTGCAGCACCGCACGGACGTTTCGCACGTCGTAGCCACGCTGCTCGAGCAGGTAGGCCAGGCGGTCGGCCATGAACGACAGGAGCGGGCCGCGGTCGCCGTGCTCGCCGAACGGCTCGCCCGCCCGGGCAAGCAACGGCCCGATGCGCAGCCGCGCGGGCACGCCGCTCAGCTCCGGGAGATCCGCGAGGATCTTCACGGCCCCCTGCGCCTGCCGCCGCAAACCCAGCGGGTCGCGCGACCCGGTCGGCCGCTCACCAGCGGCGAACATGCCCGCCACCGAGTCCAGCTTGTCCGCGAGCGACACGGCGGCCCATGCAGTGGCGGCACCGCCGAGCTGCTGGCGCGACGGCGGGGCGTCGGCCTCCACGCCGATCGGCAGGTAATGAAAGTAGATGGCCTTCCAGATCGGCTCCGGCAGCCCTTCCTCGCGCGCGTAGATTCCGCCCATCGTTCCCTGCAGCTCGGTCAGCTCCCGCACCATGTCGGTGGCGAGGTCCGCCTTGCAGAGCCGGCCCGCGCGCTCGGCCTCGGCGGCGACGGCGTCGGACTGGGCGAGCGCCTCACTGGCGATCCAGCGAGCGAAGGCGGCGACGCGCTCCGCCTTCTCCAGATACGTCCCGAGCTTCTTGTGAAACAGGATCGTCGACAGACGTGCGACGCGCGACTCGAGCGTGCTCTTGCGGTCGGCGTCCCAGAAGAACCGCGCATCGCGCAGTCGCGCGGCGAGCACGCGCTCGGCGTTGCGCGCGATGATCTCCGGCTTTTCCGGCTGCACGTTGATCACCGCCAGAAACGCCGGCTTGAGCTTCCCTTCCTCGTCGACGACCGGAAAGAAATGCTGGTGATGAATCATCGTCGTCGTGAGAACTTCCTCGGGGAGCTGCAGGTACTCGACGGGGAAATGCCCCGCCACGACCGACGGGTACTCCACGAGGTCGGGCACCTCCTGCAGCAGCGACGAGTGTGCCGCCACGAGGCTCCCGACGCGGCCTCCGAGCCTGCGGGCGTGCGCTTCAAGCTCGCGGCGAATCCTCGATTCGCGCTCGCCCCGGTCGAGGATGACGAAGTTCTCGAGCAGCCGGGCTTGATAGTCCTCGAACGTCTTGATCTTGATTGCCCGTCCCGCCCGGCCGCTGGTCGTCTGAAAACGATGGCCGTAGGTCTGCGAGCCGGAACGGACATCCTGCACGTTGGGGCTCTCGGCCAGCTCCGCCCGGCGAATGACGAACGGAACGACGCGCCCCCCGTACATCAAGACGAGCCACCGGATCGGTCGCGCGAACACCAGCTCGCCCCTGCCGTCGTCGAGCGACGCGTCCCACCGCATCGCTTTCGGAAACGTCATGTCGCGCAGAAGGTGGCCCATGACGCCGGCCAGCACGTCGACCGTCGCCTTCCCGCGCTGCCGGACGCGGTACGCCAGGTAGGTGCCCTTCGGTGTCTCGTGCCGCTCGAGCGCCGCGATGTCGACGCCGTACTTCCTGGCAAACCCGGCAGCCGCCGGCGTCGGCCGGCCCTCCGCCGTGTACGCCGCGGAACTGGGCGGCCCGGTGACGAGTTCCTCCAGGTCGGTCTGCCGCTCGGCCAGCTTCGCCACGCGTGCCGTCAGCCGCCGCGGCGTGCTGTAGCTTTCGGTCGGCGCGCCGGTGGTCAGGCGGAATTCCTTGAGCCGGGCGTCGAGCTCCCGGGCCAGCTGCGACGTCAGCGCCGGCAGCCAGCCGGCGGGGATTTCCTCGCATCCGATCTCGATCAACAGCTCGCGATCCATTGTCAGGCCCCGGTCTGCTTCCCGCCCGCCGCGCCCACGCCTGATGCCCGGTCCTCGCCGGCGTCGGGCGCGGGCGGGGCCACGCAGGCCCTGGCAATCCGCACGGCGAGCTGCCGAATCCGGAGGATGTACGCCGTCCGCTCGGTGACCCCGATGCTGCCGCTCGAATCGAGCACGTTGAACAGGTGCGAGCACTTGAGGCAGTGCTCGAGGGCGGGCCAGATGAGGCCCGAGTTCAGCAGCTGTTCCGCGAATCCGTAGTACTTGTCGAAGAGATCGCGGTGCAGCGCGGCGAACGCGCCCGCCGGCATGTCGACCTGGCCGAACGCGTACTTCGACTGATCGATTTCTTCCTGCAGGCGCACCTCCGAATACTTCACGCCGCCGCCCCATTCGAGATCGAAGACGTTGTCGACGCGCTGCAGGAACATCGCGATGCGCTCGAGACCGTACGTGATCTCGCACGAGATGGGCGACAGATCGATGCCGCCGACCTGCTGGAAGTAGGTGAACTGCGTAATCTCCAGGCCGTCGAGCAGCACCTGCCAGCCGATGCCCCACGCTCCCAGTGTCGGCGACTCCCAGTTGTCCTCCTCGAAGCGGATGTCGTGCTGCCGCGGGTTGATGCCGCAGGCCTCGAGGCTTTCCAGATAGATCCGCTGCACCTCGTCGGGCGACGGCTTGAGGATGACCTGGTACTGGTGATGCTTGAACAACCGGTTCGGGTTCTGGCCGAACCGGCCGTCGTCGGGACGCCGCGAGGGCTGGACGTACGCCACGCTCCAGGGCTTCGGTCCCAGCACGCGAAACAGCGTCTCAGGGTGGGAGGTGCCGGCCCCGACCTCGAGGTC
>Ga0209640_10004405_pt1 | contig 12357 bp, 25 predicted proteins | sample RifCSP10_1_FD_184018 | JGI IMG/M metagenome (GOLD analysis project Ga0209640, IMG submission 184018) | Soil microbial communities from Rifle, Colorado - Rifle CSP2_sed 10_1 (SPAdes) (version 2) | ecosystem: Environmental > Terrestrial > Deep subsurface > Rock core/Sediment | place: Rifle... | reverse complement strand
GGCGGAGTGGCCCGAGGCGGCGAGCTGCGCGGCGTGGCCCGAGGCGGCGAGCTTCGCGGAGTCGCCCGAGGCGGCGAGCTGCGCGGCGTGGCCCGAGGCGGCCTGTACACTCTCGCCCTTCGCCTCTTTGCAGAAATCAATCAGCCATTTGACCGCCGTCGAAACAAACTCCGGCAGTTTCAGTTCTGCTTTAATCGTGATCTCGGCACTCGCGATCTTGCTGTCCTCGTCGTGAGTGACTGTCACGCCGGACAGTTCGACTACTGCATACCGCGCGCCCTCGGTCAGTTCGTAGTAGCGCCAAACGTCGAACGGATTCGAGCAGGCGTGGAAACCGCTCGAACAGATCACAACTTCGCCGTCGTGCTTGTACGACTTGCCGACCACGAACTGAACGCCACGGCAGGCGAAGTCGCGGTCTAGAGCTTTAAACGCCGTGACCGGCTTGGCGCTGGGTGCTGCTTTCTTTTTCGGCTTGCTGGTCTGTGTGGTCACTTGGCTGCCTCCTGGTCGATGGCGTGACTCTATGTCATGCTTGACCCCGAGTCAAGGGCTGTGGTAAGTTTATTTTCATGGAAGCACAGACGACTATCCGCAACGAAATCCTCGCCGCCTGCTTGGTCCGCAATACTGACCTCTCTGGCATCGCTGCCAGGCTTGGTGTGGACCCATCCACGGTCTCTCAGTGGTTCAGGCGCGGGCGCATCCCTGCTGAGCGTGTGCTGGCCCTGGAGAAGCTTACAGGCATTCCTAGAAGCAGGCTGCGCCCGGACATTTACCCGTGAATCTCCGCGCCTACCTCCGCAGTTTCCTCCGCTCGTCCGCCGGCGACGAGATCACCAAGTTAAGCACACAAGCCAAGTTCCCCGAATGTCCCGAGCTCGCGGCGAAGATCGCAGCGGCTCGTGGGATTATGCCGCGAAACAGCGTCAAGCCGGTGAGGAAGTCATGAGCCTACCTGACTACGTGACCGAGGCGATTCATGAGCTCGAAGATTTCAGAGACGGATTCATCTTGTGTGATGACTACGACGGCTCGCAGTTGGCTGTGGCGCAAGAGTTGCTCAACAGTGCGCGAGCTACTTTGGCAGCCGTCATCGAACGGTACGCACAGGAATCGGTTGCCGCCGACTATCGAAAGCGCTGGCAAGAATCCTACGGGAAGCTGATCGAAGACCAGCCCGACACTCTCCCGCCTTTCATCAACAACCCTCCGCCGATTGGTTAGCCGTGAACAAACATGCCGATGCTCTACGCAAGATAGCCGCTGGAGAAGCATCTATCGCGGTTTGGGCAACACAAATCGAAGCCGCCGCCGCCGAGATCGAGCGGTTGGAATCCGCGCAGGACGTTATCGCTGAGCACAGCGGCAAAACCGATCATCGCGAGTGGTACTCACAAGGAACCTGGCTTTACCCGGGCGACAAACTGGTGGTTGTTAGCGCACCGAAGCTCTTGCCATGAGCAAAACCCAACGTCAGATCGACTACCGCAAGCGCCACCCCGAAAGGGCCAGCGAGCAGTCTCGCCGCTATTACCAGAACAATCGCGCCAAGCGGCTAAAGCAACAGAACGCCTGGCGCACTCGTCAGGCAGAGCAGCAGGTGGTTAGGGTCTCGGTGCCAGGCTGGGGCGCGAGGGTTACGCCGTGAGAGCTCGCAACGTCAAGCCGTCGCTGTTCAAGAACGAATTGCTCGCGACGTCAGACCCGCTGAATACCTGGGTGTTTCAGGGGTTGTGGTGCATGGCTGACAGGGAAGGGCGCATCGAGGACCGGCCACGGAGGATTCATCTCGAGGTTAATCCAGGGCGCGCTTACGAGGGAACTGAAGCGGCGCTTTCCTGGCTGGCTGAGCAAGGGTTCATCCTCAGGTACTCGCACGGCTCCGGCCAATACATCCAGGTCGTCAATTTCGGCAAACACCAAAAGCCGCACCCACGCGAGCTTGTGAGCGTCATTCCTGCCCCTGGAGTCGATCCGAGTCATAACCTAGGTAGTGCTTCTAAAAACACATATATAAGAGAGAAGCATGGCCCAGGTAATGGAGAAGCACAACCTAGGCACGACCTAGAGGGCCATGAGGGTGGGGGGGCAAGGGGTCAAAGCCCGGCTCTTTCCTCTTTCCCCATTCCCCCATCCCCTTCCCCCCTACCTGAATCCCCTTCCCCTGACGCGCACGCGAGCGCGCGAAGCCGTTCGCCAGTGGACGAAGCCGAGCACCACGTCATGTTCGAGCGTGTCCGCAAGGCTTACCCGCCCTTTGCCGGTCGGCAGAACTGGATTCAGGCCGAGAGCTGGTGCCGGGTTCGGATCGACGAAGGCGCCACGTGGAACGTTTTGGTCGATGCGGTGAAGCGGTATGCGGCCTACGTGAAGGCCGGAGGCGTGAGCGACACGTCGAAGGTGATGAGCCCGCAAACGTTCTTCGGCGCCCCTGACGATCCGTGGAAGCAGCTATGGACGCTCCCCTCGAAGATCGCGAAGCCCGCCGCCGCAGGTTGGCGACCAGACCCAATCGACGATCCGCCGCTGGAGGTAGCCGGCCATGCGTAGCGACGAGTTCGAAGCCTTCGCCTCCGTGATTGCCGACCTGTGCGCTGCCTACGACCGGCCGGCCACTGACGAGCGCAAGCGCGCGTTCTGGGAAACGCTGAAGCACGTCCACCTGCACGACCTCAAGCGCTCAGCTGCGAAGTGGCGCGACACGAAAAGCAAGATGCCGTCGCCTGTGGACCTCAAGCCGGAGCGTGCGAGTGCGCCGCCGATCCCGGTTGAGGACATCGGGCCGCCGATGTCGTGTTGGGCTGTCGCTGCGAATCGAATCCTGTTCGCGGTTGCTTATCTCGACGAGCGCCGCGGGTTCAAGTCGATCGCGAAGTGGGAGCCGATGCCGCCTGATGGGTGGGGCTTGCCGCTGCGACTTGCACGGCCCGTCGACACATCGCTGCTCGATCGCGTGCTCGCCGCGAAAACCGATTTCGTTCGCATGGCTGAGGACGCTGACGCTATCGGTCAGACGTGGGATTCCGTCGAGTTCAACCGCATGTGTCGCGAGGGTTTCGAGAAGTTGCTCGGCACGACGACGGCGGTTGCTGCGTGAGCGACTCAGCGAGTGAGGCTAGGTGCTCTGAGTGTGGCCGTGTCGGCAGGGCAGGGCTAGAAATCATTCCCTATGCGTTCGAGGCTGGCGCTGATCGTGTCTGGCTATGTTGGGCTGGTGCCGGTCCGTGTTTTGTGAAGGCGTGGGAAGCGTGGAAGGCGGCGCGGCCGTGAAGCGTTGCCGCAATCCTTCGTGCCGCAAGGAATTCGTGCCCAAGCGCAGCACGCTAGAGGTTTGTTGCTCGCCACGCTGCGGGATCGAGTACGCACGGACAGCACCGAAGAAGCGACTGGACGCTGACTGGCGCAAGGGGTTGGCAGTCGAGAAACGCGATGGGCTGGCGAGGTTGAAAACCATCGGCAAGCTCTTGCAGGAAGCGCAGCGGGAGTTCAATCGGTGGGTGTTGCAGCGGGATTTCGGGCGGGGGTGTATCTCGTGCGACAACGGCCCGGCCTATGACGGACAGTGGAACGCCGGGCATTTCCGCACGACTGCCGCCGCTCCGCATCTGCGGTTTCATCCCGACAATGCCTGGCGCCAATGTGGTCAGTGCAACCACCACAAGAGCGGGAACGTGGGCGAGTACCGCATTCGTCTGGTTGCGCAGATTGGCTCCGCTCGCGTCGAGGCTTTGGAGGACGATAACCGGAACGTGAAATGGGGCCGTGACGAGCTCGTTGAGCTACGCCATGAATACACTGCCAAGTGGCGAGCGCTCAGAGCGGCGAGAGAGCAGAGGGCGGCATGACCGCGGCATTCGTGCTCAACGAAGAGAGCAAAGACCGCGTACTCGCGCGGCTGATTCGGTTCGTGCATTCGTGGGACTACTCGAGGCACGCGCTCGAGATTGTGTGCGAGCGGTTCTCTATGGGTCGCACCGCGCAGCAGAACAAAGCGTTGTTCGGTCATGCATACCGAATTCTGAAAGCCGAGACCGGCAATAGCCTGGATGACTTGCATGACTTTTTCTGTCGTCGGTTTTTCGGCGAGGTCGAGCACGAAATGTTCGGCATGGTCGTCAAGCGTCCAGCACGTACGACGACGACCGACGAGCATGGTAAGCGCAATGTCCTGAAATGGGACCGCTTCAGCGAGTTTTTTGAATCAGTGCGCGAGTTTGCAGCGTCAGAGCTGCAAGTAGACATACCGGACCCCGACCCCGAATGGTGGAAGCACCAACAAAAGGAAGCCGCATGAGAAAATCCAAACGTCCGCTGACCTGGTTCGACGTGCTTGTTGCGGCGGTTTTCACTGGCTGGGTGATCGTGCTTTGGGTTGTGCTGAAGCCGGCCTTTGCGACCGAGAAGCCAGCAGCTCCATCTCAATCGCAAATGCAGAATCAGTCATCAGTTGCCGACTCGAGCTCGGTATCCGGCGGAGGCCAATCCAATGCGAACGTCTACTCTGCCGAAGAAACCAAAGCGGTTGCGCTTGCTGGCACTTCGCCGAATCCTGCTCAAGCGGTTGGCTGCTACATCCCGAAAAAGAAGCTAGGCAGGGGGTGGTCCGCGCTTTGGGGGATTGTTTCGACGTCCGCCATTCTCGAACGTGACGAGGCGTGCATTCAGGACTTGAAGGACCAGCGCGAATACGAGCTGGCCAAGATCAGGGCCGAAACGCAGTTTGAGCGAGCGAGAACCGAACGACTTCGGGCCGAGCATCAAGTTAGCTGTCAGGCGGCTGCTGATCGTGCCGCGGCTCAGTGTGGGGCCGACAAAGAGTGAGCGCCGCCCTGCGTGACGAATTCGAGGGGCGCGGCCACGATTTGATGCAGACTTGGGCGCTGCACAGGCGCGGCGGAGAACGCGACGGACTGCCTAAAGTAATGGGCTCTGGATGGTCAGAGCCTTTAGACGCCGAGCACGTGAATGAGCCCGAGTTTGTGCTTGCTATCGATCACATTCTAGCTGGGCTGTACAAGTCCGGTTTCGAGCATACGGTAGACATTGCCAAGCGGTTCTACCTCTCTGGTGAGGCGGTGTGGTCTTTGGCTCCAAAAGTACGCCGCACAGAGGGCTTTGTCCGGCTCACGATCCGCGGGGTTTGTGATCTTGTGGCCCGCAGAATTACGGCATAGACTCGGCGGACCTGGGCGGCGGCTTCGCTCGCCCTGAAAAACCCTAGGACTTATATGCTCAAACGCTTTTTGGTGGCGTTCGGCCTGCTTTTGCTCACGGCTCCGCTGTGGGCTCAGGTCTCAAAGACATTTTCCTGGACTAATCCAATCCAGTACGTCGACGGCACCAGCTTGCCGCCGAGCCAGATTCGCGAGACTCGAATCAGCGTCAGCCCGACCTCTGGAGGGACGCCAAGTTTCGTCGAAGTTGCTCCGGGTTCGGTTTCTACATATGACTCGCTGCCGATCTTTCCGGCCGGACAGTGGTTCGCGGTGGCGAGAACGGTAGACCTTGCTGGAGCGACGAGCGATCCGAGTAACGAAGCTGTTTTTACAGTGGGAGCGTGCGAATCGAACCCGAACAGTTGCCGCCCCCTACCGCCGACCCAACTGACCGTCCAGTAAGGGGCTCGGGGTGCTCCAGGTAAAAATCATTGCAATCGGCGCGCTGACAGCGCTAGTCATCATTGCGTCGCTTGCTCTCGGATTGTTGGCACAGTCCAAGCCCGACATTGACTGGGCCGCATCCCTACAGAGCGCAGCGAAGGAATTGAACGTCGAGCTTTCTGACGAGTGCATGGCCGAACTGCGGGCGTTCATCCTAGAGCGCGGCTTCGATCGTGGCGCCGTGATGGTTCGCGGTGTATTCGTTCGTGATTCCAACGGCGAGTACGCTTGGCTTTGCCTAGCAGGTCAGCGCATCGGTTCGGCCGTCGAGGTCGAGGGCGAGGTCGAGGTCGAGGGCGTGGCGGGCCTATGAGGCGCGAAACAGTTGACGCAGCGATTGCAAATGGGCATGCGACGTGCGCTCCTATTGACGCTTTCGATGTTCGCCGCTCGGTCCCGCTGTACGACGACCTGTTGCAGCATCCGCTCGATTACTGCTCGCTTGTCATCGTGCGCGATGCTCAGGCTCGCAGGCTCGCCGCAACGTACGTGCCGGTCCGCGCGACTGTGACCGCATCTACTTCGACCGTGATGTGGCTAGCCGCGCCGTCGAGCATTTTGCTGCGCAACTTTTCTAGCCGCACGTGGCAGGCCGATCACGCTATCGTCAGCGCGCCACCGTGCTTGCGCGGTACAGTCGATTTCGTTCGGCTGTCACTGATCGCTTTGCTGCTCGACCCCGCCGCGGAGACAGAGATAACTTTGCCGCCAGTGCTTAGCCTGTTAGTTCCTGGCGCTGTGTGGACGAGGTGACACATGGCTAATCGGCAGGACAGTATAGTCGCGGCAACCAACGGGGTACTTCAGTTTATGGGAGCAGGCACTAACTATTTAGTGCAGACGCCAGCAGGCGTGCTGTACGTCGTGTACGTAGATCAACAGGCCGACCTGACGTTTAGAAAATCGACCGATGGCGGCCGCACCTTCAGCACCCCAGTCAACATTTTTGTTGGCTCCATTACAAACCTATCTGTCTGGTACGACCGCTGGTCGAATATCGCGGCCGGGCTGATCCACATCGCGTATACCGAGTCCGGTGCGGACGACACGCTTTATAGGACAATCGACACCGAGTCGGCGGATGCGCTGAGTACGCAGACCACGATCTTCGCGGGAGCTTCAACGTCGGGCGCCGGGATGCTCTCCATCGCCCGCGCGGTGGGTGGAAACGTCTACTGTCGCACTACGATTGACGGTGGCACTGAGGGTGGGTTCTTCAGGTTGCCAAATGCCAACGTGCCGAACGGTGCCTGGGATGCCGCGAGGACCATCGACGAGGCGCTGGGAACTACGGATCAAATGATCCTGCTGCCTGATTACGACGCGGCAGACATGCAGGACATGCTCGCCATTTTTTGGGACGCGAGCGCTAATGAGATCAGCCGCAAACTCTACGATGATTCGGCAAATGCGTGGGCTGAGACGAGTATTGCAACGAGCATGCTCGACGGCTTGGCAGCGGTTGCGTTTCCGCATTTCGCGGTCGCGATGGACATCGCCAACACACGACACATTCTTGTGGCGTGGTCCGCCATCGACGCGCTCGACGCCGACCTGCGGTGTTGGACGATTGATTCAGGAGCGATCACCGAGGTTACCAACGTCGTTCTGAACAGCACGGACAATCAGGGTTTGTGCGGTATCTGTCTCGACTTGATTACGGGCCGCTGGACGGTCTACTACGCCGGCAAATCTGACGGCAGCGAAACCTTCTACGGCTTGGTAAACGTCTACAGTAAAACATCAACGGACCAAGGCACGACATGGGGGCCGGAAACCCAAGTCACATTGGGCGCGCGGGAAATTCAGTGGTTGGCGACCTGTCCGCGGATGTACCTAGGACCGGCGACGGTGTGGTTCCACAGTGATGTACCGGCGTTCCAAAACTATAACGAGCTGTTTATGAGCGTATCCACACTCGTGCCGCGCGCTGGGCATCAGTTGCTAGGAGGATAGGATGGCTGCACCGTGGAACCCGCCGGTGAAAGCTGAGGATTTCGAGTTCAGCGTGTGTCTTGAGGACTACGTGAACCCCGGTCTGTTCAAAGCGAACCCCACGCTCGCGGCCGGCGACGTGACGATCAGCAAGGACGAGGGAGCGTTCGCGAACTTAGCTACACTGCCTGTAGTCGCGCCGGCCTCAGGTCGCAATGTAAACGCAGAACTTACCGCTACGGAAATGACCGCAGACAAGGTAACGGTGATTTTTCACGATCAGACTGTTCCACCTGAGTGGTCCGATCTGTCCATAAATATCCTGACGACGGCGTAATTGTGTGGCGCTCTCCCGAATATTCGTTGGGCACGTTGCTGCGGCTGCCGGCAACGACATGGTTGCTGCCGGCTCGTTGTCGATCGCCGGCTCAGCCGATCTTGACTCGCTCGGCTCTCTCGCGGCGGCTGGCGCTCTGTCGATTACTGGGGTCGCTGATTTAGACTCGCTCGGCAATCTCGCGGCGTCGGGCGCCCTGTCTATTACTGGAGCTGCCGATCTCGACGCGACCGGCTCGCTTGCGGCGGCAGACACGCTCTCTATTTCTGGCTCTGCCGACCTCACGGAAGGCAACCCGATCAATCTCGCGGCGGCTGGAACGCTGTCGATTTCGGGGAGTGCGGATCTCGACGCGACTGGAGCTCTAGTCGCTGCTGGTACGTTGTCGATTGCTGGTACGGCAGACCTCGATGCGCTCGGCTCGTTGGCTGCTGCCGGCGCGCTCAGTATCAATGGAGCAGCTGACCTCGACGCTCGAGGAACGCTGGCCGCCGCAGGCTCTCTTGCGATCTCGGGCAATGCCGATCTCGCCGATGCCGATTCTGTCGATATCAGCGCGGCCGGCACGCTCTCTATTTCTGGCATCGCCGACTTGGACGCGATCGGCAGGCTCGTCGCCGCCGGCGCGCTGTCGATTGTGGGAGCCGCGAACCTTAAGGGTGCCGGCGAGCTTCGAGCTGACGGTTCGCTGATTATTTCTGGCAGCGCGGACCTGGATGCTCGAGGAAGTCTGTCGGCCGCTGGGCAGATCGCGATTTTCGGCTCAGCGCTGCTGACGGACGCAAATGCGGCTATTGGTTGGTTGGTCGGGACCGTAGAGATACGTCCCGCCCTCGGTGCGGAGATTCGCCTGATCTCAGGACTTAACTCAACGCCGAGAATTATCCCTGGATTGAGTGGTGAGGTCGCGGCATACCCGCAGGAAGTTTAGGAGAAGTTCTACATGGCAAACCTGACGACCGGGAAAAAGCGAAACGTCGAGCTGCTAGGGCGCGAAGAGAAGCACTTGCGGACGATCAAGTTGCTGGCCTCCCAGGTCGATGTGAAGATCGACCCGTCGCGTTGGGTGCAGACCGCGCAGGCGAAGAACTTCGACGACAAGAGCACGGCGCTCTTGCGCGTCTACAAGCACAAGACCATCGAGGACAAGTACCTCGTGCACGGCATGAGCGCGAAGGTGTCCGATGGAGAAAAGACGTCTCGTGTAATTGCGGAAGCGTGGGACGCAGTAGCCATGGCCGAGGCGGTTCCTGCCGTACTACTCAAAGTTGCCGAGCACTGCGGACTGTCGGCGCTCGTGGAACAGGTCAAGTAGGAGACCACAATGTCGTCAATGACCAACGCCTTCGAGACCGCAGCAGGGCTGCTGTTTTTCCAGAACGCCGACATCGCGAATGTTGGCGATGCAGCGGGGCTGCAAAATTCTGCGGCAGCCGGCAGCACACAGCTCGCGCTTTCCACTTCCGCGCTGACGGACGCCGACACGCTGTTGACTGCGACGGAAGTTGCGTACACCGGTTACGCGCGGCCGACGCAGGCGCGCAGCTCTGCTGGCTGGACATCAGCGGGCGACACGGTCAGCAACGCCGCGCTGGTACAATTCGGCGAGATGACGGCCGGCGGCCCGGATACGGTTGTACATCTCGGGCTGGGGTTCCTGAGCACTGGCAATCAGCTCGATCTGCATCAGGATTTGGCGGCCGACCTCGTCTTGAATAACGGTGTAAATGCCCAGCTAGCGATAGGCGCTTGCGACTGGGTCTTTAGTTGATTTAGTGTATTATTCGTCTAATTATGGCTTAAGGCCGATTAGATGAATATCACCGACAAACTCAAGGCGAAGATTCTGCGAGATTACGCAGCCACAAGGTCAATAGAAAAAGCCGCGAAGCGCAGCGGTGTCGGGAAGTTTCTTGCTCACCGTGTTCTTGTCGAGGCTGGGGTAGAGAGAGACGGGCTCAGTAGGCATTACAAGCGCGTGCGGAAACTTCCAGAGTACGAATTGCTTAAGGTGGAGTACGAAGCGGGCGCTTCGCTGAATCAGCTAGCCGCGAAGTACAAAGCAACGGTTCGCACCGTTGCGGAAGCGTTGTATCGCGTCAAGACGAAGATGCGCGGGCAGGGGAACAGTTTCAAGATCCTCACCGAGGAGGAGCGTGCTGAGATCCCCAGGCTGTACGCGATGATGAAATCTCAGAGTGCGGTCGCAATGCATATGGGCACGAGTCAAGTGAGGGTGTCCAAGGAGTTGCGTCGCCTTGGTATCGTATCTGCCACGCGAGCCAGTGGAGATAAGCACGGATCATGGAAAGGAGGGCGCTCGCGTCTTGCCGCAGGCTACATCGTCGTGCTCGCTGCCCGTGACGACCCGATGTACTGCATGGCTCACAGGTCTACCGGTTACGTTATGGAGCATCGCCTTGTAATGGCGCGCAGTCTCGGACGCCCACTAGAACGCAGCGAAACCATCCATCACATCAACGGCAACCGCGCCGACAATCGGATCGAGAACTTGCAGCTACGTCAGGGTAAGCACGGTACCGGCGTAGTTCACCGCTGCCGCACATGTGGCAGCACCGACATCGAATCCGCGAGGCTGAACTGATGAGCGCAACGCATCTCCTGCAACGCACGCGCTTTGCTGTGCGCATTCTGCCGAGCCATGAGATCGAGCTCACGTTCAATGGCCAGGGTGTAGTCATGGATTACGACACCGCGAACCGCGTCGCCGTGATGCTGAGAGGGCAAGCGCGCATCGCGAAAAAGAACGCCGGCGACACGTCGATGAAGGTCATCGGCTTCGCGAATCTCACCGATGCTGTGCTCGACGAACTGAAGATTCAGCAGAGCCGCGACCGCACGGCGGTATTCGCCAGCGTCGGAAACGGCAAGCCGTGACGCATTCAGCGCTGTACGTTGGGGACAATACTCATTTGGTCGAAGTGGTCGACCTACAGGACAACGCTGGCGCTGTTCAGACGACAGCGACTGTGAACCTTACGGCTCTTGTGGACAAGCTCACTGGGGCAACAGTTACGGGCGTCACGCTACCACTATCCATGCCCCATGTAGCGGCCGGTCTGTACCGTGCCACTCTACCGCATGGCCTCAGTGCAGTAGCAGGCCGCACGTACTTGGCGACCATCAAGGCTGTGGGTACACAGAGCTTCAGGGCCGAGTGGGTAGAGACGTTGATTGCCAAGGCGCGAGCAGCATAGTGCAACAGCATCAGATCCCAAGACTCTACGGTCGACGCTGGAACGCAGCCCGTCTCAACTACCTAGGCGAGCACCCGTGGTGCGTGTACTGCGAGCGCATGGGCATGATCACCAAGGCGAACGTGGTCGACCACAAGACTCCGCATCGTGGTGATCCAACGCTGTTCTGGGACGAGAGCAACTGGCAGTCCCTATGTCAGCCCTGCCATGACAGCGTGAAGCAGGCCCAGGAGAAGAGCGGCCATTTACGTGGCGCAGATTTGAACGGCGTTCCGCTCGATACCGAGCATCACTGGAACGTAGCAGCTAGTTAACGACGCCTAGGGTAGCTCCCGAAACCCCCGTTCCGCACGGGGCGGCGTCGTTTTGTCCTGCGGTAATAAATCAGGCGGAGATTGAAATGGGCTACACGAAAGTAGCGCCCAGGGATTGCTTTGGGCGAAAGAAGCGCGTGCGCGAGCCGCTCAACGAGGAGCAGCGGCAGCGTCGACGAGAGCGCGAGCGCGGTAAGAAACGCGTTCGAACGCCCGAGCAGGAAGCTAGGCACAAAGCGGCTATAGCAGCATGGAAAGTCGAGCATCGTGGGTACCGAAGTACATACGATCTGGTTAGGCAGACGTTTCGGAAGCACTTGCATTCAGGGTACAGACTCCTTCCGTGTGTTGAATGTGGCGTTCTATGCAAGCAGCCAAAGAGTGGAAACGGACGCAAGAGATGTGCGTCATGCGTCATGGAGAGAGTGCGGCAGCTCCACTGGTGTTACGAGAGAAAGGGCAGGGAGCTGACTTGCCCTTCCTGCGGCGTGCAGTGGTGCGGACTGAAGCAGAGTGGCAACGCAAAGACTTCGCCGTGCTGCTCACCAGAATGCAGACGAGAATTAGCTCGTGCGCATAAGCGTGCACGCAAGCGGAAGCTCAGGGGCACGGTCAATCGATTGCGAGTGTTCAACCGCGACGGTTGGGCGTGCCGAGCATGTGGCTGCGCAACGCCACGAGCCCTAATGGGAACGTTCGATGATAACGCTCCCGAGTTGGACCACATCGTGCCCGTCTCTGCTGGTGGCGAGCACAGCTACGCGAACACGCAGTGTCTATGCCGTATGTGCAATGGATTGAAGTCGGACAAGCCAATGAATGTGTTTGTTAATCAATGGCTTAGGGGGGGCAGGGGCAGGGTCTCACGCTACAGCCTTGCGCCAGGAAAC
>Ga0209640_10004404_pt1 | contig 12364 bp, 9 predicted proteins | sample RifCSP10_1_FD_184018 | JGI IMG/M metagenome (GOLD analysis project Ga0209640, IMG submission 184018) | Soil microbial communities from Rifle, Colorado - Rifle CSP2_sed 10_1 (SPAdes) (version 2) | ecosystem: Environmental > Terrestrial > Deep subsurface > Rock core/Sediment | place: Rifle... | reverse complement strand
GAGAGCCGATTTTCAAGTCCTTGGGCCCGCCGAGAACGCGGAATCCTTCGCGCGCAAGCTGAACAGGGCCCGGCGGTGAGATGGCGGATGCCTCCACCATGTTTTTCCTTAGCGCCTCTCGGCGGATCGCCTCGTCTCCCAAGGCTATCGATTTCACCTCCGCCGGATTCACTCCGAGGGCTTCGAGAATCGCGCGGGCGGCAAACTCGTCGGTCCCAAGAAGCTGAGACACTCCCAACTTTTTTCCCCTGAGATCCTGGACCGTCCGGATCTCCGGACGCGCGACCAGATAGTGGATCGGCCTAGCGGTGAGAACGGCTACGATCTTAAAGGGAAAGCCGGAGATGATGGCCGCTACAGTGCTGCCGAAAGTCAGGGTGGCGTGCACATCGCCGTTGTAGAGAGCGGCCGAAGAAGTCCCCGGCCTCATCTGGATAAGCTCCACTGCTAACTTTTCATCGCGGAAAAAATCGCTGGCCTGGGCAACATAGGCAGGCAGGAAGGCATAGCTCCGGCTGGAGTAAGAGATTCGAACCTTTTCCTGGGCGAAGGCACCGCCGCCAACGGACAAAACGCCAAACAGCAATAACAACGAGACCAGATTCTTGAGCGATCTCATCTCATTCCTCCTAGGGCTTCAGGCTGAGAGCGCGCCGGGCTTCATTGAGCAGCGAAAAGTCAATGACCTGAGACACCTCGACCGCCTTCGCGAGCTTGAGCGAGCGCCGGGCAAGGGCCACATCGTTCTCTACGGCACTGAGGCTGGCCGACCCGTCGGGGCTCAAAGCGGGGACCATCTGATCGTAGACATGAGCCGCCAACGATTCGTCAAGATTGAACTCTTTCCGGATGAGCGCGATCGACCCATCCCGATCCTGCCGGATAAATTGAAGCGCTCTCAGCAGAGCCTGGATCATCGCCTTAACCTCCCCTGGTTTCTCGCTCAGTCGTTTGACGGAGGTAGCCAGGCCGGTCCAGGGCATGTTCAAAACGTCGGAGGCTTGTGCCAGGACGCGATAACCTTCCTTCGCGGCCACGGCGTCAAAAGGCGGGGTGAGAACGGCGGCCTCAACAGCGCGCGACTTAAGCGCCGCAAGGCGTGTCGAGGTGGCTATCATGGAGCTAAAGGTCACCGTCGAGGGATCCACCCCACCCCGCTCAAGGGCAGCGCGAGCGAATACCGCATCGGTGGTTCCCGGCCTATTCACGGCCACCCTCCTGCCTTTGAGATCGGCGATGGACTTGATCATTGGAAGAACGTGCAGGGTAAAAAGGACTTTGTCGAAGGTGAACATGACCACCTTGACGGGCGCGCCCGCAATCGCGGCGCGTGTCGCCGAGCCCGTCCCGGTCACATAGCCCAGTTCTCCGGCCAGGACGCCTGCGATAGCCACGTCGAGACTCATGACGATCTCCTCCACGAATAGACCCTGGCCGCGAAAAAAACCCGCGCCGCGGGCCACATACATGGGAAAGAACGGAATCCCCTTCGTCGGCGAGGCCACCCGCACGTTTTGCAGCGACTGGCCGCCTGCCGGGATGACCCCGAGCGTGAGCATGGCTCCCGTAAGGCTGAAGCCGATGACGGCCTTTCGCCACGGGTAATGCCTAGCTCCTTTGAAGCCCATCAAGACGCAGGTCATCTTTTTCCCGCCCTCGCCTTTCTCATCTCTTCCAGGCCCTTAGCAACGGTCGGATTGACTCGATTGTGCTCATCGTGAATCGCAATGTTGGTCTTCATCGCCTGAGCATAAGTCGCTTGGTCCATGCACTTGTACACCGACTTCTTGGTATAGTTGAGGGTAATCCGATCATACTGAGCGATCTCTTCCGCCCAGCGCTGCGCCGCTTCCTCAAGCTCGCCATCCGGGACCACGCGGTTAATCAAACCAATTTGCTGAGCCTCCGCCGCGCTCAAATTCCTTCCCGTGATCAGCATTTCCATGGCCGGCTTCACGGCGATGGCCCGGACCAGAGCCCCCACCACATAGCGCGGGGGAAAACCCCTGAAAATCTCCGGCAGGCCGATCTGGGCCTTGTCAGAGGCGATTGCGAGATCGTGCGAGAGCAGCAGGGTCACGGCGCCCCCCAGACAAAAACCGTTCACCACCGCAATGACCACCTTCGACGAATTGCGGATCATATCGTTCAGTTCGAGCCCGGACTCATCCGGGCTGGCTGGATCCATATGGATCAGCCCCGATAGATAATCCATGTCGTAACCGGCCGACCAGGCAATCTTCCCGGCCCCCGTCGTGGTCACAATTTTAATCCCAGCATCTTTCTCGACCTGCCTCAGCGCCGAGATCATTCCCTGAATGACTCCCGCGCTGATTGCGTTGCGTTTCTCGGGCCGATTGATGGTAATTCTCGCCACCGCGCCTTTTTTTTCTAACAAAATGGGATCCATCTCGCCCATGCTTATTCCTCCTTGCACAGTCCCTTACGCAAAAGCTCATCCGCCATCATGTTCTTCTGGATCTCGACGGTTCCGCCGGCGATCCTCCGCCCCCGCGCCAGACGGTAAAGGTACTCCAGAGGATGCCCTCTCATGTAGCCGTAACCTCCGAAGATCTGCAGCGCATCGCTCGTAACCTTTTCCACCATCTCGCTGGCCGTTGCTTTTGCCATCGAGCTCTTCAAGCGACTAGGCTCCTCGGCCGCCTGGTAGGTGAGAAGTCTCGAGGCTTCGATCTTCATCGCCATCTCCGCCAGCATCCACTGAATGCCCTGGAACTCCCCGATCCGGCGGCCAAACTGCCTGCGCTGCTGCGCGTATTCCAGGGCGAAGTCAAAGGCGCACAGCGCGATGGACACTGCCCAGGCGGCGCTTAAGCACCTCTCGGCATTGAAGGCTTGAATGAGCCGTTTAAAGGCGTCCTTGCCGCGAGCCAGGATCTTTTCCGACGAGATCGTGCAGCCGTCGAAAAACAGGGTATAGTGGCGATGGCCCGCCATGTTGATGTCAGGCTTGCCCAGCACCAGTCCGGGCGTCCCTTGGTCAACGATCACCGCCCCGATTCCCTCGTCGAACTTGACGAAGGTCAAAAATGCGGCGCAGATATCGGCGTGGCTGATAAAAATTTTCCCGCCGCCTAAGACGACTTTATCTCCTTCAACTCTTGCCTTGGTTCTGAGCTCGGTTACCGCGGAGCCCGCCTCGGCCTCGGAGATAGCAATGCCGATTTTTTCTCCGTCCCGACAAAATGCCGGCAGATACTTGCGCTTGAGATCCTCAGAGCCGATCTCTGCAATAATTCGGGCAGGACCAGCCATGGTCATGGCAAAAGCCGTGTCCGGGCAGACCCTCCCGACCTCTCCCAGGATAAGCAAATCTTCCAGCAGGCTGAGCCCGCCGCCGCCATATTCTTGCGGCAAGCTCACCCCGAAAAAGCCTTGCTCTCTCAGGATCTTCTCGTTGGCTGCCGGGTACTCGCCCTTCCATTTGAAGGCGGAGGCGCGGAACTGCTCTTCGGCCAGCTTGCGCGCCGTGCTTTTCAGTAGCGCCTGGTCTGGGGAAAGACGGAAGTCCATAGGATGAAACTCAATGCAAATTGCAAAGTGCAAACTGAAAAATGAAAAATGGAAAACAGCACATAGCCGTCAGCAATTCAGCAGAAACAAAAAAACCGTAGGCTATACACCAAGAGCCAACATTTTGATTTTTGCATTTTGCAATTTTCATTTTTCATTTCTCAAGCTGGTCCCTGATCGATAGGTTCAAGCCTGAGGCTGACGCCGTTCTTTTCCAGCTCCCTGTAATATTCCTCTCGGATTGAGGAATCTTCTTTATCGTAGCGCAGCTTGAACGCGTAAGCATGGGGATTATCACTCCGGGCAGCGCCCATCGGGTCGTACTCTCCCCGGCTGGTAATGGTGGCCGGGCTTTGATCCCACCCCTTGAAGGCGAGTTGCCTGAACGGGCCCCTGCCGGTATTGAAGTGCTGATGGTATTCATTGAGCTTCGGGGAGATGACCGCGTAGGGTTTGACTGGGACCTTCTGCCGCTTGTCTGGATTCATCTCGTCGCCCGGCATAAATAGGTATTCATACCCTTCGCCGCCGACAACGATCACGTGCGCTCCCGGCCCGTGCCTGTGGGCCGTTACATAGGTCCCCTCGGAGACCTCCAGGATGTGAATCTGCGAGCTGCCATTGCCCATATAGAGACGCATGATGGATGTGCGAGTGCCCCGCTCTTTCCAAGAGTCCAGTACAAAAGTCCTGATATCGGGGATAAAATTGGTCTCGAACAACCTCGTGTTCCAGTGCTTGCTCTTATCTACGTAATCCTTTTCGAACGAGTAACTGTACCTGTCCTTGAAGACAAAGGGATTGTTAAAGACAAAATCGAGATTGTGGTACAGGTTGATCACCTGTGCCATGTTCGTCCCAAAGAGGATGCGACACGGTTTGTCGCCCGAGCTGTTGAACTCCTGGTGCCAGGCGTTGAGCGGGATAGCGAGAAGCGCCCCCTCTCCCCATTCGATGGTCCGTTTCGATTCTCCCTCCTGCCAGATCGTGGTCGCGCCCGTACCGCTCATCACGTACATGACGGCTTCATACATATGACGCTCGGGTCTGAGCTCTCCCTTCTGGGGGATTTCAACGATCTGGAGATTGACATTCTCGTAATTGCCCAGGCGCGTGTAGGCCGCCTTCCCGCCCCTTCTCTCCCAATCGGCGAGGGGAAGTGTGGCAAGCTTTTCGAGGTAACTGCCCTCGTACAAAGGCACGCCTTCCTTCTGGACGAAGCGCCGATAGTGGCTTCCCACCCACCATTCCTCAAATGTCTTTGGCGCCTGAGACATAGTCGTCTGCTTTGAAGGGGTCGGGAGTCTTTGTGTCAGGACTCCCGACCCCCTAGCTGCAATGCCATCTGTTTCCTAACCGAGACCCAGGATTCGCTGGGCGTTCTTGTAAAAGACCTTCTCCAGCACCTCCGGTTTAAAACCTAGGGCATCCCAATCTTTAAACAGGCGCTCGTGAGTCAGCGCCGGATAGTCCGAGCCAAACATGAACTTGTCCTGTAGCCTGCCGCCGATCTCCTTCTTCAAGGAGTCGCTAAAAAATTTCGGCGACCATCCCGAAAGCTCATTGTAGACATTGGCCTTGTGCAGAAGGACGGCGATCATCTCGTCCTGCCAGGGCCAGGAGGGATGGCAGGCGATGATGGTGAGCTGGGGAAAGTCGGCGGCCACCACGTCGAGTAAAATGGGTTGGCAGTATTGCAGTTTGATCCCCATGCCGCCGGGAAGACCGGCGCCGATGCCGGTCGTGCCGGTGTGAAACTGTACGGGAATCTTCAGCTCAACGCACTTCTCCCAAAGGGGATAGAATTGGCGGTCATTGGGAAAGAAGGCCTGAACCGCAGGCTGGAATTTTAAGCCCATAAGCCCCAACTCTTTGACAGCCCGCTCCGCTTCTCTGATCGCCATCTCTCCTTTCCAGGGATCCACGCCGGCAAATCCGCCGATAAAGGCAGCAGGGAATTTCTTAACGATCTCTGCCAGGGAGTCGTTGCTGAGCTTTGGCAGGCCCGAAGCGTGCTCCGCGTCCCAACCCATGAGAATCCCCTTGACATCCGCCCGGATAAAATCATCAGCCATCTCTTCCGGCGTCTTGGTCTTGAGATCGAACTTGTAGTACTTCTGCATCGCCTCGTTGTACTTTCCGAGGGAAACCTCCATCATCTCCCTTGTGTTTAAGTGGGCATGGACATCAATCGCCTTCATTTGTATTTCCTCCGAAAGCCCGTTACTCGTTAATTCGTGTATTCGTTAATCGGCAGGGTATTTCTGCGAATAACCAATAACGAGTAACAAATAACGATTGGCATTGGGCTATCTGCCAAAAAGCTCCTTCAGGATCTTCACTTCCTCCGCGGAGCGTGTCACTTCCTTCTCGTGGTGGCTGAGCCAATACCTGCCGCCGGGCTTGGGAATGCTGTGGGGCGGCAAGTGGTCGGTGGGCACATCCAACCTCCTGCTGGGGTGGCCCATGGCCCGGCTCCAAGCCGTCTGCCCATCTCTGGTCAGCACCCAATTGAGAAAGACTATGGCCGCATTGGGGTGAGGCGCCCGGTTGATCAGGCCTACGCTCCCGAAGCTGGCGGTGACGGCCCCACCGTAGTCTTTGAACTCAGGGTTTAGTCCAAAATCCTTCAGTCCCCGCTGGGCGAGCTGTTCTAATACGCCGTCGCTGACACCCAGAAGGATCGCGTACTTGCCACGAGCAACCCACTCGATCTGCCTTCGCTGGTCGCGGTCCACAACACCAGCCTGAGCGCGAATCCTTTTATAGTAATCCGTTGCTTTCTCCTGCCCCAACACCTGCCAGATCCAGCGGAAGGCGACATTGCCGGCCCCTGAGGGCAAGGGGTCATTGAGAACGATTTTCCCTTTCCACTTCGGATCAAGCAACTGGTAGAGGTCGCTGAGCTCGTCTGCCTTGACTACGTTTGAATTGTACATCAGCAGGGCCAGGACTTTATTGACAAAGACCAAGTCATAGAGGCCGTCCACATCGGCAAATTCCATGCTGTTGCTCTTCCAGTACTTGAGGTCCGTTACCTCCGGTAGGATCAGAGCAGGCCTGATCGGATCCACGGCTTTCATCGGCTTAAGCTGGGTAAGGACGGTTGTGGTGCCCGCCAGGAAGACGTCGGCGCTGTAGATGCCACCATCCCGCTCTGCCTTGAGCTTTGTCGCCTGTTCGGCGCTCCGGCTGCCTGAATACTCAATAGTAATGTCCGGAAAGGCCTTACTGAATCCACGGGTCATGGCCTCGCGAATCAATTCCCCCGGCGGCCCGAACACTACGGCCTTGCCTTCCTTTCTAGCCTCGCTGAGGACCTTTTCCCACCTCTGCTTCCAGTCAGGCGCTGGCTGGGCCAAGGCTGGTTCAAGCCGGATCACAAATAAAAAGCCCAAAATAGCGAATGACAAAACAGCGAGCCTTTGCGTGTAGCGGCTAAGCTTTTTGTGCTTCATTTTCTTTACCCTCCGTAAAGGGGTCGGGAGTCTTTATGTTAGGACTCCCGACCCCCTCTTGACCTTCTTATATTCACCGTGCGGAGATAAACCTCGCTATCCTCCGAAAATCTCCCTGGCCAGTGCCACAGCCGCGTCACGACGCTTCAGTGTCTCCTCGTGATCCATCTCAAAGTAGCTTTCGTTGGCTTCGGGAACCATAAACGAAGGTAAGTGATCGGTAGGGACATCCAAACGGCGACTGGCATAAGCCAAACCCCTAGCCAGAAGGGTTTGCCCATCCTTGGTTAAGAGCCAATTGATGTAGACAGTCGCGGCGTTGGGGTGAGGAGCGCGGTTCGCGAGTCCCAGGCTTCCAAAACCGGTTGCGAGCGCTGAACCCTCGGCCAGCTTCCCTATAGGGTGGACGGGTAGACCAGCCGAGATGACCTGCTGGATCTGGGTGGGCTGAGGGAAAAGGCCAATCGGATATTTACCTCTCCCCACCCCTTCAGCCAGCAAACGGTGATCGCGAAGAGGGGTAATCTCCTGCTTGCCTAGAGCGCGAATATAATCCGGGCCGAGCTTTTTGCTGTGATAGAGAAACGTGAATCCGACCTGTCCCGGCCCAATGATGCGAGGATCGGTCAGGGCGATTTTGCCCTTCCATTTCGGATCGAGGAGATCTTTGAACGCCCGGATATCGTCCGGCCTTACAAGATTGGAATTAACCGCGACTTCCAGATGCACATAGCCCGTCATCATGACCACCCAGCGCCGCTCTTTATCAGAAAATTCGAGCCTCTTTGTGCGCCAGGCCTTTGGATCCTGCGCTTCAGGAAAAATCAGCACCCGGTCCAGGGGATCGAGCGCCTTTTCGGGACGGAGCGTGTTCATGAGCATGACCGAGCTTCCCACGAACACATCCACCAGGTACTGGCCCCCGCGCCGCTCCGTGACCACCCGCGGTCCGATCGCAGCCCCTGAGCCGCCTAAGAAGCCGACCGAGATGCCCGGAAAAGCTTTTTCAAACCCTTGGGTTAAGGCCTCGCGCACCGTGGCCCCGGGGGGACCATAAACCACGACTTTACCTTCTTTCCTGGCCTCGGCCAGCGTTTTCTCCCATTGCTCTTGCGAGCTGGGCTTGGTCTGCCCGGAGGCGAGATGAGCCAGGACCAGGGATAAGAGCCCACAGGTGACCGAGGACAAAAACCACTTTCTCCTAAATCTTTGCATAGCCTAACCTCCTTATCACGATTCAACCGCGACTCGCTTCATTCCCAGGAGCCTGCCGATAAGTAGAAACGCAAAGATGAGACCGACGATGAAAACCCCGAGCACAGCAGCCCTCTCCATATTCGCCTCGGCTATGTAATCCAGCATCAAAAGCGAGAGGGTCCGGGACTGGTAAGTTGAAAGAAAAATTACCGTCGGGATGTCCCGCACCGCTGAGATGAAAACAATCAGGGCCACGGCGATAAGGGTGGGCCTCAACAGCGGCAGCAGGATGCGGCAGAAGCCCCGGGGCCAGGGCGCCCCCGAGACCATAGACGCTTCCTCCAGCTCGTTTGAGACCTGCATGATTCCTGCCTTGAGGATCTGAGTTCCCAGAGGCATCTCCTTGATGATAATGGCCGCGACCAGCAGGTAAATGGTGCCATAAAGGACTTTTACGAGACCGCCCGAGCCCAAGGTTGCCCAGAGCAGCGCCAGGCTGATCAGTATCCCGGGCAGTCCCCAGGGCAACCAGGAGAGAATGTCCACGGTTTTCCGACCTGCAAAGCGCGTGCGCACAATGTAGTAGCTGAGGAGGACATACAAAATGGCGCCGACGATGCTGGCGCCGATTCCCAGGATGAGGGTGTTCATCAGAGAGCGGAGAAAAACGGAGTCGCTAAAGGCTTGCATCCAGTGGCGGGTGGTCCAGGGCTTGGCCATATCGAAGTGGCCAAAGAACTCCATGAATGTCCCCATCAGCAGGGTGACCAAAGGCAGCAAAATCATGACGAAGATAAAGAGCAGGGATACGCCAAAAGTAGCCCAACGCCAACGCCCAATAGATAGGGGGCGGACGACATAGCCGCGACCAGTGATGGTGGTGTATTGCCGGCCGTGGAGAAGGGCGTACTGTAACCAGATGAGGGCGAAAATGGCAAGCAGGAAAATGCCGCTCAGCGCCGTGGCGCGGTTGTAGAGCGGCGGCTCCCAGTGGATCAAGTCGTAGATTTTGGTCGGCAGCACGTAGATACCTGCGGGAATGCCCAATACCAATTCTATTTCGAACGATTCCAGGCTCTTGATAAATCCCAGGACGGTAGATGCCAGGAGCGCTGGAGCGAGAACAGGTACGGTAATACGGAGCAGGACCCCTGCGTTGCTGCTCCCCGAGACTCGCGCTGCCTCCTCCAAGGCCGCATCCATGCTCTTAAACGCGGGCGTCATGAGGAGGAATCGGACCGAGGTGCTAAAGGCCAGGTGACTCCAGACGATTCCCCAGTAGGAGAAGATATCAAAAGGAGCCGACGACAAACGAAAGGTCTTCATCAGGAATTGGTTGATAAGCCCGTATTGAGGATCTAAAAGCAGGATCCATCCCATGGTCATGGGAAGCAGGGGCAGGAAAAATCCCAGCCAGAGGCTCATCTCTATGACGCCCTTAAGCGGAGTGTCGGTGCGGGTCACGACCCAGGCAAAAAAAATAGCCAAGGCGGTGGTGATCGTGATCCTTAAAACGGCCAGCAGAAGCGTGTTGCCGATAGCGATAGGGACAGCGCGGTCATTATAAGCTGCAATCCATCCCTCCAGGCCCCATGCGGTCGGCTCCCCGGGAGGGTTAATGGCAAAACTGCGAATAAAAAGAATAGCCAAAGGATAGGCGAGAACCAGAGCCGACAGCCCCACGACAGAGAGCGAGAATATCCAGGGCCAGGAAAGGTATGGGCGGGTTTCAAACCCGCCCATCCTCTTCGTCAAGCTGACGACTTTGCTAAGCTCCATTGAGTCCCCGCCTTCGGATCAAAAGCCAGTTCCTTCAATTCGGCGATTTTTGTCCAGGCCCGTTTCGTTTCTTTTGCAGCTCTATGAGCCTGAAGAGAAGCCTATCCGGAGAGATCGGCAGGCTGTGGAATCTGACTCCCGTGGCATCGTAAACGGCGTTGGCCACCGCAGCCAGGACCCCGGTTCCGGCTCCTTCGCCGGCTTCCTTGGCGCCAAAGGGACCGGAAGGCTCCCGGGTAATGACATCAACATATCCAACATCCGCCAACCCCGGAACATCGACGCTGAGAGGCATCTTGTAGTCACGGAAAGAGGCATTCATTACCTCTCCGTCCACACGGATCAGCTCCTCGTACAGCACCTGCCCTATCGACATGACGCTGGCCCCCAGGACCTGGCCGCTCACCAGCAAGGGATTGATCGGGAAGCCGCAGTCGTGCGCGCCCCAAAGACCCGCCACGGTCACACGGCCCGTCTCGGGATCCACTTCTACCTCTGCGACACAGGCCGAAGGAGTGTATGCTGGGGACATGTTGCCATAGCCGGTGCGGAAATCGATGAGATCTTCGCCACTGGCGTAGGACCCCCTGCCCATGATCGCACGCCCCATTCGATACTCCGCCATACGGATTATCTCCGCCAAGCTGACGCCTCGTCGCGGCTCTTCACGGACGTAAATCCGCCGGTCGCGGAAAACGAGATCCTCGGGATTCGCTTCTAGCTTATCTGCTGCGATCTCTGCAAGCTGCTTGCGGGCATCCTCGGCGGCGCGCTTGACCGCATGGCCGGTCCAGAAGGTGACCCGCGAGCTGAAGGTCCCTGGATCAACCGGAGTAATGTCTGTATCCACCATAGCGAATCGGACATCCTCCACCCGCACACCGAGGATCTCCGCCGCGATCATTGAGAGCACAGTGTCCGCCCCCTGGCCTACGTCGGTGGAGCCTGTACTGAGAAACACGGTGCCATCCTCGCGCACCCTGAGCTCCGCGGTGGAAGCCGAATGGCCCATGATCCGCGCGCCGCTGATGAGCGAGCCGCAGCCGATGCCAATGCCGCGGTATTTGGGTAGCTTCCCACGCTTCTCCCGCCACGCCGAACCATCGAGCACCTTCCCGATACATTCCGCAAAGCCGAAGGTCGTCAGACGGAACCCATTGGGGGTCGTCTCCCCTGCCCGGCACGCATTCTTAAGCCGGATCTCAATCGGATCGATCCCCAACTCTTCAGCGATCATTTCCAACTGGGACTCGCGCGCGAAGCAGATCTGCGGGATCGTGTGGCCGCGCATGGCGCCGCAGAAGCCGTTGTTGGTATAGACCCGCATAGCCTCGTACTTGACGTGAGGAATCCGGTAAGGGAGGTTCAGCATGGCGCCGGGGATGTACATGCTGAGCTGGCCGATGCTGGAGTAGGCGCCGCCGTTGGCGATGATCTTGCAGTGCTGGGCCAGAAGCGTTCCATCCTTCTTGACCCCTGTCTTAAGCCAGATCTTCATGGGATGACGCATATGGCCGATGGTGAGGACCTCGTCCATGGTGTGGACGATCTTTACCGGCCGACCGCTCTTCCTCGACAGGAGCACGGCTGAGAAGTCCATTGGCATGGCCTCTTGTTTGCCGCCGGAAAAGCCGCCGCCGACGAAGGTCTGAGCCACGCGGATCACGCTGGGGTCTAAACCCAAGCCCATCGCCAACTGTCTCCAGACCACATAGGGACTCTGTTTGGAAGCCCACAGGGTAACTTTGCCTGTCGCCTCCCAAAGACCGACACAGGCATGGGGCTCAAGCATCCCATGCTTTACCGGCTGGGTCTCGAAGCTGTCTTCGCGGATGTAGTCGGAGAGCGCAAAGGCGCCGGCCACATCCCCGAACTCGAACGCGGTGCGGGCGGAGATGTTGTCGGGGGCATGCTCGTGGAGCTGTATCGCGCCAGGCGCCATCGCCTCTTCCGGAGTGAACACGGCAGGCAAAGGCTCGTACTCGACGCGGACGAGATCGAGAGCCTCCTCGGCTGTGTCTTCGTCAACAGCGGCCACCGCAGCTACCTCCTCTCCGATGTAGCGCACGCGGTCGAGGGCCAGGGGAAGGTAGTCGCGTGTGCGGGGCATGTTCCCGTATTTGATGCCGGGAAAGTCTTTTCCGGTGATGACCGCGCGAACGCCGGAAAGCTTCAGAGCAGCGGCCAGATCCACGCGCAGGATCTTTGCGTGAGCGTGGGGGCTTCTCAGGAGCTTCCCGAAAAGCATCCCCGGAAAGACGAGGTCGTCCGCGTAGCGGGCCTCGCCGGTGGCCTTCGCCCAACCATCTTTCTTGGGAATTGGTTTACCGATAACCGAGTATTCTTCTTGCGCTCCCATCCCTAAACTTCTTTTCCCGCCATCTCCCTAGCAGCAG
>Ga0209640_10004403_pt1 | contig 12366 bp, 10 predicted proteins | sample RifCSP10_1_FD_184018 | JGI IMG/M metagenome (GOLD analysis project Ga0209640, IMG submission 184018) | Soil microbial communities from Rifle, Colorado - Rifle CSP2_sed 10_1 (SPAdes) (version 2) | ecosystem: Environmental > Terrestrial > Deep subsurface > Rock core/Sediment | place: Rifle... | reverse complement strand
AAGGTGTCACATCGAGCGCGCGTCGGCACTCACACCTGGGCGCGTGGCCGTGCCTCTCGTTTCGCAGGGTGGTGCGGCTGCGTGCAATTGCAGGTGAGATCTCTGACGAGGGTGACTACAGATACACCATTGTAGGCCGCCATGTCTTTGTAAGCAACTGTGTAAGGAGGAGATCATGGCACACGAGAAACTCGAGCCTCGCCTTCAGGCCTTTGTCGACAACCAGAAGAGTCGAGCCAGCGCCTCCCGGCAACCGGTCGCCGCAATCGACGATGTACCCATCGAGGTCACGATCTCGCTCCACGAGCGAATCCGATCGAGAAGCGACGCGGAGCGCACGTCGGAAGTGGCGAGGATTGGCGAGGAGGTCAAGACAAGCCAGAAGGCCATCCTCGCCAACCTGGCGAAATGGAAGGTCAAGGACCCGATCGTTCACACGCTGACCAACGCCGTCACAGCCAGTCTCAGTCCCCGCCAGATCAACGAGATCGCCCAACTGGACGAAGTCGAGATCATCCGCCTCGAGCGGTTGGACTCGGTGACCTGCATGAACGAGAGTGTCACCGTGATCGAGGCGGACGCCGCTCGGCAGGATCTGCGCGTCAACGGCCGCGGCATCCGGGTGGCGGTGCTCGATACGGGCGTCGACAGGAACCACCCCGCGCTGCTGGGCAAGGTGGTCGACGAGATCAGCACGGTCGCCGAGGGAATCGGAATTCCGGGCAATCACGGCACCCACGTGGCCGGGACCATCGCGAGCAACGACACGGTCTTTCGAGGCGTCGCCCCGCAGGCCGACATCGTCAACATCAAGGTGCTCACGGCCGCGGGCATGGGCACACCTGCCGGAGTGATCCAGGGACTCGACCAGGCCGTGCGCAGGGGTGCGCGCGTGGCCAACCTCAGCCTGGGCTGGAGCGAGGTCTTCCACGCCTGGGTGTGCAACAACGCCGACTGTATTCTGTGCGAAGCGGCGGACAACGCCGTCCAGCTCGGAATGGCTGTCGTCGTGGCCGCCGGCAACGAGGGGAACGCGGGGGCCAAGCCACCCTTCGCGATCCGTCACCCCGGCGCCGCCCGCCAGGTCATCACCGTGGGCGCCGTGGACAAGGTGAAGCAGTTGGCGGCGTTCTCGAGCCTCGGGCCCTCGAGCGGGCGGCTGAGCGCGGCATCGCCGCTTCGACTGACGAAGCCCGACGTCTCGGCGCCTGGTGTCGGGATCGTGTCGAGCGTGCTCGGGGGTGGGTTCGCCTCGTTCAACGGCACGTCGATGGCGTCGCCGCACGTGGCCGGGCTCGTGGCGCTGATGCTCGAAGCACAGCCCGCATTGACGCCGATGATGGTGAAGAAGCTGCTGGAGGATACGTGCGAGCCGATCACGTTTGCGCCCAACCAGGCGGGCTACGGCGTGGTCAACGCCTACGCCGCGCTGCTGCGCGCGGCGGCCGCGAGACTGGGCCTCGCGGTGGGCGCCACCTCATAATCGGATGGCGCGATGGAGGCGATCTCGACGACCACGTCTGCGGTCGTCAACACGCACGGGCTGGAGCCGGGATGGCTCCCGCCCGTCGCGTGCGTCCTGATACTCGTGCTAGGAGCGTGCATGACCACTCATACCTCGAGCAAGATCGAGCCTCGGCTGCGCGACGCGCTGGAGCGCGAGAAGGCCGCTGCCAGGATTCCCGTCATCATCGTCTACCAGGCGCCGTCCGGCGGCGACACGACCGGCTCGATCGAGGAGGTCGAGCGCCGTCAGCGGCCCGTGGTGGACCAGTTGCGCGCGCGGCTGCGTGAGCTTGGGGTCACCGGCGACGTGCAGACGCTCCCCCTCGCACGGAGTGTGGCCGCGGAGCTGACACCCGCGCAGATTCGCGCCCTCGCCCCTGATCCGCTGGTCAGGCAACTCCTGTCGAACAAGGAGGAGAAAGTCATCCCCTGATCAGAGCCCGAAATGGATGCCGGCGCCCACGTAGGAGATGTCATCCTGGAAGAACTGCCCGTAGGGTGAAGGACCCTGATACATCTCCAGCAGCAGCATGATGAGTCGCCCGGGATGGCCCTCGGGTCCCGGACGTCCGATCTCCAACCCGATTCGCGCGCTCAACGCGGGCGACCAGTCGTGGAGCTCTGTTGTCTTGAGGTCGAAGGCGCCGACCAGCTGCATCGTCCGCGCACGACCGCTGCGCAGCTCGACGCCTGCATGGAACAGCGAATCGGGCAGTGTGTCGGGCTCGCGGCGGAAGATGCGCTCGCCACCCACGTATCCACGCAGCGGACCTGCTTCCTGTGAAACGAGGACCTCCACCGACTCGAAGGAAAGATTCTCGCGCACGATGTCGTCGCCGCGCAGCAGATACTCGTCGCCCAGATGCGAGCTCTGGTGGTAGAGCCTGGCGCGTACGCTGAAGCCGTTTCGGCGGAACGTCAGTGGCAGCCCGATGACGTAGTCGGCGTTGATGAGATCGTTGGACAGCGATCCAAGGTCGAACTGCGCGAAGATGCTTCCGACGACATCGAGCTGAACGCCTTCTCCGGACTCGGGACCTCCCCACCGCACGAGACCGAAGCTGTCACCGAGCCCGACGGACGCAATCGAGGCTCCCTCGCCGCCCGGATCGTCGAGCGAGCGAAACGTACCGCGAAGGAAGCTCAGGAACGATCGGGCTTCTTTCGGATCCGCGATCAGCGGACAGAAGATCTGATCCTCCGGAAAGAACACCGTGCCCGTGCCTGCCGCCTCGTGCACGCCTGTTCCACATCGCGGTGCGTCGGGTGTTTGCGCGATGGCAGGTCGCGGGGACATCAGCAGGGTGGTCGCGAGCGCGATCGCCGCCAGATACCGTGGCCAATTCCTCATGATCGATCCTCAAAACGATCATAGGGCCGGATGCAGGGTCTGGATCACGATGCCAATGGCCAGCTCGGCCGGGGCATCCGGTCGAGGACCCGTCCCGCCGCGACTTGTCGCATAATTCGCGGGGACCGGGGCACTCCGCCCCATCGCCTCGGGTAGTCTCCACGGAGGTCGCGTCCATGAAGGCCTCTCTGATCGCCGTCGTCCTCGTGGCGTTGACCGCGACGCTCGCGGCTCAGTGGCTGAGCCAGCCGACAGAGGGAATCCCTCGCGCACCCGACGGCAAGCCGAATCTGGCCGCGCCTGCGCCGCGCACGCGTGACGGCAAGCCCGATCTCTCCGGTCTGTGGACCAAGATTTCCCCGAAGTACTCCCGCAACATTGCGGCGGACCTGAAGCCTGAAGAGGTTCAGCCGTGGGCGCGAGATCTGGTCGAACAACGCCGGGAGGATCTTGGCAGGGATTACATGAACGTGCGCTGTGTGCCGTTGGGACCGGGCTATGTCACTGCGGCCGACAGCACCGGGTCGGAGATGATCAAGATCGTCCAGACTCCCGGGCTCATCCTCATCCTCAACCCCGATCTCACCTATCGTCAGATCTTCCTCGACGGCCGGGCACTCGAACCCGCCCCCAATCCAACCTGGATGGGATACTCCGTCGGGCATTGGGATGCAGACACGCTGGTGGTGGAGAGTTTCGGATTCAACGACCGCACGTGGCTCGATCATGACGGCCATCCCCACACCGAAGGCTTGCGCATGACCGAACGCTACGGGCGTCCCAACTTCGGCAGTCTCGAGATCGACGTGACACTCTCGGACCCTGCAGCGTACGCGAGGCGCTGGACTGTCGCCGTCCGGGCTGAGCTCGCCGCCGATACCGAGATGATCGAATGGGTCTGCAACGAGGGCAAGAGCGGCCTGGAGCACTGGGTCGGCAAGGCCTCGGACGAAAGGAAAGGCGAAGTACCGGTCGCCCCCGAGATTCTTGGGACATATGTCGGTATCTACGAGGAGCAGCGCCCGCTCTGGAGGACCGTCCCACGGGTTGTCCAGATCACGCTGTCGAATGGCACACTTGTCGCCGACATGGATGGCCGAGGAAAGGTGTCTCTGATCTCGACGTCTCAGACCACGTTCTCCGGTTTGTACGGACTCGGGGTCGAGTTCATTCAGGCTGGGTCGGGCGGGCTGTTCGTGAAGCACGTCTCGGGCAATTACCGGTTCGCACGGAAGTAGGTGTGGTCGAGATAGCATTGGCCCGTCATCACGCGGAGGACCTATGGCCATGCAGAATCGAACGTTGTCCAACCAGGTCAGGCTGTGTGCGATTGCCGTCCTCTGTCTTGCCGTCCCGGCGGTTCATGCACAGTGGTTGAACTACCGCATCCCGGGGGTGCCGCGCACCCCCGACGGCAAGGTGAATCTCACTGCCCCGACGCCCAGAACGCCGGACGGGAAGCCCGATCTGTCCGGGACGTGGGAGAGCGAGGGAGGGTACTTCGGCAATCTCGCCAGGGATTTGAAGCCGGGCGAGCTGCTGATGCTCCCGTGGGCAGAAGCCCAGGTGAAGGACAACCTGGGCAACCAGCACAAGAACGATCCGATGGTCGCATGCCTGCCGCCGGGCGTTCCTCGAATCAACATGGGCGGGAGCCGATCGATGCCTCATCCCTTCAAGGTCGTGCAGACGCCGTCGCTGGTCATCCTGCTGTACGAGACCTCCACGAACCAGACGTTCCGTCAGGTCTTCCTCGACGGCCGTCCGCTGCCCACTGACCCGCAGCCCACCTGGCTTGGCTATTCGGTCGGGCACTGGGAAGGCGACACGCTCGTGGTGGAGACGGCCGGCTTCAACGGCCGGGCCTGGGTCGATACCGCGTCGGGTCATCCACAGACCGAGGCGGCGCGCGTGACCGAGCGCTTCACGCGGCGCGACTTCGGGCACATGGAGATCGACATCACGATCGACGATCCCAAGGCGTATCTGAAACCGTGGCGCGTGAGAGTGCCGATCAATCTGCTCCCGGACACCGATCTGATCGAGACCTTCTGCGAGAACGAACGGGATCTTGGACGGATGGACAGAACTCGCAAACCCTGAGACTTCGATGTAATGCAAAATGCAAAATTCAAAATGCAACACACGGCACGTTTTGATTTGCATTTTGAATTTTGAATTCTGAATTACAGCGAAGGCTTGCCTCGATCGAGGCCATAGAACACGACGATCCCGATCGCGAGCAGCAGCGCGAGGCCCATGAACGCCGTGTCATAGCCCTCACGTTCAATGGCATAGCCGACCACGGGGCCGGCGATCAGGAGTCCCACCCAGTCGAGGGTCGTGAAGAACGCCGTTGCCACGCCGCGCTCCTGCGGTCGAGCGCGCGCCACCACCAGGCTCAGGAGAACCGGAAAGGAGTAGCCGTGCCCGGCGCCACACAGGAGCCCCGCGGCCAGAACGTGCCCCGGCGTGCGCGCCAGCGACAACCCGACACACCCGAGTGCGTAACATGACATCGCGACGCCGAGCGTGGGTCGCGCGCCCAGACGGTCGGGAAGCCATCCCAGGAAGATTCGCAACGTCACGGCCATGGCGGCATAGGCGCTGAAGAAGCCGCCCACGCTGCCTGTGCCCGTCGTGGTCACGAACGTCTTCATGAAGGTGAAGAGCGCGGCGACCGCGACGAAGAACGCGAACGCCGCGAGCCAGATCGGTCGCAGGTTCGGCTGCACGGCCGTGGCCACGACGCTGCGGGGCGGCACGCGGTCGCTGGGCACGGGCCGCACATCGCGCAGCGGAAGACAGAACGTCAACCCCAGAACGGCCAGGCCGAGCGCACCGAGGAACAGCTCACGGTAGGTCGCGTAGGCCAGGATGACGTCTCCGAATTGCGCGCTCAGGGCAATCGAGACAAGACCCGACACGCCGAAGATCGCGAGGCCCTCGGTGCGGCGCTGCACCGGGACGAGATCCGCCGCGTAGGTGAACAGCGCCGTGTACCACATCGCCGCCGCCACACCGTCGAGCACCCGCACCGCATACACGCGTGGTCCCAGCGAGTGGATCGAGAGATACAGTCCTACCACCACGACGAACAGCGCGACACCAGCGAGAATCACCGCCGGTCGTCCGCGCGCATCCATCGCGCGGCCCGCCAGCGGCCAGGCCAGGATGGCGCCCAGCGCCTGCGCCGCCATGATGCGGCCGATCTGTGCCTCGCCCGCTCCGAGCTGCTGCAGGAAGCCCGGCAGGTGCACGAACAAGAACCCGGCGAGATTGAGCATCGCGCTGGCGAGCGCGGCCAGCACGAACGCGCGTGTGAAGAGCGGCGGAGTTTCGCGGGCGTCGTGTTCCTGCGGCACCGGTCAGCCTCTATTGTCCCGGAATGAACCTTCGTCGCCACAATCGAGAGTAGTGGGTCAGTCTGCCGGGAGGAGATACAGGCCGTTTGGTCTCGAGGTGACCCTGCGCACTGCGGGGCGCATTCTGACCCGGCGCTCCGATTCCCACCCCAACGCGCAGGCGTGCGCGTTGGGGGCCCCGGACCTGGCCGGGTCGCAACCCCTCGTCCCGGAGACGTGTTTTCCCGCGCCGTCGAGCGGTTCGCCGAGCAGCATGTCTCCCGTCGCCAACACGGGGCCGTGGTCGCAAGATCATGCGAGTCGAAACTGACCCACGACTCAATCGAGCGTGTTGGACAAGTTCGGCGTCCAGGGCCACTAGTCCAGACCCTCCTTCCTTCCTTCCTGCCTGCCGAACTGCGCTGCGCTCGGCGAGTGGTGTACGGCGCTTCTCTGCGTCAGGGCCGTTGAGCAGAGGCGTATACTCCAGGCTTATCGCCCTCCAGTGGAGAGGGACGCATCATGAGAACATGCGAATTGTCTCCAACAGTGTCGACCTGTTTCGCGACTGGTGTTGCAATCGCCGCGCTCGCACTTGCGCCGGCGCCTGCTCAGGGTCAGGACAGGCCTCTACGCCTGACATGGGTCGACCGAACCGGCCAGGTGATCGAAACGGTTGGACCGCCCGGGGCGTTTCGCGGACCCGACCTCTCACAAGACGGAATGCGGCTCGCCGTTCACCGGCACGATGGCAACGGCGGCGACATCTGGCTCAGCGACCCACGGGGCGGGCTGGTCCAACTCACCACGGACACGTCGGGAACGCACGAGAACGCGAGCCCCGTGTTCTCGCCCGATGGCACCCGCATCGTGTTTGCCTCCCTGCGAAACGGCAAGTGGGGACTGTACGTGAAGCGCGTGGATGGCAGAGGCGAAGAGGAACGGCTCATCGAGTCGGGCAGTCGCAAGATGCCGATGAGTTGGTCCCCCGATGGCCGGTTCATCGTCTACTGGGTGAACGGCGGGAGCCAATGGGTCATTCCGCTGGAGGGGACACGTGAACCGCGGCGGCTTCACGACATGCAAAATTCCCACGCGCAAATATCGCCGGACGGCAGATGGGTTGCCTACAACTCCCTGGGCCAGATCTACGTGAAACCCTTTCCCACGGGCGAGGGCAGCTGGCAGGTGTCCACGAACGGCGGCGTGTTTGCGAGATGGTGCGGGGATTCACGGGAGCTGTACTTCTTGAGCAGGGGGTTCCTGGGACAGATGATGGCGGCCGACATCAACGTGACCGGGTCGTCGATTCAGCCCGGCACCCCGCGTCCGCTGTTCGAATCCGGATACGTGAATCTCAACCATCCGGGCGGCAACTATCACACCTACTCGGTTTCGCCGGACGGCCAACGCTTCCTGATTCCACGGCCCGAGCCCGGTACGCTCACCATGTTCGATCGTGACGGCCAGGTGGTGAAGACGCTGGGCCGCGACTTGGGCGCGTCTCCGGTGTTCTCGCCCGATGGCTCGCGAGTGGCGCTGGTGAAGGACCTCCGGGACGTCTGGGTCGTGGAGGTGGAGACGGGCCACGAGGTGCGGATCACGTCGAATCAGCCGCAGGACCTCGTCGGAGGCCTCGTGTGGTCTCCAGACGGACGCCAGTTGGCGTATCTCCTCCAGCAGATCGACAGGGAACTGTTGTATTTAACTGCGTCGGATGGAAAGGGTCCGCAGGAACTGCGCTATCGACTGCCCGGCTTCGGCATCTCGCTCACCGACTGGTCCCCGGACGGACGATTCCTGCTCTACTACTCGTCCCAACTGGGGGGGAACAGGCTCATCGCCCTGCCCGTCAGTGGAGAGCCGACGCCAGTCGAGGTCATGCGGTCCGACGTCCCGATCCTCGGCGCCCGCCTCTCGCCCGACGGCCGTTTGCTCGCGTATCAGACAACGGAGTCACCTGACTCCGACACACCTCAGCTCTGGGTCAGGTCATTCGACTTCGCGGCCGGAGGCGCTGGCGCGGCCGCCTGGCAGGTCCCCGCCGAGGCGAGCCGGACGATGACCCTCGGTCTCTGGTGGAAAGGCGACGGACGGGAGCTGTACTACCTCGGTCCGAAGCGCGGCGTCATGGCTGTGGAGGTCCGCGTCGCTCCTACCGTCGAGTTCGGCAGGCCACGGCTGCTGTTCAGCGCCCCCGACTCGATTCCGGAGAATCCCGAGGTCCTGGGCAGTGTCAGCCGCGATGGCCGACGGGTCGTCCTCTCCGTGACGCCACCTGGGGCCTCGCCGCTGCCAGACCAGCTCTTTCAGATCGCGCTACTTGACCGTCAAGGCAGGACTCTGCAACGGATAGGAGCGCCGGGCCGCTACGGCCAACCCGCACTGTCCCCCGACGGGACGCGCGTCGCCGTCAGGCGCTTTGACAGCGTGGCCGCCGGCGGACGATCCGACATCTGGTCAATCGAGATCGCCACCGGCAAGAGCACTCCGATCACGAGCGATGCCCCGGCAGACAGCAACCCGCTGTGGTCGCCTGACGGCCGTCACATTCTGTACGTGTCCTTCCGTTCCGGAGGGTATGCAGGTATCTACCGCAAGAACTGGGATGGATCCGGGAAGGAGGAGTTGCTCTACCGGTACACACCGGGCGCTCCTGTGCTCCTCAGGGACATCTCTCCGGACGGGAAGTATCTCACCTTCAATTCCGGCGGCGTCGTGCTGGTGGTGCCGCTTGGCGGGACTGATCCGTCGACGCGTCAGGCGGTCGAACTGTCGCGCGAGGAGTTCGCTGTCGCGGGCGGACTGTTTTCTCCCGACGGGCGCTTCATCGCATATAGCTCGAATGAGTCGGACAATTTCGAGCTGTACGTACAGCCGTTCGACGCCGCATCGGGCTCGGTTGCCACCGGCGGAAAGCGGCAGGTGTCGAAGGAGGGCGCGGGACCCATGGCCTTCTGGCGCGGCGACGGTCGGGAGATGTACTTCATCGACACCGAGCCGGATCTGGTGGTGATGGCCGTCGACATCTCGACCGCACCTGTTGTTCAACCGGGCACGCCCAGGGTCTTGTTTCACGTGCCCGGCCATGTGCAAGGCGACCTCGGTGCGACGAAGTACATCAGCCGCGATGGCCAGCGGTTTGTCTTCATCCTGCCGGTCGCGGCGGTGGCCACACCTGCGAGGTAAGACCCACGTTGGCAGATTGAAAGGGAGCATCTACATGGCTGACAGAATGGTCAGGACATTGATGGCCGGCGCGTTCTTCCTCGCAACAGTCGCACTGTCGGCGCATCACAACATGTCGGCGGTGTTCGACTTCGACCAGCGGTTCACGCGCACCGGCGTGCTCACCAGAGCCGACTGGAGGAATCCCCACATCTACCTGGCCGTCGACGTGAAGAACGACCAAGGCAAGACGGAGACGTGGTCGTTCGAGGGGCCGGCCCCGAACTTCTTCCGCGCACGGAATATCGGCAAGACCGATTTCGAGAGTGCGATCGGCAAGGCGGTGACGGTGGAAGCCAGCCGCGCCAGGGACGGTTCCCTCAGCGGGCTCATCCGGGTCGTCACCCTGCCGGATGGAAGGGAGATCTCCCTCTGTCCGCAGAATTGTTGACGCCTGATATGAGGCTCGACTCTGACTTCCCCAATGGGCCTCACCCCCGGCACTCGCCTCGGCCCGTATGACATCCTGGCCCAGATTGGCGCCGCACGCGATACGAAGCTAGACCGCGACGTCGCCATCAAAGTCCTGCCTGAGTTGCTCGCGTCTGACGAGGAGCGAATCGCCCGCTTCGAGCGTGAGGCGAAGACCCTCGCCGCACTCAATCATCCCAACATCGCGCACATCCACGGCTTCGAGGAGAGCAGCGGCCTCAGGGCTCTCGTCATGGAACTGGTGGAGGGCGCCACCCTTGCTGACCGCATCGCCGATGGCATCCGCTCCCGTATAACGACCAACCGATCCCCTGGTGTCAAAGGAGTACCCACCAAGCGGGAGGGTCGCCACGTAACTCAAGTCCGCGGGCGTTGTTCCGCCCTGGTTCGAAATGAACTTCGGGATCGGATTCGCCCAGATTGGATAGGTGACATCTCCACTTCGATAGGCTTGATCGATGTGCCAACGCTGATAATCGCCCTCGCCCTGCGTGAAGACGTCGAACGTCTTCCAGTAGTAGCCGTGGGGCGTCCGCGCACGCCACAGGAGACGTGAATCGATCGTAATCGCCTCGTACGTCAGGACGTAATCGTACGAGTTCATCCCTTTCGATTTGTCGACGCCCAGCTCCCGTTCGAGCTCGTGGGAATACCCTGGAATCGCCATGATGGCGTTATAGACATCCGGCCGGGTCAGCGTGTAGGTCAGCTGTGCCGCTTCCACGTACTTGAGCGTCGCGGGGTCGACGTACTCCTGGCCATACACGCCCATCTTCCGCGCGCCGACGAACCCGTTGATGTTCGGCGGCAGCGTTTCCGCCTCGTCCGCCCCTTCCGCGTTCCCTTTCAGGACGCGGGTCCACACCAGGCGGGCAAACTTCTCGTCGCGCGTGACTTCCGGTTTCAGCTTGTGAATCATCTCGGCCAGCGACGCGTCCGCGATCTTCTTGCCATTCAGATCGAGCTTGTTCGAGGCGAAGGCCAGGTCGTCGTCGGCCCCCCCATAGAACAGGGTGAAATCCGGGTCTGACGTGTCGATGAGCGTGTGCCCCCAGTAGTCCCGGGGGTCGAATCTATAGACGATGCCCTTCCCGTTCACATCGACGGGATTCACGATTCGTGGTGCCCACCGAGCCGTGCTGTTCAGGGCTTTCGACAGGCCGACGCGCGCGTGGTTCAGATTCTGAGCACTCACGCCGGCGTTGTGGAGTGTATGGAAGGAGGCGTACTGGACGAACTCGCGCGCCGCCGCCGGAGTTTTCGCTCTGTCAGCGGCAATCCAGTCCAACACCTGCTCGTCGGTGACCTTCTTCGCTGCGTCGACACCTCGAGGAACTTCGGGAATCATGTCGGAGACGGCATCACGCCAGGCGGTGACGGCCGCCAGCATGCGGACATTCGCGTCCGCGCAGCTTCCACCAAAACAGTTGTGGCGGTCGATGCCCATCCGGACAACCAGCTTGGAGTTCTCGGGCTGTCGGAAGTTGACGCGAGTCAGCGCATATTCATGCGCCAGTTTCACATCGACGTCCGAGTGAAGCGGGGCCTGCCCGCCGCTGCCGGCCTTGTTCTCCGTGCTATGGCACCCCGCGCAATTGGCACGAAGCAGCGGATACACAGTGCCCTGGAACGCTTTCAGCGACCGCTCTTTATCGAAACCCATCTCCTTCGTATAAAGAACGGCTTCCACGTTGGTTCCACCACGTCCGTCAGGAAGCACGGCTCGCTGTGACGCGGGCTGGGCATGGAGCTTGCTAGCGCATGCTGTGGAGGTGGGTCATGTCCGTAAGAAGCATTCTGGTTCCGACCGATTTCAGCGACACATCTGACGCGGCCCTCCATTACGCGACGGAGATGGCCCTGACGCTGGGCGCACGCCTCTATCTGATGCACGTGCCGGGGAAGACCGGCGAGCACTATGAGGCGAAATACCCGCACGGACAGTTCGAGACAGCGACGCGCGCGCGGCTCTCATCCTTCCTGACGACAGAAGAAATCGAACGACTGCGTCCCGAATACGCCCTGCGTGTCGGTGCGCCGGCCGAGGAGATCGTGCACTACGCGGATATATGCGATATCGACTTGATCATCATGGGCACGCACGGTCGCAGCGGTATCGCACACGCGCTGATGGGCAGCGTGGCGGAGCACGTCGTGCGAGTGGCGCCGTGCCCGGTCCTGCTCGTCCGCGCGCCCAAGCGCGCTGCCGTGTCGGAAGGCGCCGCCGTGAGAGTGCCGCCCGTCAAGCGGATGCTCGTATGAATTCAATGGCGTGACGTGCGCACGAGACGAGTCCGTCCCAGCGACGAACTCGGTCCCCCGCTTGGTGAGGACCGATCGAACGGACCGTACTGCGTGTTTTGGTCCTTCGCCATCGACGCCCCTCGAGCTGCGAAATTTCCCCAATTTCCGGCGAAATTTCCGAACTGGCGCGCCCGGCCCGCCTTCGCAATCGAACTCTTCTTGCTTCGGCGCGCTCGGATGGCCTGCCAGCCTTCGCTCGCC
>Ga0209640_10004400_pt1 | contig 12369 bp, 9 predicted proteins | sample RifCSP10_1_FD_184018 | JGI IMG/M metagenome (GOLD analysis project Ga0209640, IMG submission 184018) | Soil microbial communities from Rifle, Colorado - Rifle CSP2_sed 10_1 (SPAdes) (version 2) | ecosystem: Environmental > Terrestrial > Deep subsurface > Rock core/Sediment | place: Rifle... | reverse complement strand
GCTCGGGTTCCGGTGCTCGGGTTCCGGTGCTCAAGTTCTCCTCGGGTTCCGGTAGTCAGGTTCTTCGGAACCCACGAACCCGATGAACCAGCACCTGAGCACCCGAGCACCAAAGCAACCTGAGAACCGGCATAATCTAGACGACCGCCCGCGCCGTCGGCGCGCGATCCATCAGGCACTCCGCAACGCGCGTGAGCGCCTGCTCCAGGCTGGCGCGCGTGCGGGGCGTGCCCAGGCACAGACGCACCGCCTTGGGCTGTTCGGGACCGACGGCGAACTCGGACGACGCGTTCACCACGACGCCGCGCGTACGCGCCTGCGCGACGAACCCCTCGGAGGACCAGCGGGCCGGCAGCGCCAGCCAGATGTGCGGGCTCGCGGGATGGGTCTGGTACCGGTAGCCGGCCAGGAGCCGACGGGCGATCGCCTGTCGAGCGGTGACTTCGTGTCGCTTCCATTCCACGATGCGCGCCCCAGTGCCGTCCTCGATCCAGCCACTCAACAGGTCGGCGCCGATCGACGAGGTGGTGATCATCGTGGCCCACACCGCGGCCGCGATCTTCTCGAGCATGGCCGGAGGCGCAACCGCGCACCCGAGCCGGAGGCCGGGAAACAGGCTCTTCGACAGACTCGTCACGAACACGGTCCGATGCGGGATCAACCGGGCGAGCGGCCAGCGCTCGGGCGAGTGAAACCCGTAGGTGTCGTCCTCGACGACCGTCAGGCGGTGCTTCTCCGCGAGGGCGGCGATCTGGCGCCGGCGCTTCTCGGACATGACGGCCGATGTGGGATTCTGCAATCGCGGCATGCAGTACAGGACGCTCGCCCGCGACATCCGGCACGCCGCATCGAGCGCATCGGGCTTGAGTCCTTCCGCGTCCATCGACACGCCTCGCACCTTCACGTGCATCTGCTGCGCCAGGAGCCGTATGCCGGAGTAGGTGAGATCCTCGACGAGCAGCGTGTCGCCCGGCGCGACCAGCGCCGCAAGCGTCGTGGCCAGGCCGTGCTGCGCTCCGGCGGTCAGGACAATCTGTTCGGGATTGACCGGCAGCCCGAGGTACGCGAGCCAGGCAGCCATCGCCTCTCGATGCCGCAGGTGCCCGCGCTTCGGGGCATAGCCAAGGAGCTGCGTCCACGGAAGCGTCCGCCGCCGCATGAGGTGCACCTCGAGCCTGGCCACTTCCCGGTCCGGCATCAGGATGTTGATGCCGAGGTCCAGCAGCCCTTCCTCGCCCGCTCCGTCCTCGCTTTCCCGCCCGCGGATGAACGTGCCGCGTCCGACGTGGCCGGAAATGAGCCCCCGACGGGACGCCTCGGCGTACGCGCGGGTGATCGTCGTGACCGTCACGCTCAGGTGATCGGCCAGGTCGCGGTGTGGCGGCAGACGCGCGCCGGCGCGGAGCGTGCCCCGTTCGACGTCCTCGTCGATGGCGTCCGCGATGGCCCGGTACACGGGCCCTTTGCGCCCATCCAGATTGGGAAGCCACATTGTCATTGCCGCAATATAGACATTGCGGCGCAGACAATCCACATGTCTTACAGGCAATTGTCTCGATCCAGGTAGCTGGGTTGCTGGGTGGCTCGGTGTTGCTGGCTAGCTCGGTTGCTGGGTAGCTCGGTAGCTGGGTAGCTCGGTTGCTTGGTGGCTGGGCGGCTGGGGGTTGGGAGCCACCGAGCCACCATCGTTCTGCTATCCTGATCGCATGGGTAAGCGAATCTTTCTGTTCATCCTGACGAACCTGGCGATCGTCTTCACGCTGACGATCGTGGCCTCCCTCCTGGGTGTCGGCAGCGGCATCGGACCGGACGGGCTGAACATGCAGGCGCTGGCGGTGTTCTGTCTGTTCTGGGGCATGGGCGGCGCCTTCATCTCGCTGCAGATGTCGCGCTGGATCGCCAAGCGCGCCACCGGCGTGCGGCTGGTCGACGGGCGCACCCGCAACAGCCAGGCCGACTGGCTCTTCGAGACAGTGGGCCGCCTCACGCGGCAGGCCAACCTCCCGATGCCTGAAGTCGGTATCTACGAGTCGCCGGAAGTGAACGCCTTCGCGACCGGGCCCAGCAAGAGCCGAAGCCTGGTGGCCGTCTCCTCGGGCCTGCTTCGATCCATGCGGCCGGACGAGATCGAGGGTGTGCTGGCGCACGAGGTCGCCCACATCGGCAACGGCGACATGGTGACCATGACGCTGCTCCAGGGCGTGATGAACGCCTTCGTGATGTTCTTCGCCCGCGCGATTGCCTACGCGCTGATGCGCTCGGGAGACTCGCGCAGCAACAACAACGGGATGTACTTCCTGGTCGTCATCGTCCTCCAGATCGTCCTGGGCATCCTTGCCGCGCTGGTCATCAACTGGTTCTCGCGTCACCGGGAGTTCCGGGCGGACCACGGGGGCGCCACGCTGGCGGGCCGCGAGCGGATGATCGGCGCCCTGCGACGGCTGGCCGCGAATGCCGAGGCGGTGGAAACGCAGCATCAGGCGCTCGCCACGATGAAGATCAACGGGGGCGCCCGCGGCTGGGCCACGCTTTTCTCGACCCACCCGCCGCTCGCCGACCGCATCGCGGCGCTCGAAAACTTCCGGTAGTCGCTGGGTAGCTGGGTCATTGGGTCGCTGGGTCGCTAGCGCTGGGCACGCAGCGACCGAACTACGGAGCTACCGAGCTACCGAGCTACCTAGTTACCAAGCTACCGAGCGACCGAGCGACCCAGCGACCCAGCTACCTAGAGATGATCCACCGCACCCTCGTCTCGACAGACCTCCTCGCGGCGCACCTGCACGGTGGCTGGGTGATCGTCGACTGCCGGTACGATCTGCAGAACGAACCATGGGGCCGGGAGCAGTACCGGGCCGGACACATTCCGGGGGCGGTGTACGCGAGCCTCGGCGAGGACCTGGCCGGGCCTCGCACAGGCGGCAACGGCAGGCACCCGCTGCCTTCGGTCGAGGCGCTTGCCGCGACGTTCGGCCGATTCGGCATCGCGCCCGACAGCCAGGTCATCGTCTACGACCAGGACTCCGGCGGTTGGGCCAGCCGGCTGTGGTGGTCGCTGCGATACCTCGGTCACGACGCCGTGGCCCTGCTTGACGGCGGCTGGGCGAAGTGGACGCAGGAGGGGCGGCCGGTCGCCACGGGCGAGGAGCATCGAACGGCTGCCATGTTCGACGCGACCCCACGGCCCGGGATGCAGGCGAGCGTGGATGAAATCGCGTCGCGAATCGAGGATCCAGGCCTGCTGCTCGTGGACGCGCGGGCGCCCGAGCGCTTCGAGGGCCGGACAGAGCCGATCGACCGGGCGGCGGGCCACATCCCGGGGGCCCGAAATCACTTCTTCAAGTCCAACCTGGCCGAGGACGGCACGATGCTGCCGGCCGGGCGTCTGCGTGAAACGTTCATCCGCCTGCTGAGCGGCCAGGAGCCGGCCCGGACCGTGATGTACTGCGGCTCCGGTATCACCGCCTGCCACAACATATTGGCCATGGAGCACGCAGGCCTGCGCGGCGCACGGTTGTATCCAGGGTCCTGGTCCGAATGGTCCAGCGATCCCAGCCGTCCGATCCAGAAAGGTCCCTCCACCAAGTAAACGTCTACGGTCCCGTTCCCGTCCAAGCAAGCCGGAGGGAACTTCATGACGCGGACCCTGCTCGTCACAGCCGTTGTGGTAACCACGACGGTCGTCAGTCTGCCGGCTCAGCGCGACCGGGGCCTCGACTTCGGTCGATCGCAGGACGCGTGGTGTCGCGACGAGCGACGCGCCGACGTCTGCGAGGTGCGCGAGGACACCCTGTCCAACACGCGCGTGATCGCCGTCGACGCACGCGGAAATGGCGGAGTCGCCGTCCGCGGCTGGGATCGCCCGGACGTCCACGTCCGGGCACGAGTGACGGTCAGGGCCGCCAACGCGTCCGACGCGCGCACGATTGCGTCGGAGATCACGCTGACCACCTCGGGCGGCCGGATCCGGGCGGAGGGGCCGTCCCGTGACGGCCGATCGTGGAGAGACCGTGGCTGGTCGGTCGCCTACGAGCTCGAGGTTCCCCGCAGCGCCGAGCTGACGATCGATGCGACCAACGGCGGCGTCTGGATTCAGGACGTGCGCGGACGCATGGACGTGCACACCGTCAATGGCGGCATCTCGCTGGAGGACGTATCCGGCGACATCAGGGGCGAGACCACCAACGGCGGCGTGCAGGTCCGAGTCAGCGGAGGCAAGTGGGAGGGTCCCGGTCTCGACGTCAGGACGGTGAACGGCGGCATCGACCTGGCGCTCCCCTCCGATCTGTCGGCCGAGCTCGAGGCGCGCGCCGTCAACGGAGGCATCCGCGTGGACTATCCGCTCACCGTGAGCGGTCTCATCAACAGCCGTCGTGAAGTCCGTGGCACGATCGGCGCGGGCGGTGCCAGGATTCGCGCCTCCGCCACCAACGGAGGGATCACGATCACGAGACGATAGACGGATCGTAGTACGACTGCGCGTCACAATCGCACGCCGCACTCTCGCGCCCTCACACCTGGCAGGGTAAACTGAGCCGGTGACCGCGTCGTCGCCCTCCAGGGAAGAACATCCCTCCGTCTGGTCCACCGTCAAGGAAGCCGTCCGGGGCTCGCATCAGGACTACACCGAAGCGCCCATCGGTCGCGCCGTCGCGCTGCTCGCGGTGCCGATGGTGCTCGAGATGCTGATGGAGTCGGTGTTCGTCGTCGCCGACGTGTTCTTCGTGGGCCGCCTCGGTCCCGATGCGGTGGCCACCGTCGGCATCACCGAGTCGCTGATGACGGTGATGTACGCACTGGCGATCGGGCTCTCCATCGGCGCCGCGGCCACGGTGGCGCGACGGATCGGCGAGAAGGATCGCGACCGCGCCGCGCGGGCCGCGGTTCAATCGATCCTCCTCGGGCTGGTCGCCGCCGCCATCATCGGGACGATCGGCGCCAGCTTCGGGCCGCAGCTTCTGCGGACCATGGGGGCCAGCGACGACGTGGTGCGGACCGGATCGGGCTACGCGCGGGTGATGCTGGGCGGCAGCGGAACCGTGCTGCTGCTCTTCCTGATCAACGCCGTGTTTCGCGGGGCGGGGGACGCGGCCATCGCCATGCGCGTGCTGTGGTTCGCCAACGCCATCAACATCGTCCTCGGGCCGTGTCTCATCTTCGGCCTGGGACCGTTCCCCGAGCTGGGCGTCATGGGCGCCGCCGTCGGCACCACGATCGGCCGCGGCAGCGGCGTCGTGTACCAGCTCTACCACCTCACCCGCCGCGGCGGGCGGATCGAGATTCACGCCTCCCACCTCGGGTTCGACACCGGAGCGATGCGCGCCATCCTCCGTATCTCCGGGACGGCGACCTTCCAGAACTTCGTCGCCACTGCGTCATGGATGGGGCTCGTCCGCATCCTCACCGGCTTCGGCAGCGCGGCCGTGGCCGGCAACACCATCGGCATCCGCATCATCCTGTTTGCGCTGCTGCCGTCGTTCGGCGTGAGCAACGCCGCCGCCACGCTCGTCGGACAGAACCTGGGCGCCGGCAAGCCTGACCGCGCCGAAGCCGCCGCGTGGAAAGCCGGCATGTACAACACGGTCTGTCTGGGTACGGTCGGCGCGATCTTCCTCCTCTTCGCCCCTCAGCTCATTCAGATCTTCACGAGCGATCCGGACGTGGCGCGCTACGGCACCCGGTGCCTGCGCATCGTCTCGGCGGGGTTCCTCTTCTACGGGTATGCGATGGTGTTGACCGCGTCCTTCAACGGCGCGGGCGATACCCGCACGCCGACGCTGATTCACCTCGCCTGTCTGTGGCTGTGGGAGATTCCGTTGGCGTGGGCGCTCGCCCACCCCTTCGGCTTCGGCCCGACGGGCGTGTTCATCGCCGTCAGTGTCGCCTTCTCGACAATGGCCCTCGTGAGCGGGTGGCTGTTCTCGAAAGGGATGTGGAAGACGAAGCGGGTCTGAGCCTGGCATGAACGTGATCATGGCCGCTCGCACGAGGAGGACGGAGTGACGATCAGTTACTACGACGTTCTTCGCTCCATGCCGGACGCGATTCTGCTGGTGGACGCGGCCGGAATCGTCACGTTTGCGAACGAGCAGGTGCCGCGCGTGTTGGGGTATTCCGTCCAGGAAGTGGTCGGGCAACCGGTGCACATGCTGGTGCCGGACTCACTCCGCGCCGAACACCGCGAGCACGTCGCGCGGTACAGCAGCGCCCCGCAGACGAGACAGATGGAGACAGGCGCGGCTTTCGGGGCCCGACACCGGGACGGGCACGTCGTGCCGGTCGACATCATGCTGTCGCCGCAGGCCCTCGAAGGCGTGTCGCTGACCCTGTGCGTGATTCGCGACCTGACCGCCAGGCACGCGCTCGAGTCGAAGCTGTCGCAGACCGAACGGCACTACCGGCAGCTGGTGGAGCACGCATCGGACGTGTTCTATCGCGTGACCATCCACGGCGATCCGCTGCGAGGGACCGTCACCTACCTGAGCCCACAAGCCGAAGCGCTCACCGGACACCCCACGGACGCATTTCTGCGTGATCCGGGCCTGTGGGTGGGACTCATTCATCCGGGCGACATGCCCAGTGTCATCGCCGCCACGCAAGCCATCCTCAACAGCGGGACCGTGGGCACTCGTGAGTATCGGATTCGTCACCGCGACGGCCAGCACTACACCTGGGTGGAAGACCGCGTGGTTCCCGAGTACGACGCGCGGGGCGTGCTGGTCGGCTACCAGGGAACCGCACGGGATATCACCGAACGCTGGTGGCTGCACCATCGATTGCGGACGATGGTTGCGCTGGGGGCGGCGCTCCGCAATCGTCGTGGCCGGCAGGAGATCATCGCCGCGCTGCTCGACGCGCTCCCCTCGTTGTTCGAGGCGAACGGCGTGGGGTTCGTCAGCCGCGTGCCGGCGGACAACACGGTCCTGTTCGAGCTGGGGCAAGGCGTGCTCGAACCGTGGACCGGACGGGCCATGCCTGCCGCCGATTCCGTCAGCGCGCGCGTCATGACCAGCGGCTCGCCGTTCGTGAGCAACGCCGCCAGGACGGATCCGCGCCTGTCGGACCCCCCGTTGGCCGATGCCGTGTACGCGTACGCCAGTCTCCCGGTGCGGACGGAGCAGGAGACGGTCGGCGCGCTCGTCGTGACCAAGTCCACGGAGTTCATCCGCCGGGAGCTCACCGTGCTCGAGGCCGTCGGCGAGCTCGCCGCGATTGCCCTGCAGCGCCAGCATCTGCACGAGCAGGTCGTGCGCAAGGCGATCGACCTGGAGACGGCGTACGAGAGCACGATCGCCGGGTGGGCGCGCGCGCTCGACATGCGGGATCGGATCACCAAGGGCCACACGCAGCGGGTCACCGAGCTCGCGCTGCGCCTTGCCGAAGTGCTCGACGTGCCCGCCGAGCGATTGCCCCACGTCCGGCGCGGGGCGATGCTGCACGACATCGGCAAGATGGCGATCCCCGACTCGATTCTGCAGAAGCCGGGGCCGCTGACGCCGGAGGAGCGGGCGATCATGCAGAAGCACGCCGAATACGCGGCGGAACTGCTGGGACCGATCGACTTCCTGCAGCCGGCCGTCGAGATTCCGCTCTACCACCACGAGCGTTGGGATGGGACCGGGTACCCGCACGGCCTGAAGGGCGAGGCGATCCCCCTGCTGGCGAGAATCTTCTCCGTGGCCGATGTGTACGACGCCATTACGAGCGAGCGGCCCTACGCGGCCGCCGAACCGCACGAGGCCGCCATGGCGTTCATCACGACGCACAGCGGCAGCCATTTCGACCCCACGGTCGTGGCGGCTCTGCAGGCACTGCCGATGGGAACACAGCACAGCGCCTGAGAGGGCGAGCGCTCATCGACGCCAGTACTGCTCCTCGGCAACTGTCCAGCCATGTGGGAGGAGACGTGCCTTCGCATCGTCGATCATCCCGGGATTGCCGCACAGGTAAATCACCGTGTCATCCGTCGGCGGCGACCAGCGCGTCAGGTACTCGTCGAGAATCAGGTTGATGCGGCCAACGGGTCCGTCCCAGCCGGCGTTGCGCGCGGCCGATGGGCGGCTCACGCTGGGGACATATTGAATCAGTCGCCGATGCTCCTCGCTCAACCGGCGCAGCTCGCCGTCGTACACGAATTCATCACGGTGACTGGCTCCTTGCATGACAAAGAAGCGGTGGCCCTGGTGTCGGTCGATGTCTGTGGCGTGATCGTGGAGAAACTGCCGGAGCATGCTCACGTACGGCGCGACGCCGGTGACCGTTGACACCATCACGTGGTGTGTCACGTTCGGGCGCAGCGTGAAGCGTCCTTTGGCCGTGGGACGCATCGTCACGAGGTCCCCGATGCGCTGGACATGGAGGACAGGCGTCAGCGTCCCACCCTGCTCGGGAGGCACACGCTCGATGAACAGCTCGAGCAGCGGTTCATAGGGAGCGGAGGCGATCGAGTACGGCCGCTCGACGCCTCCCACGCCGATGGTGATGTACTGCCCGGGCTCGAAGCGAAACGCGACCTCCGGCTGCAGCCACAGCACGAAGAGGTCGTCGGTGAAATCCTTGCGCCGGACGATGGCGGCTCTGGGCATCCAGCACCCTCGGTGCAGGGGGACGGCTCACGAGCGGGCGGTCGATGGCCCGAACCAGCGCTCGAGCCGGCTCGAACCGAACAGAGCCTTTTCGGCAACCAGCGCGTCGGACGGCTCCTGGAAGATCCCCGTGGGTTTGGGGCCGCTCAGGAAGTCCACGTCCACGCGTCCGACCTGATCGTGGCCGAACTCCACATAGCAGGAGCCCGCTCCCTTGTAGGCCTCTGGTGACGGCCCTCCGCGGACCTGCGCGATAATCGCAGCCGCCACGATGCGTGCCGCGCCCTCGGCGAAGACACCGGCCTTGGGAGTGCCCACGCCGTTCACGTCGCCCACGGCGTAGACACCGGGAAAGGCCGTTTCCAGAGTCTTCTTGTTCACCGGTACCCAGCCATAGGCATCGACGGCGAGGCCCGACTCGACGACGACCGGGGGCACGCGGTGCACCGGCACGCCGAGGAACAGCGCGTACGGCATCTCGGTCCCGTCGCTCAGCACGGCCACCTTCCGCCCCGGGTCGAGGGCCCGCACCAGGCTGTCTTTCACGAACCGGATGCCGCGCTCCGCGAAGGCGGCGAGGATCGCCTGCGACGTATCCGGCGACGGGGGAATGGGAGTACCGAAGGGCATCACCACGGAGATCTCGGTCGCCTCACGCGTCCCGCGGGCGACGAGGTAGTCGTGCAGCAGCAACGCCGCCTCGCTGGGCGCGGGAGGGCACTTGAACGATTTCCCCGTGACGCCGACGATGGCCGCACCGCGCTCGAACCGCGGGAGCACGTCGCGCAAGGCGAAGGCTCCTGCGACCGAATAGAACTCGTCGCCGCCTTCCACCAGACCCGCGGTGGCAGCCGGATCGAGGTCGGCGCCGAGCGCGACCACCAGTACGTCCGCCTCGAAGGTTCCAGCGTCTGTCACCACGCGCCGTGCGCCCGGGTCGATGGATCGCACCGTGGACTGCAGAAACCGGACTCCCGGCTTGACGATGCCGCGGTAGGGATGACGTGCCTCGGCCGGCATCCGCCGCCCGAACATGACGTCGAGCTTCGAGAAGCCGAAGACGAACGTGTCGCCCTTGTCGATGAGGACGAGGTCGAGCGCGTCGCCGAACTCGTTCGACAGCAGCGTCGTCAGTTCGAGGCCGCCGAAGCCGGCGCCCAGCACGACCACTCGAGGAGGCATGGGCGGAGCGTACCACAGCGCCGGCGTGCGAGGGCCTTGACATTGCCTGTAGCATATATGGCTATGACTTCTATTGACCGCCGCATCCTCGACCGCGAGCTGAAGAAGGGATCGGCCGAGCTCATCATCCTGTCGATCCTCGAGCCGCGGGCGCGCCACGGCTACGAGATCAGCAAGCTGATCGAGGCGCGCTCGAACGGGCAGCTCAAGTTTCACGTCGCCTCGCTGTATCCCCTGCTCTATCGCCTGGAGGAGCGTGGATGGCTGCAGGGGCGATGGGTCGAGAAGGCCGGCCAGCGGAGACGCCGCTTCTACGGCCTGACGCCCGCCGGGCGCCGGGTCCTCGCGAGCCAGCGGAATACGTGGAAGGTCTTCGTCGAGGCCATGGGACTCATCACGGGGGGCGATCATGCCTGAGTGGACCCATCACCTGCGTGCACGCCTGGCCGGACTGCGTCTCAGTCCGGCCCGGGAGACCGAGGTCATCGAGGAGTTGTCGCAGCATCTGGACGACCGGTACGAGGAACTGCGCGCCACCGGTTCGAGTGACGCCGACGCGCGTCGCCTGGCTCTCGAGGAACTGAACGAAGCGGGTGGACTCACCCGGCGGATGCGGACCCTGTCGCAGGCGCACACGCCGGCGCCAATCGCTCAGGGGCAACCGGGCGGAGGCGTGCTGCGTGGCGTCTGGCAGGACGTGCGGTTCGCCGTGCGCACGGCGAGAATGCAGCCCGGCTTCACGGCCACGATCGTGTTGACGCTCGCGTTGGGCATCGCGGTGAACACCACGGTGTTCACGATCGTCAACGCTGCGGTGCTCCGCCCCCTGCCGTTCGAGGACGCGGGCCGGCTCGTCCGGCTCGGCGTACGAAACATCCAGAACGCGCAGAATCCCTTTTCGGACTTGTCGTACCTGGATCTCCAGGACTGGCGAGCCGCCCGACGTACGTTCGAGGATATCGGAGCGGTCGCGCAGGGCGGCATGGACGTCTCGGGCGACGAGCGGCCCGCTGCGTTCGTGGAAGCCGCGTACGTCTCGTGGAACCTGTTCTCGGTGCTTGGCCAACGGCCCGCGCTCGGTCGCGATTTCGCGGAGGCAGACGAACGGGCCGGAGCGTCGCCGGTCGTCATCCTGGGAGGCAATCTCTGGCGCGCGCGCTACGGTGCTGACCAGGCGATTGTCGGAAAGACAATCCGCGTCAACGGTGTCCCCTCGACGGTCGTCGGCGTCATGCCTCGGGAGTTCGGTTTTCCCAACCGCCAGGAACTGTGGCTGCCGCTCGTGGCGTTGCCGCAGGCGGAAAGGACGTCGCGGAGTGCCCGACTACTGGACGGCATCGGACGACTGCGACCGGGTGTCACCATCGAACAGGCGACGACGGAGCTCACGGGCATCACGGCCGCGCTCGCCGAGCGCTACCCGGACACGAACCGGAACACCGCGCCCAGTGTCTTGTCAGCCGGCATTGCCGGACAGTTCATTGCCGTGTTGATTGCGCTCCTCGGCGCCGTGGGGTTCGTCCTGCTGATTGCCTGCGCCAATGTCGCCAATCTGCTGCTCGCGCGTGCGGCCGATCGGGCGCGAGACGTCACGCTCCGGCTGGCCCTGGGCGCCAGCCGCTGGCGCATCGTGCGTCAACTGCTGGTCGAGAGCCTGCTGCTGTCGGCGGCGGGCGGTATATGCGGACTCGCGCTGTCCTATCCCGCTCTCCAGTTGGTCCGGAACCTTCCTGCGGAGTCCGCGCCACCCTACTGGGTGCAGTTCACGATGGATGGCGTTGTGATTACGTATCTCGTCGCGCTCTGTGTGGGCAGCGCGCTCGTCTGCGGTTTGATTCCGGCATGGCATGCCTCGCGGACGAATCTCGCCGCGACACTGAACGATACCGGGCGCGCCAGTGCGGGCAGCCGCTGGCTCGGCCGCTGGACCGGTGCCTTTGTGGTCGCCCAGGTGGCCGCGTCGCTCGTGCTGCTGACCGGAGCCACGCTGATGATGCAGAACCTGTCCAGCCTGATGCGCCTGGACATCGGCATCGACACCAGCCGGCTGATGCAGATGGCGTTCGAGTTCCGGAACGACGAAACACCCGACCGTCGCCTGCTCTTCCTCGGCCAGCTCGAGGAGCAGCTGGCAGCGAGCACGCGTGTCAAAGCGGCGCTGGCGAGCGATGGGCCGATGGGTGGGGCGCCCGTCCGGAGGCTTCGAATCGATGGCCGGCCCGCCTCCGATGCCAGGACCCTCCCGCTCGTGCTACTGGTCCGGATCGGGAGGGGCTATTTCGGAGCGGTTGGCGCCCCCGTGATCGCCGGGCCCGCAACCGCGTCCGACGGCGTGCGACTGTCTGACGACCACGTCATGGTGAACGAGCGATTCGCGCGGATGCACTTTCGGGACGAGCAGGTCATCGGCAGGCGCATTCTTCTGATCGATCCGAACGCATCCGCAGACGCGTCAGAACCGGCCCGGTGGATGACCATCGACGGCGTGGTCGGCAACGTACTCCAGAGCGGGCTGACGGAGGGCGAATTCGATCCGGTCGTCTACGGTTCGTACGCAGCGGATCCGCCACGAGCGATGCTGGTGCTGGCACGATCGGCGTCCGGG
>Ga0209640_10004397_pt1 | contig 12371 bp, 11 predicted proteins | sample RifCSP10_1_FD_184018 | JGI IMG/M metagenome (GOLD analysis project Ga0209640, IMG submission 184018) | Soil microbial communities from Rifle, Colorado - Rifle CSP2_sed 10_1 (SPAdes) (version 2) | ecosystem: Environmental > Terrestrial > Deep subsurface > Rock core/Sediment | place: Rifle... | reverse complement strand
CTGGTGGTCGCCTGCCCTGAGCCTGCCTGCGGTGAGCCTGCCGAACCCGTCGAAGGGAGCCCCCTAGTGACGGCCTGGGTGATGAGCGCGGCACGCTTTTCGATCAACAGGTCGATCAGCCGCTCCTTCTTCCCCACCAGCGCATCAATCTTCTGCGTCGCTCGGTCGAGAAAGGCAGCAATGGTGCGTTGTTCGGCAAGCTGAGGAACAGGAACGAAGCTACTGGCAACCTGCTCCGGGCTAAGGCGGGGCATCTTCGCGCCGTACGTCAGTGAATCCAGCCAGTAAATGAGCGGTGCGTTGAGCAGACAGTACATGACATAGCTCTGCGAATAGGCTGCCCCTGGCCGCAGGGCGAGGATTTCGCTCGTGCACACGCCGTCGAAGTTTGGACGTGCTGTCTTCGCGAGGTAGGGCCGCAGCTTGCCGAACAGGACGTCTCCCGACCGGAACGACGAGACAACGCTGTCCATAGCTTCCGGCTGGTTCTCAAGCAGCAACCGCCCCGTCCACGACTCCACGTGTTCGAGCCCGACGTACACCGCGTTATCCGGCTTGGTATCAAGCTTGCTGATGCGAGCGGGCGCAACGAACTTCAGTCGCTTCACCTCCCAACGCGCCGGAATCTTTCCCATCCACTCTACACCGGAGTCTTTGTAAGATGGATAGGCCTTCCACTCTTTAACGGCTTGTCGATCGATCGTCATTCCGCCACCCCGTGCGGCATCTCCACAATCTCCGCTCGATCTTATAGGTCTTCGATCCAACAGAGTCGATGGCGGTACTGCGTTGTTTGAAGCGCCTGGTAGAATTTTCGGTCGGCTGTCAAGAACGGAATGTCCAGTTTGACGCCCAGGGCAAGATACAAGTTGTCGTAGAGACTGGTTCTTGTTTGATGGGCGAGATCGAAGGCGGCGAGCACTAAGGTGTCATCGGCGTGTCGGTGGATCGGCGCCTGTCGAAATGCCCGCCAAATATCCTCCGCTTCGGCATGCGAGAGTTCGTCGCGCCGTCGCTTCTTGGCAAGTACGTTGCCGATTTCCAATGTGAGAAAGGCGGGGGCATGGAGTCGAACATCCACTTCCTTCAGTCGCAGCGCCGACTCGCTTCGCGCTTCCGGAACGAACCATTTCACGATGACGCTGGCATCGAGGACATATGCGGTCACCGGTCTCGATCCTCACGAATCAACGCGGCGCTGTCGCTGAATTTCCGGCCTGAACGTTTGAGCTGTTCACGGATACGATCGGCTTCCTTCCAGAAGGCCCCCGGGGCTTCTTTGGCGGCTTCCTCGAGAATTGTTTTGACCTCCGCCTGGAGCGACCGCCCCCGAGTCTGGGCTCGCTTTTTGAGTCGTGCGACGACTTTGTCTTTCAAATTTCGAACAAGGACCTGTGCCATCCCTCCGCCTCCTTCCTGTCTCAACGGGCTTAGCTTGCATAATGCTAGCACTCAGGCCTCTGTTCTGCAACGGCTATTTCGTCGCCTCACGCAGCATCTCAAGAATGTCCTTCTCCACCGCCTTGATGTCCGCCTCGATTGCTTCCAGCGGTCGCGGCGGCTGGTAGTTGTAGAAATAGCGGTTGAAGTTGATCTCGTATCCGACCTTGCCGACCTTCCCATCCTTATGGTCTACGATGCCACGGTTGATCCAGGCACCTGCCTGCCGCGACGCGGCTGCAAGTCGTCCGGCAGCAGACTCGCGTTTTAACCACTGCCGACCATATCCTGTCTTCAGTGTGTCCTCGCGTTGGACTGCTCCTTCGCGTGTTTCGAATATCTCCCAGTGAATCGGTTCCACGGGTAGTCGTGATGCAGTCCAACTCACTTGTTTGGACTCATGGTCTGACAAACGTCGTGGAAAGTCCTCTGTCTGTCCAATGTAGAACGAGTTGTCCGAGCACTTCAGAACGTAGACGCAGAACTGGCCCACTTGCGATCGCGGCGCAGGCAGGTCCGGCACGTGCGGCGTCACTTCGCGGTCGAAGTAGACTTGGATATCTTCCTTGAGCGGCACGTTCTCTGTGTCCCGCAGTTCGGGATCGGGTTCGGGGTTGCCGTCCCCTTCGACTCCGCTCAGGGCAGGCTTGTCGCGGCAGATTTCTGCCGTGACGTCGCGCTCGGACAACGCCGAGAGAATGGCCTTGCGGATCGGTGCGGCAAGCTTCAGCGTGGCAGCCTTCGCGGTTTTATCTAACGCCGCTTCGAAGGATGGCCGGTCTTTAAACAGCGCCGTGGGCAGCTTGCCGAGCATGGCGAGCATGGCGTCTTGTGTTTTCTTCCCCTCTTCTTCTTCCTTGGCTTTCTCCTTGGCATGTTTCTTTTTGCTGACCGCGAGATTCTGAAAGGCGCTTTCTTCCTTTAGACGGGCGATGCGCTCAGAACTGGCCTGAAAGTTCAACCGTAGCGGGCGTTCGACCGTAATCTTGCGATAACCAAAATCGGTCGAATCGAAGATCTTGCAATGCTCGCCTTCCTTGAACGCCATAAAAAGATCTGTGATCTGCTCGATCTGCTGCGCGGAAATCTCCCGCCGCTTGTTGCCCAAGCTTTTGCGCATCGGCGCCCAAAAACCCGTGGCGTTGATGAGTTGCACTTTGCCCTTGCGTTTCCGCTCCTTGCGATTCGAGAGGACCCACACGTAGGTGGCGATGCCGGTGTTATAGAAGAGCTGTTCCGGCATGGCGACCATCGCTTCGAGCCAATCGTTCTCTAGAATCCACCGACGAATCTCGCTCTCCCCACCGCCTGCGTCACCCGTGAACAGCGGCGAGCCATTCATGATGATGGAGACCCGGCTGCCTTCTTTGTTCGTCTCCTTCATGCGGGCGAGCATGTGCTGGAGAAACAGCAACTGGCCGTCGCTGATGCGGGGCAGGCCCGCGCCAAACCGACCGGCGTACCCTCGTTCTGCCTCAGCCTCGACGGCCTCCTGATCCCGCTTCCAGTCTTTGCCGTATGGCGGATTGGCTAGCAGATAGTCGAACCGATTGCCTGCATGTTTGTCGCCGGACAAGACGCTGCCGAAGGCGATGTTCTCGGCGTCCCGCCCATCCGGGCTGGTCATCAGCATGTCCGATTTGGACACGGCCCAGGTCTCCGGATTGACCTCCTGCCCGAACAGATACACGTCGGCATGAGGATTGATCTCCAGAATCCGTTCCTTCGCGATCGTGAGCATGCCGCCCGATCCGCAACAGGGATCGGCGATCGTGCGGACGATGTGGTTCTTGGCGAGCGCGCCTTTGTCCTGCGCCAGCAGCAGATTCACCATGAGGCGAATGACTTCGCGGGGCGTGAAGTGCTCGCCGGGATTTTCGTCGAGGGCCTCGTTGAACTTCCGGATCAACTCTTCAAAGACATAGCCCATCTCATGGTTGGAGACCTTGTCGGGATGCAGATCGATTGTTTTAAATCGCTCCATGACCTGGAACAGCAGCCCGGCTTCGTCGAGCTTTTTGATCGTGTTGTCGAAATCGAACTTCTCCAATACCTCCTTCATGTTCGGCGAGAAGCCATTGATGTAGTTGCGCAGGTTGGCGGCCAGATTCGGCGCGTCGGCGAGGAGTTTCTCGAAGTCGTACCGCGAAGTATTATAGAAGGCGTAACCTGAGACTTTGCAGAGGCGCGGCGACGGGTTGTCCAACTTCTTGGCCTTCAGCTTGGCGTTTTCCTCCAGCACTTTCTCTTTCGTCGGGGCCAGCACACAATCGATGCGCCGGAGCACCGTGAACGGGAGGATGACGTCCTGATATTTCCCGCGCTTGAACGTGTCGCGGATCAGATCCGCTACGCCCCAGATGAAACTGACTTTTTCACCGAAGTTGTTCATGATGAAGGGAAAGAACTTCCGTTTCTCACACAATCATCGCTGCCGAGGCACCAGCGTTCGATCATTGTTGTGATGATCATCGCGATCATGATCATTCTAAGTGCGCGCCAGAATACTCCTTCCCCCGCGAGAAATCACCCCAACTTGGGAGGAGAAATAAGTGTATTTTCAGCCGTTTACCAGTGGATCAAGCCTATCGGCATGTTGGTGCGCCCAGGCAAGCCATTGATCTGCTTGGCTCCCTGACTGAATTGCACCATGTCGAGTCACAAGCGTATCCTTTACGGCTGCGAGATAGGATCTTAGCTGCTGGGCTCTTGCCCAATTGGCTGCTTCCTGCTCCAGTGCCTGTCGTCTGGCCAACTCCTCCTGTCGCTTGATTGCTTCTTCCTGACGTCGGCGTTCGGCTTCACGTCTGAGCTGTTCCTCCTGCTCCTGTTTCAGTCGCCGGGCCTTCACGGCTTCCGCAACCTTCAGGAGCCTCACGATGAAATCATTGAGGCATGTTTCGAGCTTCGCCGACTTTCCGTCACTCCAGGTTTTCTGCAGCCCGTCGGCCCCCCACTCTGTGATTTTTAAGAACAGGGTTCCGGTCGGGCGATACTCGTACCGTCGGTATCCCCAGGGATCCGGTCGCCGGTTCTTGTCTTCCGGGCGTTCAATCCGCTGAAACTTCTCTTCGAGACCAAACTCAACCGGCTGGCCGTTAATGCGAACTCCAAGAGCTTTCTTGAACCGATCTTGAATCCCAACCTGATGACCACGGGCCTCCAGCGCAGCGAAGAGGGCATTCATGATGCGCAATGCTCGAGAGAGGCTTTTGGGGCTGACCCGCATATTAAGCTGTCTGACGCTGCCTGACCGAATCGCACCATACTCATCGACCGACGCTGAACGCCATTCCGTCAGTTGTCCGCTTAGGAGTCGGTGTGTCTTGCCAAGGCGATCGGGCACTTCGATCTTCTGTTCGGAAGTCTGTTCTGTAGCGATACGCTAGGCGATCTCTTCTGACATCTGAGCGAGAGCCTCCGGACGAATGATTCGCTGGATCGTCACGGTCTGCTTTGTCGGATCTGAGTTCGGAGGCAAGGGAAGCTGCTTGACCGCTTTGCCCGTCTCCTTTCGCCGCCAGTAGCCACGCCACGGATAGGGGACGTTCAGTTTCTTACAGATCTTGGCCAGCGCGACGTCCGAGATTCCATATTCCTTAGCCAGTTTGATCATGGGCTGGGACCAGACTTGGTCGTACAGGACTTGTCTTTCAACACGGATGGGTTGGGAATTGTTGTACATAGCGTCCTCCATAGGCGAGGGCGCTAATATGCGGGTGAATGAGGGAGGAAGGGAAGAGGAAGAATTGAGAAAACTAAAGGTAAGAACTGACAGAATTATTGCCAAACTCTTTGGACAATTGCCAAATCAGCTCGGACGAAACAACGGGGCACCCAGTGCCAAAAAAGTGAGGGCGGGCTGAAAAGGTGGGACCTGACAACAAGCATCTTGTTTACGCAGGAAATGAGTGGGGTGAGTGACGGGTTTCGAACCCGCGACCTCCGGATCCACAATCCGGCGCTCTAACCAGCTGAGCTACACCCACCACCAAAGATGTGCGGAGGGGAGGAATCTTAACAAAGTGAGGATCACTGTCGCAACCGATGGGGTAGTCATTGGTCATGGGTCATTCGTCAATGGAGGAGAATAGCCTCTCCAAGCGTCAACAATTGACTGTTGAGTATTGACGGCTGACTCTCTTCACCCGCGCGCATCGAAGGCCGCTTGCATTTCCGCAACGATTTCCGCCACGGTCACAGCTGGATCAGCCGCATCGCGGATGGGCCGGCCGATCACGAGATAATCTGTTCCGGACGCGATCGTTTGAGTCGGAGTGGTCGAACGGGCATGATCGTCGACTCCCTTGCCGGCAGGCCGAACCCCTGGCGTCACGATCACGAATCGTGGCCCGACTTTCTGCCGGATGGAAGCCGGTTCTTCGCCGGAAGCCACCACCCCATCGCAGCCGACTTCCGAGGCGAGCAGCGCCCGGGCCGTCACCAGGTCTTGGACGGTCCGCTGAATCCCCATATCGCGCAAGTCGTGGCTGTCGAAATTCGTCAGCACCGTCACCGCCAGCAGCTTGAGCGACGATCCTTCACGTCCTTGCACGGCCGCACTGAGGGCCTTTCGGTTCGCATGGACTGTCAAGAAATCGACTCCCATCGCAGCTACCCGCGCCGTTGCGCGACGAACCGTTTCTTCGATATCGAGGAACTTCAGGTCGAGAAACACCCGCATGCCTCGGTCCACGACCCGCTTGACCATCTCAGGGCCCGCCGCCGTAAAGAGCTCGAGTCCGACTTTGACGAAGGAGATATGACCCTGGAGCCGGTCTAAGAGTCGTTCCGCCTCTGTGGCAGAGGGCACATCCAGCGCAAAGATCAGTCGATCACGCGCCACAATCTTCGACATGGGGTTCCTCCTTCTTCAATCAGATCCTTGACGATCAGCGACGTCCTATGATACAAGTCGGCTCCTTTTTGGGAGGAATGTACGATGCCTGTGATTCACAAATCGACGATTCGACGAGCCCGCCAAGCCGATCGCCGCCATGAGCGGAATCGCGCCACCATGAACACCGTGAAAACGCTCGTGAAGAAAGTCCAGACGGCCGTGGCCGACAAGAAAGTGGACGACGCCAAGACTTTCTTGCGCGAAGCTGCGACTGCGATCGGGAAAGCCGTGTCCAAAGGCGCCGTGAAGCGCAACACCGCATCCCGCCGTATTTCTCGCCTGACGCTGCGCGTCAACGCCCTGTCCGGTTCCCTCTCGTAATCGTTCGCACATTCGACACGACGCGCGCCGGGACCCGCCCAGCTGGGACAGGGGGTCGGCGCAGTGACTCGGTCGCCGTACTTTTTACATACTCGCAGAGACGCAACAGCACGCCCTCCAGCACCATCTTGGGACGGCCGCTGCTGCCGCCCTTGAGTTTCCCATCGGCATCAAGAAACAGATGCAGCGCCGCCTGGAGATGCTCATCTGAAAATCGTCCCGTGAAGGACCGGACTTTCATCGGATCCATCTGCAATGTTCTGGCAGCCTCCCCTTCGCGACCGCCGTTGGCCAGCAACTCTTTGACTTTCCATAGACGTCGATACTGCCAGGCGAGCGAGCCCAGAATACGGAGCGGGGCTTCGCCTGCTTCAAGATTGCGCGCCAGGATAGAGAGGACTCGCCCACGATTCCCTGCTGCAATCGCGAGCGTCAGATCGAACACCGATGCACCGGGCTCCATGCCTCGGAGCACAAGCACATCGGCGGCGGTCACAGTGCGACCGGACGGCACGTAGGACGCCAGTTTCTCCAATTCTCGCCGCACTCCATAGAGCGATCCCCCACTGACTTCTTTCAGCAATTGGTTGGCATGTTCCTCCAGCCGAATCCCCACCCGTTCGGCATCGCGCGCGACCCAGGGGGTCAGCTGCGCGTCGCGTAGAGGCAAGCAGTCGATCGTGATGGCCGTTCGAGCCAACGCCTGGGAAAATTTCAACCGGCCATCCAGTTTCGGACTCACAAACACCAGCGTGGTCGTCTCCACCGGATCTTTCAGATAGTCGAGCAAGGTTTCACTTTCTTTGGCTGAAAGCTTCTCCGCCGTCTTCACGACCACCAGCCGGCGTTCTGCGAACACCGGCATTTCAGACGCGCAATTCCGGATGTCGGCCCCGCTGGCTTCATCCCCATAGAAAAGATCGTAATTGAACTCGCCACCGTCACCGAGGACCGCGGCTTTGAGCGCAGCCAGCGCACTATCCCTGAGTAGATCTTCTTCGCCGACAATGAGGTACAGAGGCCCCGGCGCCTGCTGTTTCAGCGCCGACTCGAGTTGGAGCGAATTCAATGCCGATGCCATAAAGGGAGTCCGTGAATATTATTGGGCAGCCGGAGCCGTCACCGCCGGAGCAGCCGTTTGCTTAGTCAGCCCACCCGATTCGACATGCAACAGAAAGCGTGCCGCTAGGTCCGCGGCCACGAAGCGGCCTGCCTGCTCCAGCGCGCGATTCTGCAGGGCGCGATTGAACTGGAGGTCGGTAGTTATATAAAACTCGGATGCGCCTTTAGCCGTTTGCGTCCACACCAATTTCTTCGTCCTCGTCTCTTCGACTTTGACCAGGACCACGACATCGGTCCGACTTTCCAGGGTCGTCGTCTGGCTGAAACTGAGTGTCGGCACGCTCACCGAAAGGATCTGTCCGGTCAGCACGAGATCCGCCGCTTCGGAATCCGGCACCACCTGCGCGCCGCTGCCCGAGGAGAATTCATGGCGTAGATAGTTGGTGTACCGCGTTTCCAGATTCGGCTCGAAGCTCTTGTTCTCGAGCGTCCGGATCACGAGGCGCGGTTGCGGGTCTTTCGACGCCGTGGCCGTGGCCCCACCGATGGTCGGGCCGGCCCCCTCCACGCGAAACTGATAACCGCAAGCGCTGAGCGACAGGCTCAGCGCCAAGTACAAAGTACTAAGGCCAAAGTAAAAAGTTCCGGAGCATCCATTTCTACCTTTTGCCTTTAAACTTTTTACTCGTCGCATTGGCTATACTACAAAATTGATCAACTTCTTTTCGACGTAGATCACCTTCTTGGGCTCTTTCCCTTGCAGCCACTCGGCGATCTGTTCGCGGGAAAGGCGCTCGACAAGATCGCGCGTTGCCTCGTGCTCGACCTCGATCTTGCTCCGCAGTTTCCCATTCACCTGAACGGGAATCGTCATTCGTTCGCTCACCGTGAGCGCCGGATCGAAGATGGGCCAGGGCTGCTGCGAGACGCTCGGCCTCCGCCCAAGAATGGCCCAGAGTTCTTCGGCCAGATGGGGCGCAAACGGGGCAAGGAGCAGCACAAACGGTTCGATCAAGGCCCGGGCACGTTGCTCGGCCTTCGTCATCTCGTTGGTGAAAACCATCATCTGCGAGATTGCCGTGTTGAAGCGGTGAACTTCCACGTCTTCCGTCACCTTCTTGATCGTCTGATGGAGCAGGCGTTGATGGTCGAGGCTCGGCGTCGCTGAGACCACGGCGCTCGATAACCGGCCTTCTTCATTCACCATGAGTCGCCACACCCGCTCGAGGAAACGCGTAATGCCTTCGACACCTCTGGTACTCCACGGCTTCATCGCTTCGAGCGGTCCCATGAACATTTCATAGAGACGCACCGCATCCGCGCCGAACTGATCCATCATCTCATCGGGATTCACCACGTTGCCGCGCGATTTGGACATTTTCTGATTATCTTCTCCCAGCACAATCCCTTGGTGCACCAATTTCCTGAACGGCTCTGCGGTGCTCACCACGCCGATGTCGAAGAGGACCTTGTGCCAGAATCGAGCATAGAGCAGATGCAGCACGGCATGTTCGCTGCCGCCGATGTAGAGATCCACCGGCATCCAATAGCGTTCCTTCGCAGGATCGACGAGTTGCTTTGAGTTCTTAGGATCGATGAATCTCAGGTAGTACCAACAGGACCCGGCCCACTGCGGCATGGTGTTCGTTTCGCGTTCTGCGGATGCTCCGCATTTGGGACAACTTGTCTCTCTCCAAAGGGAACCATCCGTTTTTCGAACACGAGCAAGAGGTGCCTCAAACACCTTCATTACATCAATAGTGCCTGTTGTACCGCGATAACCCGAGTCCGTTTGCTGCGGTACATCTATGTCCGGCTTGAAATCTTTCGTCTCTGGCAACACTAGAGGCAATGCTGATTCTGATAAAGGTACAGGTTTATCGCATTCTGGACAATGGACTATCGGAAACGGCTCACCCCAGTAGCGTTGGCGGGCGAAGAGCCAATCGCGGAGCTTGTAGTTGACCGCTTTGGTTCCCTTCCTCTGTTTGGCAAGCCACTCGGTTATTTTTGGAATCGCCTCGGAAGGTTTGAGTCCATTGATGGAAAATGCGCCATCGGCCGTCGCCGAGTTGACGACGGTCCCTCGCTCCGTGTCGGTAAACGCGGCCTCGTCGACCTTCCCCCCGGTAATCACCTCACGAATGGGCAGCTGATAGTGACGCGCAAAAGCCCAGTCCCGCTCGTCATGCGCCGGCACAGCCATGATCGCACCGGTGCCATAACTCATCAACACATAGTCGGCGATCCAGATCGGCAGCCGCTCACCATTAACGGGATTGACGGCGTAGCCGCCGGTGAAGGCACCGGTCTTTTCCTTTTCCAATTCTTGTCGCTGCAGATCGCTCTTTCTGGCCGTGGCGTCCCGATAGACCGAGACAGCGGTCTTCTGCCCTATTGTGGTCACCACATCGACCAGCGGGTGCTCCGGAGCCAGCACCATATAGGTGGCACCGAAGAGCGTGTCCGGCCTTGTAGTGAAAACTCTGATCGTTCCCTTCTGGTTAACCAGCGCGAATTCCACTTCCGCCCCAATAGATTGCCCAATCCAATTCTTCTGCATCTCGAGCGTGCTCGCGGGCCATTCAACAAGCTTCAGATCTTCGAGCAGGCGATCGGCATAGGCCGTAATCTTCAGTACCCACTGCCGCATCGGCTTGCGGACCACATCGAACCCGCCCAACTCGCTCTTGCCGTCGACAATTTCTTCATTGGCTAGAACGGTCCCGAGCGCCGGGCACCAGTTCACCGGCACCTCGGCCACATAGGCCAGCCCCCGCTCGAAGAGCTTTAGGAAGATCCACTGCGTCCAGCGATAGTAGTCGGGATCGGTGGTGCTGAATTCCCGATCCCAGTCGTAGGACAACCCGACCCGCTTCATTTGACGTTTGAAGGTGGCAATGTTTTGGGCCGTCGTGATTGCGGGATGAATGCCCGTCTTTACCGCATACTGCTCGGCCGGCAAGCCGAAGGCGTCCCACCCCATCGGATGCAAGACGTTGAACCCGCGCATACGCTTGTAGCGAGAGACGATGTCTGTCGCCGTGTACCCTTCGAGGTGACCGACGTGGAGCCCGGAGCCGGATGGATAGGGAAACATGTCGAGGCAATAGAACTTTGGCTTCGAGGAGTCGTCCACTGCCCGGAATGGGCGATGCACTTCCCAGTAGGCCTGCCATTTCGCCTCGATGGCGTGATGATCGTATCCTTTGCTCATAAATGTCGGCTTCAAAAAGCGGGAGGACTCTAACACAGCCCCCTCGGGGTCACAAGATTCCGTGGCTCTGCTCTGCGAGGTCTTTGCTATACTACGCGCTGCGATGGGTCTCTACAGTCATCATATCTTTCCCCGTCTGATGGAATGGGTCATGGCGGGAGAAGAATTCCGTCGCTTGCGTACAGGATTGCTCGCGCATGTCCATGGTGAAGTGCTGGAACTGGGAATAGGAACCGGGCTGAACCTGCCGCACTATCCCAAAACCGTCACCTGGCTCCATGCCGTCGATCCTGCCGAACTTCTTCCAAAAACCGTCACGGAGCGCAGCGCCCGTCAGTCATTTCCCATTCGCATTCAACGTATCACCGCCGAGTCGTTGCCCCATGCCGACCGGTCTTTCGATTGCGTCGTGAGCACCTGGACCCTCTGCACGATTCCCGATCCGGTAAAAGCGCTGAGAGAAGTCAGACGGGTTCTCAAACCGGTAGGGACCTTCTTGTTTCTGGAACATGGCCGAAGCGATGATCAGACGATCGCAATCTGGCAGGACCGGCTGAATCCCATTCAGAACATCATCGGCTGTGGGTGTAACTTGAACCGACGGATCGATCAACTGATCGCTGAGTCCGGCTTGAAGATCATGATCCTCGATCGATTCCAGATGAAGAGCGTGCCCAGAATTGGAGGCGAGATGTACCGAGGTACGGCAACCAGACCGGATTAGCTCGTAAGCCCACCGTTCAGGAGTGGAGCAAAACTGGTGACGGAAACGAACTGAGCGAGCGGAGCAGGAGGCAACTGAGAACTCGATTTTGCGCTATGGATGAGATGGGCCACCCCGAATCGTTTCGCAGCAATCAGACATCCCTCATCGTCATCCATATAGAGAGACCGCGCCGGATCGAATCCCAGTAAGCGCTGACAATTCGGCCAATACTCCGGCCGCATCTTGAGATAGCCAACCTCGAATGCATCGAGAATGCGATCCACGCGTCGATCGAGGCCGGTCTTGGCAGCTTTCACCGACACGCCTGCTTCATGCGCGTTCGTGACAATCGTCACGCGCTTCCCGAGCTGCCGAAGGTATCGTAAGAATTCCTCAGCGCCGGGCAAGAAGCAGATCATGTGATCTAATTCCTTGTGCATCGCCACAACATCGATGCCGACCCGCTCGGTCCAGTAGTCTAAATCGGTCCAGGCAAGCTCCCCTTCGACCGACCGGTACATGGCCATCAATTGATCGCGTGACCTCTCGAACGACAGCCCATGCATCGAGGCATAGCGGCGCGGCAACTCTTCCTCGAAAAAGAAGTTGTCGAAGTGACGGTCCAGCAACGTGCCGTCCATGTCGAGCAGCACGTCATCGATCTCGTCCCAGTCCAGAGCGTGATGAGTGATGGGTGATGGGTGATCCGTCATCGGATCACCAGT
>Ga0209640_10004396_pt1 | contig 12372 bp, 12 predicted proteins | sample RifCSP10_1_FD_184018 | JGI IMG/M metagenome (GOLD analysis project Ga0209640, IMG submission 184018) | Soil microbial communities from Rifle, Colorado - Rifle CSP2_sed 10_1 (SPAdes) (version 2) | ecosystem: Environmental > Terrestrial > Deep subsurface > Rock core/Sediment | place: Rifle... | reverse complement strand
GGCTTCAGGAGGAGTCCCGCCACGAGGAGGCAGTCGAGGCTTTTCGCGAGGCGGTACGGCTGGAGGGTTCCGGAACTGGCGATTTCTTCCATAACTATGCTGTGAGCCTCGAAGCTCTCCGACGTTTTGAAGAGGCCGAGGACGCATACCGGAATGCAGCGCACATCAACCCGTCAGACGGTGCGGCCTGGGGGAGCCTGGGCGCGATGCTGGCTGAATTGGGTCGCTGGAAAGATGCGGCGCCTTGTCAGGAACGTGCGATGCGGCTCGCCCCGAGCCTGGCGCACGGTCTCAACCTCGGGTGGACGTTGTACGAGCTGAATCGGCTCGATGAGGCTGAACGTGTGCTTCGCGATGCACTCGCGCGCGACGCTCGGTCGGCGGATGCCAAGGAGTTGCTGGCTTTAGTACTCGCAGGTCAGAATCGCTATGCGGAAGCCGTTCAGATCGCGCGCGAGACCTGCGTGTCGAACCAAGATGCTGTATCGTCACGGGTCGTCCTGGCTAGTGTGTTGTCGGAGGCCGGTTGCGTGGATGAAGCGCTCAGCGTCGCGAAGGCCGCAGCTGACACCGCACCCCAGGACGCAAGGGTTCACGGCGCCGTTGGCGGTGTCTACGTGAAGATGAAGGATGGGGCGGCGGCTCTTGCGACTTTCGAACGAATGGCCGAATGTCTCGATCCTGAGGATGACCGGCGACCTTCATCGCTAGGGGTCTCATGTACCGCGGGCCGCGGAGTTGCTCTTAGTCTTCTCGGTCGACACGACGAAGCCATCGCAGCGTTCGAAGAAGTGCTTCGCACCGATCGAGAGTTGCTCGAGAGGTGGCCGGAACTGGCGCCACACTATCAGCTCTCGTCGCGAGAAGCCGGACGGAATACCAAGGCAGGCGACTCGTAGCTCGCGGTGTGTCGTCCGCCATCCGTGGTCTGTGGCTGGTGGTCGGCAGTCTGCCGTCCACGGCCTGCGGTCTCACATCGCCGTCCAGTCGCCGTCCACGGCGAACGCGGTGCCGGTGACGCGTTCCCAGCCACCCAGGTCGAGCGTGTGCAGTGGCCCGAACACCCCGCCTGTGCGAGCCAGCAGGACGTCAGGCGAGCTGCAGCTCCCTCACGAGGTCCTCGAGACGGTCGTAGCTGAGGCCGGCGCCCTTCTCCATTCCAGTCCCGATCACCATGTCACGCACGTCCAGCGATGGATAGAGGCACGTGGCGGTGAGGCGGGTCTTGCCACCCTCCTCGGTCAAGACCGCGGTGACCACCGATCCGGCGTCGGGGAACGGCTCGTAGATCTCCGTGAAGACGACGCGTTCAGGGGGGACGATCTCGCGATACACCCCGTAGAACGCAGGCCCTTCCCCGTGAGGACCGCGCCCGACGAAGCGCCAGGCGCCGCCAACGCGGAAATCGATTTCGCACACGGGAACCGAGTACCGGTCGTCGAGGATTCCCCACCATCGCCGGACGTGCTCGGGCCTGGTCATCGCGTCGAACACGAGGCGCCGGGGCGCATCGAACAGGCGCGTCAGGACGATCTCGCGATCCGATGGGGTCGTCACCTTGAACGTGCCGCTATTTGCCACGCTGCTTACGGCCATGTCTCGTCTCCTTCGCTTTCAGTTCCTGCAGATAGCCATCGAGCCGGTCGAGTCGCTGCTCCCAGATGTGGCGATAGCGCTCGGCCCAGTCGGCCACGTGCTTGAGGGGGGCCGCCTCGAGCCGGCACGGCCGCCACTGGGCCTCGCGTCCCCGCGCAATCAGGCCCGCGCGCTCGAGCACGCGCAGATGCTTCGAGACGGCGGGCATGCTCATGTCGAACGGCTCGGCGAGCTCGGTGACCGAGCATTCGCCCGAGGCCAGGCGCGCCAGAATCGCCCGTCGCGTCGGGTCCGCCAGGGCGGCAAACGTGGTGCTCAGGTGATCGGCAGGCATGTGTATTGAACCTATGAGTTACTTAACCTATAGGTTTAATACACCGGCCGGGGGCGCGTGTCAAGTGTGCGCTGTTACTTCCTGTCAGATGCGACGTCCACGCCGGTGAGCCCGGCGCGCTCGATCGACGACGTGATGAAGCCCGACGCGCGGACGCCGGCGACGAACCGCTCGATGATCTCCAGCTTCGCACGATCGCCTTTCGCGACCACGAAGGACTGATCGACCTCCAGGAAGCTGTCGGGCAGCGCGCGTAGCCGCCCACCCGAAGCCGCCTGCGCGTCGAGCGAACGCTGCCTGTTGATGGCGAATGCGTGGACCTCGCCGCCACCGAGGATCTTTTCCAGCTCGCTCTGCGGCGGCATGGACTGGAGCACACGGACCCTCGCGTTCTTCATGTGGCTGCTGACGAACAGCTCCTGCGTCTGTCCCTTCACCGCGGCAACCGTCACGCCTGGACGATCGACATCGGCGCTTCTCTCGATGGGCGAACCCGCCGGCACCAGATAGCTGTTGAACATGACGATGAACGCCGCGCCGAAGTCGACCTCACGGGCGCGCGTGTCGTCGTAGGCGAGGAATCCGATGTCGGCAGTGCCGCTCTTGAGCGCGGCGATGACAGCGGCCGCATCGGGCACCGGCGCAATCGAGTGCGGGATACCGAGGCTTCGAGCCAGCTCCCTGACGAGATCGGGCACAGGCCCGGTGGCGGTTCCTGTGCGTGCGTCCATGCGTCCCTGCACGACGTTGCCGCCGAGAAAGACCGCGCGAAGCGTCCCGGTCGGCGCCATCGCCGGCGACGGCGATTGAGCCGTGGCCGACGTCGCGAGCAGGCACATCAGAACGCAGAGCGCCGCCTTCATGGCACGATCTCTCGCGTCGACCGACCGTCATCAGTCAGGTCGATGAACCGGCTTCTCTGCTCCGGAGTCGGCAGAAGACAACGCTGGCCGGCGGCCACGCGATGGCGGTGTCGAGCCACCAGGTCGTAGAGCCGATCCAGCACGGCGTCCGGCAGGATGCCAGCCAGTGCGGCCGCTCTCCACGGCCAGCCGAGTGCCGTCATCACGAATACCACTGCGCGGCCCTTCCTCAATAGTCTCGACCTCGTACCGCGATAGTCCGCCAGCACGTAGAGCGTCGAGAGATCGTCCGGGCTGGCCCCGAACGGCTCGAGGACCGATCGGGCAGCCGCGCTCTGGAGGGACGCGAATTCGAACAGACAGCGCTGATCGCGCTCGAGCACGAACTGCGTCAGTCCGTTGCAGAGCGCACAGGCGCCGTCGTACAGCAGCAGGTGCCGAACGACGCGGGCACTCGACGGAGAACGCTCGAGCGTCGCCGACGCGCGCGAAGAGCTCATGCTGGCAACCTCTGCCATGGGGGGGCCGCCTCGGCCCTGGTCTCCAATCTCGGCTACTCTATGGCCCACGTCAAGCATCAATCGACCCGCGGCCGATGTCCGCGGGCGGGAGGAATGATGAAGCAATCGGGAGTGCTGGTACTTGCCTTGAGCCTCCTCGGTGGCGCCGGCTGCGACGACAACGGCGTAGCGCCATCCAATCTGCCAATCGTGTTCACTGCACAATTGAGCCCGGCCAACGAAGTGCCGCCGGTCAGCAATGCCGAGAATACCGGCAGCGGCGCTGTACAGATCACATTCAACGTCACACGTGATGCCGCAGGCGTCATCACCAGCGGCACCGTCAACTTTCATTTCCAACTGAGCGGCTTCCCCGCCAGCGCTGCCGTCGTCGGCGCCCACATCCACTCCGCACCGGCTGGGGTCATCGGAGGAGTCATTGTGAGCACCGGCATTGTGGCGGCCTCGCCGGTCTCAGCGACCGGCGGCATCACCAGCTTCACCGCGACGACCATAGCCGTCGGCGGCGCGACGATCCAGGCGATCGTCGACAACCCGGCCGGGCACTACTTCAACGTGCACTCGGCGCTGAACCCGGGCGGCTTCGCGCGCGGGCAGCTCTCCCGGACGCTCTGACCGCTGCCAACGTCACGCCCATCGACCGGCAGGCCGGCTTCCACGCCACCGGTCGGTCGATGGATGCGCTAAGGGGCTCACGCCAATCAGGCTTTGGTGCTCGCTCTGTTGTAGACGAGCTTGACCTCGAACGGACCTGGCCGCCCAGGCAGTCGCTCGAAGTTGACTCGAATCAGCAGCTGCTTGGTCGTGGGGACGATGGAGTAGGTGTAGGTCAGGACGCCCGCGCGTCCAACTTCGTACGCGACGTCGAGCCCCAGGCCCTTCCACACGGCGGTGCGGTTGACGATCCCGGCCTCGAGCGTCTGCTTCTCGGCTTTGCCGTCAGGGCGCAGCGTGTCGGGCGCGCGACCGCCGGCTGTGATGGTCACCGCGGCGTCCTGTTGCGCGATCGTCAACGTCGGCGGAGGGAACTGAATCGGGCGGACCAGCTCCGCCAGCAGTTTTCGATCCTCCGGGCTCATCTGCTCTTCCTGCGGCTCGCGTCCTCTGCCCGAACGGCCTGCTCGACCCGTGCGGCCCGCGGCGTCGCCGGCGGCTTCGGCGACTCGTCCGAACGCCTCTGCGACGAATTCACCGGTGTCGAACTGGATGGCCCGCGCGATCTGCTCCGGGTGGTCGGTCAGGTGGACATCGAGCGACCACGTGCCGCCAAGGTCAACCTGCGGGGTCGGCGGCCCCTGAGCGGCCACCGACGTCGTGAGCGCGAGGAGCAGCAGCAGACGCACGATTACCATCCCGGCATGAGGTTGAACCCGAAGATCCACCCTCGACCTGGACGCTGGAACGCCCGAGTGAAGTCGAACTCGCCAATGGCGTAGCCAAACAGGTTCACGCGCAGGGCAATGCCAGCCGACGACACACCGTCTCTCGTGCCGCCGAAGAACGAAGGCTTCTCCCCGCCGTACCAGGCGGCTCCGCCGTCAGCGAACAGCGCCACTTCAACCGGCACCGGGCCGTACATGTTGCTCGACACGCCGAAAGGTCGCAGCAGCGGAAAGCGGAACTCCAGGCCGCCGATGAGCATCCGGCTGCCGATCAAGGAATCGATCAGCTGACACGTGCTCGTCGCGTTCTGTACGCACTCGCTCGCGTCGATACTCGACACGTCGTAGCCGCGAACGAGCCACGGATATCCGATGTAGAGCGGGAATATCCGGGTATCCTCCGAACCGCTCCCATACCGGCCGAAGTGCATCACGCGCACGCCGACGGTGTAGAACGGGGCCGGCACGAAATAGCGGCGGTAGTCGGCGAGCATGCCGGTGAAGTTGAGCGAGCCGAACGTGGGCGACGCTTCGAATCGATATCGCTGGCCCGACACCGGGCTGGTGGCGCCGAAGACCGACGTGTCGAACACGTAGGCGGCCGACGTGGTGCCAAGGTTCAGCGAATCCGCGAGGGGAGTCGTCTCCGTCGACTGGTCGTAGATCGCTCCCGTGAATATCGAATAGGTAGTCGTCGTAACGACCTGGTCGAACGAGATGTTGCTCATGCCGCCCTGGAACTCGACGCGCTGCGCGCGGCTGAAGGGATAGGACACCATTCCGGACGCGCTGCGCTCGGTCTGCCGGAAGATGAACAGCTGGTCGATCTGGACCACGTCGCCATTCGGCAGGCTGGCGAGGCTGCTCTGGAAACCGCCGTTCAAGTACGGGACCTGCCCTCCGACCACCCCCCAGTTCCAACGCCTGGCGAGGTTGTAGTACCCGACCTGCGCGCCGATGTCCTTCACGCTCGTGCTCCCGCCGAGGCCCGAGTTGAGCTGGACGGCGGTCGTGAGGATGTGGTTCCCCAGCGTGTCGCTGAACGACAGCGCCAGGCCACCGCCGAACGACGTCCCGAACCGGCCGACGCCGACGCCGACGACCGGCTGCGCGACACCTTCGAGCGCGAGCTTTGGCTTGTATGGCTCCGTCTGATACTCCGTCAGCTCCGGCAGGCCAAGAGCAGGGTTGTCCAGCAGCGCCGTCACTTCGCTCGGCCGTCGTTCCGCCGGCGGCAGCACGGCGGGGTTGGTGGCGAACGATCGCAGCGGTCCGCCGCGGACCTCAGGCCCGAACGTGACGATGTCGTACTTGCCGCCCTGGTACACGCTGAAGGCGACCTCCCCGCTGACCGAGGCAACCGACATCGCGGGGCTCAGGCCCGTGATCCCGCTCACGCCTGTGGCAACGGTGGTCAACTGGGTCGTCCCGGCGCTTCCGGCGCCGATCGTCGTGCGGTAGACGTTGGCGACACCGTCCCGGTCCGAGATGAAGTAGAGCGCCGTGCCATCGGGAGACCACTGCGGGTTGGTCTGTTTTCCCTCTGTCACCGTCGCCACGGATTCGACTGCGCCACTGGCCAGGTCCACCAGCCCGAGGCGGTACGCGCCAATGGCCAGCGTCGTCAGGTCGCTGGAGAAGCGATCGGTCGCGAACGCGATTCGGCGGCCATCGGGCGACCAGGCCGGCTGCAGGTCGGCGTACGGATCGTTCGTGAGCCTCCGCAGCGCGCCGCGGTTCAGGTCGTACACGAACAGATCGGTCAATCCCTGGACCAGGCCCGTGAAGCCGATGGCGCTTCCGTCCGGCGCCCAGGTGGGATTGAGGATTTCATCCACGCCTGGCACCACGACCTCTTTCGTGAGCTGCCCGCTCTGCGCGTCGAAGACGGCCAGCGCGGCGCGTCCCGACGTCACCGTGGCCAGGGCAATCTGGCGGCTGGACCTGTCCCAGGCGCCCGCCGAGTGGATGAACTGAATGCTCGAGAAGTGGGGGTTCGTGGCAGTGCTCGTCAGCCTGCGGACGATTCGCCCCGTTGCCGCCTCGGCGATGTAGACGTCGACGGAGAGGAAGCTCTGCGACGAAACGAACGCCAGCCAGCGGCCGTCGGGACTGATGGCGGGGCCGACGTTGAGATCGACGCCACGCGCCTCCCCTTCGATGACGATGCGCCCGATCTCGCTGGGTTTCGAGGCGGTGAGGACCGGCGTATACGTCTTCAGGATCGCCGCGTGCCAGTCGGTCGACATTTGCTTCGAGTCGACGCCAAGCACCTGCTCGAGCGCGGAATCGATGCCCTGTGCCGCAGCCACGACCAGCATGCGGCCGATGACATCATCGCCCCAGCGTCCGCCCACATAGGCCCAGAACGCATGACCCCATCGGTACGGAAAATACTCCGCGTCGCCGAGATCCTTGACGAGGGGGAGCTTCTCGCGGCGTGTCGCGTCGCGAAGCCACATGGCGGTGTTCGAGTCCACGGGTCCGATCGACAGGTACTCCGCCATGCCTTCGATGAACCACAACGGGAGCCGATGCGCCCCGGTCTCGCCCGGTCCCATGTCGGGCGTGGTCGTGATGTCGAACTGGAACGCGTGCACCAGCTCGTGGCCGATCACGTGGTCGGTGTCGGCCAGCGGGCCGCCGAGCGGCAGCACGATGCGGCGTCTCAACGACTCGGTCACGCCGCCGGTGCCCTCGCTCAGCTCGCCGCCAATCACGTTGGTCTGCTCGAAGTCCACGTGAGATCCGTACAGGATCAGCGGCTGGCGGCCCCTGAGGCGATGCTGGAGCAGCCGCTCGAGCCTGACGTTCCAGCGCTCGGCCATCCGGGCGGCGATGTCGATACCGGCTCGCTCGCTCGGGTAGAAGTAGATGTCGAAGTGCTCGGTCTTGAGCACCTGGAAATCGAAGGTCTTGTACTGGACCTTGTTGCGGCCAAAGTACTGGGCCGCGGCGGGAGCGCTCAGGCCGCAGATGGCGACGAACAGGGCGGCGGCGACGGAGCGACGAATCGTTCGGGCCTGTGACATCCAACACCCCTCCGCGGCGCCTTGTTGCAAGCCGCGCACCAGCGCGCTCCGGAAGAACCCACGCGACTGGCGCGGGAAGGCTGGCCCGGAGCGACCAGAATCCAGTACAGACCGCACTATCTCACGACTGCGCGCTGCGGAGGAACCCCGGTCTGCCTCGGCCGTGGGGAGTGGGGTGCCGTATCTCGAGACCCGCCACGACGCGCCGGGACGTGGTGGCTGCGCGGGTCTGGATATCCTGGGACGGGCAGGCCGCCGGGCTCGGCGTGCCGCTCACGAGCTTCCAGACCGTCCGCTCAGCGCGCGCAGGAACGCTACGAGCGCCGCTTCTTCGCCGGCGGTCAGATTGAGGGGCCGGATCTCCAGGTCCAGATTCGAGTTGGGCCGGCCGCCGCGATCGTAGAAGTCGATGACGTCGGCGAGACGCGCGACGCTGCCATCGTGCATGTAGGGCGCAGTCCGCGCGACCTCCCGCAGCGAGGGCGTCTTGAAGGCCCCGCGATCGCGATCGCGTCCGGTCACGACTGCGCGGCCCAGATCCGCAAGGCGTCCGTCTCTCCAGGCGACGCCGGTGTTGTGAAACTCCTCGTCGCTCAAGAGCGGACCCGCATGGCATCGCGCGCACCGCGCGCGTCCGGTGAACAGCTCGAGCCCACGGCGCTCCGCTGCACCAAGCGCACGTCCGTCGCCGGTGAGAAACCGGTCGAACGGACTGTCTCCCGACATCCGCGTGCGAACGAACGTCGCCAGCGCCTGCGCCAGGCGCGCCGCGCTGACCGGCTCACCGAAGACCGCCTCGAATGCGCGCGCATAGCCGGGATCGCGAGACACGCGCGCGACGGCTTCTTCCATCGACAGCCCCAGATCCCGTTCGCCCGTGACTGCAGCCCGCACCTGATCTTCCAGCGTCGGGGCGCGTCCATCCCAGAACGCGGTCACACCGTAGGCGCGATTGAGGATCGACGGCGTGTTGCGCCGGCCCTCGCGGCCGAAGACGCCGCGCGCGAGGCGGCGGCCATCGGTGAAACGTCGCGCCGGCTGATGGCAGGTCGCACACGACGTGCGGCCATCCCTCGACAGCCTCGTCTCGAAGAACAGTTGCCGCCCCAACGCGACTTTCCCGGAAGTGATGGGATTGTCGGACGGGGCCGGCACATAGCGATCGAGCCCGAGCGGGACGTCGAGATTCTCAGGTACGCTCGGGTCCGCTCCTCCGGAGACGATCGTCGACACGCAGGTCAGAGCGAGCAGAACCCCAGCGCGGGGGTGCCGCCTGACGCCGTCTGATTTCTGCATTCTGAATTCCGACGTTCGCGCAGCTGCACTATCGCTTCGTACGAGTGGCCGGAGGGCGATGGAGATCCTTGCTTCGCTGACACCCTTCACCTCCTGGGACGGTTTGTGATGTGTCGGGCTGTCGCGCGGCTGCGGAGCTCCGCGTTGCAGAGCCACGCCAGGCATGCAACGACGGCACCGATCAAGGCCGCAGTGCCGCCTACCACGAGCGGGAAGCTCGCGGCGATGTATGCGATCGCGGCGTCCATCAGCGCCTGCGCAAGCCCGGTGGGGTCCGGCATGACGTACCTCCGCGGACTGTTCGCGTCCTCACGCGGAAAACGTGCTAGGTCATCAGCGCGCGCCGCTCGTCGCGCGCACACCCCAGTGACTGCCGAAGGTTACGATCCGCGCAGAAGACCGAGGCTGCGCGCGCGGTAGTTCGGAAAGACGTGCGCAGTATCCTGACTGAGGTGCGCCTGTACCAGCTCACCGAGCACGTCCCGAAAGTCCGTCTCCACAGCGAGGTCGCGCCGCTCGAACAGTTGCTCGGGCTCGAGGCCAGGCCACGTCCCGTACACCGCACCCCCGCGGACGGGCCCGCCCATGACGAGCATGACGTCGCCGTGGCCGTGGTCGGTCCCCCCGTTGCCGTTTTCCGCCGTCGTCCGGCCGAATTCCGACATGGTCACGAGGACGATGTCCTCCATGCGATCGCCCATGTCGCGTGCAAAGGCCGCGAGCGACGCGCCGAACTCGCGGAGCAGCGGCGTCAACTGCTGCGTCTCGTTACTGTGATGATCCCATCCGCCCATGTCGGCAAACGCCACCTCGACGCCGACGTCGGCTTTGATCTGAATACCGCCTTCCCGCTGTTTGCCGTCGATACACGTCAGCGGCCCGGCCAGCACATCCGGCGCCACCAGATTGGTGGAGTACACGTGGCGGCCATCAGGCGAGACCACGGCTGTGATGGGGCTCCGGCCGGTGGGGATCACGCCAGCGACGAGCGAGTCGGCGGCGAAGCGCGAGGCGCGTGCGCGTGCGAGGTCGAGAATCGCCACACGTGCCGGCCCGAACTGCGGGACGAACAGGTGCGTGTCGTCCGGGGTGACTGTCAGCCGAAAAGCCCCGGGAAGCCCTTGCATCTGGCCCAGCACAGGATCGGTATCGCCGGTCGTCGCCTTCTCGACATCGATGAAGGTCAGCGATCCGGCAGCGGCGACGACAAGCAGTTCTTGATCGTTGGTCAACAGCATTCCGTTCATCGGGTTGCTGAACGGCGCCCGCACCGTGCGCACCGGCGTGAACCTCCGGTCCGATCGCCGGAGCACGGCCACGCCCGCCCCTCCGTCAGCGGGAGGTCTGTTGACCATGACGAACAGCCAGCACCCGTCGCGCGAGAGCGTCGGATTGGCGGAGCCGCCGGGGACGTTGACGATCGTGATGGGGTCGGCGAGCGGCTGGCTGCACGCCGGCCCGCCGGGCTGACGTTGGGCAGCGGCAGGAGCGACACCGGCCGGCAGTGCAAGCGCTCCGATGAGGACCAACATGACCGCTCCAAGAGAACCGACAAACGTGCGTCTCGTCATGGCACTACCTCTCGTTGTGGCCGACGGGGCCCTGCCCCCTTAATCTCAGAAGCCCGCTGTACCGACGGCAGGGGGTGGGCGGTCGCATAACGGGGGATCAGTTAACCGACAGGCCCTTCATCGTTCCTATCGTCTTCGAAATGTCGAGAGTCTTGGTGAAAGTGGTCAGTCGTGCTTGGTCCGAGTCGTCACGTAGAGGTCGATTCCTCCAATACTGGGGCCAGTGCGGAAGTACAGCGTCTCTCTATCTGAGGCGATGTCTGGATCGAATTCCCGGGCAGCGCTGTTCACGAGCGGCCCCAGGTTGGTCGGCGCTGACCAGGAATCGAACACCGTCGAGCGCGTCGCTGCCCACAAATCGGCCTGACCAACCCCGCCCGGTCTGTTCGACCAGAAGAACACTTCGAGCCCATCGAACCTCACGGACGGACCTGCCTCGCTATCAGGGCTGCTGAGTTCCGCAACCAGCATCGACGGTCCAAACGTCCCGTCCGGCAGCAGATCGCTGATAAAGATGTCGCCAATGAGGTTGAGGGGAGCCCGTGCGAAGAAGAGCTGCCGCACACCGGCATCGTCGTTTTCGAGGAAGCTCGGGTCCGTCTCCACCTCGGGCGAGTTGACCCCCGGCCCGACGTTCACCGCTGGCTGCCAGCCGAAGTCATCGTGGACGTTTGCGCGGTACGAGACCCAGATGTCCAGACTTCCGTGACCCCCGGGGCGGTTGCTCGCGAAGAAGAGCAGGTGCCCATCGCGGGAGAGGGCCGGTGCACCCTCGCCGAGGGCCGAGTTGATGGCCGGGCCGAGGTTCATCGGCTGTCCCCACGGCGCCTCCACGTTGCCGCGTTGGGAGACCCAGATGTCGTTCAGGCCAAGCCCGCCGGGCCTGTTCGAGACGAAGTAGAGGCTCCGCCTGTCCTTGGACAGGGTTGGGCCTGACTCGAACGCGACGGAGTCGACGGCCCCGAGATTCACTGCCGGGGACCAGGCGGAAAAGTCGGGTGCGGCCGCCGAAAAAGCGGTGAACAGCGTCACAAGGAGGACGCCGGTTAACACGAGTCGGAGAAACTGCATGGAATTGCTCCTTTCGAACGGGCCCACCTGCCTTGACTCGGTTCCACCTCGGGTGACAGAGTCTCGCTCAGTCCATCAGTGGCTCCTCTGGTATGCGGCAGCGGTCGGCGGCGCAACCCTCTGTCGACTCGCTTGACCCAGCTGCGCGCCTACGACTTCAAGCGCCGAAACGCGGCACCGGGGGCCATCGAAATCGACAAGGATCGTACGTGAGCGAGTGGAGGCTGTTGTCCGATCCCGGTGCGGCGCGTGTGCAGCCCCTGCAAGATCGTTGTCAAATCGATGTCAAACCGCGCGGGCCCGGCTCGGGATTGGTCACGCCGGTCACTGCAGCTGTCGCAGGACGTTTGAGCACCGCGAGCCGCGCGCGCGCCTGGACAACGGCGTTCTCCTGATCGGCGATCCTTGTCCGACCGAATTGATTGTTGAGCATGATGTGGAATAAGATCCACAGCGTGGAAACGATTCAGATCGTCATCGAAAAGGATCTGTTGCAGGCCACCGATCGTGCGGCGCGTCAGCGCCGGCTGAATCGTTCTGCGCTCGTACGCGAAGCCTTGCGGGCGCATCTGCGGCGGTTGGCGACCGAGGATCGCGAACGGCGCGATCGCGCAGGGTATACGGACGCGGCCGACGAAGAATTCGCGGTGTGGGATCGGGTGGCCGCGTGGCCGGACGAATAGAACGCGGCGAGATTCGCCTCGTG
>Ga0209640_10004395_pt1 | contig 12372 bp, 10 predicted proteins | sample RifCSP10_1_FD_184018 | JGI IMG/M metagenome (GOLD analysis project Ga0209640, IMG submission 184018) | Soil microbial communities from Rifle, Colorado - Rifle CSP2_sed 10_1 (SPAdes) (version 2) | ecosystem: Environmental > Terrestrial > Deep subsurface > Rock core/Sediment | place: Rifle... | reverse complement strand
CCCAGAGGTCACGGGGCAGCGAGAGAAGGGCAGCGCTGCGCTCATCGTCCCGGGGCCGGATCAAGACTATGACCACATCGGCGCGATGACCCTCGAACTCGCCGAACCCCTCGGTGTCCGACAGGTCATCCCTCGAATCGGATCCCACCAGAAGGAACACATCCAAGCCATCGGCGCCGCTGGGAGGCACGGTGACATCCATTGCCGGCCCCCCTGACCCGAGCTCGCTGTCGGGGGTCTCGGTGGGGTCGGTCAGCACCGGCCGATCGATGCTCACCCGATTCACGTCGCCCCATGTCGACGCGGCGAAAACGGCTCCAGTGCCCAGGAGCACGACGGCGATCAGCGCGCCGGTTATCAGCAACCGCTTTTTCAGGAGGTCCACCCTTGGTCAGCCCCGGTGGGAGATCACATTCTATGTCGTTGATTCAGGTGACGATTCGGCCACCGTCAGACTCGAAACGCAGCGTCCACGCTCGACGTTATCGGATCCGCTGACATCGGCACCGAGCGCACAGTCTCTTTGGGGACCGTGGGCAGGCTTAGCTCGAAACGTGACTCCCCGTGGGCGTCAACGTAACGAAGGCTCCCGCCCATCAACTCGGCAAGTTGGCGGGAGACAGCGAGACCGATCCCTACCGATCCCGGCTGGGTCGGTGAATGCCTTCCCCGGTAGTACCTCTCGAAGATGAGCTCCTGTTCCTCGGGAGGGACACCCCGACCGTCATCGACAACGAGGATCTGCGCCCGGTCACCAACCAACCTGACCAACACCGCGATCTTCCCACCCCCGTACTTCACGGCATTAGTGAGGAGATTGCGGATGATCTGGCGACAACGGAGGGCATCGGCCCAGGCCTTTACATTCTCGCCGTCGACGATCAGATCCTTGCCGCTGGGATGTGATTCCCGTACACCGCGCACGACACTCTCGACCTCGGCCCGAAGATCGATCATGTCGGGTTTGATCGAGAGGTTCCCCGCCTCGGCCCGAGACGCCACCAACAGATCCTCGACCAGCTCGGCAAGCTCACGGCTCTGCACCGCAATGATGCCGTTGAGCTCGACCAATTCGTCGGCATCCAGCATCGACCGGCTGTTGGCGATTTCCTCGGCCAGACCCACGATGGCCGTCAACGGGGTCCGAATCTCGTGACTGACGGAGGCGAGAAGCCTGTCCTTGGATTCGTTCGACGCCTTCAGCTCCTCTTGATCGTCCTGGCGCCGCCAATAGGCGCCGATCATGTGTGAGGCACGCCACAGGGTCTCCACCTCGGCCTCACTCCAGCTTCGGTCATCGACGCAGGACACGAAGCCAATCGACCCGCGGAAAGTGCCGGCGACAAAGATGGGAACAGTCACCTCCGAAACGATGCCATCCCGCTCGTAGACGGCCCTCTCCTCACCCATGAGCCTCGCGGTGTGAATGGAGATAGCCCGGGCCTCGGAAAGGGCCCGATAGGTGGCAGAGGACGGGTCGTACTCCCCGCTCTTCCAACCTCCCATGTGCACGTTCGAGTTCCGCCTCGCATCGGCGATTATCTCCCAGTGGGGGGCTCCGTCGATCTGGACCGTCCTGTCCACGTAGGCGTAGTCGGCAGCAGTGGCCTCCATCAGGGCCTTCACCGCCTCGTAGATGGCAAAGACATCGGTCTGCACCAACAAGGCCTCGGAGCAGGTGGCAATCGCGTGCTGAAGGAGGGTGGCTTTGTCGTAGCGGGCAATCGCTTCTGACAGTTGATCAAAGAGTCGTGAGACCAGGGCGGTGGTGAAGATGACCCCGGCCACCGCGATCACCGAGCGAACACCGATGACCTCAACGGGCTCCTTCAACAGGATTCCCATGGTGATGCTCCACAAGGCAATGCTCAACCCCACCGCGCTGGACCAAACGAGCCTGCTCCCGGCACTCAAGGTGCCTGCGAAGACCCCCAGCATCATCACCAGGCCGAAGGATGTGGTGAAGTCGAATGCCGAGATGTCGACACCAAAGAGCGCCTCGATGATCGAGAGGACGCAGAAGAGCCAGGTGGTGCTGAGGACCAAGGTCATGGTGTTGGCCTCTTCTCGCTGGGTGAGCCATATCGCCCAGATGGCGAGCACCATGTAGCTGGCCCATCGGATCGGGGCCAGGGGCGACTTCATATCCGAGCGCACGATCTCGATGATCGCCAGCGCCGGGAAGGTCACGGCAAACAGCACCGCCACATACCTGTGAAACCGCTGCTGCGCCTCTATCGGAGCGCGGGAACTCACATCGAGAACATCGGCCAAACTGGTGGCAGAACTTGAACCTGGGAGACCTCTAGGGAAGCCCGACCAGAGACCGGACCATCCTCGCGGTTGCGCCCCACAGGGTGTCTCCGCCGAGGTCGTAGTACCAGACCTCATGCTCGTTCCACGGCACGCTCCACCAGTGATCAGTGTCGGCGAGATCCTCGAGGAGCGGGGTGTAGATCCTGGCTACCTCACGCTCGCTTGGCACCAGGACAACCGGTGCCCTCAGCCGGCCCACCACCGGGATCACCCACGGCTTGAACTCGACCGTGTCGATCGGCGGGAGGAAGCCGAGGACCTCGACGGCTGACGGGTCGATTCCGACTTCCTCGTGAGCCTCGCGCAGGGCGGTCTCCACAGGACCTCGGTCGGAGGGATGGGCCCTGCCGCCGGGGAATGAGATATGACCGGCGTGGGTGGGCATCGTGTCGGGGCGCTTGGTGAGAACGATCCTCACGGAGCCATCGTCGTCCTCGTACAAAGCCGCCAGCACAGCAGCCACCGGCCCTTCGCCTGGCACAGGCGCCTGGTCGTTCATGTGAAGTCTGTCCCACATTCAGATATCAGGATAAGTGCGCCGATAACCTGATCCGGTGCCACGGCCTCTGTTCGAAACTGATCGACTGATCATCCAGCGCTTCACCAAACGCGACCAGGCCACCCTCGATGACGCCATTCGCTCATCACTGCCCGAATTGAATCAGTGGCTTCCCTGGGCACGCATGGACTATGAGTATGCGGACACCACGTCATTCATCAGGGAATCGATGCAGGCATGGAAGGAAGATCGGGCCTGGGATTACTCGATTCGGCTCAAGCAGAACCCCAACCGCCATCTCGGCAACGTCTCGCTGTGGACGATCTCCAAGCTTGGCAAGATCGCCGAGTTCGGGTATTGGGTGCGAACCGACGAGAACTCCAAAGGAATCTGCACCGAGGCGGTGGAGTGCCTACTCGCCGAAGCGTTCGGGTCGCTCGGGTATCACAAGGTGACACTGCGCATCGCCGTCGGCAACGATCAATCCGACAGAGTGGCCCACAAGCTGGGTTTCACCAGGGAGGGAGTCCTCCGTGAGGAGTTGTTGATCAGAGGCAATTGGGTCGATCACTCACTGTGGTCGTTGCTCGACCGCGAGTACCAGGCGTTGCGGCGAACCGGCGAGGTGCGCGGGACCAGATGAAGGAGCTCGACCAACAGGGCCTTCGCTCCTGGATCGACGATCGGGCTGATCAACACCTGTTCAGTGGAGTGGTGCTGGTGTGGGAGGACGGAAAGCCCGCCTTCACCCATGTTGCAGGGCACGCCCATCGGGGTCACCGGGTCCCGGTGACACTCGACACCCGGTTCCAGGTGGCTTCGGTCACCAAGATGGTCACGGCGGCGGCGGCGCTCCGCCTGGTCGAGCGGAGGACTCTGAGACTGGACCGGCCCCTCATCGACTTCCTCCCCCCTGAGTACCGACCGGCCTCACTCGACAGGCGCCATACCCTCCATCAACTTCTGTCTCACACCTCGGGTCTGGCCAACTATCACGACGACGAGGATGAGACCTGGGCATCGTTTACCTCAGCCTGGGATCGGGTCCCGGTCTATCACGCCCGGGGCCCACGCGACATCCTCCCGTTGTTCGCCGACTTGCCTGCCGTGTCCGATCCCGGGGTGTTTCTCTACGGAGACGCCAACTTCGTTCTCATCGGAGTGCTGATCGAATGGGTGACGGGAAAGTCATTCGCCGATGTGGCTACCGAGGAAGTACTGATCCCGGCGGGGATGTCCGACTCCGGCTTTTTCCAGATCGACCTGGAGCCCCGGAACATGGCGACGGCCTACCTGGCCACCGAGGAGCCACCCGAGACCTGGCGCTCCAACATCTACAGCGTCCCCTCCGGTGGGATGCCCGACGGCGGGCTCACCACCACGGCCACCGACCTGGCCCGTCTCCTCGACGCCATCGCATCGGGGTCACTTCTCCAGCCCGACACGGTCACCCAGATGCTGACGCCACACGGATTCGACGAGGACAGTGTCGAGGCATATGGCTACGGGATGGAGTTGGTGGTCGTTGACGATCGGGTGACGATCTATGGCCACGGTGGAGCCGATCCTGGTGTCTCCACCATGGTGTCGCACTATGTCGACTCCGGGATCACCGTGGTCGTCCTCTGCAACCAAGACCGTGGGTCGTGGGCGACCGTGCAGAAGATCACCGAGATCCTGGGGCTCGACGACCCGCGGGAGTGAGGGTTGGTCTCGGGCAAACAGACGCCGGTCGGCCCGAGCTACCGCCTCGCCTGGTCCTCCAATCAACCCGCAGCCAGCACCCGCGAGGCGTCGCCGACAAAGGTGGCGATCGTCGGGTAGAAGCCGACGATCACAGTGAAGGCGAGTGACAGCCCGAGGGCGAGACGCAGCGACCCCGCGGGCGCAGCCGAGGCGTCGTCGGCGAACTCCCCGATGGGATCGTCGATCCAAACCGTCTTCACCACCCGGGCGTAGTAGTAGATGGCGATCACTGCGTTCAACGCGGCGATCACCGCCAGAACCACCGTTGCCGTCCCACCCGCGATCATCACCGAGCGGAACATGGCGAACTTGGCGAACCACCCGGCAAGTGGCGGGATGCCCGCCAGGCTGAAGAAGAAGACCGCCACCAGCACCGCCAGCCGGGTGTCGGCCTGACCCAGCCCGCTCCAGGCCCGAAGCTCGCCGGATCGGGTTTTGCGGGCGCCCGCGATCACAACTGCGAAGGCACCGAGGTTCATCACCGCGTAAATGGTGAGGTAGATGACGGTCGCGGAGAACGCCTCCTCCAGATCCGCTCCCACCACCGCCGCTGAGGCGAAGGGGACCAGCATGAATCCAGCCTGGGCTACCGATGAGTAGGCCAGCAGGCGAACGATGTTGGACTGGCGGAGGGCGGACAGGTTGCCCACAGTCATCGAGAGCGCCGCCAGAACCCATAGGGCCGGCGCCCAAATCTCGGATACCTCGGGAAGCGCCAGATACATCACGAGCAACATCGCCACGAATCCGGCCGCCTTCGAGTTGACCGAGAGGTAGGCAGTCACCGGCGTGGGCGCCCCCTCGTAGGTGTCGGGCGCCCAGAAATGGAACGGGACCGCCGCGATCTTGAACCCGAAACCGACGATCACAAAGAAGATGGCCAGGATCAGGGCCGGCTCGTCTTCCATCGCTGCGGTGGCCTCGGCGAGACCGGCGAACGTGACCTCTCCGGTGAGGCCGTAGAGAAACGACAGCCCATAGAGCAGGATGGCCGTGGACAGGACGCCGAGGATGAAGTACTTCATCGACGCCTCGTTCGACTTGACGTCACCCTTTCTCCATCCCGCCAGCAAGTAGAGAGGCCCGGTGGTCAACTCGAGAGCGACGAAGATAACGATCAGGTCCCGGGCCGAGGCCATCACCATCGACCCCAGGACCGAGGAGAGCAGCAGGAAGTAATACTCGCCCTGGTAATAACGGTCGGACTCGATGTAATGGTGCGACATCAGGAACACCAGGTACGCCGACACCACGAACAGACCTTTGAGGACCAAAGCGAACTCGTCAACCACATAGGAGCCGTCAAACATCGATCTGGTCTCCCCCTCGACGGCGAGAATCACCAGTGGCACTGCGGCCAGGGCGGTACCCGCCACCGCCACTGTCGCCGTCCAGTACTTCTGGGGTCGGGGCAGGATCAGATCGACGGCGAAGACGAGCAACAACGTCCCGATGACGACAAACTCGGGAGCAAAAGCCAGATAGTCGACGTCGAAGGTCATCCTCTGTCCTTGCCGGCCGACTTTGCCCTCGACCAACCCTCAGCCACGCACCATCTATCCCCTTCCTGGCAAGACAGTCTCGGGCAAACAGACGCCGGTCGGCCGGGGCTACCGCCGCGGGGCAGGATCGTCACCCTCATCCACCGGAACCGAGGGATGCCGTGGTTTCCGAGTTGAAGACGGTGTTGACCAACGACGTCACGGTGTCGGTCGTGGTGTCGAAGACCACCTTGGGGTAGAACCCGATGACCACGATCAGCACGATCAGGGGAACCCAGGCAGTCAGCTCAAAGCGATCCGCATCGTGGAATTCCTGGCCCTGCCACTCGGCACCGGGCTCACCCAGGTTCACCTGTTGCAGCATCCACAGCATGTACCCGGCAGTGAGGACCGTCCCCACCGCACCGAGCACCATCGCGGTCCGGAACACCCCGAGTGACAACCCCTGCAACGGGTTGTAGGAACCCACCAGCGTCATGAACTCGCCCCAGAACCCGGCCAGCCCGGGGAGACCCAGAGACGCCATCGCGGTGAAGGCCAGGATCCCACCCATCACCGGCATCAGCCTGATGTTGCCTCCGAGACGGGACATCTCCCTGGTGTGATATCGATGGCTCATCGAGCCGGCGAGGAAGAAGAGGAGGCCCGTGATCAGACCATGGGCCACCATCCCGATGATGGCCGCGTTGATCCCGATATCGGTCAAGGTCGCGATCCCGAGCATGACGAAGCCCATGTGCCCCACCGAGGAGAAAGCGATCAGTCGCTTCATATCGGTTTGGGCGAGACAGGCCAGCGAGCCGTAGATGATCCCGATCACCGCCAGGATGGCGATTGCCGGGGCCCAGTTGGCCGCCTCCTCGGGGAGGATGGGGAGTGAGATTCGGATGAACCCATAGGAGCCGAGTTTCAGGAGGATGGCGGCCAAGAGCACCGAGCCCACCGTCGGCGCCGCGGTGTGGGCGTCGGGAAGCCAGGTGTGCAGCGGCCACATCGGCACCTTGACCGCGAAACCGAGGAACATCGCCCCGAAAACCAGGAAGGCGAACTCCCCGGTGAATGCCCCGTCTGCTCCGAGCTTGGTCAGCTCGACGATGTCGAAGGTGCGGCCGATTTCGCCGACCTCGCCCGATTCGAAGTAGAGGGCCAGGAAACCCAGCAGCATGAAGGCGGAGCCGAACAAGGTGAAGAGGAAGAACTTGATCGAGGCATAGAGACGGGTCTCGACCTCCCGACCGAAGCCGGGGATCTTCCTCGGGGTGCGGTCACCCCAGATCCCGATCATGAAATACATCGGGAGCAGCACCACCTCGAAGAAGATGAAGAACAGGACCAGATCCAGCGCCAGGAAGGTCCCGTTCATGCCCGTGGCCAGGATCATCATCAGGATGAGGAAGGCCTTGGGGTTCTTCGGCTCCTCCCAGTGATTCCAGCTGTAGATCACGGCCAGCACCATCACGAAGGTGGAGAGCACGAGGAGCGGGAGGCTGATGCCGTCGACCCCCAGGTGGTAGTGGGCGTTGATGGCGCCGATCCAGGTCTCGTCGACCTCGAACTGGTAGCTGTTGTAGTTGCCTGCGGAGAAGTCGAACTGGCCGATAAGGACCAGAGACAGCACAAAAGCGCCCAGAGACGCGAGAAGAGCCACCGTCTTCAGAGAGAGCTCGTTTTCCTTCGGCAGGAGACCCAGGAGGAGGGCCCCTGCCAGAGGGAGGAACACGATGAGGGTGAGTCCCCAGGTTTCGAACAATTCCATCTTCTCAGTCTCTCCTATGTCACGAGCACGAACACGATGATCAGGGCCAGGACCCCGCCCACAACGGAAGCCGCGTATTGCTGGACCCGGCCGGTTTGCATCTTGCGCAGCGCAGACCCCGCGCCGTCCGCAGCCGCCGACAGGCCATGCACCACTCCGTCGACCCCTAGCTGGTCGACAATCCCATAGACAAATGAGCCCAGTGCCTTGGTGAGGAGAGCCACCGCATTGACCAACCCGTCGATGATGTAGGTGTTGGTCCAGTTGACGAATCGAGCGACCGGCCCCATGGTCCCCCCTACCACCCCGTTCGCCAGGTCGTCCATGTAGTACTTGTTGCGAAGCAGCGGGTAGAGAACCGGAACCTCGAAACCGTCCCGGGCCGTTTGGGTGCCCCGGTCCCTGGAGAAGATCATCCACCCCAGGGCGATGCCGGCGAGTGCGGCGAGTATCCCGCTCCCGGCCAGCACCCATTCGATGGCCTCACCGTGGTGGTCACCCATCGCCACCTCGCGCACGGCCAGCCATTCTCCGAAATTGCCGATCCCGGGGAGCGACACCCCAGGGATGCTGAAGATACCGGCGATCGCCGACGGGATCGCCAACAGGACCAACGGAACGGTCATGACCCGCGGCGACTCGTGGGGATGGCCGTGGCCCTTGTAGGTCCCGTGGAAGGTGAGCGCCACCGTCCTCGTCATGTAGAAGGCGGTGACAAAGGCACCAGCGATGGCGAGCCACATCACCGCGGTGTAGCCCTCGTCACCGAGGGTCGCCAGGATCTCGTCCTTGGACCAGAACCCGGCAAGCGGGATGATCCCGGCCAGTGACAGCGAACCGATCAGGAATGTCCAGTAGGTGATGGGCAGGTCCTTGCGCAGCCCGCCCATGTCGCTCATGTTGTTGGAATGGACGGCGTGGATCACCGACCCGGCGCCAAGGAAGAGCAGGGCCTTGAAGAAGGCGTGGGTGAAGAGGTGGAACAACCCGGCGGTGTACCCGCCCGCCGCCACCGCAGTCATCATGTAGCCGAGCTGGGAAACCGTGGAATAGGCAAGCACCTTCTTGATGTCGTCGGCGACGAGGGCCAGTAGGCCCATCGCGAAAAGGGTGATGGCGCCGATCGCCACCATCCATGGTCGGGCCGCTTCGGCCAGGTTCTGGAACAGGGGGAAGGTCCGGGCCATCAAATAGATGCCTGCAGTGACCATGGTTGCCGCGTGCATCAACGCCGAAACCGGAGTGGGGCCGGCCATGGCGTCAGGCAGCCAGATGTGCAATGGGAACTGGGCGCTCTTGCCCATGGCCCCCAGGAAGAGGAGCAGACCGCCAACCACCGCCACTGAGGAGAGCGCCTCGAGGTGCTCGGCGGCAGCCAGGTTGATCGCCCCGAAGTCGAAGCTGCCAACCGCGAGAGCGACGATGATCGCTCCCAGGGTCAGCCCGACATCGCCCACCCTGTTGACGAGGAATGCCTTGTTGCCCGCTCTCACGTTGTCGAGGTCCTCCCAATAGAACCCGATCAACAGGTAGGAGGCGAGTCCGACCCCCTCCCACCCGATGATGAGTTGGATCAGGTTGGGGGCGCCCACCAACAAGAGCATCGAACCGGCGAACAGCGAAAAAGCAGCGAAGAACCAGGGAATTCTGACGTCACCGTGCATGTATCCGACCGCATAGATGAAGACGAGCAGGCCGATGAGATTGACCAGGAAGAACATCATGATCGAGAGGCCGTCGACCACCCATCCCAGTTCGAAGACGATCTCTTTGCCGGCCACGGTGCCGATCCGGGCGATCTCGAAGGTGGTTTTGGCGATGACTCCTTCGGTCATGTTGAGTACGAAGAGGGCCGTGGCCCAGACGGTGTTGATGGCCAGGGCACCGATGGCTAGCTCGGCGCCCTGTCGCTTCATCCGCTTGCCGACGGCCATGATCAAGAGGAAGGCGGCAAAGGGAAGGACCAGCATGATCCCGGCGGTGTCGACCCAGAACCCGCCGGTGATTCCGGCCTCGACGACGTGCTCGGCCTCGGTAGCCAGGACTAGAGGTGTCACTTCGCACCTCCGACGAGGCGGCAGCTCCGGCCGACCGGCGTCTGTTCGCCCTGAGGGCTGAGACACGCGCCGAGCTCCCAACAGAGGGCTGACGGTTGCCGAGGGGCGAAGTTGGCCGCCAAGAAACTCATCCTCACCATCTCAACAAGCTCAGGTCGTCGACATTCGCCGAGCGGCGGTTACGGAAGATCATGATGACGATGGCCAGCCCGATCCCCACCTCGGCCGCGGCCACGGTTATCACAAAGATGGCGAAGACCTGACCGACGGCCAACTCGGAGCGCAACACCGACTCGAAGGCGATCAGGTTGATGTTGACCGCGTTCAACATCAGCTCCACCGAGAGCAGGATCAGAACCAGGTTGCGCCGCACCAATAGGCCATAGATCCCCAGGGCGAAGAGGGCAGCGGCCAGGATCAGGAACTGATTCAGGAGCATCGTGGGCCCTCCCTCACCCCAGGGTCCTTTCCTCTTCCTCAGCAGGAGTCAGGTCACGGCGGGCGATGGTGATCCCACCGATCAAGGCGGCGAGCAGAACGAAAGAGACGACTTCGAAAGGCACCACGAACCGTCCCATGAGTGCGATGCCGATGACCTCGGTGTCGGTTCCCTCGCCAGGGTTGCTCACCGCCCTGGTGCCGAATGCCTCCAATGAGGCCCACGTCATGAGGGCAAAAGTCGTCACCGAGAGAATCGCAGGCCAGATCTTGCGATCACCATCGAGGCTCTCGTCGTATCCGGTAGGAGCCCGAGTGATCATGATTCCGAACAGGAAGAGGACGATCACCGCCCCGATGTAGACCAGCACCAGGACCCAGGCAACGAACTCGGCTGACAGGATCAGGAAGAGCCCCGCACTGCCGGCCAGGGTTGCCACCAGGAACAGGGCAGCGTGGACCACGTTCTTGGCGGTGACCACCCGAAATGCTGAAGCGAGCACCGCCAGGGCCACGATGGCGAACACCCAGTTGACGGGTGTTGTGATCCAGTCTGTGAGCGTCATTTCTCGAGATCCGGGTTGTCGGGAACTGTCGTCAGCCAATCCTGAAGACGATCCATGTCGTGCATCATGTCGCCCATCTGGACCTCGGAGTACTCATATTCGGGCGACCAGAAAAGTGCATCGAACGGGCACACCTCGACACAGATCCCGCAGTACATGCAGAGGGCGTAGTCGATGTCGAATCGGTCGAGGGTGGCACGGACCTTGATCCGCCCGCCCGGTGTCGACGGTGGCTGCTCCTCCTTGTGGCCCTCGATGTAGATGCACCAGTCGGGACAGGAGCGGGCACAGAGCATGCATACCGTGCATGCCTCTTGATCGAGGGCGATCACGCCACGCGCCCTCGGGACCGGCGTCTCTTTCACCTTGGGGTAGTTGACCGTGGCCAGATGGGTCTTGGGGAGGAAGATGGTCTTGAACATCGTGGACAGGGTCACCCAGAGCCCCTTGGCCATACCTCCCCCTGGCACCTTCCGAGCTGTGGTGGTGTCGGTCATCAGAGGAACACCTTGAACGTTGCGGTGATCGCGATGTTGAGGAGAGCCAGCGGGATCAGCCACTTCCAGGCCAGGCTTTGCAGCTGGTCTTCGCGGAATCGAGGAAAGGTCCAGCGGAACCAGATCATGGCGAAGACGAGCAGGAAGACTTTTACTATCAGGATCACCGGGCCGGCGAACTCGAGGGCCGACTCGGGGATGCCGGGGAGCCAGTAGCCACCCAGGAAGAGGGTGACGGCGATCGCCGACATCGTGAACATGCTGGCGAACTCGGCAAGGAAGAAGAACAAGAACCGGAAACCGGAGTACTCGGTGAGATATCCCATGACCAGCTCTGACTCGGCGATGGGCATGTCGAACGGGGTGCGGTTCAGCTCGGCGAGCGCAGCGATCATGAAGATGACGAAGCCAACGAATTGGAGGATGACAAAGGGGTATCCGGCTTCGATCTGCGCCCGGACGATCCCTTCCATGCTCATAGTCCCCGCCAGAATCACCGATCCGACTACAGCCAGGATGAGGGGGAGCTCATAGGCGATGAGCTGGCCGGCGGCCCGGATGCCACCCATCAGCGAATACTTGTTGGCCGACGACCATCCCGCCATCAGGACCCCGATCGTGGTCAACGACGATATGGCGAGGGCGAAGAAGATCCCCACCGAGAGGTCCCTGAAGATCAGCCCGGGTCCAAAAGGAACCACCACGAACAGGGACACGGTCCCCACCAGCACCAACACCGGCGCGATCTTGAACACCGGCCGATCGGCCTGCTCGGGGATCAAGTCCTCCTTCTGGAAGAACTTGACGCCATCGGCGATGAGCTGTGCCCATCCCCACCGACCACCGGCGAAATAGGGACCGACCCTGGCCTGCATCTTGGCGGAGAGCTTCATCTCTGCGAAGCCGATCACCATCCCGATCAAGGGAATCATCACGGCGACGAGCAGCAATTTCCCGGCCAGGGAGACGTAGAAGTTGGAGAAGAGATCGGTCAG
>Ga0209640_10004393_pt1 | contig 12375 bp, 12 predicted proteins | sample RifCSP10_1_FD_184018 | JGI IMG/M metagenome (GOLD analysis project Ga0209640, IMG submission 184018) | Soil microbial communities from Rifle, Colorado - Rifle CSP2_sed 10_1 (SPAdes) (version 2) | ecosystem: Environmental > Terrestrial > Deep subsurface > Rock core/Sediment | place: Rifle... | reverse complement strand
CCCGCCATGAAGGCCACGCCACGGTCGTCGCGCAGGACCGCACCCTCGCCTCGGACCGCCTCGGAAATCAAAGTCCGCGGCGTCGCCGCGTGGTGCAGCGCGGTCGGATGGAACTGCACGAACTCGACGTCGGCGACGGGCACACCCGCCCGCAGCGCCATGGCCGTCCCGTCGCCGGTGGCGGGCGAAGGATTCGTCGTCACCGCGAACAGCTGGCCCGACCCGCCGCTGGCAAACAGGGTGTGTCGGGCTCGGATCTCCGATCGGGTACCGCGGGCATCGAGCGCGACCACTCCCGTCGCTCGACCGTGCTCGACGAGGAGGTCGACGGCAAACGACCCCTCGTGCAGGTCGACGCCCGTGGCGTGGACCGCGGCAACGAGCGCCCGCTCGATCTCGGCTCCCGTCGCGTCCCCGCCGGCGTGGACGACGCGGGCCGCCGAATGACCGCCCTCGCGTGCAAAGGCGAGCGCGTCACCGGTGCGATCGAACGTCGCGCCGGCGCCGATCAGTTCCCGCACCCGGCGAGGGCCGTCGTTCACCAGCACCGCCGCGGCATCGACGTCACACAGGCCCGCCCCGGCTGCGAGGGTGTCGCTGAGGTGGAGATCGGTGGAATCGCCCGCGGTCAATGCCGCCGCAACTCCGCCCTGCGCGTAGCGGGTGGTCGAGTGTCCGACCTCCCCCTTCGTGAGCAGCCTCACGTCGAGGCCGAGTGCCGCGGCGCGCACGGCGGCGGACAGGCCGGCCACACCACTTCCGAGCACGAGGAGGTCCGTCATCGCCTCATCATTCTGGACCGAGCGGGTTCCTGCACGGTCGAAGGCGAGCGACCGGGTGGAGCATCCGCCAACGGCCGGTCAGCTCGTGAGGTCGTGGAGTTCGACGTCGAGGGCGTGGCTGTCGGGATCCATGGGGCGGTTTCGCGAATCCACGAACACCACGGTGGGAGCGAAGTCCTCGAGTTCGGCCTCGTCGTAGTCGGCGTACGAGATGACGATGACGCGGTCGCCCGGATGGACGAGGCGGGCGGCAGCGCCGTTGAGCACGACGTCGCCGGGACCGCCGGGGATCGCGTACGTCTCGAACCGGGCGCCGTTGTCGATGTCGAGCACGTGCACCTTCTCGTGCGGCAGGAGATCAGCCGCCTCCATGAGACGCGTGTCGAGCGTGATCGACCCCACGTAATTCAGGTCCGCGCCCGTGACCGTGGCCCGATGGATCTTCGACTTCATCATCGTCCTGCGCATAGGGCTTCCTACTCCTCGTCGGACCCGGCAATCACACCGAGGTCGGCGGTCACGGCGTCGCCTTCCACATGGAGGGTGACGTTGTCGATCAAACGGGCGGGGCCGACGCGGGCGGCCACGGCGACCACGATGTCGCCGGCGAGAGTTTCGACCGACGACAGGTCGTCGGCGTCGAGCACCTCGGCGTATTCGAGACGGACGCGTTGTTCGGCGGTGATGACGTTGGCGACGACGCGGCGCAAGGTCGCCGGATCGCGCTCTCCCGCCTCGACTTCGGCGACGCCGGCCCGCAGCGAACGAAACAGGACGGTGGCGGCGTCGCGCTCGCGGTCGTTGAGGTAGGAGTTGCGGCTCGACATCGCCACGCCGTCGGCCTCCCGCACGAGCGGGCACCCCACGACGTCGACGGCGAGGCTGAGGTCGGCGGCAAGGCGGCGGATGACGGCAAGCTGCTGGAAGTCCTTGCGCCCGAAATACGCGGTGCACGGCCCGACGATCGAGAACAGCTTGGTGACGACGGTCGCGACGCCGCCGAAGTGGGTCGGACGCCCGACGCCGCACAGCCCCTCGGAGAGATCGGCGACGGCGACTCCGGTGAGCGGCGCGCCGCCGGGATACATCTCGTCCACCGACGGCGCGAAGAGGAAGTCGACTCCCTCCGCCTCGCAGACCGCGATGTCGCGCTCGAGATCGCGTGGGTACCCCGACAGATCCTCGTTGGCGCCGAATTGGATGGGATTCACGAACAGGCTGACGGCGACCACGTCGTGCGCCGCGGCCGCCGCTCGCATCAGGCTGCGGTGGCCCTCGTGGAAGAACCCCATGGTGGGCACGAAACCGACGACCGCCGTCGATGGCGTCTGGGGGTGTCGGGTCGCCCACGCCTCGGCCCGCGCGTCGTCGAGGAGATGACGGAGATCGTCGATGCGCTCGACCACCTTCATCGCGTTCGCTCTCCCACGATCGGCTCGGCGAGTGGCTCCGCGAGTGGCTCGGCGAGCATCGACTCGAGCGCCGGATCGATCCGGCCCGTCAACCGCAACGCCTCACGAGCCAGCGCCCGGTACGCGCCGCGCTCGTCGTCGGGAATCGCCTCGAGGTGACGCTCGACGGTGTCGAGGTCGCCCCGAGCGACGGGGCCCGTGAGCGAATCAGCGACGCCGGCGGCACCCACGTTGGCCAGGGTGGCGGCAACGAGGGGCGCGAACGCCTCGGGCGGAACGCCGGCCGCGCTCGCCAATCGCTCGACCTGGCCCATGAGCGCCACGAAGTGGTTGGACGCCACGCACGCCGCCGCGTGATAGAGGGCACGGTTCCCGACGGTGAAGGCGCGTCCGCCGACGGCTTCGACGATGAGTCCCGACTCGGGAGGACCCTCGACGGCGAACCATGAACCGACCAGGCGCGCCGAATCGCCAGGGCGCCCCGGCAGGGTCTGGAGCGGATGAATGGCGGCGACGCTCACGTCGGGGCGCGCCGCGACGAGACCGGCGAACGCTTCGACGCCGACCGACCCGGCAAGGTGAGCGACCATGGCGTAGGGCTTCAAGGAGCCGGCGAGGCGCTCGGCGGTCTCACGGATGGCGGCGTCCGGCGTGGCGATGAGCACGAGCGACACGTCGACCCCGGCCTCCTCGACCGCGACGGCTTCGGCGCCGAAGCGGTCCGCGACGCGCACGACCGAGGGTGCATCGGGCGATCGACCGGCGATCCGAGTGGGGTGCCAACCCGCCCGCGCCAGTGCCTCCGTCATCGCTGTGCCGGCCCGACCGGGTCCGACCAGCGCGAAGTTCACGCTGAGTTCCAACCGGTTCCCTTCGTTCCAGGCCCCGAAATGGGGTCCCGGACTGAACAGTGTCTGGCAACCGTTACCGGATCCTTAATTCTACGTCCGTCACCCGTACTCCTGGCCATCGGCCCTGGAAGCGGCGCCGGCCGTCCTCCACAATCGGGAGGTCCGGTGCGAGATCGGCCAAAGGGGCCAGCACAAAGGGACGCTCGCCGATCCGCGGGTGCGGAACCACGAGATCGGGGGCGTCCACCCGTTGGGCGCCGACCAACAGCACGTCGACGTCGAGCTCGCGGGGCCCCCAGCGCACGCGCCCGGCCGGGTCGGGTGCCCGGCCCGCGGCGGTTTCCAGCGACCGGGCCACGGCGAGGAGGTCGTGGGCGTCCAGGTCGGTCTCGATGGCCACGACGGCGTTGAGATAGTCGTCCTGGGGCGGACCGACCGGTTCGGTCTCGTACACCTTCGAAACCCCGACGACCCTCACCCCGTCGACCGCGCCAAGGCCCTCGACCGCGTCTTGCAGATGCCCGGCGCGGTTCCCGATGTTGGACCCAAGGGCGAGGAACGCCCGGGTCATCGCGATCCGATCATCGGCGGATCGTCACGCTCACATGGTCGAGCAGCGCCCGCACGGGAGGATGGACCTTCCTGACCGTCACGGTGACCGCCGACACCCGATCGTCACCGCGGCACACCTCGGCGATGCGGGTGGCGAGGCGCTCGAGGAGATGGTGCTGCTCGGATTCCACGACCCGCACCACGGCCTCGGCAACCGCCGCATAATCCACCGTGTCGGCGAGAACGTCGGTTTCCCCCGCCACCGCGACATCTGCCTCCAACTCGACGTCGACCTCGAAGGGCTGTGGGCGTGTCTGCTCCTCCTCGAGCACGCCGTGGACCCCCATGGCCCGGATGCCCGTGATCCCGATGCGGTCCATGGACCGAGATTAGGAGACAGGTGAAGAAATGGCCCCGACGTAGGCACGAAGGTCCGAGAAACCCCCCTCAACCGGGCAAAGGCGCTTATCTCGGCGTCGGCAACGACCGAAACCGTCTACGGCCAACCCGTTCCGAGGAGGTCTCGTGACTCCCCACCGCACGCTTGCGCTCGTCGTCTCGGTCATGCTCGGCGCCGGAGGCGCCGCGCTCATGGGCGGCTCGGACGGCGGCGGGGACGTCACCCTCATCGCCCACTCGGTCGACGCCGTCGCCGACGCCGGGTCCTATCGCATGGCGATGACCATCGAAATGGCCGGGGCGGGCGAGTCGCTCACCATGACGGGCGACGGCATCTTTCGCGAATCGCCGCTGGCTGGCGAGATGACGATGGGCGTCGATCTCTTCGGCGACTCGCTCGACATGAAGATGATCTTCCTCGACACCACGCTCTACATGAACATGGGCGACGCCATGGGTGCTCCCACGCCCACGCCCTGGGTTTCGATCGACCTCGCCAACGTGGCCGGGATGGACGACATGCTCGGCAGCGCAGGACCCGGAAGCTCGGACCCCCGCCAGTTCCTCGAGATGTTGCGGGGCGCGGGTCGCGAGCAGGTGGTCGGGCGCGAGGATGTCCGCGGAGTTCCGACGACCCATTACGCGGCGCGCATCACCCTCGAAGAAGCCCTCGCCGCCGCCGGCGGAACCGACCGGGCATCGCTCGAGGCCATGCTCGACGGACTCGAAGGAACGGAGATTCCGGTCGACGCCTGGCTCGACGACCAAGGTCTCCCGCGCCGGATCCGTATGGCGATGGATCTCGCCGGGCTGGACCCGAGCGTCCCCGCGGGCGCCTCCATGACCGTCACGATGGAGATGTTCGACTACGGGACGGCGGTCGACGTTCAGGCTCCGCCCGCAGACCAAGTGACCGACGTGACCGACATGATGGGCGCGGCGTCGCTCGGCTGAGACCGACCCGGCCCCTACGCTGCGGTGCATGCGGAGGCTGGCAGTGCGAGCCGGGTTAGCGGCGGGTGGGTTGCTCGCGGGCGTGGCCGCCATCGCACTCACCAGCTCTGGGGATTCCTTCGATCCCGAGGTGATCTCGCGATCGGTCGACATCGCGCGTGACGCGGGCACTGCGCGCGCCCTCTTCACGTTCACCCTCGACGCGCCCCCCGGGTTCGAGCAACAGGCCGTGTCGTTCGGCGGCACCACGGACTTCGACTTCGCAGCCGACCGGTCGCGATCGCGGTTCCGGTTCGTCGGCGCGGTCGGCGGAGACGGGTCGTCACCCGATGCGCCGGCGGAAATCGAGATGGAGCTCGTCGCCGTTGGGAAGGAGATCTACCTTCGCATGCCCGCGCTCCGTGCCGCCGTCCCCGACGCGCCGAGCGACTGGTTCACGCTCGACCTTGGCCGGCTCGCCAGCGTCACGGGCGAGCCGTCGCTCGGACTCGGGGCGACGGATCCGACCCAAACCCTCGAGTACCTGCGCGGCGCGTCCACGACGGTCGACCGGATCGGCAGCGAGCCCGTAGGTGGCGTCGACGCCACCCACTACCGCGCCGAGGTCGACCTCGGCCGCGCCGTCGCGATGGCCCCACCCTCCCGACGATCCGTCGTGAGCGACGCGGTCGAGCAGTTCCGGACGCAGTTCGGCACCACGAGATTTCCCGCCGACGTGTGGATCGACGCGCGCGGTCTGCCGCGGCGGCTGCGCTTCGAACTCGACCTCGCTGACTATGACGACAGCGGCGAGGTCCCTCCAGGTGCGATCATGAGCTTCACCATGGAGTTGTCTGACTTCGGCGAACCCGTTCGCGTCAAGGCCCCGTCGCCCGATCTCGTGTCCGACCTGACCACCCTCCTCGATGACGTCAGGCCATCGACGGACGGGGCGGGCTCCTGATGCGCCGCACGAAGATCGTCGTCACGCTGGGGCCCGACACCCGAGAGCCGGACGCGCTGCGCGCGCTGCTCGAGGCGGGTGCCGATGTCGTGCGACTCAACTTCGCCCACGCCACGGTGGAGGAACACAAGCGTGCCGCAGCCACCGCGCGGCGCCAGGCCAAAGATCTCGGTCGCGTGGTCGGCGTCCTCGTCGACCTTCCCGGGCCCAAGATGCGCACGGGCTCGATCGTCGACAACGAAGTGCGACTCGAACCCGACCAGCCGTTCATCCTCACCGCGCCGAGTGAGTTCGAGGGAGACGTCACCCGGGTCTCCACCACCGTCGACGACCTCCCCTCGATGGTCGGAGAGGCGGACGAGATCTTCCTCGCCGACGGCGAGATCGTGCTCCGGGTCGACAAAGTCGACTCAGGGGAGGTGCACACCACGGTGGTGCGCGGTGGCGTTCTGCGCTCGCGCAAGGGCCTGCACCTTCCGCAAGCCGAACGCCGCGTCGAAGCCTTCACGGCCGACGATGAGATCGCGCTCGGCCACGCCTTGGCGATGGAGGCCGACCTTGTCGGGCTCTCGTTCGTGCGCGACGTGGACGACATTCGGCGGTGCAAGGCGGCACTTCCCAAGCGGGGCCACCGGCCGCTCATCGTCGCCAAGATCGAGACCCGGTCGGCGCTCGACCACCTTGGTGAGATCGTCGAGGAGGCCGACGTCGTGATGGTGGCTCGCGGCGACCTCGGAATCCAGATGCCACTTCGCCGCGTTCCTTTGCTCCAGAAAGAGATCATCCGGGTCTGCAATGAGGTTGGCGTGCCGGCCATCACCGCCACGGAGTTGCTGTCGTCGATGACGCACTCGCCGCTCCCCACTCGGGCCGAGGTGACCGACGTCGCCAACGCCCTGCTCGACGGCACCGACGCGGTCATGCTCTCCGAGGAGACAGCGGTGGGGCACTACCCCACCCTCGCCGTTCGTCAGATGGCCGAGATCGCCGAGGCGGCCGAATCGTGGCCCCGCGACCATGCGCCGCCCGAACGGCGCGGCACCCGCGACGATCGGGTGTCGTGGGCCGTCGCCCACGCCGCGGTCGAGGCGGCCGAAGACCTCAACGTCGCCGCAATTCTGTGTCCGACGCGCAGCGGCGCGACGGCGCGCCGGGTCGCGGCGTTTCGCCCGCGGATGCCGATCCTCGCGCTGTCACCCCGCCAGAACACGCTCGGATCGGTGACGATCTACTGGGGGGTCACGGCCCTCCCGATGAGGGAGGTCAGCGGCGAAGAGGCCCGCCACGAAGAGGTGTCGGTGGCCGTCACGACGGCGCGTGACGCGGGTCTCGTCCGCGACGGGCAACTCGTGTGCGTGGTCGCCGGGGCGCCGGGGCCGCGGGCGGGCGGCACCGACTACGTGCGGATCGTCCGCGTCTGAAGTCGAGCGCGACCCGCGCCCTTTTAGGCGCGGCGGCCGGGGGCGCGGAGCGGGCGGACGCGCGTCTTGTCGGAGCGGTTGGCGCGGCCTACGACGGGACGCTTCCTCCCGGCGACCGGCTTCGGTGAGGCCTTCTTCGAGGCGGCTTTCTTCGAGGCGGCTCTCTTCGGAACGGGAGGGGGCGTCCGCCGGGCGGCCGTTTTCACGCCGGACTTCCTCGAGGCGGCCTTCGCGACGGCTCGCTTGGTGACCTGCTTCGTCGCAGCCTTCTTCTTGACGACGGCCTTCTTCTTGACGACGGCCTTCTTCTTGACCACGGGCCTCTTCTTGGGAGCGGGCTTCGCGACGACCCTCTTCTTCACCAAAGGAGCGCCCGTTCGGGCCGGCCTCGTCGACGCAGCCTTCTTGGGGACAGCCTTCGGGGTGGCGGGCGGCCCGGTCGTCGCCGCCCGCTTGCGGGTCTTCTTCACGATCTTCAGGGGCGGACGCTTCGCGACGGCTCGAATGGCCCGCTTGCGCGCGGCGGTGGTGCGTTCGGGCCGCGGGGCCGCGGGGGCTTTCTTCTTGGCGGCCTTCGCCTTCGCCTGCGGAGGAGCCTTTCGCACGAGTTGTTGGATCACCGGCTTCGCCTTGGCCTTTTTGGCCTTGGGCTTGATCTTGGTCGGCCCGGGCAGGCGCTCGATCCTCGCTTCGGGCGGCGCCTCTTCCTGAACCTTTGGCGCGAGCCCCGCCTCGATGGTGGCGCGAACGATGGACCTGCCTTCCGGACCGAGTTGGCGCCCGGTGAGCCGCTCGGTCACGGCGACGGCGGTGGGCCCGCTGTCGAGCAGACCCGCGGCGAGGAGGAAGCCCCCGATGACTCCGCAGACCCGATCACCGAACTCCTCGTGGTGCACGAGGACCAACTCCGTCGGATTCAGGTACCACCGCAGCAGCAACTCGTAGATTTGCGGCAGCGCCTCGCTCTCGGCCCCGGGGCGACCCAGGGGGATGTGCGCGTGCGGGATTCCGGCCTCTTCGTAGGCCGAGAGGTTGTGGGGCGAGTCCAGCAGCGACAGGACGTGCGTGAACCCGTTCTGCTCGAGCCAGATGAGCTCCTCGTCGCGGCGAACCTTTCGGTGGTTCCGCGCGTACCCGCCGGGTCGCTCGGAAACCGCGATGCGATCCTTGATCACCCAGGTGAACGCCCTCGGTCGTAACCCCTGGGCCCACTTGCCTTTCATGCTGCGGTCTCCGATCGAAACGGGCGTTCCGGCCCCATGCCGTCCTGTCGGGCGCGATCCATCACGTCGAAGAGCCGGGCGCTGCGAGCGGCGCCGGCGACGTCGTGCACGCGGACCATGGCCGCGCCCTTCGCGAACGCCCACACGACCGACGCCAGCGTTCCGTCGTCGCGGTCGTCGACGTCGGCGCCGAGCACCGCTCCGATGAACGACTTGCGCGAGGTCCCGACGAGCACCGGCACGCCGACTCGGGCGACGATGCGATCAAGGCCGGCCAACAACGCGAGGTTGTGCTCGAGGGTCTTTCCAAAGCCAAACCCCGGGTCGGCCATCAGGCCTTCGGCGGCGACGCCGGCGTCGCGGGCGGTATCGAGGCGCTCGACGAGAAACGCCGTCACGTCGTCAACCACGTCGTCGTAGCGCGGCGAGCGCTGCATGGTGCGAGGCTCACCCTGCATGTGCATGGCGACGAACCCCGCGCCGGCGTCGGCGACGAGCCCGAGCATGTCGGGATCGAATCGCCCGGCCGAGACGTCGTTGACGATCGTCGCGCCCGCCGCGAGGGCGGCGGCGGCGACCGACGCCTTTTGAGTGTCGATGCTGATCGGCACGTCGAGCCGCTCCGAAAGACCCTCGACAACGGGCACGATCCGGGCGATTTCTTCGGCGCTGGGCACGGGCTGGGCGCCCGGACGGGTGGATTCGCCGCCGACATCGAGGACGTCGGCCCCGTCGCGAACCAGCCCCACCCCGTGGTCGATCGCCGCACGCACGTCGAGAAAGCGACCGCCGTCCGAGAAGGAATCGGGCGTCACGTTGAGGATCCCCATGACACCCGGACGAGAGGAAAGCGGCACGGGCGCCGAGGATACCGGGCCTCTTGCCCTGACAAATGCCAGCAATTACCGCCTAACCGACCATTTCCCCCAGGTTTTCTTCAGGATGGGGGCCCGGACCGAGCTATCGGAGCGTCATCGGGGGTCCGATGAGCGCCATCGCTTCCGCTCGCGTGGCCGGGTTGTGCTTGAACAGGCCCCGCACCGCCGAGGTAACCGTCAGGGACCCCGGCTTGCGGACGCCCCGCATCGACATGCACAGATGCTCGGCTTCGATCACCACGAACACGCCCGCCGGCTCGAGCGTGCGCTCGAGGCAGTCGGCGATCTGTGTGGTCAGGCGTTCCTGTACCTGGGGCCGCCGCGCGAATCCCTCGACGAGCCGGGCGAGCTTCGAGAGTCCCGTGATGCGGCCGTCGTCGCCCGGAATATACGCGACATGCGCCCTTCCGACAAAGGGGATCAAATGATGCTCGCAGATCGAGTACATCGGGATGTCCCGCACCATCACCATCTCGTCGTGCTCAGCCTCGAAGCGGACCGACAGGACGTCGGCGGGGTTTTTGTGGAGCCCGCCGAACAGCTCCTCGTACATCTCGCCGATGCGCTCGGGGGTGCGTGCGAGACCGTCGCGATCAGGGTCTTCGCCGATCGCCTCGAGGATCTCCCGCACGGCGCGGGCGATGCGGTCGCGGTCGATCGGGCTCGAGGGGACGGCCGCGCCGGCCTCCGACAGTGACGCACCGTCGGGGCCCGGCACCGCCCGCAAGGGGGTGTCGGTCATCCCTCTAGTGTGCCGCGCCGAACGGACGCGCCGGACCGGGTGCCGGGTGATCGCCGGGGTCGGACGCTACGACCGCGGGCCGCCCGGTCGTGAGGCTGTCCCACTTCGGCACGGCCTTGAGGATCTTCATGGCCTCGTCGGTGTCGAGGGTCTCGCGCTCGACGAGCTTGTCCGCGAGGGCGTCGAGGACGTCGCGGTGGGTGGTGAGGATGGCCAGCGCCGTCTGGTGCGCGTTGTCGACCAAGAGCCGGATCTCCTCGTCGATCTGGGCCGCCACCGCGTCCGAGTAGTCGGGGGTGGTGCCGAAGTCCCGCCCGAGGAAGACCTCGCCTTGCGGTTGACCGAGCCGGACAGGGCCCACGGCTTCGCTCATCCCGAACTGGGTCACCATCGCCCGCGCCGTGGTGGTCGCCTTCTCGATGTCGTTGGCGGCCCCGGTCGTTGGGTCGGCGAAGATGAGCTCTTCGGCCGTTCGGCCGCCGAGCAGCATGGCGAGCTGATCGACCAACTCGCTGCGGGCGACGAGATAGCGGTCCTCGGTGGGGAGGGTGAGGGTGTAGCCGAGGGCGCGCCCTCGCGGAATGATGGAGATCTTGTGCACGGGATCGGCGTTGGGGAGGGCGTGACCGACCAACGCGTGCCCGCCCTCGTGGTAGGCGATGACGCGCTTTTCCTTGTCGGAGATGATCCGGCTGCGACGCTCCGGACCAGCCATGACCCGATCGATCGCCTCCTCGAACTGGGCGTGCCCGACCCGGGCGAGCCCGCGACGGGCCGCGAGCAACGTGGCCTCGTTCATGAGGTTGGCGAGGTCGGCACCCGTGAAGCCCGGCGTGCGGCGCGCGATCACGGCGAGATCGACGCCCTCGGCGAGGGGCTTCTCGCGGGCGTGGATGTCGAGAATCGCCCGACGGCCTTCGACGTCGGGGCGGTCGACGACGATCTGACGATCGAACCGACCCGGGCGGAGCAACGCGGGGTCGAGGATGTCGGGGCGGTTGGTGGCGGCCACGAGGATCACGCCCTGGCGTTGGTCGAAACCGTCCATCTCGACGAGCAACTGGTTGAGGGTCTGCTCCCGTTCGTCGTGACCACCGCCGAGCCCGGCGCCGCGGTGACGCCCGACGGCGTCGATCTCATCCACGAAGATGATGGCGGGCGCGGCGGACTTGGCCCGCTCGAACAGGTCGCGGACGCGGGAAGCGCCGACGCCGACGAACATCTCGACGAAATCGGATCCGCTGATGGAAAAGAACGGGACGCCCGCCTCACCGGCGACCGCACGAGCGAGGAGGGTCTTGCCGGTTCCGGGGGGACCGAACAGCAGGACCCCGCGCGGGATCTTGGCGCCCATCTGCTCGAAGCGGGACGGCGCGGCGAGGAAATCCCGAATTTCCTTCAGCTCCTCGATGGCTTCGTCGAGGCCGGCCACGTCGGCAAAGGTGAGCTTGGGTTTGTCGACCGACATGAGTTTGGCGCGGGACTTGCCGAAGCCCATCACGCCGCGCCCACCGCCCTGGACCCGGCTCATGAAGAAGAAGATCATCCCGATGATGATCAGGAACGGCAGCAAGTTGAGGACGAGCGCGAACCAGACGTTGTTCTTCTGGTTGTCGACCGGTAGATCGACCTTGGCGTCAAGGACTTTCTGGGTGATCTCGTCGCCGTACTCCCCGGGGAACTTGACCGCGAATCGGGTGCCGTTCTTCAGTTCGCCCTTGATCTCGTTGTCACGGTCGAGGAGCTCGGCCTCGGCGACGTCCTTGTCGGCGAGGGCGTTCTCGAATTCGGTGACCGACATCGACGTGCGGCCCGGCCCCGCGGTCAGCTCGTTCACGGCGACGAAACCGACGAGGACGACGAGGACGGCGATGGCAACAAAACGACGGCGCTTCACGGGTTACTCCGGGGTGTTCCGCGGGAATTGTCCGGATCGAACACAACGACAAATGCCCGGCTCGGGCACGTCCGGACAGCCTAACCCGACCGCCAGCGCTCTTTTCCCGCAAACGGCCCTAAAGCTGTGGCATCTCGCCGGTGTACTCAGCGATGTAGGGGAGATTCCGGTACCGCTGGTCGACGTCGAGGCCGTAGCCGATGACGAACGTGGGCGGGATCGTGAAGCCGACATATCGCAGGTCGGGATCGGCCTTCTGCAGCCCCTCCTTGACGAGCAACGAGCACACCTCGAGGCTCGCCGGGTGCCGAGCCTTGAGGG
>Ga0209640_10004392_pt1 | contig 12376 bp, 11 predicted proteins | sample RifCSP10_1_FD_184018 | JGI IMG/M metagenome (GOLD analysis project Ga0209640, IMG submission 184018) | Soil microbial communities from Rifle, Colorado - Rifle CSP2_sed 10_1 (SPAdes) (version 2) | ecosystem: Environmental > Terrestrial > Deep subsurface > Rock core/Sediment | place: Rifle... | reverse complement strand
TCAGCTGTTGATGGGAAACTCGGCCGTCCCCATCGATACGTCAAGGAAGCGCATCGGACGCGCAAGGGCCGACCCCCAACCAGACATCGAGGACGCGCACGACGCGGCGAGGCCGTCTCATCCAGGCGCCCGGGAAAGAACAGGACGCAGAGGGCACGTGGGCGTCGCACGAGGGGCCTCGAGTGGCGGCCGATTCCGTCGCCGGGCATCTTTTTCACGGTCCGTACGGGGCTTGGTGAACCCGGTCCAGCTTCGTCATCCGATGATCGGCGAACCGAACCTGGATCGTGAACGAGCGCATCCGTGATGCCGTCGCGTGACGCGTGGTACGACGGCTGGTGGGGGCGTGATCGGAATGCGGGGGCACCCATGGAAGTTGAGGTTTTCGGCACGAAGAAGAGCGCTGAGACGCGCAAGGCGCTGCGGTTCTTCGGGGAGCGCAGGGTGAAGACGCATTTCGTGGATCTGTCGCAGCGGCCGGCATCGATAGGCGAGCTGACGCGTTTTGCGCAGAAGTTCGGCGTGAGTGCGCTGGTGGACCGGGCATCGCCGCGGTTTGCGGCGCTGGGTCTGGGGACGTCGCACCTCAGCGATACGGGCTGGCTGGAGAAACTGGTAGAGGAGCCGTTGCTGCTGCGGCAGCCGCTGGTGCGCAGCGGCAGCCACATCGGCATTGGCTGCGACGAGACGTTGTGGAAGGAATGGCTGGTTTGACGCGCCCGGTCGAACGTCGTTCCGTTCAGACCGCCAGCATGACGGCCGCGCAGCGATCCGCGAGGGCCATGATGGTCCATTGCGGGTTGACGCCGGCGCTGTCGGGGAAGATGCTGCCGTCGCAGACGCGCAGGTTATCGACACCGCGCAGGCGGAAGGTGGCGTCGACGACGCCGATCTCGGGATCATCGCTCATTGCGTTGCCGCCCTGCGGGTGACCCGTCCCGATCTGGATCTGGTGCAGTTTCGCCCGGTTGTCTCCGACCGCGGTCAGGTCGTTACGCAGGCGATCCGCGTCGTGCGCGTTCCGCAGCACGCGTCCGCCCTGGAAGTTGGCGACGACGTGGTCGGCGCCGCCTTCCAGGAAGGCCAGCCCGAGGCGGGAGAGCCCTGATGCGAGGCGGCTGACCTCGAAGGCGCCGACGGGCAGGTCGATGCGAAGCCTGCCGCCATCGATCGAGATCCGGCCGCGTGGCCGTGTTCCGACCAGTGGCGCGGCCGCGACCGTCGAGGCGTAACGGCGCATCCGTTCGAAGTGTTCATCGAGGTACCCGGGCATGGCCAGCGCATTCGCGGCGGGGGGGTTGTACCACGTTTCGATGATGTAGCCGTCCGTCGGATTCTCGGGCAGCAGGTAGTGAGCGATCTGCAGAGACGGCCGGGTGTGCCGAGGCGAGTCGAAGAAGGCGAAGAGCGGTGATCCGACGTTTGCGGAGAAGCGCCGGCCGATCGGCAGCTTCCGGGCTTTCGCGTGATCGCGGATGTCCGGCGAGCGCAGCAGGATCGCGGAGCTGCCGATGGGTCCGGCCGCGAGGACGTATTCCTTGCCGCGCACGATGAAGTTGCGCCCATCCCGCATCCTGACGACGAGGCCTTCCACGCGCCGGGCAACGAGTCCGCCGCTCACTTTCAGTTCGACGGCGCTGGCGGAAGCCACGATGACGCAGCCATTGGCCGCGGCCCGCGGAAGGTGTACCTGGTAGCCGTTGCGCTTGCGTTCCGATCCGCAGCCCACGTTGCACAGCCCGGTACCGATGCAGCCGGTCGAGTCATCGTCGGTCGTACGCCGCTCGAGATTGACCAGGCACTCGTAGAAACCGGGCTCCGGCAGAGCGGTCGATGAAGGCACGCGGGGCGTGCCGAAAGCCGGCTCCAGGAATCGCGCTGCCGGATTGAGGTGCACCGTCGCCTCCGAAACCGGCACGACCGGCAGCTCCTCACCAATGCGAAGATACGATTCCGTCAGCTCGGCCGCGGTCACGGGGAATCCTTGATCCTGCCACTGGCGCAGGCGCGCCTCCGGAAGCTGGAAACAGACGGCGTTGTTGACGACGCCGCCGCCACCGACGCATGAGCCCTGCAGCACGAAGAACGCCGGTCCCGGATCGTCGAAGATCGAGCGTGGCTCGTTCGCCCGCTGCAGCCCGCTCTGCTTGTAGAGCGTCGCGATCGCATCGAGTTCGTCCGTCGTGATGTCCTTCTCGGCGACGTACGGGCCCTCCTCGAGCAGCAGCACGGACCGGCCCGCGGCCGAAAGCCGGTCGGCCAGAACGGCGCCGGCCGGACCGGAGCCCGCGATGATGACGTCGAACTCCCGATCCGGCGGCTCGGGCTGGACCGGAAGTGTACGGCCGACCCGCTGCACGTGTGCCGGTCGCTGGTATCCGACCACGGCGTCCGTCTTGTCGTGCGCGTAGTAGGGCAGGGTCACGAGCGAATGCACGAAGCCGAGCACGTCGCGGATCGGCGTGTGGTTCTTCGACCGCAGCTGGTCACGGACGAAGCGACGGAGTCCCTTCACGTCATCGTCCAGAATCGGGACGATCAGGCCGAACGCCTGGAACCACTGGCGGAAATCGTCGATCTCTCCCGATGCCGCGTGCTTCATGAAACGCTCGAGGCTGTCCACCACGTCCCCGATCTGCGGACCCGCGGCGGGCAGGGGATCCGGAAGAATGATACGCGCGCACAACTCGATCGTCCGCCGCTCCTCCAGAGTGAAGCGGCCCTTCTGCCGAAGGATCAGCGGGACGTTCGGATAGATCTCACGGATCTCCGCGTTCATGAAGGCAAAGAAGATCTCCTTCGCCGCGTTCTCCTCGGCCTCGTTCGCCGCGTTCGTGACCTGCAGCGAATCGAGCTGACGCACGAACTCCGCCGCATGCACGCTGACCACGCCGCGCGCGACGGGGGAGCCCTGCGCCGACAACGTCAGATGCACGGTCGACAGGTCGGACGCCGCGTCGAACCCGTGCTCGTCGTCGTGCAGGATCTTGTGACCCTCCGCCTCGATGTCGTAGCCGAGGCCCGATGGAAAAACGAAGTCGAAATCGAAGAACTTCCGCCGCCGCGTCGAATCCTCCGCACGGAACATCACCATCCTGCCCGGCGGCACATCGGCTCGCTCGACGAAGGGAACCCACGTGATGTGCCCACCCTCGATCCGGCACTCGTGGAGCGGAGCCGCGACGAAGGCGTTCAGGCCCGGTATGACGATGTCCAGTTCGTACGTGAAATGACCGGTGTCGTCGTCGGTGCGCGTCGCATCCCCGCGGACACGTCCCGACATCGCTTCGACAAAGCGGATTCCTACCTCATCACGAATGGACGGCATTCGCTCCCCCTCCATCACCCTCGTCGTCAACGCGATTCCGCCGTCCCCCGTCACACGGCACGCCCGGAACATGCGGCATGGCCTTCAACCCGCAAGGGTCGGGGACGCTGAGGCGGTTCACGCTCACGCGGAGACGAGGCGACGCGGAGATGGAGGCGCAATGGGGGTGGGGTGGGAGACGCGCGTGGAGGATGCGGAAACGGCCACCGGAATCCGGGGGGCTTCGGCCTGCTCGCGTAAGCCCTTCCATCGCAACGGGTGGCACGGACCGTGCCATCCCAAGACCCGTCCTTCTTCATTACCCCAGGCGGAGGCCGAATCGATGATGGCAGGGAAAGCGATGTTGAGCGGTGCACTCCTCGCGTGCGTCGCCGCGGGTTGCGGCGGACAGGATACGGACGCCGGGATGGGCGGCGAGGCGGCCACGGAGTCGGCGGCCGCACAGGTGGCGAGTGATCCCGATGTCGCGCCAGCCGGCGAGGCGATGGGACTGCCCGCGGGCTTCGAGGTGCGCCTCGATCGGCCCGATGGCGTGCTGGCCGATTTCCATACGATGTCCATGGACGGCGGCCTGCACGTCGAGACGGGGCCGCCCGGCATCCTCTACAATGCGGCGGAGAGCACGATCGAAGCCGGCAACTACAGCGTGTCCGCGACGTTCACGGAAATCGGAGCTCCCATCGATCACCGCGAGGCATACGGTCTTTTCATCGGCGGCTCGGATCTGCAGGGCCCGGCGCAGGCCTATACGTACTTCCTCGTGCGCGCGGATGGCAGCTATCTGATCAAGAAGCGCACCGGTGAAGAGACGGTCCCGGTCACGGAAGGCCGCAACGGCTGGGTCGTATCGGAGTCCGTGCATGCGGCCGCGCAAGCCGGCGACGTAGCGAACGCGCTGGAGATCCGCATCGACGGTGAGACCGCCCACTTCTCGATCAACGGCACCGAAGTCACCACCCTGCCCGTGTCCGCGATCAACGCGTGGGGGGTGGCCGGCGCCCGCATCAACCACAACCTGAACGTGCAGGTCTCGAACTGGACGTTGACGCGCGGCTGACCGCGATCACCGATTGCCGCACAAACGAGGAACGGCCGGCACACCGTGCGCCGGCCGTTCCTCATCTCATCCGTTCGGGGTCCGATCCGCGCGGCACGCCGTCTCCGATCTCCGCCGTCCCCGCGTTCCGCCGTGGTCAGCGCTCTGCGCGCAGCTGCGTGCTTCGCCGGTCGAGTTCGTCGGCTCGTTGCGCCTCCCCCGTCGCGCGGAACATGCGGGCGATGGCGGACAGCGCCTCGGCGTGATTGCCGGCATCGGCCGCGAAGAGGCTGTCCGCGGTCGAAACGGCGCTTTCCGCGGCAGAGAGCAGGGCATCGGTCGAGCCGGCGGTGCTCGCCGTCGATACCAGGCTGGAAAGGAACCCGGAGAGGCGGGCGGCCGCGATCGCTTGAGCGCGGGCCACATTGCGTTCGCCTACGAGGCGGACCGCGTTGAAGGCGGCGAAGCCGATGGTGATCGCGAGGGCGGTCATCGTCGCCGCGATGACGGCGCGGTGTCGGCGGACGAAGCGGCCAGCCAGGTAGCGCCAGGAGCCGAGGCGGGCGTGGATCGGATCGCCGGCCACGAAGCGACGAACGTCGTCGGCGAGTTCGGCGGCAGAGACGTAACGATCGGCGGGCGCTTTGCGGAGTGCGTACGACACGATGGCATCGAGATCGCCACGCAACGCGCGCGCGCCGACCAGTCGGCGATCCGGCAGGCGGCGGACCCGATCGGAGGGAGGCTCCGGATCGTCTTCGAGGATGCGCCGGCGGAGCTCGAGTGGCGCTATCCGGTCGAGGGCAAAGGGATGCGTGCCGGTGAGCAACTCGTAGAGGAGCACGCCGAGGGCCCAGATGTCGGCGGCGACCGTGACCGGTTCGCCACGCAGCTGCTCCGGGCTCGCGTACGATGGCGTGAGCAGTCGCACCATCGTGATCGTCTTCTGATGCGCGCCCGCCCGATCCTCGAGGACCTTCGCGATGCCGAAATCGACCAGCTTGGGCGTACCGTCGGCCCGGACGAGGATGTTGGCCGGCTTGAGGTCGCGATGGACAATGAGGGCGGCGTGCGCGCTGCGTACTGCGTCGCACACGGTACGGAAGAGGCGGAGCCGCTGATCGAGGTCGAGCACTTTCTCGTCGGCCCAGGATGTGATCGGGTCGCCGTCAACGTACTCCATGACGAGGTACGGCATGCCATCGGGCGCGGTGCCGCCGTCGATCAGGCGGGCGATGTTCGGATGAGCGAGGTCGGCCAGGATCTGGCGCTCGACGCGGAACCGGCGCTCGATGTCGGGCGAGAATACGCCGGACACGACCTTGATGGCGACGCGAGCGCTGTACTCGCCGTCAGCGCGCTCGGCGAGCCAGACGGCGCCCATGCCGCCGCGGCCGAGCTCACGAACCAGGCGGTATTCGTCGAGGCGGTCGCCCCCTCGCTGGCGGGGTTCGATGAATTCCTTCGCGGCGTAGGCGATCGCGGTGCCGATCGAGGCGTCGGCGCTCTCGCGGTCGGCGCGCAACAGCTGCTCGACTTCGATGCGCAGTGCGTCATCGCCGGCGCACTCGCGTGCGAGGAAGCGCCTGCGTTCGACCGCGTCGAGTTGGACGGACGCCTCGAACAGGGTCTGGATCCGTACCCACCGCTCGGCCGCCATGCGATCAGCCCGGGCTCAGCTCCTTGAGCAGCCACGCGCGCGCCATGCGCAGCTCGCGATGGACCGTGGCTGGCGAGATGTCCACGACTGTCGCGAGCTCCTCGTAGCTGAGTCCGCCGAAGTAGTGGAGTTCGACGACGCGCGCCTTTCGTTCGTCGAAGGATTCCAGCCGCTTCAGGGCGTCATCGAGGGCGATCACATCGAAGCGGTCGATGCCGTCGCCTTCGACCGGCGTCGTGTCGGAGAGCGTGACGGCCACGGCTTCACCGCCGCCCCGCTTCGCCCGGTTCCGCGTGCGCGCGTGGTCGACCAGGACCCGTCGCATCGTGCGCGACGCGATCGCCAGGAAATGTCGCCGGCCGTCCCACTGCACATCCGCGCCGACCAGTCGGATGTACGCCTCGTGGATCAGAGCGGTCGTCTGGAAGGTGTTGGCAGCCGCTTCGTTGCGCAGGTGTCGCGATGCGATCTTGTGCAGCTCGGCGTAGACCAGCGGCATGAGGCGGTTGAGCGCGGCTTCATCGCCATCACGCCACGCCAGGAGCAGCTGCGTGACGTCCCCATCGGGTGCCTGCATTTTCGCGCGCTCCTCGGAGGGCATGCGCGAAAGATGCCCGGGCCGGCCGCGCGCCGCAACTCGAACTCACTCCTGACCCAGGCAGCCGGGCGCGATCCGGAGCACTCGCCACGCGGGGATCGCCGCGCCGACCACGGCGATCGCAACGCGGACCTTCGGTCAGTCGCTGCGCATCACGCGGACGGGATCCACGCGGCTGGCGCGCATAGCGGGGACGAGTGCGGCGACGAGGGCGACGAGGGCGAGCACGAGGGGTGCGCCGGCGAAGGTGAGAGGATCATGGGGCCGGACTTCGAAGAGGACGCTCTCCATGACGCGGGACGTGAGGAGGGCCGCGGTCAGCCCCGCGGCGAGACCACCGATTACGGGGAGGATCGCGTGCACGGTCGCGGCGGCGAGGACGTCACGACGCGACGCGCCGAGGGCGATGCGCACACCGAATTCGGGCAGCCGCCTCGCCATCGTGTACGCCGTGACGCCGTATACGCCAATGGCGCCGAGCAGCAGCGCGAGAAGTCCGAACGAGCCGAGCAGGAAGGTGATGAAGCGCGTGGTCAGCGCGGAGTCGCCGATTACGGAAGCCATGGGGGTCAGCCCCGAAACGGGCGCGTCGGCATCGGTCGCGCGGACCGCATCACGGATGAAGGGCGCGAGGGCCATCGCATCGCCGTTCCGGGCCCGCGTCACGAGCCACAGGGACACATCCCAGTCGATCTGATCGTGAGCGACGTACATCTCCGGACGCGGCTTCGTATCGAGCGAACGCTGATGGACGTCGCCGGCAATACCGACGATCGAGTACGACGTGCCGAAGACGCGGAGCGTCCTGCCGATCGGCTCCTCACCCGGGAAGAGCTGTTCCGCCATGGATCGGTTGATGACCGCGACGCGCAACGCGCCGTTCGCGTCACCCGGCTGGATCGTTCGGCCCGCCAGCAACGGGATGCGCATCGTCTCGAAGTAGCGGGTGTGGTCACGCGGAAATTGACGGAGGGCGCCGTACCGCCCTCGGGGACGGGGTTTCCGTCGATGAACACGGGGAAGGACCAGTTCCCGTTGGTGACGGGCAGCAGCTGGATTCCGGCGACGGACTCGATGGCCGGAATCGCGGCCAGCCGCTCGCGCAGCTGCGAGTAGAACGAGCGGATCGCCGGCGCATCGCCGTACCGGAATGAAGGCGGGCTCACGCGGAAAGCCAGTACGCCCCCGGCGTGGAAGCCGGGATCGACGGCGTACATGCGGCCGAGCGTTCGCACCATCAGGCCTGCGCCGACGACGAGCAGCACGGCGAGGCCGATTTCGGCGCCGACGAGGAGATGGCTGACGACGGCGTGGCGAGGGGCACCGATGCCGCCACGCATGCCCTGGCGGAGCGCGTCGGCAGCGGTGGCGCCGCGGGCCCGCAGCACGGGCGCAAGGCCGAAGAGGAACGAGGAGAGCAGGGAAGCGCCGAGCGCGAAACCCAGGACGGTCGCATCAACGGAGATCGACGCGATGTCCGGCAGATCCGCGGGTGCACGACTCACGATCAGCCGAAGCAGGCCGAACGCGAGGCCGACGCCGAGCCCACCCCCCGCGAGCGCGAGCACCGCGGACTCGGTGAGGAGCTGCACGGCGACGCGTCGACCGCAGCGGCGGCGCCAGTACGCATCGCTCAGAACGATCACGCCGTCCGTGCCGATCCGCCCTTCCTCCGCGGTGAACGACCGGCCCAGAACCGGCGTCGCGCCCAGCGTCTCGAAATGATTCGGCGATACCAGTGCGACCTCGACCTCCTCCGGAGCCGCCGTATCGCCGGTCACCGTCACGGTCCAGATCGAGATTCCGGACACCGACTTCAGCGCAGTCACCGATTCCGCCACCCGGTGCACCATCGTCTTGTTCGAAGTCGCCGATGGCCATACCGCCACCAGCCGGCTCGCATCCGCGTACGGCAGAGGCCGGAGAAGCAGCGCGTTCACCACGCTGAACACCGCCGTCGTCGCACCGATCCCCAGCGCCAGGGTCGATACCGCGACCAGCGCGAAGCCGGGACTGCGTCGAAGCGTCCGCACCGCCTGCCTGACATCGCTCCACAGAACACCCATCCAACCTCCGTTCCACGTCCGCCGATCCATTCCCACCCCGACTTCGCGGGCAATCGATGCGCTGGCCCGCCGCTCCCAAAAGGCCTGCACGAGAACATCCAGCAGACCTCCCACCACCACGCTCGCGCGGCCGATGAAACCCTTCGCCTCCGCCAGCCTGTCCGCGAACACCAACTCCATGTCACGACCGTATCGGTCGCGAAACGCGCGCGGCAACGCGCGCAGACTCAACCGGTACAGCCCCCCGATCACCGCCCACCTTCCGCCAGCAGCCGATGCTCCCGCGCCTCCATCACCAGCACCTCCAGCCGCTCCGCTTCCAGCCGCGCAACGCGCCGGCCCAGCGACGTCACCCGCACGTACGTCCGCCGCGCATCCACACCCGCGCCCCGCGGCGGCGCACTCTCCTCCACCAACCCCTTCTGCTGCAGGTCCCGGATCCGCCGGTACAGATTCGCAGGATAGATCCGCGAAATCCCGCGCTCCCGCTCCTCGATCGCCCGCACGATCCGGTAGCCGTGGCTCGCGCCTTCCAGCAGCACCAGCAGGATCCGGAACTCCAGCGGATGCAGCGGCAGCAGCGTCGTCGGATCGATGGTTTCCATGATCGCCTCAACGAGATCCCGGCCCGACCGCGCCGGAGGGATTACTGTCGCATTGACAGTATCAATCTGACACTAGAGGCGCAAGGCCAACGGGCGAGGCCGGAGTGGCGGGCGGTGGTGGGCTGGCGCTAGCATGGGGCCACAGGGTCGAGGGCTCCCGATCGGAAGGAGGTGCGGGATGAGACGGACGCGTTGGCAGGCACGGGCTGGATGGGCGGGACTGATGCTGGTGGCGACGGGGTGGGGTTGCGCGGGCGGTGACGGTACGGGCGGAGCGGAATCGGCATCGGAGGTGGTCGAGCCGAGGATACGAGTGAATCCGACGGCAGCGGATGCGCTGCCTGCGGCCGTCATGGGGACGGCGGGTGCGCCGGCAGGCATGGCGGTTACGTACTTCGCGGCGGATCCGGCGACGCGGGGTTATCTCGCGGTGCCGGAAGGGGCCGGCCCGTTCCCGGCCGTGATCCTGATCCACGAGTGGAACGGGCTGGTGGACCGGGTGCGGCAGATGGCGGACGCGATGGCTGCGGAAGGGTACGTGGCGCTGGCGGCGGATCTGTATTCGGGGCGGACGGGCAGCAGTCAGGAAGAGAACGTGGCGTTGGTGAACGAGGTGAACTCGGATTCGGCGAAGATGATCGCGAATCTGAACGCGGCGGTGGCGTTTCTCCGGTCGCGTTCGGACGTGACGGGCAGGATCGGGGCGATGGGCTGGTGTTTCGGCGGGGGCATCGCGTTGTCGTTCGGCCTGGGTGGCACGAATCACGACGCGACGGCGATTTTCTATGGTCGGTTGCTGGAAGATCCGGCGAGGCTGCGTTCACTGACGCACGAAGTGTATGGCACGTTCGCGGCGCTGGACGGGGGGATACCGCCGGACGCTGTGGAGCGTTTCGTTCTGGCGCTGCGGGAGGCCGGGGTTTCGAACGATGTCCACGTATATGATGACGTGAATCACGGCTTCTGGCTGCATGCGGACCAGGACCCTGCGCGACAGGTCCCGGCGCTGGACGCGTGGCAGCGGCTGAAGTCGTATCTGGACCGGACGTTGAAGTAGCGGTCCACCACCTCCGGTGGGGCGGCGGGGGGGCGAGCGAGATCCCGGCGGTGGTTGACTGACCGGTTTCGACGCGGGTCAGGGCGTGGCTCGCAGGCGCCCGTGCGAGTCCAGCAAACCTCCCGTCCGGCCGATAATCGGGGTTGATCTCCCGAAGTCTCAACCGAAGAACGATGCAAGAATCTGCCGTCCGCCGGGCGATCGTCCCGGACCAGCGGGAATACCGGCTGTCCGAGGTGATCTCGGCGCTGACGTATGCGTTGGATCTGACGGAAGGCCAGCCGCCGGGTCACACCCTGCGCGCCACTGCGATCGGGATGCGCTTCGCCGAAGAACTCGGGCTGAGCGATGCCGACCGCGCGGCCATCTATTACACGCTGCTCATGAAGGATGCCGGGTGCTCGGCGAATTCGTCGGCGGTCGCGGCGGGCTTCGGGTCGGATGACGCCGAAGTGAAGCGTGACCTGAAGACGACGGACTGGTCGAGCACGGCGGCATGTGCCGCGTACGCGTGGCGCAATTCAGCGCGCGGCCGCGGGCTGCTGCAGCGGCTCGGTCATTTCACGCGCATCGCGGTCGGCGGTCACGGCATGGCGCGCGAGCTGGTCCGGGTCCGCTGCCATCGCGGAGCCACGATCGCCACGCGGCTGGGATTTCCGGAGCCGACGGCGACTGGAGTGTACGGTCTCGATGAGCACTGGGACGGCGGCGGTCACCCGGACGGGCTGAGGGGCGAGGCGATTCCGCTGTCGGCGCGCATCGCGAATCTGTCGCAGACGATCGAGGTTTTCCTGACCGGCCGGGGCGCGCCGGGGGCGCTGCGGGTCGCGCGCGATCGGCGAGGCACGTGGTTCGATCCCGCACTCGTCGATGTCTGTCAGGGCTGGCGCAACGACCACGCGTGGTGGACCGACCTGCTGGACGAGGACCTGCCGTCGCGCGTGCAGGCGATGGAGCCGTCCGACCACATCCGCGTCGTCGATGATGACGGCCTCGACCGGCTCGCCGAAGCGTTCGCCGACATCGTGGACGCCAAGAGCCCCTATACGTCGCAGCATTCCACGAATGTCGCCCATTTCGCGTGTTCGATCGGGACCGTCCTCGGCCTGGACCCCGCAGCCGTGCGGACCGTGAACCGGGCCGGCCTGCTTCACGACATCGGCAAACTCGGCATTTCGGCGCGCATCCTCGACAAGGCCGCGCCGCTGACCGCCGATGAGCGAGCCGTGATGGCGCAGCACCCGCGCTTCACCTGGTCGATCCTGAGGAGAGTCGGGGCGTTCCGCGATTTCGCATGGCTCGCCGCCCTGCACCACGAGCGGCTCGACGGAACAGGGTACCCGTGGGGTCTGGGTGGGGCCGATCTCGACCTCGAGTCGAGGATCCTCGCTGTCGCCGACGTCTACGAGGCGTTGACCGCTCGCCGCCCGTACCGTGACGGGCTCCCCGTCGAGCAGTCCCTCATGATCATCCGCAAGGATACGCCGTTCCGCTACGACGGCGACGTTCTGGGCGCTCTGGAGAGCTGGCTGACCAGCTGAAGCCCGGCGGCGGGCCGGTCCCGAGCGGGGCTCTACCCGCCTGGCGTCACGAGAGCCCGGGTGGCGGACCGCGGGCCGCGGATCTCAGCGTATGCTGTCGAGAGTGGCGGCCCTCGCCTGCGACGCCTCCAGAACACCCAGAGCCCGGTCCACCGCCTTCGCTCCGGGCACCGGCAGGCGCGCTACCGCGCTGTCCATCTGCCTGCGTGACGCTCCCTCGACCGAGGCCGTCTGCGGCTTCGGCTTGCCACACCCGGCCAGCAGTACAAGCAGTCCGACCAGTCCCAATTTCCGGCTCATCGTGCCGCTCCCATCTCCCGGATCCGCAAGGTCTGCCATCAGTCTCGGCGGACCGGGGCCGCCAGTCGAGAATTGGGCCGCCCATCCGATCACACGCACGAACCGCCGCCACGGACTCGCGGACCGGAAGAAAAGCCCAAGGCCCAGGCCCGGCAATAACGTGGTTGCGCCGGAATCGGCCGGGG